>Ga0209514_10000647_pt1 | contig 68926 bp, 64 predicted proteins | sample Subgrocontami58m_FD_187452 | JGI IMG/M metagenome (GOLD analysis project Ga0209514, IMG submission 187452) | Subsurface groundwater microbial communities from S. Glens Falls, New York, USA - GMW37 contaminated, 5.8 m (SPAdes) (version 3) | ecosystem: Environmental > Aquatic > Deep subsurface >... | reverse complement strand
GCGGCGGTTGGTTGCGACGCTCGGTGATGTCGTGATCGTTTCAGTTCTCATGATGTGTGCTCCTCCCCGCCCTCTACTCTAATTTAAAGGGGGGCAGGTGTCTCACTATTATTGGCACAGAGGGCCACCTGGACCAGGGTATAGGCTGGGTCACCATCAGTCAGGTAGCTCCATACGAAAACCATGGCCGTACACGGGGCAGCCGCCAGGATGATGGTCCCGGCGAGGTACTGATCTCCGAGCGATGGACCGATAATCCCGGCAAAGAAGTGCTTGAAGAAGAGCCAGCCGAGGAAGGCCATGCTAAAAGGTTTTACCAACCAGTTCACGAATAGGACGATCAGGATTCCCTTCGGTCGCCGCCCGACGTCCCTGATGGCAGAGAAGTCGATCCGCAGCATCATGGGGTAGATCATCAGCCAGATCAGGACCGCGACAGGAAGGTTGACGTGACTCACCTCCATCCGGCTCAAGATACCCACCAGTCTGGGGCTGGCCGTGCCGATGGCGACGCCCGTCACAATACAGAGCGCCACCCAGACAGAGAGGTAGCGCTCGAAGACATTCAGCCGCGTTGCAATGTTGATGTCCTGCTCGCTCATGTTGGACTCCTGTCGCTCACATCAATAGTTATTGATGTATGAGTGCCAAAAAAACAAGTCACTTACAGCGGTTCGATGCTACTAGTGCGCCTCGACCCCTCGGCTTGATTGTGGCGACGAACTCCTCCATCTCCGCAATCACCTCGGGATTCAGTGAGTAGTAGACCCACCGCCCCTCCCGTCGGTCACGTACAATTCCGGCGTCCTTGAGCGTCTTCAGATGAAAGGAAAGGAGCGACTGGGCTGTTCCGAGTATGCCGCTGAGGTCACAGACGCACTGCTCGCCCTCGCACAATCGATCAATTATCTGCAAGCGCGTTTCATCGGCCAGCGCGTGGAACCGGCGCACGGTTTGCTCAATACCTTTCGCAATCAGAGATGGCATGCGGCTAATATATCAACATCTCTTGATTTGTCAAATTCTTGGATGTGTCGAAATGCTCAAGATGGCAACATGGAACTTTCTGTCTGGTCAACGGCAGGCAAACGAGCGGCTTTGACTCAGTTACGAGTCTTCAGAGTCGGTCGCGGCGACCGGGAGTGTAAAGCGAATGGTCGTTCCTTGGTTTAACTGACTTTCGATATTCAGCTCACCGCCGTGCGCCTTCACCAGGTGCTTCACGATAGCCAGGCCCAGCCCTGTCCCGCCCAACTCCCGAGAGCGGGCCCTGTCCACCCGGTAGAACCGCTCGGTAATCCTCGGCAGATCCTGCGATGGTATGCCGATGCCGGTATCCTGTACCGCGATTTCAACCGCCTCGCTGAGACTCTGTGCTGTTGGTTCAGAACGTTGAACGTTGAACTTTGAACTTTGAACAATCTTCGTCGAGACCGTCACTCGCCCACCCTTTGGTGTGAACTTAAGACCGTTATCGACAAGATTAATCAACACCTGTACGATCCGATCGCGGTCGGCCAGAACGTGTGGCAGATCCGAGGGAAGCTCTGCCAGCAGCTTGACTTCCTGCTTGGCTGCCTGTGGTTCGTAGATAGCCATGACATTGTCCACGACCTCCGAAAGGACTATCGATTGCCGATGAAGCACGACCTTCCCCAATTCGAGGTTGGAGAGATCCAACAGGTCGTCCAGCAGCCGACCCAGTCGTTCGGTGTGTTTGTGGATTACCTCGAGGAACGGACGGGCATGCTCTCGATCCTCGAGTGCTCCTTCCAAGAGGGTCTCCAGATACCCTCTGACCGAGGTAAGGGGCGTGCGGAGCTCATGAGAGACGTTCGCCACAAACTCCGTACGGATCGTCTCCAGGCGACGAAGCTCGGTGACATCGTGCATCACCAGCATTGCGCCCGATGTCCGCTCTCGTCCTTTGAGGGGAGACGCATGCACTTGAAGCACTCGCTGCACGGGGGTAAAGATCTGCAGCTCCTGCTCGGCGAACACTCCCTGTCTGAGCGGTTGATTCAGAAGATCCAACATCTCCTTACTGCGAATTACCTCGAGGAACGGCTTCCCCTCGGTTTTGGCCGATACGACGTTGAAGAGCCGACAGGCGCCGGCATTGATAAACAGAATCCGGTTCATCTCATCAACCGCCAATACCCCTTCTACCATGCTGTCAAGGATGGCAGCCCCTTTCGCCCGTTCCTCTTCCAGAGCGCCGAGTCGGTCCTCCAGCCTTTTGGCCATCATATTCAGGGCGCCACCTAGCTGGCCGATTTCATCGTTTGAAGTTGTTGAAGTCCTCCGGGAGAAGTCGCCTTCGGCCATACGGCTGGCGGCAGATGTCATCTCTAATATGGGTCGTGTCACTTGACGGGCAAGGCAAGCGCCAAACACTACCGATGCGGCCAAGGCCGCCACGCCTACGATAACCAACGTCAGCCGGTTCCCCCTCAGGAGATCAATCAGGGCAGGATCCGATGATGTGAGGATAGCGAGAACGGCAGCAACGGCGAGGGTTGCTACAAAGGCGAGGTGCGCGGCGATAAGCTTTTTTTCAAACCCGCCTGAGATCACAGGTGTCCTAACTGTCTCGCTAATCAGCTATCCTGGTCGAACCGATAGCCGACATTCTTGACGGTGACGATGCGCGCGGCCTCCGGTCCCAGCTTTTCCCGGAGGCGCCGGACATGGACATCGACAGTGCGAGATTCTATCTCGGAGGCCTGCTCATATCCCCAGACCCGGTCCAGAAGGAACTCTCGCGTCAGGGCGCGTCCCTTGGCAAGGACCAGGGCCTTCAACAGGTCGAACTCCTTGGTGGTCAGCTCCACTATTCGCTTCCGGATAGAGACCGTGTAGCGGCCAAGATCTATCTCGAGGCTGCCTACCTTAAAGGCCTCCTCCTCTTGGGTCTCCTCGCTTCTGCGAATCAGCGCCTTGGCTCTCGCCACCAGCTCTCTCGGCCCGAACGGTTTCGTGAGATAGTCGTCGCCGCCCAGCTCCAGGCCCAGGACCTTGTCGGTTTCCTCCGCCTTGGCGGTCAGCATCAGAATCGGCAATCGCGCGGTATCGGGCTCTTTGCGAAGCCGTCGGCAGACATCCAGCCCGCTCAGGTGCGGGAGCATCAGATCCAGGATCAGCAGACTCGGTCGCTCGCGACGTACTAGTTCCAAGGCCTGCAGGCCATCATGGGCCTGAAGGACGCGGAATCCCTCGCGCTCCAGATGGTACGCGACCAGGGCGGCGATATCTTTCTCATCGTCTACGACCAGGACTTTTATCATTGTGCCTCCAGCCCGATCATCAACATGACGTGTTTAGGGTATGCAGTGGCCGGTCCGATGATAGCCACCTTCACGTGGAGCCGCAAGGGATTTTCCGTGAGAGCTGCTCGCTGACTAGGCTTGACGTGATGAGCAAGCCGTGATAGAAATGCTGATATGTTTATTCATGCATATCGAGGTTAAGCGATGCAGTGTGAGGTGAAGTCAAAGACCTGGCTGGAGGTAGACGGCAAATTTATCATGGGGGAGCATGGGATAGCGCTCCTCGATGCGATCGATACGCTCGGGTCAATCCAGCAGGCGGCGAGGCAGCTTGGATGGTCGTATCGGCACAGCTGGGGGTATCTCAAGAATATGGAGCAAAATGCCGGCGTACCGATTCTGATCAGCAGTCATGGCGGTACGGCTGGCGGCGGGACGCGGCTTACGCCGCAAGCGCGCAAGCTAGTGCGGGACTATAAGCGATTACAGAAAATGTTGCGGGCAACCATACAACGGAAATCGCGGATGGTGTTTTCATATTAAGTAATCGAGAGCAGGATCGGCAGACGAGAGAGGAGGTGGGGAGGATGAAGATGAGCGCGAGGAATCAATTGCCCGGAACTATTAAGAAGGTGAAAATCGGCGCGGTGATGGCTGAGGTGGTCATGAAAGTGGGGGATCAGGAGCTGGTCGCGGCGATCACCAGCGGATCGGCCAAGCGGATGAAATTGAAAGCAGGTGAGACAGTTTTCGCCGTCATCAAAGCCACCGAAGTTATGATTGCCAAGGAGTAGCAGAAGCCAATGAGGATCATGGGTACAAGATGGCCGATACGCGTTCTCAAGCGCTGTGCGGTGAGCTTAGCGGTGCTTGGTATGCTGCAGATCGCATTGCTCTGTCACGTCCAGGCCGCAAGCCAGGTTGTCATCCTGGCCACTACGACAAGTACGCAGGATTCGGGTCTGCTTGACGTACTGGTCCCGCGGTTTGAAAAGGCAACCGGCTATGTCGTGAAAACGATTTCTGTCGGGACCGGTCAAGCGCTTGCCATGGGTGGGCGAGGCGAGGCCGACGTTGTCCTGGTCCACGCGCCTGAGGCGGAGAAGAAATATGTCGCCGATGGAACGCTCATCAACCGTCGGTTGGTGATGCACAACGATTTCATCATCGTTGGCCCAAAGGAGGATTCGGCTCAGATTCGCAATGGGAAGAAGGTGAGTGACGTGCTTCGCAAGGTATCTGAAACGAAATCGACATTCGTCTCGCGCGGTGATAGCTCTGGAACGCATCAACTCGAACAGCGCCTCTGGAAAGAGGGTGGGTTAGACCCAAGCGGCGGCTGGTACCTGCAATCGGGCCAGGGGATGGGGCAAACCCTCGTAATCGCAACAGAGAAGCGTGCCTATACCCTCACCGACCGTGGAACCTATCTCGCCTTAAAGAAACGCCTTGCCCTGGACATTTTGGTGGAGCGGGACTCGTCGCTGCTGAATATCTACTCGGTCATGGAAGTGAATCCCGCCAAGTTTCCAAGGGTCAACGCTGCGGGCGGTAAGGCGTTTGCCGACTTCATGGTCTCGCCTGCGGCCCAGGAGGTGATGAAGATTTTTGGTGTAGAGAAGTTCGGCGAGCCGCTTTTTTATCCGGATGCCGGTAAACGTGAGGAGGAGATTGGGCGCTGAGTCACTACGGGCAGGCGAATAGAGGTTTTTACGCGCCATGATTATGGTCCGCACGACACTAGGCGAGGAAATGCATGACTCTAAGGGGCTGGTGGATTCGTAGTATCGTCTTGGGCGTCGCCGTACTGCTCGCCCCGACCGGGGCGTGGGCTGATAAACTCACCTATCTCGAGCAGGCCCTCAAGGTCCAACAGCAGTCACTGCAGCAGTTGCAGCAGGAGATGCAGCGGTTGCGGCAGGATCGGTCTGTACAACAGGATGAGATGGCCAGGCGTGTGATGGAGGTCGAACAGAAGGCTGCCGAGGCCGCAATGTCGGCCTTCCAGGTCGGGTATGAGCCTGGGAAGGGGTTCTTTCTGAAGTCTCCGGATGGCCAGTTTCAACTGAGGCTGAGTGGCTACACGCAGACCTGGATGCAAGTTGAAGGGGCGGAACATGAAGAGGATTACCCCGGTATCGTTGATGGCCAGGATCTGACGAAGGCGGGGCTGGCACGGCACAACCCGAGCACATTTCGACTACGCCGCACGCGGCTCCTTGTGACGGGTCAGGTGTTTCATGACTTCGGCTTCTATATTGAACCGGAGATCACGGGCGGTGCCACCGGTATGCGGCTCCAACAGGGCTGGGCCAGCTACACCTATACCCCTTGGGCCAAGGTGTTTCTTGGGCAGCGCAAGCCTCGATTCGGTCTCGAGGAGCTCACCTCCGCTCGGGACCTGGATTTCGCCGAGCGGACGGTGGTCACCCGGGCGCTGGCTCCGGGCCAGCAGCTTGGCGCCACCATCGAGGGTAATCTGAAACTCGCCGCAATACCTGTCTACTACGGGGTGGGTCTCTACAACGGCTGTGGCCGAGTCGATCAGTGCTCTGGAGGTATCGATAATGACGGGAATAAGGAGTACACCGGTCGGGTCACCTTTGCACCTCCGATGCCTGTCGGGAATCTTACCATCGGGCTGAATGTCGATCACCGAACCTTTCGGGTTGTGAGGGGCAATGGCGCAACCGATCCCAACTCGGTGACGACGCGCATCAGCGGTACCTCGTTTCACCGCTATAATCCAGTAGGTCCGACCGGCGTCAGGCTGGCCGGCAACGGCGAAGGCGGGACCCAGAACGGCTTCCTGATCAACGGCAATCGCATCGCCGGCGGTGGCGACCTCGTCTTCGACCTCTACCCGTTCATCCTCAAGGGGGAGTATATCTATGCCACGCAGGAGCGCGACGACGTAGGCGCTGGTGGCAGTAATCTCGATAATCTCATCATGCAGGGGGGGTATGGATCGATCGGCTACTGGCTCTTCGGCAATAAACAGAAAGGGCTCCTGGCCAATGGCCGCTATGAGCATATGCGGGTTGATGATAATAAAGGTACATTTACGGCACCTGACTCAGCCAAGAACGAGGTCCCGATGGAGCTGCGCTCCGGGACCTTTGGACTGAGTTGGTATCTCAATCCCAACGTCCGGTTGCGTGGCAACTACATCCTCACCGACCTCTCACCTGGCCGGAATGCCGTCGGGCTGAGCAATAGCGCCCATGGTGAGCTTGCACACGAAGGGATCGCCGAGCTACTGGTGCAGTTCTAATCGATCAGGCGAATGAACTGCCCAGCGACTTGGCGCGCGGTCATTTATTCGCCAACGGTACGAGACCCTACACCACATCGCATTTTTGCTTGACAGAATAGGCGTAAGTGATTGAAGATAAGCGTCGATAATTATAAGAACGAAAAGAAGATTTAGGCGCGTAGCTCAGGGGGAGAGCGCTTGCTTGACACGCAAGAGGTCGGCGGTTCAAGACCGCCCGCGCCTACCATCGCTCATTGCGCCCGGTGCTTTACCTCGGGAAGAATCATCTGAACGGCAAAGGGCATCATGCTCGTTGTGGTGTCCTGCTTGTATCAAGAGTGGACATATAGAGCGCGTGAGTGAGATCCGGACAGAATCGATCGTGATCACCCTGGACGACGGACAGCAGCATGAATTTCCAGCCGGTATGACAGTGCTGGGTGTGCTGGAGGCCGTGGATCCCGCTGCCAAGAAAGAGGCGATCGGGGCGATGGTCAATGGGCGCCTGGTCGATCTGAACAGCCTCATTGATCAAGAGGCTAGGATCAAGTTTATTACCGCCAGTTCGCTGGAAGGCCTGTCAATGCTCAGGCACAGCGCGGCCCACCTGATGGCGGCTGCTGTGCAGCAGCTTTTGCCTGGCTCAAAATTTGCTATTGGTCCGGCGATCCAGGATGGCTTCTACTATGATATTGAGCCGCCTCGTCCGTTGACCGCAGACGATTTACCGGTCATCGAGGCCCGGATGCGTGAGCTTGCGGAGCAGCGACTTCCGTTCGTCAGGTCCGAGGTGTCACTGGACGAAGCGATCGCGAGGTCGATAGCGCTGAACCAGCCGTACAAGGTCGAGCTGCTGGAGACTATCCGGGGCCGGGCGATAGCGCCTGCCGGAGCCGCCGAACAGGATGATCTGGCGAACGAAATCGATCCGGCTGCGGAACGGGCCAGTTTCTATACTACCGGCGATTTTATCGATCTATGCCGCGGTCCCCATGTGCTCGATACGTCAGCGATTCGCTTCTTCAGGCTGACCCATTTGGCAGGCGCCTACTGGCGAGGCGACGAGCGGCGGCCGATGCTGACCAGAATCTACGGCATCGCCTTTCCGACACAGGATGCCCTTGAGACGCATCTGTTTCTTCTGGAGGAGGCGAAGCGGCGGGACCATCGGCGTCTGGGCCGCGAACTGGACCTCTACAGCGTGGATGATGAAGTCGGCGGTGGACTGATCCTATGGCATCCCAAGGGGGCATTAGTCAGAAAGCTGATCGAGGATCTGTGGCGCGAAGAGCACCTCAACAACGGTTATGATCTTATCTATACGCCGCATATCGGTCGGGCAAAGCTGTGGGAGACCAGCGGCCATCTTGACTTTTACCAGGAGTTCATGTATCCCAGGATGGAGATGGAGGGGAACGACTATTATGTCAGGCCAATGAACTGCCCCTTCCACATCAAGCTCTTTCAATCGAAGGTTCACAGTTACCGAGAGTTGCCGGTACGGTTCGCCGAGCTGGGAACGGTTTATCGATTTGAGCGTGCCGGCGTGCTGCACGGGCTCCTGCGCGTTCGGGGGTTTACGCAGGACGATGCGCACATCTTCTGCACACCAGCACAGATGGTGTCCGAGGTGGCCCGTACCGTGAGCTTCAGTCTGGACTTTCTGCGTGCCTTTGGGTTTGATCGGTATGACGCCTATATTGCGACACGGCCGGAGAAGGCGATTGGGGATCAGACGCTCTGGGATGATGCGACGCAGGCGTTACGCCAGGCTGCCGATCAGGCTGGACTTGCCTATCAGATCGACGAGGGGGGCGGGGCGTTCTATGGACCAAAGATCGATCTGAAGGTAAAAGATGCTCTGGGTCGTGCGTGGCAGTGTACGACCGTACAGTTTGACTTCAATCTACCGGAACGCTTCGACATTACCTATGTCGGAGAGGACAATAGATCGCATCGGCCCCTGATGGTTCATCGTGCTGTTCTGGGGTCGCTGGAGCGATTCTTTGGGGTGTTGATCGAGCATCATGCAGGCGCCTTTCCGACTTGGCTTGCACCGGTGCAGGCGCGGCTGGTGCCTGTCGCAGATCGCTTCCTGTCGTATGCGCAGCAGGTCGCCGACCAGCTCAGGGCGGCAGGGGTGCGCGTAGAAGTAGATGTGCGGAATGAGAAGGTCGGCTATAAGATTCGAGATGCTGAGGTACAGAAGATTCCATATGCCCTGGTAGTAGGGGAAAAAGAGATTACGTCGAACGCTGTATCGGTGCGGAAGCGCGGCGGGCAGGATCTGGGCATTATGCCGATTGAGGGATTTGTGGCCGCGATTCAGGATGAACTTAAGCCAGCCGTCAAGACGACTTGGCCGGCTTATCACGAAGGAGGGAGTGCTCATCAGTAGAACTGTTCGGGTGAACGAGCGGATTCGGATCAAAGAGGTAAGAGTGATTAGCCCGGAGGGTGCACAACTGGGCATCCTGCCGATTCAGGAGGCTCTCGAGACCGCCCAGAAGCTTGCGCTCGATCTGGTGGAGGTGGCGCCTGAGGCGAAGCCGCCTGTTTGCCGGATCATGAACTATGGGAAATACCGCTACGAACAGAGTAAGAAGACGCGGGAGGCGAAGAAGAAGCAGACGGTTATTCAGATTAAAGAGATCAAACTTCGGCCGAAGACTGAGGATCATGATTTCCAGTTCAAGTCCAGGCACGCCGAGCGCTTTTTGAAGGAAGGGAATAAGACTAAGGTTACCATGATGTTCCGAGGCCGGGAGATGGTTCACATCGATCGTGGGAAGGTGCTGCTTGACCGCTTTGCAGAGGCGCTCGTAGAGGTTGCGGTGATCGAGCAACGCCCCAGGCAGGAGGGTCGGAACATGGTAATGATTCTCACACCCAAGCATTAATCGAGAGGAGCGACGGTGCCGAAGATTAAAACACTCAAAGGGGCGGCTAAACGGTTCAGGATAACGGGAACCGGTAAGCTGAGGCGCAACAAAGCGGCAAAGAGCCACTTGCTAACCGGAAAGACGAGGCAACGAAAACGAAATCTACGACAGCCTGGTCTGGTGTCCAAGGTGGATACGACCAGGATGAAGCGTTTGCTTCCATATCTGTAGAAGGACTGGGTAGCGGTCGGTAATCGGCCGTTAGGGTTCGGCCCACAGGAAGTGCGGATACTGCCGGATCGCTACGCTGATCGCTAGCGGCTGAACGCTGAACGCGTTCTTATTTGGAGGAATAGGATGCCACGTGCAAAAGGCGGGTTTAAGACAAGACGACGCAGAAATAGGGTCCTGAAAGAGGCGGAGGGATTCTGGGGTAAACGGAGTACGGCGTACAGAAGTGCACAGGAGGCGGTTGATCGGGCAAAACGATATGCGTATCGCGATCGGAAGGCTCGTAAGCGAGACTTCCGCAGCCTGTGGATTATACGGATCAACGCGGCGGCTCGTCTGGTTGGCCTGTCGTACAGTGTTCTGATGGGCGGCCTCAAAAAAGCCGGCGTAGCCGTCGATCGAAAGGCGCTCGCTGACCTGGCCATCAAGGATCCTGCTGCGTTTATGAAGGTAGCCGAGACAGCCCGGGAGAAGTTGGCGGCCTAGGGATTATAGATCTCGACATGATGATCGAAGGCATGCCCCGACCCGTGTCGGGGCTTGTTATTGTGAGGGGAAGGTGGAGGCACTACGGCAGGAGCTGCAAGATCTGAAGGCAGCGGCGCTTGAACAGATTGAACGATGCGCCGATGCGGCTCAGCTTGAACAGGTGCGCGTACAGCATCTGGGTCGAAAGGCCAGATTGACGGCGATCCTTCGGCAACTGGTCACGCTTCAACCGCAGGATCGGCCGACAATCGGTTTACTGGCCAACCAGATGAAGGCGGCGATCGAGGAACGAATCGCGGCAAGACGGGAGACCCTGGACTCGATCCCGAGTGATGAGGTGCTGGCAACAGACCGGATCGACGTGACCCTTCCTGGACGGTGCCCGACCGTAGGACGCCTGCATCCTCTCACCCAGATTATCCGCGAGATCTGCCAGATCTTCAGGGAGATGGGGTTTGCGATCATAGAAGGGCCGGAGATTGAGTGGGACTACTATAACTTCGAGGCCTTGAACATTCCTGAGGATCACCCGGCCAGGGAGATGTGGGATACCTTCTGGATTGATCCGACAAGTGCCAAGGTCGACAGGCCAATGCTGCTCAGGACCCATACCTCGCCGATGCAGATCCGCATTATGGAACAGACCAGACCGCCGATCCGTGTCATTGTACCCGGTAAGTGCTATCGGTACGAAGCGGTAGACGCCAGCCACGAGAGCCAGTTTCACCAGATTGAAGGGCTGGCGGTTGACGAGCATATCACCTTCGCCGACCTGAAGGGGACATTATATGCCTTCGTACGTCGTCTCTTCGGTGAAGAGCGGAAGATCCGCTTTCGATGCGACTATTTCCCATTTGTTGAACCGGGCGTCGATATGTCGATCGACTGTTTTCGCTGCAAGGGCGCCGGCTGCCGGCTATGTAAGGCAAGCGGGTGGCTCGAGATCCTTGGGGCGGGGATGGTACACCCGAATGTCCTGGCTCGAGTTGGGTACGATCCAGAGCGTTACACCGGCTTCGCCTTTGGCCTTGGCCCGGCTCGAGTCGCTATGCTCAAATACGGCATCGACGATATCCGCTTGTTTCACGGAAACGACCTCCGCTTCCTCCAGCAATTCCCCTGAGACCTATATCTGTCCGTACGCTGCGTGTCTCCCTGGAAAAGACGGAGGCTACCGTCATTGCCGTCTCGGATTTGATTGCCCTCAAGAGAGGTGTAGGTCGGCCCAGAGATCTGGAAGATATCGCCGCCCTGGAGTCGCTTGTGGACAGGGGAGAGGAAAGGAAGGGACATCCCGATGAATAACGAACGACCGGTCAGCCTCTCGAAGAGGGTAGAGGATCCGGACTGGGACTTCGAGGGGCACCGTCGCCGACAGGCCAGACTCGGCCTTGGGCTCAGCCCGGCCGAACGGTTGAGGTGGCTCGAGCAGTCGATGGAGGATCTTCGAAAACTCGTGGGTCGCGCCCGCCAAGGCCGCCCCATTACTCCAGACTAAGCTCCGGTACCGAGGTTGTAAGTCTGGCGCATATCGCCATGCTCAAGTACGCTATCAGTATGTCCCTTTCTTCTACGGCAATGACCTCCGCTTCCTCCGGCAGTGCCCCTGAGACGCATCCGCCTTTTCTCATACTTCGCTCTCTGCGATGACCGCGCAGACCGTTCGCTCTCGTTTGTCATTCGTTGAGGGTTGATATCCTGCAGCTTGCTGCGGGATAGTTCCTCCACGATGAGCGTGACGGATGCCCCATTGTAACCCCAGCCATCCGTTCAGTACTATCAATCTTGACAGCGCTTTTCTCAGTAGCTACAATAGCTACAAGCGAGGTGATATCTATGGGCAGCGTCGGCGTCAAGGAACTCAAAAATCGGCTTACGCAATATCTCCAACGGACGAAGAAAGGCGAGGAAGTGATCGTGACAGAACGAGGTAAACCGATCGCCCTCATCCAATCCATCAAGTCCGCAGAGCACGTCGTAAGCCTGGAGGCAAGGCTTGCCAGACTGGCAGCTCAAGGCGTCATTATGTTGCCAACCGAACAACCCGTAAAGAAAATCCGCCTGGCCAAAGTCACCGGCGCCCCAATTTCACAAATCATCCTCGAAGATCGACGATGAACTACCTGGACACCAGCGCCCTGATCAAGCGGTTTGTTGCTGAAAAGGGCTCACCGCTGGTGCAGATCCTCGTGACGCGAAAAGGGCCCATCGCAACCGCCAAAATTGCCTATGCCGAAGTCTATGCCGGCCTTACTCGTAAACTCCGCGAAGGCCATCTCTCCGACGCCCGGTATGCCGTCACCTGTCGGCAATTTGAGGCCGATTGGCAGACCTACATCCGAGTGGAGCTGCGCGACGATACCCTCTTCCTTGCACGCGATCTGATTCGGCGCCATCCCCTCAAAGGTTTCGATGCTGTTCATCTGGCCTCCGCCATCAGTCTCAAGAACGCACTTGGGGAAGACATCACATTTGCTGCCGCCGATGAGCGTTTACTTCGAGCGGCCGAAGCTGAAGACCTGAAGATTCTCCACGTCGAAATCGCCAGAACTCCGTAATACTTTGTGGGGCTTCCTCAGAGAAAATAGGTTATACAATGAACTACCCCGTGGCTTGCCGCGGGGTAGTTCATCAACTCCGCATCAAGTTCGATATTTGTTCTTAACATCGACGTCCCTCCTTTGTACTATACGCATGATATGGCAGAGTCAGGCGTCGGGGTAAGTCGGTTGACATTTGTCATCTATTAACATAGTCTCCAGCGCATAGTAGCGTTCATTCGAGTACCATGAGGGCCGGATCAGACCATGCTTCATGAGTACGGTATTGCTGTCGCTGAAGCTCCACCCTTTGAGCCGCTGCAGTCGGAGTCGAACCGACTTCGGCGTCGTCGCATATCGCGGAGATTGCTGCGGAGTAGGTCGAGACGCTGGTAGAACCGTCAGATCGCAGCGAGGCTGTGACGTTGCTGTATTTTCGCGCTATTGACCTTGCCGGATCGAGGATTCGGTATAGCAGCAGTTATATTGGCAGAGAGATCAAATGAGCCCGATGAAGGTATCGCTGGAATGGCTGTCTGACTATGTCGATGTGACATTGCCCGCTCAGGAATTGGCCCATCGCCTGACGATGTCAGGAACTGAGGTGGGCGGTATCGAAGAGCGTGGTAACGGATGGCCAGGAATTATTGTCGTACAGATCGAATCTATGTACCCACATCCAACGGTTAACTCACTCAGCCTGGTGGGCTTGCGGTTGTCTGACGAGACGGTCTCAGTTGTGAGCGGCGCCACGAATCTCAAGGTCGGCGACCGGGTACCGTTTGCGCCGGTTGGGTCGCGCCTGATAGACGCGTCGACAGGTCACTCTACCGTGGTGGAGATTGCCCAGATTCAGGGAGTAACCTCGCGTGGGGTACTTTGCTCCGAGAAGGAACTGGGCCTGTCAGAGGCTCACGAGGGGGTGTTGATCCTTCCGGACGAAGCCGAGGTCGGCTCGGCGCTCAATGCGGTGCTCGGGGACACTATTCTGGACCTCGAGGTTACGCCGAATAGACCGGATTGTCTGGGAATGCTTGGGGTTGCGCGTGAGGTGGCTGCTATTACGGCAACGCCCCTCAACCTACCTGATCTATCCTACCAGGCGGAGGGTTCTGACGTTGGGCATGAGGTGCAGGTTGAGATTCTGGCGCCTGAGCTGTGTCCGCGATACAGCGCATCCGTTATTCATGGGGTGACGATTGGCCCTTCGCCCACGTGGATCCAAAGACGCCTTATGGCAGCCGGTGTGCGTCCCATCAGTAACGTCGTAGATATTACCAATTATGTCATGCTCGAATATGGGCAACCTCTCCACGCCTTTGACTACGATACGATTCAGGATGGACGAATTGTTGTGCGACGCGCCGCAGATGGAGAGTCGCTTCGCACGCTTGATGGCCTCGTGCGGATCCTGACGCCGGATATGCTGGTGATTGCCGATGCCAAGCGTCCGGTGGCGCTTGCCGGGATCATGGGCGGTTCGGACACCGAGGTGACCGAGCTGACGAAGAATGTATTGCTCGAGTCGGCCAACTTCAGCCCCGGCTCGATCCGGCAAAGCTGCCGTACACTGCGGCTGAGGACCGAGGCGTCGTTGCGCTTCGATAAGGGGCTGCAGCCGGCGAACACCGTGGCTGCACTTCAACGGGCGACGAAGCTTCTGGTGGAGATTTGCGGGGGGAAGGTATCGCATACGCTCCAGGATGTCTTTCCCGGTTTCCGAGAGGCGATTGAGTTCAGACTGACCCCGGCGGAGCTTCGCCGCGTCTTGGGGATCGATCTGACCGTGGCCCAGATTCGTGATGTGCTTGGCGGTAGACTTGGGTTTGGCTGTCGGGAAGAGGGGAGCAGCCTTATGGTGAGACCACCGGCGCATAGAAGCGATATTCAGCTCCCAGTCGATCTGGTGGAGGAGGTGGCACGCCTGATCGGCTACGACCAGATTCCAACGACCACGCTGGCGGGTCACCTGCCCGATTACTCGCCTCAGCCGATGGGTCACCTTATCGAACGAATCAGCGACGTACTCGTCGGCTGCGGTCTTCAAGAGGTGATGACGTATTCAATGATCGGACGACGGCTCATGAATACGATGAGTACCGCAGGTGAAGTTGCAGGACCGGATGGGTTGCGGCTGGCGAATCCGATGACTCCTGATCAGGAGATGCTGCGGACGTCGCTCCTCCCCAGTTTTTTGGAGTGTCTGAGCAGTAATCTTCGTCAGGACGAGGCCGGCCCACGCCTGTTCGAAATCGGGAGAGTTTACCTGCCGCGCGACGCCGACTTGCCCGAGGAACGGCAGATGCTGGTCATCGGTATGGCTGGTCCAACATGGCAGAGACAGTGGAGTCGACCGACTGCGCAACTGGATTTTTACGACCTGAAGGGCGTTGTAGAGGGGTTGTTGGGTTGCCTGAATCTTCGAGAGGCTCACTTTGCTCAGATGACAGGCCGGCAGCCGTTTCATCCCGGGCGAGTATCGGCCCTCTATGTGCGAGATACGCAGCTTGGCGTCATGGGAGAGATCCATCCGGCAGTTGCCCGTCACTTTGAGACTCGGGTTCCCGTCTACCTGGCTGAATTCGACCTGGAACAGCTTCTCAGCCTTATTGGAGAAGGGTTCTTGCGGATCGAATCACCGCCCCGCTTTCCTGCGGTACGACGCGACCTGGCGCTGATTGTTCCAGAGCGTGGCCCGGTTGCGGAACTCTTCGAGGTCATCCGACAAGCCGGGGGATCACTACTCGAGCAGGTCAATCTTTTCGATCTGTTTCGCGGAAAAGATCTGCCGGCAGGGCATAAATCGTGCGGTGTTGGACTGATCTTCCGTTCCCCGGATCATACCCTTACCGATGCCGAAGTTGTCGAGATCGAGTCCTGTATTATTCAGCAGTTACAACAGAAGACCGGGGCTCGACTCAGGGGATAGTTTTCGCTTTACAAGGGTCTATAGCTTTGGTAGGCTCGCGAGTGAGGAAGATCTGACATCTCGGCAAGACTGCATAGGGAATCTTTCAGACGAAGGCCAGATGATGCTTGTTGAAGAACTAGAGACGCTGGAAGGTCGAGTAAGGTTAGTTGTTGGGCTTGTAGCAAAGCTGCGGGAAGAGAAGGCAGCGTTGGCGCAGCGGATAGAGGAGCTGCAGTCTGTAGTGAAGGTACATGAAGAACAGGTGGGAGAGCTCGAGGCTGCACGACAGAAGGATCGAGAACAGCTTGCACATATGCGGGAGGAGCGTGAGGAGGTTCGGCTCAAGGTAGATCGCTTGCTTGAGGAGATTGCAAGGATCGAGGTCTCTATTGAGTCCGGCACCTGAGGATGGCATGGAACAGCTTGTCAGTGTCGTAATCCGAGGGGAGCAGTACACAATCCGTTCCACAGAAGATCCGGCGTACGTGCAGAGAGTCGCAGCGTATGTGGATGAGAAGCTACATGGGGTGATGAAGGGTTCCAAGTCGCTCCCACCTACCAAGGCAACCGTTCTGGCATCGCTGAATATTACGGATGAGCTATTCAAGGCGAAGACCGAAAGGGAGCGGCTTGAGGGATCGGTAGCGGTCAAACTCAATACCCTCGCAGAGCTGTTGGGAACCGTTCTCGAAGAGAGGGCACGCAGTCCCAAGGGCGATCATCGGGGATTGGATGGTTATGGAGAAGAGGCGGAGTAAGCGAGCTGCGGTGCATCGCAGTATACACTATGACGTCAGTGAGACCCCCTGCCGTGTTCGTGATGAGGGTATGTATTTTGAACCAACAGCATACAACAGGGGCCCTTTTCACAGCGTGATGTGCATAGCCCCACCATGTGTGGGGAGAGCCTAAAGCGCTGCTTGGGCAACCACCTGATTGACGAGGTTCAAACCTCATCCCTCAAACGGCACAAAGGCGGGGGGTCCTTTACTCTTCCACTCTTACTGGCCTACCCCTTACCATGATCGGCTGCGTGGTGTACCGTTCCCGCTTCGTCCCGAGTGTTGATTCTGCTCTCCCCCATGATGTGCTTCTTTCATTTCTTACGATTCACTTAATGGCGTTGGCATAGGTAGTTCGGAAGGGGGTGGACCTCCGTTGGCGATTGGTATTGAGCAGTTAACGATCGGCTTGATCGTAGCAGTCGTAAGCGTCATAGTCGGCTACCTGCTGAGAAAACAGGTGGTCGAAAGTAAGGCAGCTGAGGCAGAGACCTTGGCAAAGCGGATCCTGAATGAGGCGGAGAAAGAGGCGGAAACCAGACTTCGGGCGGCTGAGCTTGAGTCTAAGGAGCATGCCCTTCAAGCAAAGGCAGACCTGGAACGGGAGACGAAGAGTCGTCGTCAGGAACTTGAGAGTACACAGCGCCAACTGGATCAGAAGACAGAGGCCGTCGAACGAAAGCTGGAGCAGTGTGAACGACGCGATCGTGAACAGGATGTCCTGGCCAGAGAGCTCGACAACCGAGAGCAGGCCGCTGCCGGCAAGGAGACCCAGTGCGCCAGGTTAATGGAGGAGGCACAACAACGACTGGAGCGTCTCGCCGGCCTTACAGCCGCAGAAGCTAAGAAGATCCTGCTTCAGAATATGGAGCAGGAGGCCAGGATCGAATCGATAGCCCTATTTAAACGGCTGGAGGATGAGACGAGAGCGACGGCAGAGACCAAGGCGAAAGAGATCCTGACCATTGCCGTGGATAAGTGCGCCTCAGAGTTTGTCATGGAATCGACGGTGTCTGTGGTGGACTTGCCGAGTGAGGAGATGAAGGGGCGGATTATCGGACGGGAGGGGCGCAACATCAGAGCCTTTGAGCGAGCAACGGGGATCGATGTCATTGTGGACGATACCCCAGAAGCGGTCATCCTGTCCGGCTTCGATCCGATCCGCCGTGCTATCGCCAAGGAGTCGCTTCAACGCCTTATTACCGACGGGCGGATCCATCCTGCTCGTATCGAAGAGGTCGTGGAGAAGGTCAAAGGGGAAATTGACGACGACATTAAAAAGGCTGGTGAACGAGCTGCCTTCGAAATGGGGATTAACGGTCTTCACCCCGAGCTTGTACGCCTGGTCGGACGGCTTAAATATCGGACCAGCTATTCGCAGAATCAGCTTCAACACACAATAGAGGTCGCGCAACTCGCCGGTGTGGTGGCGGCTGAGTTAGGGCTTGACGTCAAGGTTGCCAAGCGGGCCGGCCTACTCCACGATATCGGGAAGTCAGCCGATGTCAATATGGAAGGGACCCATGTCTCTATTTCGGCCGAACTGGCCAAGAAATACGGTGAGCGCCCGAAGGTGATCAATGCGATCGCCGCCCACCATGAAGACGTAGAGGTCACCTGTCTGGAGGCCGTCGTGCTCCAGATAGCCGATACACTTTCTGCGGCCAGGCCAGGGGCCAGACGTGAACTGTTAGAGAGCTACGTAAAACGACTCGAAGGATTGGAGAGAATCGCCAACTCCTTCGCGGGGGTTAGCAAGACATACGCCGTCCAGGCTGGACGCGAGGTACGCATCATCGTTGAGAGCTCTGAAGTCTCGGACGTACAGTCATACCAGCTTGCGCGGGATATCGCGAAACGAATTGAAGAGGAGCTGCAGTACCCTGGCCATATCAAGGTTACCGTCATTCGAGAAACGCGGGCCGTGGAGTATGCGAAATAAAATCGTGCAATGTTCAACGTCAAAGCCAGGCCGGAGCAGAATTTCTCAACCTTGAACATTGAACGTTGAACTTAGAACCTTACATCTCGAGCCTTGCGCCTCGAACGTTGAACTTAGAACCTTGAACTGCATCCCATGCGCATCCTATTCATCGGTGACGTAATCGGCAAGCCTGGTCGCGAGATCGTGGCGTCTGTGCTACCACGCTTGGTGGAAGAGCAGCGTATCGACTTTATTCTTGCGAATGGCGAAAACCTGGCCGGCGGTTTCGGTATCACCAGTGCGATCGCTGAAGAGATGTTTGCGCTTGGCATCGATCTTTTGACCTCAGGCAATCATATCTGGGACAAGAAGGAGGCCGAAGAGTATATTGCCAAGGGACAGCGGCTGTTGCGGCCAGCGAACTACCCGGAGGTCGCACCCGGTAAGGGCAGTCTGGTTATAGACCGAGGCGGCTGTCCCATAGGCGTGTTGAATCTGCAGGGGCGGGCATTTATGCCTGCGCTTGACTGCCCGTTTCGTGTGGGAGACCGTGAGATCAGTCGGTTACGTCGAGAAACGCCGCTGATCTTTGTCGATTTTCATGGCGAGGCGACCGCAGAGAAGCAGGCCTTTGCCTGGTATGTGGATGGGAGGGTCTCGGCGGTGATCGGCACGCACACCCATGTCCAGACCGCTGATGAGCGAATCCTTCCTGGGGGGACGGCGTATCTGACCGATGTTGGGATGACGGGTGGTTACGACTCGATCATCGGGATGAGCATTGAAGCGCCGATCGCCAGATTCCTATCCGGTCTTCCGAAACAGTTCCGGCCTGCCACCGGTGCGCCTCGGCTGTGTGGAGTAGTGGTGGAGATCGACGAGCGGACCGGCCATTCGACCTCGATCGTACGAATCCAACGGGAACCCTGAGGCGACTGTATGCCGGCGCGCATACTTGACGGGAAATCTATAGCGGCTGAGATACGTCGCGAAGTTCGACTCGACGTTGCGACTATGGCTGAGCAGACGGGCGTAGTGCCGTGCCTGGCGGCAATCCTGATCGGGAACGACCCAGCCTCGGCGACATACGTACAGAATAAGGCTAGGGCGTGTAAGGAGGTCGGGATCACCTCGACACGAATCGACCTGCCGGCCGATCTTCCGGAAGCATCGCTGCTCCATGAGATCGAACGGTTGAACAGCGACCCCGCCATCCACGCCATTCTCGTCCAGCTTCCGCTTCCGCCACATATCAGCGACAGGCGAGTTCTGGAAACTATACTTCCGGAAAAGGATGTGGACGGGTTTCACCCTGCCAACCTCGGCGGATTACTGGTGGGGAACCCTCTCTTTGTCGCCTCCACGCCGCTCGGCATTCTTGAACTACTGAATCGGTCGAATGTTGGCATCGAGGGGAAACATGCCGTCATCGTCGGATGGAGCGTCATTGTCGGCAAACCGACTGCGTTTCTGCTCTTGCAGCATCATGCGACGGTTACTATTTGTCACATCAAGACCCGCGATCTCGCCTCTTTTACCCGACAGGCCGATATCCTGGTTGTGGCGGCGGGGAAGCCGGATTTGGTGACCGGCTCTATGGTCAAAGAAGGAGCCGTGGTGATCGATGTTGGTGTAAATCGCCTGGCTGACGGCAGGGTCGTGGGAGATGTGAACTTTCCTGAGGTTGCGGAGAAGGCGTCGCTGATTACCCCGGTTCCTGGCGGGGTAGGTCCGATGACGATCGCGATGCTCTTAAGAAATACGGTGGATGCCTGCCAGCGCTTGTGCGACGCTCGCAGGACCAGCGGAGTCTCGCCTGTCGTATAAAGGCGGCAGAACGTTCGCGTAGCCCTGAAGCACAGCGTCGTGCTGTAGCGGGTGGGTATTGACGCCTGAATCCGGAAGAACGATGAGCCGTGCAGCCGATGAAATGAATTGCCCAGACGGGGAGCCGATCGTACCGAATGCTGAAGACGAGGAGCCTCCGCTACTGACGAAAGAGGAGGCAATCGCTGAGGTGAACCGTTGGATTGATCGCTATACGATCGACCAGAATCAGATCTTTGCCAGGATAGGAGAGCTGGTCATCTGCTATAGAGACCTGATTCCTCACCTGGAGCAGGAGACTGATGAAGGGCGATTGCTTCTTCGCGCGATCTCGCGGGGTCGAGTGGTTCGTGGGCAGCGCGGGTTGCCTGGTGGTATCAATAGAGCCCCGGAGTAGTGGAGTAAGTGATGAGTGCTACGCGAGTCTCTGATCCGGCCGAGGTGATTGTTGACCGGCAGGAGCGCACCCTGAGCATTACGTGGCGGGATGGCCATCTCAGCGTCTATCCGTTTGATGACCTTCGACGTGATTGCCCATGCGCCTCTTGCGATGACAGCAGAAGTGCGCGGCAGGATACCCGGAACCTCATGGTACTTAGCGGCCCTGTCGTGATGCCCGGCGATGTGCAGATTACCGATTACCGTCCTGTCGGGTGGTATGCGCTGAGCTTTACCTGGAGCGATGGGCATGATACCGGCATCTATACGTATGAGTCGCTGCGGGCGAACTGCCCCTGTAAAGGATGTACCGACTCGGCCGTATCTGGGATCAGAGGATGAAGGCCGTCCGGCTCCGAGAATCAGGGATCGTCGAGGTCACCGAACAGCCGGTTCCCTCCATCGGACCTGGAGAGCTGCTGTTGGCGATGAGGGCCTGCGGTCTGTGTGGGTCCGACCTGGCGAAGATCTTTAGCAAAACACCTCTGCAGCAACCGGTTCCGCTGGGCCATGAGTTGGTAGGAGTGGTCAAGGCGGTTGGTGAAGGGGTGCAGCGGTTTATCCCCGGTGATCGTCTGGCCGTTGCACATCATGTCCCGTGCGGTCGGTGCCGCTTCTGCCGCCATGGCAGTGAGTCGATGTGCCCACAGTTTAAGACATCCAATCTGGATCCTTGCGGATTCGCCGAGTATGTCCGGATTCCAGTCCTGCAGTCAGCGCAGGCGGCCTTTGTACTTCCCGAAGGATTATCCGATGAAGTCGGCATCTTTATGGAACCACTAGCCTGCGCCTTGCGGGCGGTCAAACGATCAGATGTTCAAGCCGGTGATCAGATCGTAGTGGTCGGCGCCGGATGCATGGGGTTGCTGGTCGCCCAAGCTGTCGCCCTCCGTGGTGCGAGGCCGGTCTGTGTGGACATTCGGGATGAGCGCCTTGCGTTGGCTCGAACACTCGGCATTGAGACGACGCTGAATGTCTCCGGATCGGATCCTCGAGCAGCTCTTCGCTCGGTCGCGGAAGATGACGGGATCGACGGGGCTATCCTCACTGCGGTGAACGTCCCGATGGTAGAGGCGGTGCTCAGTGTCCTGCGTCCAGGGGGCACGATCAACCTATTCGCGGATGCGGGCGATGCCGGACGCATGGCGATCGATCTGCGCCTCGTCTATCGGCAGGAGCTGGCCATCACGGCAACCTATTCAGCCACCCCGGTGGAGCTTGGCGAGGCGATCCAACTTTTGATCTCCGATCAAATCCGTACGGCCCCCCTGATCAGCCATCGTCTTGATCTGAGCCGGTTTGCCGAGGGTGCGTGTCTGCAGCGAGAAGGGCAGGCTACGAAGATCCTGTTTTATCCCGGGGGAGCGGATACGACATGAGCCCCGAAGCAATCCTGAGCCGGACGATGATAGCGGCAGTGCTTCACGGTTCTGAGGATGTGCGGTTAGAGGAGGTCCCGATTCCTCTGATAGGCCCCAAGGATCTGCTGGCCATGGTTGAGACCGCCTCTATCGATTTCACAGATCGCAAGGTCTATCTGCGAGGGTCGCACCCAATGATCACAATCCCCGGACTCTTCGGGCACGAATGGGCCGGCGTTGTGGTCGCGCGAGGGGAGCAGGCTGATGCTAGGTGGCAGCCGGGAATGCGTGTCGTGGCAGCAAACTCAGCCCCCTGTACCGATCCGGATCCGGCGGCCCGCTGTCGTGCGTGCCGGCGTTCTCGTCAGGGCATGTGTGAACGACTCCTGTATAATAACGGTGCCTTTGCCCCCTATATTCGGATCCCTGAACGGATTGTGGACGCGAACCTGTACGAGTTTCCCGCGCAGGTCCCCTTTGAGGAGGCGGCCCTGGCTGAACCGCTCGCCTGCGTGATGCATGCGGTTCGGCGCGTTCAGATATCCGACGGAGATCGCGTCGTCATTATGGGGGCTGGCCCGATTGGCCTGATGTTTCTCGCCGTACTACGTCACCGGTACGGGCAGTCGATTCGCCTCCTGAGCGTAGACCACCACGATGACCGTTTGGCTCTGGCTAAAGGCTTTGGCGCAGATGTGGCGTTGAATAGTGTCGGAGGACTGGGCAAGGCAGACATGCGGGCAGCCTTGGATACCGAAGGTGCCGATGTGGTTATTGAGGCGGTGGGAAATGCACAGGCGCATCAAGAAGCGTTTGAGCTGGTCGGTCGCGGCGGTACGCTGGTCTCCTTCGGTGGCGTTGCTCAGGGCGTTAGGCTTTCCCTGGACCTGCATCGGTTACATTATGAGGAGATTCGAATCGTTCCGATCTACCACCATACCCCTGGCGACTTTGCCGATGCCGTTCATGCCATCGTTCACCGCGAGGTTCCGGTAGATCGCCTGATCACTGCCCGCCTCCCCCTTCTGGAGTTGCCGAGAGCACTCGAGATGGTACAGGAGCGAACAACCCTTCGGACTATCTTGTTTCCGTGGGATCGGTGTAACGCGTGAGCACGTGAGGGGAATCAGTGTATTGTGTTATCTTGCACTCAGGTAGATAGATGGTGAAGAAGCTGGGCAGCGGGACCAAGCGGGCGAGAACGACTCTTCCAGACTCGCGGCCTGTTGTTGCGCATGCGAGACAATCAGGTGTGGCGCCTCATACGAGTCGACATAACCCAATACGGCCTCAAGCTGAGACTATCGCCCTGGCGCTGCGCTTTCACCATTATCGAGGTGTGCAGTGGATTCTTTCTGGCGGGCCGATGGCAGCCGCCTATGTGCCCGTTGTCGTACATGACGACTGCGATGGCTGCCTGGTGTGTACTCGTACCACCGAGTGGTTTATGGAGTTTGCGAGACTGGCTCGCCGTCTTACGGGAATGAACCTTCGCGACTGCCTGCACTGGGGTCATCTTTTCGACAATCCAAAACCGCTGATTGTTCCTACCTCCAACCTGCTCCGTTGCAATACGCACACCCTGGTGAGACTACGCGAGAGCTACTTCGGCCTCAGCGAGGGTTCTCGTCCTCCGCTGTGGGAATTATGCCCATCGGATCACGCCCTTTCGCAAAGCGAACGGTTTGAGGACCGGCTGACCATCGTCAGTAGAATGGTCGAACTGTGGGAGGATGGGCAGTACATCGGCTGGCCAAGCTAGATGGCCGCAATGCTCACTTGAAGAAAAACTCCTGGATGGCACTTTTGTCGTTGGGGGTAGTGGGACGGCCAGAGGTATAGTTTACCAGCGTTGATGTCACGTTCTCCGGTACGGGAAACTCTTCGGGTGGGATATCCTTAAGCGCTCGTTGCATGAAGCGGGTCCAGATGGGAACGGCAAGGGTGGCGCTGGATTCGCGCGGTCCAAGTGATCGCTTCGTATCATAGCCAACCCAGACTCCAGCGACGAGGGTAGGCGTATACCCGATGAACCATGCATCGGTTGCCTCCTGGGTGGTCCCGGTTTTCCCTGCGACAGGTCGTTCCAGAATACGTGCTCGCGACCCGGTTCCCCGCTCGATGACTCCCTTCAATACGTTGGTCAGGACGAATGCCGTCTCCTCTCTCATGCTCTGCTGACCCACCGGGGCGTACTCTTCCAAGACTGCTCCCTTATTATCCACGACCTTCCTGATACCGTATGGCAGAAACCGGATCCCTGAATGCGCAAAGACACCAAAGGCTGAGACCATCTCTGACAACGTCACCTCTGAGACGCCGAGAGCCAGGGCATATTCCCTCCGTAGCGTACTCTCGACGCCCAGGTGCTGAGCTAGCGTGATAACCGGATCGACCCCAATCCGCTCGATGAGCTTGACTGCGACGACGTTGATAGAGTGTTCGAGTCCGTATCGCAATGTCGTTGGGCCGCGGAATGTCCGATCGTAGTTTGCCGGACTCCATTCGATCCGTTTGTCGCCTACAGGGATTCTGTAACTGACGGGTGCGTCATTGATGATGGTGGAAGGATTGAGGCCGTGATCAAAGGCAGCGGCATAGACAAACGGTTTGAAGGCTGAACCGGGTTGTCGCCTGGCCTGGATTGCACGGTTAAATTTCGATCGCTCAAAATCGTATCCGCCGATCATCGCCTTGATGCCGCCGTCCCTCGGATCAAGGGCGAGAAAAGCGCCCTCGATCTCGGGATCTTGTTCGAGATTCAGATTGAGAGTCTTTTTTTGCTTATTGACACTGACGATATGGACCTTCACCTTCATGCCAGTCTGGAGTTGTTGGTGTGGTTGTGATGTCTTGAGCCACGGCACCTTATCAAGGGCAATATCACCCTGATACCCCCCCACCTGGACCGTAATTAACTTCGGCAATACCTTCGTAATCGTTGCGATGGGGGTTTCGCCCGCCTTCGGGATAAGATACGAAAGAGAGGGTTTACCAGAGGCGTTGGTGGTCGAGGATCGCGCAGGAGGAATGCGAAAGCCTCGCGCCTTATCGATCTCCTTGAGCCCTTCGATAAGAGCCGCCTCGGCACTGCGCTGTGCGTCGATATTCAGAGTCGTATAGACCTTGAGACCGCCATGGTATACGGCGTATGTACCATATGTGCCCTCCAGTTGCTGCCGGATATACTCCACAAAGTAGGGACCGAGATTGCGACTCTTCTCGAACGATAATTCGTCGAAGGTGATACTGGACGCGGAAGCGGCCTGCGTATCGGTAATGAATCCCCGTTCGGCCATACGGGTCAGTACGTGGTTTCGGCGACGTATCGCCCGTTCTTTGTCTGTGATGGGGGAGTAGTAGTTGGGTGCCCGCGGCAGCCCTGCAAGGATTGCCGACTCAGTCAGATTTAGCTGATCTACCGATTTGTGAAAGTAGGTGTGGGCGGCAGACTCGACCCCATAGGCGCCATGTCCGAAGTAGACCTGATTGAGATACAGTTCCAGGATCTTCTCCTTGGAGTACCGTCTCTCGATTTCGATCGCCAGGATCGCCTCTCTGATTTTCCGCGAAATATTTTTCTCCGGGGTGAGGAGCAGTAGCTTCGCCAACTGTTGCGTAATAGAGCTTCCCCCCTCAACGGGGCGCATGGCCCGGAGATTGACCAGAAGTGCTCGGGCGATACCTCGAAAATTAATCCCACGATGCTGATAGAACTGAGCATCCTCAACCGCGATCACTCCATTAATCACATCACGAGGGATTTTGTTCAGCGGAACCCAGAAACGCTTCTGCTCGAAGAAGGCAGCAAACGGTTCATCGCGATCTGAATAGAGTGTGGTAACAAGGCTGGGCTGATACTCCTCAAGCGCGTCAAGCGTCGGAAGGTCCCGCATGTACGCCACGAACAGGCCTCCGAGGACTCCTGACGCGCCGGCCATCAGCACCAGGAAGACCCAGATTACAGTGACGATGGCTCGGGATGATTGCCGCATCTGCTATGTCTCAACGTAGTGGTGCTGGGAGGGGCAATGCCTACAATGTACTCATGATACTCAACCACAATGGGTATCACTATAACAGAGGGGTAGGGCCCTCACAAGCACCATGCCTCTATCAAATGACGACGCGTTACAGGATGCGATGGGGTGGGTTTGAGATTGCAGCAACGCAGCGATTATGCTACAAAGGCATCCATCGATTTGATGGGGAGACTGCATATGGATGATGTGAAAGCGCAGGCCTATGAGCAACTGTGTGCCCTCCGGCGTGGCGCGGTGGAGGTCGTGTCTGAAGAAGAGCTGCTCAAGAAGCTTGAGCGATCGCTGCAGACCGGTGTTCCGCTCCGTATCAAGCTCGGCGCCGATCCTTCAGCGCCGGATCTGCATCTCGGCCATACGGTTGTACTGAGGAAGCTGCGTCAGTTCCAGGATCTTGGCCATCAGGTGATATTTCTGATCGGCGATTTTACCGGAATGATCGGCGATCCGACGGGCCGATCAGAGACGCGTAAGCCGCTCAGCGTGGAGGAGGTTCAGGCCAACGCAGAAACCTATAAAAGGCAGATCTTTAGAATCCTCGATCGTAATCGAACCGAGATCCGCTTCAATAGCGAATGGCTTAGTCGAATGGACTTTGCCGATGTGATTCGTCTGACCGCACAATATACAGTCGCGCGACTTTTGGAACGAGATGATTTTGAAAAGCGATACCGGGAAGGGCGGCCCATCGGTATGCACGAGTTTCTATATCCGCTAGCTCAGGGGCATGACTCTGTCGTCCTCAGAGCCGATATCGAGCTGGGCGGTACCGATCAGAAGTTTAACCTGCTTGTAGGGCGAGAGCTTCAACGGGCTGCCGGCCAGGAGCCTCAGGTTGCACTCATTACGCCCCTGCTTGAAGGAACCGATGGCATTCAGAAGATGAGCAAGAGTCTCGGTAACTACATCGGGATTGATGAGCCGGCCAGGGAGGTCTATGGGAAGACGATGTCAATTCCGGATGCACTCATTGTCAAGTATGCCGGGTTAGCGGCCGGGATGCCTCCGGAGGCTCTGAAGGCTATGGAAGAGGGGTTGATGTCGGGTACGCTTCACCCCAGGGCAGCGAAGGCAGATGTAGCCGGCAAGCTGGTTGCGCTCTACTACGGAGAGCGGGTTGCTGAAGAGGTGGCTCTCGAGTTCGACAGGATCTTTCGTGAGAAGCGACTGCCGGATGATATCAGTTCCTTTGTGGTAGCAGATGAGAGGGCAACCGTCGATATCGTCTGGCTGATTAAAGAATCAGGGGGAACAAAAAGCCTCTCAGAAGCCAGGAGACTTATCCGTCAGGGCGGCGTCAGTCTCGACGGGGCGGTTGTACACGATGAATATGCGCATGTCCCGATGGATCAAGAGCATATCCTTAGGGTAGGCAAACGTTTTTTTCGAAGGGTAAAAAAGAGTGTCGATCGCAAAGAAAACACTTGACAGCCCGAATGGCCTGCTGTACATTTAGCCCTCTGTTACTGAATAGCATTCTTGACGCTTCGCGCATGATGCTATATATTAAATAGAGGTTTGATCTGCGGCAAAGCCGTAAGGTTTTGTCCGAGCTCTTTGACAATAGAATATCGTTGCTACTGACTTGAGGGCGGATGAAGTAAGCCAGAGCAGGTAATCTGGAAACGGAGAACCTGCTTCGAGGCGAAGTATCTCGTGCGTTCTAATTTGGAGAGTTTGATCCTGGCTCAGAACGAACGCTGGCGGCGTGCCTAACACATGCAAGTCGAGCGTGAAAGTCCCGGCAACGGGATGAGTAAAGCGGCGAACGGGTGAGTAACGCGTAGGTAATCTATCCTTCGGATTGGGATAACCTGCCGAAAGGTGGGCTAATACCGGATAATGTTCTTGTGGAATTCCCATGGGAACCAAAGGGGGCGAGCGTAAGCAGCTTCCACCAAAGGAGGAGCCTGCGTCCGATTAGCTAGTTGGTGGGGTAACGGCCTACCAAGGCGACGATCGGTAGCCGGCCTGAGAGGGCGACCGGCCACACTGGAACTGAGACACGGTCCAGACTCCTACGGGAGGCAGCAGTGGGGAATATTGCGCAATGGGCGAAAGCCTGACGCAGCGACGCCGCGTGGGTGATGAAGGCCTTCGGGTCGTAAAGCCCTGTCAGGTGGAACGAATGACTTGGCGGTGAATACCCGCCAGGTGTGACGGTACCACCGAAGGAAGCCCCGGCTAACTACGTGCCAGCAGCCGCGGTAAGACGTAGGGGGCGAGCGTTGTTCGGATTTACTGGGCGTAAAGAGCGCGTAGGCGGCTAAATAAGTCGGGTGTGAAAGCCCTCGGCTCAACCGAGGTTCCGCATCCGAAACTGTATGGCTGGAGTCTAGGAGAGGAAAGCGGAATTCCCAGTGTAGCGGTGAAATGCGTAGATATTGGGAGGAACACCTGTGGCGAAGGCGGCTTTCCGGACTAGCACTGACGCTGAGGCGCGAAAGCTAGGGGAGCGAACGGGATTAGATACCCCGGTAGTCCTAGCCGTAAACGATGGGCACTAGGTGTGGGAGGTATTGACCCCTTCCGCGCCGAAGCTAACGCATTAAGTGCCCCGCCTGGGGAGTACGGCCGCAAGGCTAAAACTCAAAGGAATTGACGGGGGCCCGCACAAGCGGTGGAGCATGTGGTTTAATTCGACGCAACGCGAAGAACCTTACCAGGGCTTGACATCCCACGAACCTGCCTGAAAGGGCGGGGTGCCCGCAAGGGAGCGTGGAGACAGGTGGTGCATGGCTGTCGTCAGCTCGTGTCGTGAGATGTTGGGTTAAGTCCCGCAACGAGCGCAACCCTCACCCCTAGTTGCCACCGGGTAACGCCGAGCACTCAAGGGGAACTGCCAGCGTCAAGCTGGAGGAAGGCGGGGATGACGTCAAGTCATCATGCCCCTTACGCCCTGGGCTACACACGTGCTACAATGGTTAGTACAAAGGGATGCGAGACCGCGAGGTGGAGCAAATCCCAAAAAGCTGGCCTAAGTTCAGATTGCAGTCTGCAACTCGACTGCATGAAGGAGGAATCGCTAGTAATCGCGCATCAGCACGGCGCGGTGAATACGTTCCCGGGCCTTGTACACACCGCCCGTCACACCACGAAAGCTGGCTGTACTCGAAGTCACTGAGCCAACCCGTAAGGGAGGCAGGTGCCGAAGGTATGGTTAGTGATTGGGGTGAAGTCGTAACAAGGTAGCCGTACGGGAACGTGCGGCTGGATCACCTCCTTTCTAAGGAGTAACATCAGTCTCCTAGGTCAATTTACCCCAGGTTTGTAGCAACGATATTTTCCCTTTCTCCGATTTGCGAGATCGCCGGCAAGTATCATGGTGAAGTCCAAACATTGCCGGCGACACGCGTCCCGATCTACTTACGATAGTCGAAAGGGGCCTTTAGCTCAGCTGGTTAGAGCGCACGCTTGATAAGCGTGAGGTCCCTGGTTCGATCCCAGGAAGGCCCACCATACCATTTCGGGTTCGGGATTACGGCATTCGGGCCCGTCCGCGACATCAGATATCAAAACCCGTAATGCGCATGGGGGATGTAGCTCAGATGGGAGAGCACCTGCTTTGCAAGCAGGGGGTCAGCGGTTCGATCCCGCTCATCTCCACCAATCTGGCCTTTGAATCCTGGCTTCAAAACGTAAGTATCGGCGATGAAGAGAATAAGGTGTAGCGAGCATTGCTCGCATTGTTCTTTGACAATTGAATAAGCGACTTAGATCTCTATGAAGAATGATCTCGAATATATAAAATTGGGGTCAAGCTACTAAGAGTGTACGGTGGATGCCTTGGCATCAGCAGGCGATGAAGGGCGTGGTAAGCTGCGATAAGCCTCGGGTAGTCGCACACAGACGCTAATCCGAGGATGCCCGAATGGGGAAACCCGATCCGAGTTATGTCGGATCATCTCTGGGTGAATACATAGCCCAGTTGAAGCCAACCGGGGGAACTGAAACATCTCAGTACCTCGAGGAAGAGAAAGCAACTGCGATTCCCCTAGTAGCGGCGAGCGAAAAGGGATCAGCCTAAACCGTTGGCGTGTCATAGCCCGTGTGCGTTGCGCCATCGGGGTTGCGGGGTCCTGTCTGGCTCTAATACGGTGGGGCCGAAGAGTTACAAATCTCATTCTTAATTGAACGGTCTGGAAAGGCCGGCCACAGAAGGTGATAGCCCTGTAGAGTAAAGGAATGGGACTCTTTGTGCAGGATACCCAAGTACCACAGGACACGTGGAATCCTGTGGGAATCTGGGGGGACCGCCCTCCAAGGCTAAATACTCGCTGATGACCGATAGTGAACCAGTACCGTGAGGGAAAGGTGAAAAGCACCCCTGTTAGGGGAGTGAAATAGTACCTGAAACCGTACACTTACAAGCAGTCGGAGGGCTATGCTCGTCGCAAGACGAGAACGCCTGACGGCGTGCCTTTTGTTTAATGAGCCGGCGAGTTACTTGTGCGCAGCAAGGTTAAGTCGAGAGACGGAGCCGTAGCGAAAGCGAGTCCGAATAGGGCGATTGAGTTGCGCGCAGTAGACCCGAAGCCAGGTGAGCTACCCCTGGCCAGAGTGAAGTGCCGGTAACACGGCATGGAAGCTCGAACTCATCACGGTTGAAAACGTGTGGGATGAGCTGGGGGTAGGAGTGAAAGGCCAATCAAACCTGGAAATAGCTGGTTCTCCCCGAAATAGCTTTAGGGCTAGCCTCGCAACGTAAGTGGCGGAGGTAGAGCACTGAATGAGCTAGGGCTCCTACAAGGGTACCAAACTCAATCAAACTCCGAATGCCGTCAACTGGAATTGCGGGAGTCAGACTGTGGGGGCTAAGCTCCATGGTCGAGAGGGAAACAGCCCAGACCGCCAGCTAAGGTCCTAAAATGCAGGCTAAGTGGGAAAGGATGTCAGATTACATAAACAACCAGGAGGTTGGCTTAGAGGCAGCCATCCTTTAAAGAGTGCGTAACAGCTCACTGGTCAAGTGGTCTGGCGCCGACAATGTAACGGGGCTCAAGCCTGCTACCGACGCTGCGGGATCTCGTTTACTTCGGTAAATGGGATCGGTAGGGGAGCATTCTGCAATCAGTGAAGCTGGACGGTAACGACCGGTGGAGAGTGCAGAAGAGATTATGCCGGCCTAAGTAGCGATAAACTAGGTGAAAAACCTAGTCGCCGTAAGTCTAAGGTTTCCTGGGGAAGGTTAATCCGCCCAGGGTTAGTCGGTTCCTAAGCTGAGGCCTACGGGCGTAAGCGAAGGGCAACAGGTGAATATTCCTGTACTACCGGGCGACGATAAAGACGCAATGGGGGGACGCAGGAGGGTAGGCCATGCCCGTGTTGGACGTCGGGCTCTAAACCCGTAGGGGGTCTTGATAGGCAAATCCATCGAGACATTAACCCCGAGAGGTGATGGGGAGGCCGTAAGGCCACAAACTGGCTCATCCCACGCTGCCAAGAAAAGCCTCTAGCGAGTCGTCAGGTAACCGTACCGCAAACCGACTCAGGTAGACGGGAAGAATATTCTAAGGCGCTCGAGAGAACACTCGCTAAGGAACTCGGCAAAATAGCCCCGTAACTTCGGGAGAAGGGGTACCATGCCAGCGTGAGTGAGTATACCTTACAAAGCGCTGGAAGGTCGCAGAGAATTGGGTCAAGCGACTGTTTAATAAAAACACAGGTCCGTGCGAAGCTGAAAAGCGATGTATACGGACTGACGCCTGCCCGGTGCCGGACGGTTAACAGGAGGTGTTATCTGCCGCAAGGTGGAGAAGCTCCGAATCGAAGCCCCGGTAAACGGCGGCCGTAACTATAACGGTCCTAAGGTAGCGAAATTCCTTGTCGGGTAAGTTCCGACCTGCACGAATGGCGTAACGACTTGACCGCTGTCTCAGCGAGTGGCTCGGTGAAATTGTAGTACCGGTGAAGATGCCGGTTACCCGCAGCAAGACGGAAAGACCCCGTGAACCTTTACTGTAGCTTGGCATTGAATCTTGGTGCAGTTTGTGTAGGATAGGTGGGAGGCTTTGAAGCGGGGGCGCTAGTCTCCGTGGAGTCAACCTTGAAATACCACCCTTTCTCTACTGGGATTCTAACCTAGACCTGTGAAGCCAGGTTGGGGACAGTGTCAGGTGGGCAGTTTGACTGGGGCGGTCGCCTCCTAAAATGTAACGGAGGCGTCCAAAGGTTCCCTCAGCACGGTCGGCAATCGTGCGTCGAGTGCAAAGGCATAAGGGAGCTTAACTGCGAGACCTACAAGTCAAGCAGGTGCGAAAGCAGGGCTTAGTGATCCGGTGGTCCCGAGTGGAAGGGCCATCGCTCAACGGATAAAAGGTACTCCGGGGATAACAGGCTTATCTCCCCCAAGAGTCCACATCGACGGGGAGGTTTGGCACCTCGATGTCGGCTCATCGCATCCTGGGGCTGAAGCAGGTCCCAAGGGTTGGGCTGTTCGCCCATTAAAGCGGTACGCGAGCTGGGTTTAGAACGTCGTGAGACAGTTCGGTCCCTATCTGCTGCGGGCGCAGGAGATTTGAGGGGATCTGTCCCTAGTACGAGAGGACCGGGATGGACGAACCTCTAGTGTGCCAGTTGTTCTGCCAAGGGCATTGCTGGGTAGCTATGTTCGGAAGGGATAAACGCTGAAAGCATCTAAGTGCGAAGCCCACCTCAAGATGAGATCTCCCGGGCGCAAGCCCCTAAAGACCCCTTGTAGACCACAAGGTTGATAGGCCAGATGTGTAAGCGCAGGAATGCGTTCAGCTTACTGGTACTAATCGGTCGTGCGGCTTGACCCCAATTTTATATTTTTTCTTCGAGAGAAACTTTGTTATTGAAAGAGATCGCGCTTATCATTGTCGGTATGATATGTTCCGTGCTGATTATGTTCGGTACGGCAACATGGCCCAAGATACATCTAGGTGTCGCGTTCGGAGAAGCGAGCAGTCGCAATGATGGCGCGCTGCGCAAGGTTGATGTGAACTCCGCGTCGCTACGCGAGTTGCAGAAACTCCCTGGTATCGGGCCGGATATCGCAGCGCGCGTAATACGCTTTCGGCCTTATCAGAAACTTGACGAATTGATCTCTAAAAAGGTGTTGAGCCGAAAGCAATTCGCAAGAATCAAAGACCGAGTTCGCATCTCTTCACGGGCGCGAATAGCAGCGGGACAATAGATTTTTGATGAAGTTGGTACGATCCAAGGACTCCTAACGGGTCTGTAAGAATCCTGGTGGTTATAGCGGAGGGGAAACACCCGTTCCCATCCCGAACACGGAAGTGAAGTCCTCCAGCGCCGATGGTACTGCGTGGGCAACTGCGTGGGAGAGTAGGTCGCCGCCAGGTATTTTTAGAAAAGCCCCTACGGCAGGCTGCGTAGGGGCTTTTCTTTTTTTTACGCGTGAATCTGCTAGGCATGCATTCTATGCGGCTTGCCATGAGTTCGTCATACCTGCGGAAGCCGGTAGCGTGATGACTGACTGGATTGCCTGGCAGGTCCGGAATAACGAGCCAGTATAGCAGACGATGTCCGCAGCCTACTGCGGGGTCGTTCACTCGCCTGCGTGTATCCTTCGAGATAATCTGTAGTATCATGGTACGTATGAGATGCACCGGTGTTGCACCTGGCCAAGCGCACAACGGAGTAGTGTGAGCGTCCTGCGTCCTGCTCGATTGTTGCCGATTACATCGGTCATGCTGTTCTGGGGATGTCTGATTGTGGTAATCTCGGTTGCCACAACAGCGGCTGCTCAGGTGAAGGTCTATCTCGAGAAGGGCGTAGTGACCCTGCCGTCCATTAAGGTGACTGGTGCGGAGTTTGTACCGCTGACGAGCCTTGCCGACGCCCTAGGGAAACCGCTTGAAAGGCGATCAGCGCGCGGAAGCTACCGGATTCGATTGGGAGAATCAGTCCTATTAATCAACGTTGGTTCGCCTGAGGTTCGCATTGGAACTGCCGTCGCCCAGCTCTCAGTGTCGCCGCGGTGGTTTGGAGGAAGGGTGATCGTTCCACTGGAACTTCTGCCGATTGCGCTGAGTGCACGCTATGGCGAGAATCGTGTCGACTGGGACCCCGATGGACGAATTGCCAGAATCTCCCGTACGGCGTACTCGCTACGCCTCTTACGATTTCGAACATATCCGGATCATACCCGTGTCGTCCTGGAGGGGACCAGACCACACGATTTTATTCTCAGAGAGGATGGTGTGTCCGGACGAGTTGTGCTGGATATAAAGCGAGCGATCCTGAGCCCCGCAATCCGGTCCAGCCAGGTGTCTGATGGACTCGTTGCCTCCATTGACACTGAGCAGCGTGGTGCTGACAGCCGGCTGACGATCCATGGTGCGGGGCGTCGTTTATGGAGTAAGGTGTTTGCGATCGGAGGCCCAGACCGGATTGTCGTCGATCTCTTCCCCCATGAAGAGCAGGAACGCCATGTACAACCAGTCGAGACCCTGACAATGACGACACCGGGACAGCCGGACCAGCCGAAACCGGCAACCCGACGCACCGAATCGGCCTCGTCTGCCGAACCGGCCACTGAGTCGGTCGTCAGGACGGTAGTGATCGATCCTGGTCACGGGGGTAAGGATCCCGGTGCGATCGGCCCGTCAGGCGTGAAGGAGAAAGACATCGTCTTAGATATCAGCCTGAGGTTGAAGCGATTGATCGAAGAGAACCTTGCAGTCAAGGTTGTCTTAACTCGGACAGAGGATGTCTTCATCCCGCTCGAGAGACGGACCATGATCGCGAATCGACATCGGGCTGACTTCTTTATCAGTGTGCATGTCAATGCAGCTCCTGAGAGTCGCGCTGTTGGGTTTGAGACCTATTTCTTGAGTCGTGAACCATCCGATCGAGGCGCACGAGCGTCTGCCGTGAGAGAAAACACAGCCCTCAACCTCGAGGGCGTTGGTCAGGATGCGCAACGAGGTCTGCAAACCGTTCTGTGGGATTTAGCCCAGACATTCTATATTCGAGAATCCAGCGAGCTGGCGGAGTTGCTTCTGAACGAGCTTGCGCAGAGCCTCAAGGTCGATAATCGCGGCGTCAAGTCGGCGCCGTTTTTTGTCTTGATCGGAACGGCAATGCCGTCAGTCCTCGTCGAGGTCGCCTTTATCAGCAACCCGCAGGAAGAACAGCAACTTGAGCAAGAGGTGTATCGACAACAGGTTGCAGAGGCCCTGCTGGCCGGCATCACCCGGTTTAAGACACGGTACGAAAAACGGGTGAGGCCGCTACCTGCGCATTCGGCCATCAACCATCCGCCTTTTGCAGTTAGCCATCATGAAGTGGCGCGACACGCGAGGAGCGGCCTGGGTCCGAGAGCCGATCGCGAGGAGCCGATCGCCTCTCCAGCGAGTGCACGATAATGCGCCGCATACAGATTGCCACGATATGGATCGCATTGCTGGCGGTGACCGTCGGCGTTATTGTGTTATGGGGCAACGAGACGATAGCGCCGAATCAAACGCCCGTCCAACATGGTGCCTCAGAGGCGATGAGACCGACGGTCGCAAGTGGAAGGAAAAGTATCTCACTCTTCTTTGTCACTCGCGGCGGCACCTCATTCCACGAGGAGGCCAGGGAGATAGAAGGTGGGACGACAACGACCGAGGATGCCAAGCAGACCCTGGACGAGCTCGTGAAGGGGCCGATACGTGAAGGACTTGTACTGACGATCCCCCGAGGGGCGAAGCTGCTGAATCTCTTTATTGATTCCTCCGGGACTGCGTACGTCGATTTTAATCGAGCGTTGCGAGATGGTCTGCAAGGGGGCGCGCAAGGGGAGCTCTATACCGTCTTCTCTATCGTGAATACGCTCGTCTCAAACTTCGTTCGAATTACGCGTGTGCAGCTCCTTGTGGAGGGAGCTGAGATTCCAACATTGGCTGGACATGTCGATACTCGAGTGGCCTTGACTCCCCAGTACGTCTTCTGAGATGGCTGGGTGGCAATCATCGAAAAGGAGAGCCTGTGAGGAATGATGGTCGCAACATAGACGAACTCAGGCCGGTGAAGGTGGATCGCGATTGCCTCAAGCATGCGGAAGGGTCGCTGTTCGTTGAGATCGGCCAGACCAAGGTCCTCTGCACAGCTACGGTGGAGGAAAGGGTCCCGCCGTTTCTGCGTGCAACCGGCCAGGGATGGGTCACCGCGGAATATGGGATGCTTCCCCGCGCGACCAAGACGAGAACACCGAGGGAATCGACGACGGGAAGGGCCAGCGGTCGGACCTTTGAGATTCAGCGTCTGATTGGCCGGTCGCTGCGGACGGTGATCGATTTGACGCGGTTGGGAGAGCGAACCGTACTGATCGATTGTGACGTGATCCAGGCTGACGGAGGAACTCGAACGACCGCCATCACAGGGGCCTTTGTGGCATTGGCCGATGCGCTTATTCGGCTTCGTGAGAACGGTCAGATCAAGGGACCACTTCTGAAAGATTTTGTCGCTGCTGTAAGCGTCGGGTGTGTGGAGGGAGAGCTTCTGCTGGATCTCAACTACGCCGAGGATTCTATGGCAGAGGTGGATATGAATGTCGTCATGACCGGCTCCAAGCAGTTCGTTGAGATCCAGGGAACGGCAGAGGAGGTACCGTTCGATAAGGCCCAGCTGGACCGGATGCTCAATCTTGCGACACACGGCATCGATCAGCTTGTTGATCTACAACGTCAACTGCTGGGTGCGACGATCAACGGCCTGAAGATATAAAGACGATGTGAAGAAGCCGCTTGACATCATGTGGCGAGGTTTCTAGAATGCAGGTAGTGCTGGCTACGGCGAACCCAGGAAAATATCGAGAACTCGTAACCATCCTCAGCGACCTGAGGATTTCTTTTTTCTCGCTCGCCTCGCTTCGAGGGTACAGTCCGCCGGTTGAGTCCGGCGTCACATACGCAGAGAACGCCGCCGCCAAGGCGCGGGCTGTTGCCGCGATCAGCGGATCATGGGCGCTCGCGGACGATTCGGGTCTCGAGGTCGAGGCCCTTCAAGGACAGCCGGGGGTGCACTCGGGCCGCTATCTGGGCCCGGCAGCGACGGATATGGAGCGCAATCAGCGCATCCTTGACCTGTTGGATGGGGTACCGCTCTACCGTCGAGGGGCGAGTTTTCAGTGTACGGTTGCTGTGGCCGGTCCGGAAGGAGAGTTGCTCCTGACGCATGGGAGCTGTCGAGGGATCATTGCCGAGGCGCCGTGCGGTACCGGGGGGTTCGGCTACGATCCTATCTTTATGGTTCCGGAGCTTGGGATGACCATGGCCTCGCTTTTACCGGATACCAAAAATCGGATCAGTCATCGCGGACGCGCCCTCGAGCAGATGAAACCGTTGCTACGACGTCTCGCGCGTGCCGCAGCGTGAGCGAATCGCCGCATGATGCTGGTCACTGGAGCGAACAAGTTGCAGAGCGGGGCGTGGCGCAGCCTGGTAGCGCACCTGCTTTGGGAGCAGGGAGTCGGAGGTTCAAATCCTCTCGCCCCGACCACGTTATAAGAGGGTGTCGGGTGGAGGGTGTCGGGTGGAGGCTGATTGCTGGGCTCCTTCTACACCCTTAACCCCCACATCCTGTTTGTTGCGCCTGTAGCTCAGCCCGGATAGAGCAACGGCCTCCGAAGCCGTGTGTCGCCCGTTCAAATCGGGTCAGGCGCGCCACAGTCTCATAGCATGACTGACGTTGATCGTTGACAGTAAGCGTCCTATCGAATGGTGAGCGTAGCTCAAAGGCAGAGCACTGGACTGTGGCTCCAGGGGTTGAGGGTTCGAATCCCTCCGTTCACCCCAAATCAGTTTACAGTTCGTGGTTCATAGTTCACGGGTTTCATCGCATTAGTTTTCTCGATGAACTACGAACTCGCAACTATACACTCTGTGCGCCCATAGCTCAGCTGGATAGAGCGCCGGACTTCGAATCCGTAGGTCGGGAGTTCGAATCTCCCTGGGCGCGCCAGTGAAGTTCAGAGGTTACAGTTCGTGGTTCATGGTTCATCGGTTAAAGCATGGGGAAAACCGGAATGAAATGCACTGATTTTCTCTATAAACTCTCAACTATGAACCCCATGCGCCCATAGCTCAGCCGGATAGAGCGGCTGCCTTCTAAGCAGTAGGTCGGGAGTTCGAGTCTCCCTGGGCGCGCCAGATCAGTGTAAGGTTCAGGGTTCATAGTTCAGAGTGTATGGTTGAGGAATAAGCACCATCAGGGCGAAGCATGTTTTGCTCTATGAACTATGAACGCGCAACAATGAACTAATATGGGCCGTTAGCTCAGTTGGTAGAGCAGCTGACTCTTAATCAGCGGGTCGTAGGTTCGATTCCTACACGGCCCACCACCGCTAAATTGTTGACGTTCTTGCCTTATTCTTGTTAATCTTCCCGTGGTACCCCAACACTTATCAGCCGATTTACCCGATAGGACTCAGATGGACGTCAATCTTTCGAAAATTGGCGAAGGATGGCTCACAATCAGCGAGGAAGACGAAGTATAGGAATTGCTGCCCTCCGGAGTATCTCGATGAGTCCTCAGGATATTCGCTGGATTCAGCGTTTCAACCATTACCTGAAAGCCCTCTCGCAGTTGAGAGAAGCCGTGCACCTGTCGCAGGAACGCCCGCTTTCGAAACTCGAGGAACAAGGATTGATCCAAGCGTTTGAATGCACCCATGAACTGGCCTGGAATACGCTCAAGGATTTTCTGGAGAGTCGCGGTGTTCAAAATTTGTACGGTTCGAAAGACGCATCTCGCGAAGCCTTCAAGGCGGGTTTAATCATGCACGGCGAGATATGGATGGGGATGATCGGCAGTCGCAATCTGACCTCCCACACCTACGATGAGGCCACAGCCGCTCAGATCGTTACTGACATTCGCAACGCCTACTTCTCCGAATTCGAGGCGCTCTCCGTCACGCTGGATGCCTTACGTCGGGAGGAAGGGGCATGACGTACGGCCTGTCAGAGGCCACCATCCAAAAAATCTGCGCCACCCTGGGGCGGTATCCGCAGGTGGAGCAGGCGATATTGTATGGCTCGCGGGCCAAGGGGAGCTACAAGAACGGCTCGGACATCGATCTGACGCTACGCGGCAGCTCGGGTTTGACGCTGCATCTACTGTACAAGATCCTCAACGATCTCGACGACCTGCTCCTGCCATACACCATTGACCTGTCCATTTACGATCAGATTGACGATCCAGATCTGATCGAGCACATCCAACGAGTGGGTGTCACGTTTTACGACAAAGAGAACGCTGTTGCTGAATCACTTACGGCAGCCTAACGGGCTATTTCTTAAATTCGTGTATATGTTCCGTTCACCCTGAGCTTGTCGAAGGGTGCGTAAATAGGGTGTTGACAAGGGGGGCTGTTGCAGGTCGAATAGAACCGTATAGCGTATTGTACGCAGGTGGAAAGGCTGAAGGCGGGATGAAGATGAGTAGTCTGAAGGCGACCGACAGCCTTCAGTTATCAGACTCAACGGGGGATTGACTGAGGATAAATAGCACGCTGGATCAGGATATTGCCAAGCTGGAATCGGGCTGCCATATCAGCCTGATATACGAAGACTCCGCCGAGCAGATGGCAGCCAGCGCGGCCTTCGTCAAGGCAGGCCTCAGTAGAGGCGAGGCCGTCACCTATATCATCGCTCAATCTGATATGTCGGATGTGACTGCGGCGCTCGCTGCCATAGGGGTGGATGTGGCAGGGGGGCAGGCATGCGGGGCGCTGACATTTCTGACGTCGCGTGACAGTTACCTGGCCGGAGGACAATTCGACCTTCAGGTGATGCTTGACCGCTGGCATCAGATGATAGAGCAGGCGTTTGCCGCGGGATTTACAGGGTGGAGGGCTATCGGCGAGATGGCGTGGATCCTCACGGCCGAGGCGGACTTCGACCGGCTGATCGAATATGAAGCGAGCCTGCACACTGTCTGCTCCGACCCCAAGGTATCTATTCTCTGCCAGTATGACTGCCGCCTCTTCCCTCCAGCCTTCCTGATCGACATCTTGCGTACGCATCCGATCACTATTCTGGGTGAGTATGTATGCGCGAATCCTTACTACGAGCCAGCCGAGCTTCTCCTTGACAACCCTCTGGCGCGAGAACGGCTGAATTGGATGATCAGCAACCTTCGAAGAATCGAGCAAACCGAGCGCACAATCAAGGCGAACCACGAGCGGCTCCAACGACTCTCCAGACAGTTGGTCATGGCACAGGAGAGCGAGAATCGCCATATTGCGCGGGAATTACACGATCATGTCGGCCAGATGCTGACAGTCGTAAAGCTTAATTTGCAGACGATGGAGCGTATTCAGCAGATCGACGAGATGAGGGATCAAATTAGTACCAGTCTCAGTATTGTCGATCGAGCGCTTGAGCAGGTACGCTCCCACGTTGTCGAGTTGCTACCTGTAGTGCTCGACGATCTCGGGCTTGTCGCGGCCTTGCGATGGCTGCTTGATCGATTCAGCCGGCAGGCAAAGGTTGCGGTAGAGTGTATTGCCGACCCACCGCAGATAGTATTGCCGCAGGAGGTCGAGATCACCTGCTTTCGCGTCGTCCAAGAGGCGCTGACCAATATCATGCGACATGCCCGGGCAACGCGGGTACGTATTGACGTATACCGACACAGTGAAGAGTTGGAGTTGCGCATCACCGATGACGGCGTCGGGTTTGACCCGACTGCTGCTCGGGAAGCGGCTGTACGCGGCAGCAGTGTTGGGTTGCTGGGGATGGAAGAACGCATCAAGTTGATCGACGGTCAGTTTCACATTGACTCTGCGACGAATCAGGGGACCGTCATATGCGCTCGTTTCCCTCTGCCGCCGGTCGATACGCCGGAGTCGGAGCGCGTCGACAGGCGTCGCAGCGATCGTCGCGTCGCGTCTCGACGTACGAAGGCTCGACATTGCTGAACGTGACCGGGCGATTGTGCTGAGAGCTCGTGCGCAGTGACGCCGATTCGATTGCTGCTGGTCGATGATCATGACATTGTTCGTGCGGGGATCCGTGTACTGCTGCACACATTTTCAGGAATTAAGGTAGTGGCGGATACGGGCGATGGCCTGGAGGCGCTCTCGCTCATCGGCACCCATCACCCGGATATCGTACTGTTGGATATTGGAATGCCCGGGCTCAATGGGTTAGAGGTGCTCACGCGCATCAAGCACGCGTACCCTGCGGTCCGCATCATGATGCTGTCGATGCATGCCAATGAAGAGTATGTGTGGCGGGCATTGCGCGATGGGGCGGCCGGCTATCTCTTAAAGGGCGCGAATACAGTCGAATTTGAACAGGCGATCAGAACCGTTGCCCAAGGCGACATCTTCCTGTCGGCAACGGTGTCGAAATATACCATTGCAAATTACGCCGGCCGGATGACGGCTCACACCCCCGGACTTGAACGATTGACGTCTCGTCAACGGGAAGTTCTGCAGTTGATCGCAGAGGGACGATCAACCAAGGAGATTGCGTATCAGCTTCAGATCAGTGCCAAAACGGTCGAGACGCACCGTGCGCAGGTAATGGAGCGGTTGAACATCGATACGATTGCGGGTCTGGTTCGATATGCTATAACGGTCGGACTCATCACGACGGAACACTAGCTGCCTCTTAGATTACCCTCGCCTTCCATCAGGTTTTTCCTGAGTTATCATCGGGATATCCCCCATTGTCCAGCTATCGCGAGCACGCTACCGTACTGAATGTATAGTATCGGTACAGTGCGCTCGCATGAGCAGTGCTGCGTCATGGCAGGCCATTCGATGCGGCTCACTACAGGCCCGTAGAAGAAAAAGCGTGATGTGCGAATCCCATCAGGACGATACCCACTCGAGATGACCGATTTTCGTACGACATTACGCTGAGCTGCTGAGACAATCATCGTGAAAGGCCCAATCTTTCAACGGGTCGCGCTGCTCAGCGCCCTGATCGCTTCTATCGCCCTGCTCCCCCTGGTCGGTTTTGGGACCTATGCCATTCAGGCGATCTCCAACTACCTGACGCGCGAGAGCATGGAAAAGCTACATCGTGCGGTGTTGGACGATGCCGACAAGATTACACAGGCCATCAACGCGGCGCACTACGATCTTCCCATCCTGAGCCAACTGCCTTCGATGCGGGAGCTGATGCTGGCGAGAGCCGGTACCAACTCGAATGAAATCGCTTCATCAATGCGACTCGTAGAACACGTCTTTCTGACGTTTTCAGCGCACCGGAAGCTGTACCACCAGATTCGGTATATCGACGAGCATGGCCGGGAGATCATCCGAGTAGACTATGATGGAACCGCTCCACCACGGCTGATCGCATCGGAACAGTTGCAGGACAAGCGACAGCGCGACTACTTTTCCGCGGCCATGACACTCGGCCCGGGGCAGGTCTATGCCTCCCCGCTGGATCTGAATCAAGAGCATAATCGGATCGAGGTTCCGCATCGCCCAGTCATACGTGTAGCTGCGCCCCTCTTCGACGATGCGGGGCAGCGGCGCGGGATCGTGATCATCAACCTGTTGATGGGCCCGCTCCTTGAGACGCTGCAGCAGAAGGCTGCGGCTGCCAGGAAGGTCGTATACGCGGTTGATCAGGAGGGGTTCTATCTCCTACACCCTGATCCGTCAAAGCGGTGGGGCGGTCCCCGCGATCTGAATACCGGGGAACGGATGTATCGGGAATTTCCCGGCCTGGATCTGCAGCACCTTGCTCAACGTGTAATGGCGACGATCCTGGACGGGCAGGTGATCGCCTCTCAGCCGATCGCGCTCAGCCAAAGTGACTCGGGTCCACGCTTGATTATTGTCGAGACGATGCCCACTGCGATCGCGTTAGCGGCCATCGCGGATTTTCGTTACCTGCTGCTGATCCTGCTGACAGGGGTGGGTGCACTGACCTTGACGGGAGCCATCATGATGGGGAAACGACTGACGCAGCCGATCATGGGGATGGCGCAGGCCGCGCAGCGGATCCAGCGGGGCGATCTATCCACCAGGGTACACGTCGGTGGATCCATGGAGATTGCCGTACTCGGGAATGCATTCAATGCCATGGTGGACGGTCTGGCCAATGCCCACAGTCGGATAGAGCAGCAACTGGCGGAGCTGAGCGCTCTTCATCAGATCGGGACGGTCGGGTATCACCTCTATTCGCTCAATGAGCTTCTGACCCAGATCCTGGATACGTTACTGCACAACCTGGACATCGAAGCCGGCGAGATCTTCCTGTTGGATGAAGCGCATGGTGAGGTGATCCTGGCGCGACATCGGGGGATGCATCCGGAGGCCTTTCAGCAGATCTCTCGCTTTAAGCTGGGGACAGGGTTGCCGGGGCTGGTGGCCCTTTCAGGCGAGCCGTTTCTTGCAGACAATCTACCCCTGGAGCCTCGTTTTCTCCGGACGCAGGTGGTCGAGGCAGGTTTTCATACCTTCGCCTCGGTCCCGCTCAAGTCCGGCGCGATGGTCCTCGGTACCCTGAATCTTGCAGCCCTCGCTCCGCACCGTTTCACTGATGAGAATCTGCCATTTTTAACGACGCTCGGGGTCACGATCGGGATGGCCCTGACGAATCTTCACCTCTACGAGGGACAGCGCGCCACTACGCAGCAACTGACTGTGAAGGTCGAGGAGCTGGAGCGGTTGCAGTCTCGCCTCATTGAGGCCGAATGGCTCCGGGCGATAGGGCAGATGGCGGCCGGGGTCGCACATGATTTCAATAATGCCCTGATGGGGATTATGGGGCAGGGACAGTTGATGCGCCATCTTCTCACGCAGGGACCGGTACAGGCGGCCCTGCAGGGTGTGGGGGTCGGCGCCGATCTTCTGACGCACCTGGCACGGCAGGAGCAGGGCGTACGCGACGCGGCTGAGACGATCCGAAAGATTCAAGAGGCGACCCGTCCACAGCGGGCAGAGGCGTTTGCATCGGTGGCGCTTGATGAGGTCATCAACGAGGTCCTCGTGATGACACAACCTCGTTGGAAGGATCAGGCCGAGGCGGCGGGGATACGAATCACGATCCACGCATGGCTGGATAAGACGCCGCCGGTTCTGGGCCAGGCCTCCGAGTTGCGCGAGGCGCTGACGAACCTCCTCTTTAACGCCTTCGACGCCATGCCGCAGGGCGGGTCGGTCACGATTGCCACGCGACGGGTATCAGGACCGTTCGTCGAGTTGACGATTACCGATACCGGGTCGGGATTCCGCCAAGCGTGTAGTCCCGCCTCTTTGAACCATTTTTTACGACGAAGGGGGTACGCGGGAGCGGGCTTGGGCTCAGTATGGTCTATGGGATTATCAAGCGCCATGAAGGTGAGATCAAGATTCATAGCGAGGAAGGACAAGGAACAATTGTTGTGCTGCGCCTTCCGATGGTTGAAGCGGCTGCTGAGATCGCTCCATTAGTCCAGCCGGATGCCATTCCCGTCTCGCTCACCTGTCTGGTCATCGATGACAAGTCGTTTCTCGCCGAGGCGCTCCATGATATCCTGTGCTCTTTAGGCCACGAGGCGGCCATGACGACGAGCGGCGCTGAAGGGCTTGCGCTCCTTGCCGACAGGCGCTTCGACATCGTCCTGACCGATCTTGGGATGCCGGGAATGTCGGGATGGGATGTTGCCATGGCGGTCAAGGCCGGTTGGCCTGAGCTTCCTGTTATTTTGGTGACCGGGTGGGGCGATACGTTAGGGCGAGAGGGGATCGAGGGGACTGGCGTGGACCTGATCTTAACGAAGCCATATACGATAGAACAGCTTACGCAGGCACTCGCCATCGTTGCGGCATTCCGCGCTTCCTCTCATTCGAACCCACCGGCCTGACCGAACTCTCCATCAGATTGAGCGTTGTTCCTCGATGACCCGCGGGGTTGAGCCTGACCAACGATCCGGCCGTCCTGGTGCGCAATCACCTGCCGCCTCGCCTCGATGCACCTGCTGTCGTTTCACGATGACTGTGGGTCTGTCCATCCAGTATTTCATCATCAGTTTCATAATCTGATCGACTTGTATTTCCAGTAGCATTGCTGGATAATAAGGCGCATCGGATTGGGTCTGCCTATTCGTTGTACCTCTAAGACGATAGAGCGCAGCAGCATACTATCTCCGATATCGTGTATCGGGACTCCTCAATAGTATTTCATCATGGGCGAATGGTCTGAGGGAGGCCGAAATGGTGAGGATGCGGCTGCTGCAGCGCGTGGCGATAGGGATGATCATTTTGATCGGCACGTGCATCGGTGCCGAGGCAAAAACGGTGACCTATGTCGGCTCATCAACGATCGGTAATCTCCTGAACGAGGCAAAGGAGCCATTCAAGGCGAAGACCGGGATCGATTTGTTGATTGATATCAGCTCAGAGAGCGCCGGCGGCGAGGCGGCAGCTATCGTGGGGTCTGCCGATTTGGGCGGGGTCGCCCGCGACCTACGACCTGAGACGCTGGCGCATGGGGTAATCTGCCACGTCATCGGCAGGGATGCCATCGCTGTCATCGTTAACCACAAGAACCCGATCAAGGCCCTGAGCAGGGATCAGATCAAGGCAATCTTTACGGGAAGGATTACGAACTGGGAAGCGCTCGGGTGGATGAACCGCAATATTGTGGCGCTGATTACGGCGGAGCAATCGGCTACGCGGCAGGTCTTTCAGAAGGTCATGCTGAACGGTGAGGCGTATCGAAATGTCGTGTCCCCGTCCGTCGATCGTCTGGTCCCGGAATGGGTCGCGGGCGACGAGGATGCGATCGGGCAGATCAGTTTTTCCTTTATCGCCAATAACCCGATGATCAGGGCGATATCCATCGATCGACTGACCAGTACTGTGACGAACCCCAGATACCCGATTGCTAGCCCATTATACCTCTGTACGAAAGGCGAACCGACGGGCAATGCGAGACGCTTGATCGACTGGATCCTGAGTCCAGAGGGCCAGGACCTCGTGAAAAAAAGCTTTCTTCCGATGCCGATGGTCCGCTCTCGTGAGTAATACGTGTCTGTGCTTCTGCGCACGTTGCAGCAACTGTGTGCCGGAAGAAGGGATGAAGGTGTCGGGACTCAGGGCGGTCTTTCAGCTCCTACGGTACCGAAAGAGGCGAGATGAAGATTCTCATTGCTGAGGATAGTGCGACGTCCCGGCGGTTGTTAGAAGCCACGCTTCGCATGTGGGGCCATGAGGTGATTGCGGTCGAGGACGGAGCCAAGGCGTGGCAGGTCCTGGAGCAGCCGGATACCACGACCCTGGCGATACTCGATTGGATAATGCCGGAGATGGACGGCCTGGAGGTATGCCGAAGGGTCAGGGCGCGGGATGGCACCCCGTATATCTATGTGATTCTCCTGACGGCAAAAAATCGGAAGGAGGATATTGTGTTGGCGATGGGAACCGGAGCGGACGATATCATCGGCAAACCGTTCGACCCTGAAGAGCTGAAGGTTCGGATACGTGCCGGGGAACGGATCCTGGAGTTGCAGGCCAACCTGTTGGCGGTTCAGGAATCGCTCAGGCGGCAAGCGACACACGATGCCCTGACCGATCTGTGGAATCATGGGGCGATCATGGAACTGCTTACCAGAGAGCTGGCTCGGACTGTTCGCGAAGCACAATCGCTCGGTGTGATCATGGGGGATCTGGACCATTTCAAACGCATTAACGATACCTACGGGCATCAGACCGGGGATATGGTACTCAAGGAGGCGGCCAAGCGCCTCCGCGAATCGATCCGTGAGTACGACGTGGCCGGCCGATACGGGGGGGAGGAGTTCCTGTTGGTGGCGCCAAATTGCGATCATCAACAGGTTGCAGAGCTGGCCGAACGAGTCCGTAAGGCCATAACTGACCAACCGTTTTCTACCCCGAACGGATCGATACCCGTCACGATGAGCCTGGGGGTGACTACCAGTGGATCGAGCCCGGGCGCTATCGGGCATCTTGTTGAGGAAGCGGATCAGGCGCTTTATCGGGCGAAGCACCAGGGACGAAACCGGGTTGCCCTGGCCTGGGCCGAGTAACCTGCCGATTGTTTACGGGTGTACGGTACTGATACGTCCGACACGCGCAAGGCAACGACTACCATGAACGTACGAGACGCCGACGCAACGGAATCTGTACTGAACAGAGTTGACGTCAACCGATGGATGTTGATGGGGCTCTTCTTGTTCATCGGATTTGTCCTTTCGTTTATCCCGTTCCTCGTCGTCCGCCAATGGGAGGGTAAGCGGATCCGCACCGATCTGGAACATCTGACTGACGCTATGACGGTCGACATGGCGCATGATGTGCGAAGCGGTCTTGGTGTCATTCGTTCGATCGGCAGCATCTATGCCACATCCGAGTACGCCGATCGAATATGGATGCGAGAGACAGCAGAGAGGATGTTGTTTGGCCAACACGCCGTTCGTGCTGTAAGCTGGGCGCCGAAGGTTTCGGATGAGAGCCGGCGGGATTACGAGGCGGCGATCCGAAGACGTGTCGAGCATCAAGGCTTCGTCATTCGCGAACGGGACCTTCAAGGACAATTGGTGACAGCCGGTCGGAGGGCGTTGTACTTTCCGGTAGTGGAGACCCTCCCTGTTGGATTGGGATTCGGCGAGGTATCGACGGGTCTCGATCTGGCCTCTGATGCAGTACTCAATAAGGCCCTCGAGACCGCCTGGAAGACCGGGGATGTAGCAGCGACGCCGCCGATAAGCATCACGTCCGGACAGGCGCACGAACGACGGGTGATGGTGTTTTTCCCTGTGTACCGGCCCGCAACGACCGTTGTAGACCGCATGAAGTCTCCCCAGAAATTGATTGGAATGCTGATGGGTATCATTCGAGTCAAGGATATTGTGGAGGAGTCTATCGAGGAATGGAATGGGGAGGGGATACAGATCGCGGCATATGACCAGGAGATCGGGAAGCAGTACCCGTTGGTGGCGCCGAAGGATGTTCAGTCTCTTGCCCAGGAAGAGAGCCGATTGGCGTGGGGTGCGCCGAGACCGGATGGGTTGCGATCGGTTACGACCATAGAAGTCGCAGATCGACGATGGGTACTGGAGTTTATTGGAACGACTCAATTTCTGGTCACCGCGAAGGCATGGGCCGGTTGGGAGATCCTGGCGGCAGGTCTGATTTTTACAGTGCTCCTGACAGGCTACATCTCTAACAGGAGGCGTCAAGGCGTAGAGGTTGAGCGGCTTGTATTGATTCGAACGGATGAACTCAATCGGGCCAACCAAGAGTTGGCAGCCGAGATCGCTGAACGGGAGCGGGTTGCGGATGCGCTTCGGGAAAGCGAGGCGAGGTTTCGAACCATGGCCGATACGGCGCCGGTCATGATCTGGATGACCGAGCCAGATGGGCGCGCTACGTTTTACAATAAAACGCTGCTGGCATTCACTGGGCGCTTACTGGAAGAGGAGTTGGCGAACTGGATAGCCGGGGTGCATCCCGACGATCGGACGGAGCTTAAGAAATATTGGCAGGCATTTACAATGCGTCAACCGTTCGAGATTGAGTATCGACAGCGACGGGCCGATGGCGCTCAACGCTGGATGCTGGATCGTGGGACACCCCGCTTCCTGTCTGACGGGAGCTTTGCCGGATATATCGGCTGCGGGATCGATGTGACAGACCTGAAAGAGGCGGAGCAGGTACTTCAGCGGGAGCATGATATCGCCATCGAGTCCTCACGCCTCAAGTCTGAGTTTCTCGCGAATATGTCGCATGAGATCCGGACGCCGATGAATGGAATTCTCGGCATGACGAATCTTGCGCTTCAGACGCAACTGAATGCTGAACAGCGTGACTACCTGACACTGGTCAAGTCCTCCGGCGAGACCCTACTCGAGATCATTAACGATATCCTCGATTTTTCGAAGATCGAGGCGAGCCATCTCGAACTCGAACAGACGCCGTTTCTGCTTCGCGAGCTGGTTGGTATAGCGATCAAGCCTCTGGCATTGCGGGCCCATTCGAAGAAGATCGAGCTCAGTTGCCACGTCGCACCAGATGTTCCTGAGGCCCTGATGGGGGATCCGGTTCGATTACGACAGATCGTGGTGAATCTGATCGGCAATGCCCTTAAATTTACCGAGCAGGGAGAGATTTTCTTGCGTATCGAACTGGAGCAAGGCGATCCGGGTGTCGTCATTCCAACCACGAACAACGGCGCTTCAGTATGTCATCTCCACTGTATGGTCACCGATACCGGGATCGGGATTCCTGCCGAGAAACAGCAACTGATTTTCCAACCATTTTTGCAGGCCGACGGGTCGACGACGCGGCATTACGGCGGTACCGGATTAGGGTTGACGATCTGCTTACGCCTGGTCGAGCTGATGGGCGGGCGAATCTGGGTCGAGAGCGAACAAGGCCGAGGGAGCACCTTTCACTTTACTGCACATTTCGGATTACAGGAGCAGGCTGAGGCGAGTACGCTACGCGGTTCCCTGACACTGGACGCATTAGCCGGGCTCTCGGTGCTTACGGTTGATGATAATGCGACCAGTCGTACGATCCTGGAGGAATGGTTAACCGCCTGGCTGATGCATCCTACGATATCCGCCACTGGTCGCGAGGCACTAGAGCTAGCAAGACAGGCGCAGAAGGCCGGTCGTCCCTTTGATCTGTGTATTATCGATGCCGAGATGCCGGAGGTAGATGGTTTCTTCCTGGCGGCAGAGATCATGGGGCAGAGTGACGAGAGGACCCCCATTATTCTTATGTTGAACGCCATCGATCAGCCGACGGATATTGCGCGGTGCCGGGATCTCGGAATAGACGATTACGTCGTCAAACCGATCGCCCCCTCCGAGCTGTGGGATACGATGATGACCGTATTAGGCAAAGGTAGCTCTGGGACGGAGACGGCTGAAAGGCCGCAGCGAGGTGCAAACGAAGGCGACCCTTCGACTTCGACAGTCGGTGGCCGCACGTACCGAATCCTCCTGGCAGAAGATAATCCAGTCAACCAAATGCTGGTGGTCCGCCTTCTTGAGAAGGAGGGTCATTCGGTGTTAGTGGCCGGTAATGGACGCCTGGCGCTCGCCGCCTTGGAGCAGGGATTGTTCGATATGATCCTGATGGATGTACAGATGCCCCAGATGGATGGCTTTGAGGCGACCGCCGCTATTCGGCAACAGGAACAGATCACGGGTCGGCATATCCCGATTGTTGCGTTGACGGCCCATGCGATGAAAGGTGATCGCGAGCAGTGCCTGGCGGCCGGGATGGATGAGTATCTTACCAAACCCCTCCAAGCCGAGGCATTATTCAGTATGATCGCGCATCTGTTGACCGGATCGGCGGACGCTGCGACTATTGAAGTGGACACTACGACCGTCGAATCCGTTTCGCCTCCCTTGACGTCGACCCCTCAGCCCGTACCATCGATCCTTGAACCCCCCTTCGACAAAGCGGAGTTGCTCGCACGGGTTGGAGGCGACGTTGGTATTATGCGAGAAATTGCGGGGATCTTCCTCGAGGAGGGTCCGACCCATATGGCCGAGATCCGTACGGCGATCGATCGAGGGGATGCCTCGACTCTTACGAAGGCAGCTCACACACTCAAGGGAGCGGCCAGTGTATTCGGGGCCAAGGTGAGTGTTGAGGCGGCGCTGAGACTTGAACATCTTGGGCGTGCGGAGGATCTTGAGCATGCCCAAGCAGACTACGAATTACTGCAGAGAGCGATGATGGAGCTAATAACGGCCCTCGAGGCCTGCATGAACCAACAGTAACGGCGTACCATGGATTGATTGCGCTGATCGTCGCGCGAAGCTCGGCTGGAGCAGGCGACTTGACAACGGGGTGTTGGGGCAGAGCCCTGAACGACACAAACGGGTCCGTACTATCGCTCAGCGCTACGGAACGCAGTATCTCTCCGATAGTCTGGCGCTGATGTCATCAGCGAGCACACGGTCATGTGATGGACGCGTTGGTTCTTCCGAACGTCAAAGATAAATCGTCCGTTTAGCCATGGCGCGGTCCCATTTTGTTTCAGCGTGCTCATCGAATACGAGCTCTTCGTCTGGCGGAACGATCTCCCAGGCTCCGGCCTGTATTTCGGACTCAAGCTGATTGGCCGCCCAGCCGGCATACCCCAGCATAAAGAGGCTCTTGCGCGGACCGGTGTTCGTGCTGATAGCGCGGAGAATCTCAATACGAGTCGTCACCGCGATACCGTTATTCACCGCCTTCGTACCCTCGGTCTTGTAATCGGCAGTATGCAGGACGAATCCCTTTCCTGGTTCAACCGGTCCTCCAAAGTGTAAGCGGATCTCTCCCTTGACCCCCGTACCATCCAACCCGGCCTGTTCCAGCAGTTCAGCCAGAGATACCTCTCGGACCGGCCTGTTGAGAATTAGGCCCATGGCTCCAGTCGCGTCATGCTCGAAGATATAGACAACAGAGCGAACAAATCGCGGATCTCGAAGATCAGGCTTGGCAACCAGCAGTTGACCGGCGAGCGTGGACGATCTGGCGATGCCGCCGTTTCTGGTGGAGGCGTTCACGCGCGGTAAACCCGGTCCCGATATCGACAGTCCAGTGATGGTGATCAGGAAAACAAGCGACCAGAGCAGGAGGTTGGTCTTGGCGGGCCAATAGGGATATCTCCGCGATCGTGAGGGGCCTGTAGTATTGAAGGTGGGCTGTCCCGATACACGCATTGGCGTCTCGCACCTCCTCAACGAAGGGAGCCTCTAAGAGTATTAGGGGATGGGAGCAGGGAGGGTGGAGTGGCCCATCAGAAAGCGATCGATGCCGCGGGCGGCGCTACGGCCTTCGGCGATGGCCCAGACGATCAGCGATTGGCCGCGCTGCATATCACCGGCCGTAAAGACGCCGGGGACACTGGTCATCCAATCCTTATCTCGCTGGACGTTGCCGCGGTCGGTCAGTTGTACGCTGAGTTCGCTGAGCATTCCATTGCGCTCCGGCCCCACGAAGCCCATGGCCAGCAGGACCAGATCAACCTCCAGTTCGAACTCAGTACCAGGGATCGGTCTGAAGGTCATTCGGCCGTTCTCCGTGATCATCTCGACTCTATGCGCGTGCAGCTTCTTAACCTGGCCAGCTTCTCCAGAAAAGCGGGTTGTGGAGACCGCATATTCACGAATACCGCCTTCCTGATGTGCAGACGAGGTACGGAAGATCACCGGCCACTGCGGCCATGGGTTCTCCGGCGCCCGCGAGGCAGGCGGTTGAGGAAGCAGTTCGAATTGGTGGACGGACAGGGCCCCCTGGCGATGGGCCGTTCCCAGGCAGTCGGCGCCGGTATCACCTCCACCGATGACAACTACTCGTTTCCCGTAAGCGGAAATAAACGCCTCATCAGGGATACTCTCACCCTGGCAGCGGCGATTCTGCAGCGTCAGATATTCCATCGCAAAATGGATCCCGCGTAGGTCGCGTCCAGGTACCGCAAGATCGCGCGGTGCGGTGGCGCCTCCGGCGAGGAGCACAGCATCGAACTCGCGTCGAAGCTCCTCGACCGGGACATTTACCCCGACGTTCGCATTGACGCGAAACTGGATCTCCTCCTTGATCATCACATCAAGGCGTCGGTCCAGTACCCGCTTCTCCAGTTTGAACTCCGGAATGCCATAGCGTAACAGGCCGCCGATACGATCGGCTCGCTCGAAGACCGTCACCCAGTGACCGGCGCGGTTGAGTTGCTGGGCTGCTGCAAGTCCAGCCGGTCCGGAACCCACCACCGCGACCTTTTTGCCGCTACGTGTCGCGGGAGGCTCCGGTTTGATCCATCCCGCCTCAAAGGCGTGGTCGACGATAGCCAGCTCGATCGCCTTGATCGTCACCGGCTCGTCATTGATCCCCAGGACGCATGAGCCTTCGCAGGGTGCCGGACAGGCTGTTCCAGTAAATTCTGGAAAGTTGTTGGTCGCGTGCAGGCGCTCGATAGCATCCCGCCATCGGTCGCGGTAGACCAGGTCATTCCAGTCCGGAATGATGTTGCCCAGCGGGCAGCCCTGGTGACAGAATGGGATGCCGCAGTCCATACAGCGTGACCCCTGTCGCCTCAGTACCTCGACAGGCCATGGCAGCATCACCTGTTGCCAATCGTGGACACGCTCCTCGACCGGTCGGTACGGCTGTTTTTCGCGCGGAAACTCGATGAAGCCGGTCGGCTTACCCATGGGCGCCCATCATCACCGCCTGTTCCCAGGGGATCCCTTCACTTTCAGCTCGTTTCATGGCTTTCATTGCTCGCTTATAGTCCTTAGGTATCACCTTGACGAATTTCATGACCGTCGTCTGCCAGTTCTGGATGATCTGTACAGCCACACTGCTGCCGGTATAGTTGAGATGGTGTCGCAGTAGAGCCAGGACCTCTTCCATCTCCTCCTCGACATCCAATGGTTCCAGGTCGACCATGCTGAGATTGCACCGGGTCTTGAAGTCGCCGGTATCGTCCAGGACGTAGGCCACACCGCCGGACATCCCAGCGGCAAAATTGCGTCCGGTCTTACCGATCACCACGACGCGGCCACCGGTCATATACTCACATCCATGATCGCCGATACCCTCCACCACCGCATGGGCGCCGCTGTTGCGTACTGCGAACCGCTCGCCGGCAACCCCACGGAGATAGACCTCGCCTTTTGTGGCGCCATACAGTACGACGTTTCCGACCAGGATGTTTTCTTCAGGCACGAACGTTGCTTGACGGGGTGGGAAGACGATGATCTTGCCGCCAGACAGCCCCTTGCCCAGGTAGTCGTTGCTGTCGCCTTCCAGGGCCAGCGTGATCCCTTTCGGGATGAAGGCGCCGAAGCTTTGCCCGGCTGACCCGGTAAAATGAATCCGGATGGTGTCCTCCGGCAGGCCGTCGCCACCGTAGCGCCTGGTCACCTCGGAGCCCAAGATAGTACCGACCGTGCGGTTGACGTTTCTGATCGACAGGCGCAGACCAACCGGCTCGCGTCGTTCGAGCGCGGGCTGGCAGCGCGGGACGATGGTAGTCACATCCAGCGACTGCTCCAGACCATGGTCCTGGGTTCGCATTTGACGAATTGCCACCTCCGGTCCTACCTGTGGGCGGTAAAGGATTGCCGAGAAGTCGAGTCCCTTGGCCTTCCAGTGATCCACCGCCCTTTTCATATTGATCCGTTCCACACGACCAATCATCTCGTCCATGGTGCGAAAACCGAGTTCCGCCATCAACTCGCGAACCTCTTGTGCAATGAAGCGGAAGAAGTGTTCGACATACTCGGGCTTGCCGGAGAAGTTTTTCCTCAACTCAGGATCCTGCGTTGCGACCCCAACCGGACAGGTGTTCAGATGGCAGACGCGCATCATGATACAACCCGACACGACTAGCGGCGCCGTCGAGAAGCCGTACTCCTCGGCGCCCAGCAGCGCGGCGATGACGACATCGCGCCCCGTCTTCATCTGACCATCAACCTGGACGACGATCCGATCACGGAGCTTGTTCATGACCAGAACCTGCTGGGTCTCGGCCAGTCCCAACTCCCATGGCAGCCCCGCATGCTTGATGGATCCCAGCGGGGATGCCCCCGTCCCTCCATCAAAGCCGGAGATCAGGACGACATCAGAGAAGGCCTTGGCTACCCCGGCGGCGATGGTCCCAACTCCGACTTCAGAGACAAGCTTGACGTGAATTCGTGCAGTTGGATTACTATTCTTCAAGTCATGGATGAGCTGTTTTATATCTTCGATTGAGTAGATGTCATGGTGAGGCGGCGGCGAAATCAACCCGACACCGGGGGTCGAATGTCGCACCTTGGCGACCCAGGGATAGACCTTTGCGCCAGGAAGCTGTCCGCCCTCACCAGGCTTGCTGCCTTGCGCCATCTTGATCTGCAGGTCGGTGGCATTGACCAGATACTCGCTGGTCACCCCGAAGCGGCCTGAGGCCACCTGTTTGATGGCGCTGCGGCGCCAGTCGCCGTTGGGATCCGGCGTAAAGCGTGCAGGGTCCTCGCCCCCCTCTCCGGTATTCGATCTGGCACCCAGGCGGTTCATGGCAATGGCCAGCGTCTCGTGGGCCTCCTGGCTGATTGATCCGTACGACATCGCCCCGGTGGCGAAGCGCTTCAGGATCGACTCAACCGGTTCAACCTCTTCGATTGGGATCGGCTGCTCAGCAGCCTTCAACTCGAACAGTCCACGAAGGGTGCACAGATGCTGGCTCTGATTATTCACCAGTTCGCTGTACTCCTTAAAGACCGTGTACTGGCCGGTTCGTGTGGAGTGCTGCAATTTGAAGATCGTATCAGGATTCAAGAGGTGATACTCGCCGTCGCGTCGCCACTGGTATTCCCCGCCCCACTCAAGTTCCGCCTGCCCGACGGGTCGATTGGGGAAAGCCTGGCGATGGCGCAGAACCACCTCGTCGGCGATCCCGTCGATCCCGATGCCGCCGATTCGTGAGGCGGTCCATGTAAAGCACCGATCCACGAATGCCTTATCCAGTCCGATCGCCTCGAAGATCTGGGCGCCGCGGTAGGATTGAATCGTCGAGATCCCCATCTTGGAGATGACCTTCAGGACGCCCTTATTCAGCGCCTTGATATAATGTGTGACGGCCTTCTTGTGGTTCATCCCCGGCAGCATCCCCTCGCGGATCATATCGTCAAGGGTCTCGAAGGCCAGGTACGGGTTGATGGCACCCGCGCCGTACCCGATAAGCAATGCCGCATGGTGGACCTCGCGCGGCTCGCCGCTCTCAATCACCAGCCCGACCCGCGTCCGGGTTCCTTCACGGACCAGATGATGATGAACGCCGGCGGTGGCGAGGAGGGCAGGGATCGGGGCCAATTCTTTACATACACCACGATCGGACAGGATGAGGAAGGTGTAGCCATCGGCAATAGCCTGGCTTGCCTTCCGGCACAGCTCATCCAGCGCCTGTTGGAGGCCCTGACCGTCGTCGGCGACCGTGAATAGCATCGGAAGCGTGATCGACCTGAAGCCCGGAAGATCCATATGCCGGATACGCGCCAGTTCCTCGTTATTCAGGACCGGCGTCTTTAACGTGATCTGCCGGCAGCTCTCAGGTTCCGGCTTGAGCAGGTTCCGTTCCGGTCCGATGGTGGTCGCCATCTGAGTCACCAGCTCCTCGCGGATTGCGTCCAGCGGCGGGTTGGTGACCTGGGCGAACAGTTGCTGGAAATAGTCATAGAGCAAGTGCGGACGGTTGGACAGAACTGCAAGCGGCGTATCGGTTCCCATAGAGCCGACCGGCTCCTCACCCTTGACGGCCATCGGTCCGATCATGATACGCAGGTCTTCGTGGGTATAGCCAAAGAGTTGCTGACGCTGCAGCACCGTCTCGTGATCCGGTTCGTGAACATGAGGGGGCGCAGGTAGCTCTTCCAACGGAATCAGATTCGCATCGAGCCACTCCCGATACGGATGCTCGGCGGCAAAGGTATGTTTGAGTTCAGTATCGTCGATGATCCTTCCCTGGGCAGTGTCTACCAGAAAAATACGGCCGGGGTGAAGACGCTCTTTGATGAGTACATTCTCTGGCGGGATGTTCAGCACCCCTACCTCGGATGCCATGACGACCATACCGTCTTTTGTGACGTAATAGCGCGACGGGCGCAATCCGTTGCGATCCAGCACCGCCCCTATTACTGTTCCATCGGTAAAGGCGATCGAGGCCGGTCCGTCCCATGGCTCCATCAGGCAGCCATGATATTCGTAGAAGGCCTTGCGCTCTTCGTCCATCGATTCGTGACCGCTCCAGGCCTCTGGGATCATCATAAGGATGGCGTGGGGCAGGGGGCGCCCGGCCATCACCAGAAATTCCAGGACGTTATCGAAGATCGCCGAGTCGCTTCCACCTTCCAGCACGATCGGAAAGATCTTCTTGAGGTCTGGCAGCAACTCGGATTCGCACAGCGCCTCGCGAGCACGCATCCAGTTCATATTGCCGCGTAGCGTGTTGATCTCACCGTTATGGGCCACATACCGGTAGGGATGCGCCAGCGGCCAGGATGGAAAGGTGTTCGTTGAGAAGCGCTCGTGCACTAACGCCAGTGCCGATTCAACGGCAGGGTCCGTGATATCCGGGAAAATCGTTTCAATCTGGTGCCCCGTGAGCATTCCTTTGTAGATCAGCGTATTCGAGGAGAGGCTTGGCAGGTAGAAGAGCTTTCGCTGCGGCAGGGCCGAGCCGTAGACGACATGCTCGACCTGCTTACGAATGATGTAGAGCTTACGTTCGAACGTTCGGTCATCCTGGATAGTGGGGTTGCGGCCGATGAAGATCTGCTTGAAGATCGGCTCGGAGGCCTTGGCGCTGGGGCCGATCAAGGAATCGTCGGTTGGTACGTCCCGCCACCCCAGGAGCGTCTGCCCCTCCTCCAGGATCAGATCCTCGAAGATCGCCTGACATTTTGCGGCCTGTGAAGGGTCAGCCGGCAGGAAGACGAGTCCAGCGCCGTACTGCTTCGGAGCCGGCAGGGTGATCCCGACCTTGGCGCACTCGCGAGTCAGAAAGGCGTGAGGCATCTGAAGAAGGATGCCGGCCCCATCCCCCGTATTGGGTTCGCTGCCGCAGGCGCCACGATGATAAAGATTCTTCAGGATCGTCAGCGCTTGCTGGACGATGGCATGGGACTTCCGGCCCTTGATGTCTACTACAAAGCCGACGCCGCAGGCATCATGCTCGTAGGCGGGATCGTACAAGCCCTGTCGGGGCGGGATATCGTAAGAGGTCGCAGACATTGAATCCGTCTGGTCAGTCACAAAGTTCTCCTTCCACTTTTTCAAGGTAATCTATTTACAACAAGCGGCATCCACTATAGCCCGAAACTACACAAGAAGTCACGTGAAAAACAGCCGAATCAACCCCTTGTAGCGGCTTTCTTGTATGGATTCCTATCGGAAAATGGCGGATGGGCCGGCCGATAGAGATCCACACAGAGAGCGAGTATAGTCTGATAACGTTCTTCGATCGCGCTGTCAAGTGGAAAGTCGCAGAAGGTCAGAGACACTCGATAGGGGGAGCCTTACAGGTGAGGCTGTTTTACTACTTGAACCGCTGAGCATAAAAAACCGACTCATTCTTCTTATCCCTTGACAAGAACTCGAGGGAAATCTATTCTACATTGGAAATCGAGCTTGACCTGCCCGGTGAGGCAGCTCATGAATCGAGTAAGCACGCAGGCCAACAGTCATGTGATCGATAGCTGTGGGCGTATGCGGGTGCAGTCCTTCGCGGTACAGCAATTTCCCGAAGGGCTGTGTGTTTCTGTCGGGCCTTTTCAGGGGCCAGACGCGTGAAGATGAGAAGAGGGCACCGCAACTAAACTCGGTATGAAAGGAGGGGTTACGATGGTCTACCACATGTTGTGCGAAGTTGCGCCGGAGCGAGAGAAGGAATTAGATACCTTCTTGACGACTAAGATGAAACATTTTTGGCTTAATAACACGGGAGTTTCGAGGTTTCACGTCTACGGGGACAGATTGGCCAACAAGATGGAGCGAATCATCACGATTGAGGTCGGTGACTTCGGCAACTTCGATAAGATTCTGGCTCTTGATGAGCGTAAGGCGCTTCGCGCTGAGCTCATGACGATCGCCACCAATGTCCAGAGCCGGATCCTGGAGATGATCGAGTAGGATTCAGCAGCACGACGGCGGTCCTCAGTAAGAAATAGGAAGAAGGAGGTCTCGAGTAGCGAGGCCTCCTTCTTCCTATTTATAGGCGTGTGTTTAACCGGAACAGGGAGGAGCATTGGCGCCTCTCACGAGAGGCGTAAACGTGACCTCCCATTACTCATGGTTCATGCATCTGAGCGATGTGAAGCCTTCAGACGGTGTTGATCGGTGACCTTATTGAGGAAGCCGAGCAGGATCCGGTTGAACTCATCCGGTTGCTCCAGGTTGCATAGATGCGAGGCTGGGCGCAGGGTAGCGAGTTCAGATGAGGGGAGGGCTGCGTTAATCTGCCGTGCCATTGCCACCGGAGTTCCCGGATCGTCTTCGCCTGCGATGATAAGGGCCGGGCACTGAACCTCACTAAGCTGATCGGTGGCGTCAATGGTTGGGATGGCATGACAACAGCCGATATATCCTTGCACCGGTGTGTGTTGAAGCATGGTTCGTATGCGATCCATGATATCCAGTCGGTGTTCCCGAAACAGTGGGGTAAACCAGCGCTGAAGCGCAGCCTCAACCATCGGTTCCATCCCTTGTGCCTCTACGGTGCGAATTCGCTCCGCCCAAGCTGTATGGATGCCGACCGGGTAGCGGCTGGTGGTCGAGCACAGGATCAGGCTCAACAGCATGGCGGGATATTTAAGCGCAAAGATCTGCCCGATCATCCCACCCATTGAAATACCTACGAAGTGCGTTTGTGCGATACCAAGCGCGCTGAGTAGTTCGCATACGTCGTCAGCCATCTGTTCGAGACTATAGGGGCCTGACGGCGCGCCGCTCTCGCCATGTCCTCGCGTATCGTACCTCAGTACCCGGTAGCGTCCACTGAGCGCCTCGGCCTGCTCATCCCACATCGAGAGATTACACCCAAGGGCGTGGCTCATGGTGACCACTGGACCCTCCCCCTCGATGGTATAGTGGATATCAACCCCATTGACCGTAACCTTCATCGCTCCTCCCATAAAAAGGGGACACTATTTTATCGAAAACAGGTCTGTCCACTTGTGCATTCTATTCGAGAGGCTACCGACGGCTATGCGCACCAGGGGCGTTGATGTGCAACCCGGTATCAGATGCCGCCGATTGCTCAGGATAGAGATGGACGGCCAGCCACATTGCGCCGTGGGATGTACGCTCTACCGTATGGGGTACGCCTGCCGGCAGGAACAGATGATCGCCGGGTTTGAGTGTAATTGACTGTCCGGCGACTTGAAGGACGGCTTCACCTGTGATGAGTACCACCCATTCATCCTGAGGCTGAACGTACTCGCGGGGGGTAATGGCTGGGGAGCTGACGATTCGCTCAATGACACAGTTCCTGTGGCGGAGAAGCGTATCGATTCGCTCTCCTTCATGAGGAGGCTCTGCATCGGTGAAGAGGTTGTGCGTATGCATGCGGTAGCGCTGCCGGCGTTCAGCTATGATCGTGCTGGTCTGTGTAGTACCAGCCCCAAGACTACTTGGAATATGTGGGATTGTCCTGCCATTTGTCAGTGTTGTCAACGGAATTTCAGGAGGGCCAATCGCGATAAAGGCTATTCAGACGGTCAGCATAATCCCAACATGCCAGAGCTATACTAAGAAGTGCCTGGTGGTGACGGCGATGCGTGATGTGTCAGCGTGACAGGGCGGACAATGGCGATGGGCGTGGGACCTCGCGCGTCGGTCTCAGGGTGTAGGTTTCATATTCAAAAAGGTACCGTTATGCGCATGGGCCACTGCAATACGCGGTGCTGGGCACGATCCGCTTTTGGCGAATTCCTCCCATAGATTCACCCAGACTCTCATCGCCTCGGCGAGTCGAACGAAATATTGATCCAAGGTGGCGAGGCTAACTTCCACCTGTCGCGCTAGCTCAATGTAACACTGGGAGGCCGTCGTATGGTGGGTATCGAAGGTTATACCGTCGAAGAATGCATGCAGCTCTGTCGCCCAGCGTATTCCATTCTCCTCCCGCTTAAGGTTGGACTTCCAGTCGCTTGCCCTCTGGTGGACGACGTAGGGGCGGCCCGTCTTGATGCCATAACCGAGATGGTCGCAGACGACTTTGGAGCACCAGCCCGCCCAAAGATCGTCGTACCTCCCCCACGGCTGCCCAGCGCCCATCAGCCCAAAATACATCGCCGGCCCCACGAGTTCGCGGTCAAAGGCGACGTTCATTCCACACATTGAATACTGGGCGCCTTGCGGGACCGTCTGCACGATAGGGATCTCGTCGCGGATTCGCAGGTCTGGTCGGTCGCGCTGGGTGATAGCGTCGAGATCGGGGTATTCCAGCCATAGGCCGTGCGAAATGGCGGTGGGCTTGCCGCGCCTCAGTGAATGGGGGTAGCCGCGTACGAACTCGATGTCGTAAAGTGTATTGAAGTAGTCGGGGTGCGATGGTGAACCCAGGTTGGCCAGGTGGTCGCGAAGCGGATTGGCCGTTCGACTCGCCCGGTGGAGCGGCGGAGTACAATCGTCGTCGAATGTATAAATGTACCTGGCAGTGGCAACGAGAAAACCGAAACAGCGGCAGGCGGAGTCGAACGACGAGATCGCCCAGCTTCGCTCCCCGAGCAGGTGCTCGATATCCGGACGCCTCCATACCGTGGCGTTCACGCCAGCTGGGATGTCCAACATCGCCCCTGGATCACCATCCTGGACGACGATGACGTGTACGCCGTCGAGTACTTCACGCCAGTACTCAAGGTTGCGTAACGAGCGGATGGACGGAATTACCACCTCGACGTCTAAGTCTTTCTTGTCCACCTAACGCACCTGGCTCAGGCGTTGATAGAGATCGTGGCGATACGCATCGAAGCCCTCCTGCCGGTGAGTGGCGATTGCCGAATCGCGGCTCGTGACGCACTCGCATACTTCACGCACATCCTTCAAGAGGGGCCGCTTCGTTCCCGCGAAACTGAGGATCACGTCCTCCGAGCTGTGGACTGCGTCATTTTCTACGCCGATGGCACGCAACAGGTCGAAATAGTTCTTAAGGTGATTCCTCGTGAACACATAAATCTGTAGGATCACGTCGACGGTCCGCGTCTGATCTCGCAAAGTCCAGTTGTTGCGCCTTATCTTGCGAAGGGCGCCCGTCTTAGAATCGTAGATCTGTCCCGCGCTTCCGACCGGTGATTCCGGGTTGCTCAGAAGCGCGATAAACAATTTCTTGAGCTGCCAGGGGCTGGGGAAAAGGTCGTCGTCGATGCAGATATAGTAGTCGCTGGGATACTTGTACGCCACGTCGTACCGATACGAGGGCCAACGCTGTCGCTCCTGCTGAACCAATTCAAGCCTGGTATCGCGCATCGGAAGGTACGAGCCAAGGTCCACGTCAGGGTTGTTGTTGCAGACGACTATGCGATCAACGAATCCGCAAAGCAGCGCACTACGGACGATCACAGGGATGTTGTACATTCGCTTATAGCTGAGGATGACCACCGTCGCCTTAGCGGGTGCGTCGACCGTTACCCGGTATCCCAACCTGAAAAGTGTGGCCAACACCGCTTGCCGAGCGGGTAAGAAATACCTGCGCAGTAATTCTCGAGCAGACCAGCCGGCGCACTTGTGAACGAAGTCAAGCATTGGCCTGGCTTCTTCTTGGACCAGGCGAAGAGCATGGCCCGTTCCGTACGCGAAAAGGCGCTGAAGAGGTCCTGCGAAGGTTGGGTCGATCCGCTCCCAAGCACCCAGATTAAGGCGCCGACTGGCTTGGCGATATGTCTCATACCACTTCTTGCCTGCCCAAGTGGCAGGGTTCCTACCCAGGCGAATTCCATGCACCCGGATACCGTCAGCGAAGTAATGGATGGTATGCGCTTCGGCCAAGTTGGTGCGCCGGAAGAATTCGTCGGCTGGGCAATTCCATTTCTCCTCGGCAAGGAAATGCCGGTGTTTCGATATGAGTGCGACAACCAGCATCTCGTCCAACAGCGTGATGCGAGCGGATCGACCCCACTCCATCCGTTCCGACCAGTCGGACAGAAAGGCCTCGCCCTTGGGTACCGATATCCCCATCACGCCTACGTTGACGTCGATCCGCTCCTCCAGAAGACGGCGCACCGCCTCCGTGTAGGTGTCGGCGTCGACGAGCTCACGCACTCCTTTGAGGAGAGCTACGCGATTTGCCCAACCGGGGCGGCTCGATGATCCGTCCACGCCGTAAGGAGCGGGGAAGAAGCGAGTTACGAGGACCCCTTCGCGTTCCAGTGGATCCCACAGCTCATCGATGGGCTCGAAGAACAGGAGGTCGCTATCGAAGACAAGCGTTGTTGTGTAGGGGCTTTCGCGGAATAGGAGGTGTCGATCGAGCGACTTGCTGATACGATCGAGAAAGACTACGTTGCAATTGAGCTGCTCCAACTGGTCTCGCAGGCGAGCGCTGACACGGCTGTCCCTGGTGAGAACTGCCGTAATTGGCCCGTCATAGACCCGGCGCAGCGAGAATACCGAAACCAGAAGGCGAAGCGCGTAGGCGTCGCCAAAGTTGAAGAACAAGCAACCGCGGTCGCCACCGTATACCGACTTACTCTTGGAAGAAGTTGCGGAAGGAACCTCGTCCATCAGGCTGTATGAGTGACGCGCTGTGCTGGGACGCATGACGGCACGTATGATGCGGCGGGGGCGATGCCAAAGTCAAGAATAAAATGCAGCCCATTACCGTCGGTAGGGGTGCCTAACACTTAGGGGTAGCGGCCGTAGTGCGAGTATGGCGAACCACGGTCTCCATCGCCTTGTTGGGCCGGTTAGGCTGCGATTATTCTATGGCCACATTATCTTCGGATGCTTATCTGCCTGACGCGCCGCGCCGGCCATCGTACCCGGCCACCGTCTCGGCAAGCAGCGTCAGCAGTTGCGATACGATAGTCGAGGGCTGGAACTCCGGCCGCAGTGCGTGCTGCTGCCCAAGCGCGGCCAGACGCTGGTATTCCGCCGGGTCATCCCACATCCGCGACAGCGCGCCCTGCCACGCGTCGATCCCGGCATCTGGATCAACGAGAATCCCGCCCTCTCCCACGGATTCCGGCAACCCGCCACGGTTACTGGCGAGTGCGGGAATCGCGCTCACCTGCGCCTCACTGACGACTCTCCCCCACGCTTCGAAGCACAGGCTTGGAACCAGAATGATCTTCGTATCGCGGTAGACAGGGCGCATGTCCAGCGTAGTGGAGCGCAGTGTGATGTTGCCGTTCGATCGCACCCGCCAGCGCAGCCGCAGTCGCTGTACGGGGCGGAGTCGCCAACTCTCGACGAAGACGAAGGGAATATCAGGGCGCCGTCCTGCCAACTGCAATGCGATCTCCACGCCCTTGATCGGGTACGGGCATACAAAGGTGACGTGCTTCCGTAACGATTCGACCCGGTAGCGCTCCGAACGAACTAGCGGGGGGATGTGTACAGGGACAATGCCGAACGCCTCCGCGAAACGCCGGGTGAGGTCACGTGAGTTTGCCGCATACCGAACGTCGGGGTGATCACGTACGGCGCCGCCAAGATTGTCGAAAAAGGCATCGCGCAGGTACACGATGGTGGGCACTCCAGACGTCGTGAACTGCTCCGCAAGGGTGAGTGGACGACCGGCCTGGATCACCGCGATGGTCGGGCGCTGATCGCGAACCAACTCCGGCACTGCGAGCGCCGGTTCCCACGCCCGGAAGACCGGATACCCATTGGTATCGTCTCGCAAAATGCAGTTACCCCACCGCAGAGACAGTTGGCGACGGTATTTTGCTTTGATGGGTCGCCATAGCAGCAAGCGGCTCAAAACGCCGACCTCCACACCGCATTCACGCAGGGTCAAGCAGAGATCGTGTGTGCTCGATTCCGAACCACCCACCCGCTGCGGTAGGTAAGCGTGATTAGTGGCAAATAACACTTTCATTGGAGCAGCCACACCGGCCCCCAAATTACTCGCTGACGAGCGATGTCGATCTACGTTACATCCACCGACGCAACCATCTGAGCGCCACTCGACCGAATCGAAGATTCATGAGCATTTTCACGGCCGCACGCACGATCATGTGTCTACCGGGAGCCACGAGTCCGTGTCGTAGACCCTTCAGGTACACGGCCATGATGCCGCGGTCGAGCGGTTGCACTCCGACAATTGCGGAGCACCGGCCAGTTTCGAGATAGATGTAACGGCGCGACCGCACCAAGGTACGACTTCGCCTGGGCGGCAACGGCGGCTCAGGCGGGGGGAGCACCCGGCACAGGAAGTGAAACGCTTGCGCATTCCAGCTCGGAGTCGGGTAGACATCTTCCCAACAGTCGATCCCTACGCCCCGCCGCCGGCCATTATCCGGATGGTCGTATCCAATGAAGTTTCGAATGGCACCATTTTGATGCTGGTAGCGTAGCAGGCGAGCGGCCAGATTCTGCGCGTCCAATTTAGTTCCCGTGAGTTGTGCCGCATCGAGAATGCCATTGCAGATCATCCCCGCACCGGCAACGAATAGGGGGAAGCGACAGAGCTGGCCGTGCTCGACCTTATGGTACCAAAGGCCCGTCTCGGCGTCTTCAACTCGGAGTAAGAAGGCAATGACTCCTCGGGCGATATCGGACCAGACTGCGGCGTCAGTGAGTTCAGCGAATCCGGGTATCCCGCGAACGGCGATGGCCGTATAGAGCGACACGTGCACGTCGGGTTCGATATGCGAATAGGCGAAGCTGCCTTGGCACAGGCCGTCACGCGCCTGCAAAGAGCGGATACGTTCGCTTATGCTATGCACGAGCGAGGCGTAGCGTGTGGTGCCACGCTGGCGATCCAGCTTGATCAAGGCCTCGGCGGAGACGCTGTTCATGTTGACGATGAACCGATCGCGGCCGGCGTAGTAGTCGATCGGGTTCATAGCAAAACCGCCAAGAGCCGGCCGGTAGAGCTGGCCGATCACATAGTCGTTGAGGTTCTTCTCCACAACCGCCAAGTATCGGTTGCGGCGCTGCGCATCGCCCTGCTCCTGCAAGACCGCTACCGTATCGAGCAGCGCGCAATCAGCCAGAGTGTTGTGTACTAGGGAGGAGTATCGATCGTCTTCATGGCCGGCCCACCGAAAACGCCCGTCGCCCTCTTGTCGTGCGCATTGCGCATCGACCAGGCGTAGCGCCCATCTGAGCCAGTAGTCGTTGCCCGACCGCCGGTAGAGAAAAAGAAGCCCTTCAATAACTGCCTGTTGCGTCCACGCAGTGTCGTGGATGGCAAACATGCGCTTGAGGTCGCCTCGGTGCACGACCGGACCGTGAATACCACCGTCAGGAGCCACCCAGGACGAGAGGTAGTTCCACAACGCTCCTAACCGCTCAGCATCATCCCCATCCGTGCCCAGTGACCGCTCGTACGCTCTCCTTGATCCGTCTCCCAACACAGTTTGCTCAACGACCTCGATCTTCGCCTTCACGACAGACCTACCCGGTACGCCCCGACATGCGGCACGGATCGGACTACGGTATGGCTCAGCGGTCGCTGCATTGTCCTGCCAGGCGACCGCGTTGTCCAGCATGAGCGCGTCACTTTCGTCGCCACAATTCCTCGTATAAGCCGCCCCCTGTTCCTCCAGGGTGTACGATCCGCCAGTCCGTGTCCCTCCTAAGGTGAACGTGATTGGAGGTCACCATATCGTTGAGCACCAACAGACCACAGCACTTCTTGGTTTCGAAAAGTCAGTGCAGGTAACGGCTCCGGTCGCGCGCAAACTTCAGGAGCAATGCCTGGTGGTGGCAGCGGTGCGTGAGGTGCCAGACGTCACCGGGCAGAACACAGCGATGGGCACGGGGCATCGCGTCTGTCTCAGGGCGTGCGTTTCATGTTCAAAAAGGCACCGCTACGCCTATGGCCCACTGCGAGTCTGCGATCGTATAGCGCTAAATCACGGAGTTACGCCGGTCCGACCCGGTTCTAGGTTCTAGTTCTACCGAACACTGGCCGTTCCGTGCGTCCGGTGCAATGGAGAGTTCGGCCATAAATGACTTCAGACTGCAAGAAGAGACTGTGCCTTGCCGATAACCTCAAGAACAGTGGCCACAGGCGCCTCACACGAGAACTCAACATGTCGCGCGTGCCAGTCCATGCTCTTGATTTGGTCAGCGAGTACGACACCCGCCACCGTGAGGCCTCTGGGCAAAGGTACCTCGAAGGGATAGCCCTTGCGCTGATTTGTGATCGGGCAAAGAAGGACTAAGCCAACTTTTTGGTTGTAGGACTGCGGAGAGATAACCAAAGCCGGCCGTCGGCCGGCTTGTTCATGTCCTGCTTGTGGGTCAAAGTCGAGCCAGACAATATCCCCGCGGTCGGGGACATGCGGGGCTGCCATCACAGAGCTTCCTTGCCAACGGGCCGACCGGTTGTGATCTCGGCGTGAATGTTCCGCTTGGATACCTTCTTGAGGAGATCCGCAAGCCTGTACTGCGGTGGCCGGCGGGGCTCGACAACGAGTGTGTCGCCGACAACACGCAGCTCGACGGCACTGCCTTGCTCGAGGCGGAATTCGTCCGCAAGTGCCTTGGGGAGTCTCAGGGCAAGACTATTGCCCCATTTCTGAACTCTTGTAGTCATGGAGCGCTCTCCTGTAATGATCTACATTGTAGATACCACACGGATGCACGCGACGCAAGCGATCTGTCTCGTTGTTGACCGAACGTTCGCCTCAGCCGCGCACAATGTTGTCCGCGATAGTTGAGTACCGACAGCCCAAAGCGCTTCTTGGCTTCGAACAGCCAGTGCAGGTAACGGCGCCGGTCGCGCGCAAACTTCAGTAGAAATGCCTGATGGTGGCAGCGGTGGGTGAGGTGCCAGACGTAACCGGGTAGAAAATGGCGATTGGCGCGAGGCATGGCGTTTGTCTCAGGGCGTGCGTTTCGTGTTCAAAAAGGCACCGCTAAGCGCCTGGGCCATGGCGATTCTGCGATCGTATGCGCTAAATCACGGAGTTACGCCGGTCCGACCCGGACCCCGCGGACCTCGCAGCACAGCCGGTGGTTAGGATACACCTTTAAGGTGCGAACATTTCCTGTAGGACCGTAAGTACGTCCGAGGCCGTTTTCCGGCTTATTCTTCCTAAATTCCCCACTAGGCGCACTGAGTCAACAGTCCGAAGTTGGTCCAAGACGATGTGGCCCGTCTTGCCCTTGAACCTGCAAGGAACCCTCGTGGGATAGGCTCGCCCCTTTGTCGTCATAGGGGCTACGATCACCGTGCGGATGTGATGATTCATCTCGTCTGGTGAGACGACCAGGCACGGACGCACCTTCTTGATCTCGTGGCCAACCGTCGGGTCCAAATTCACAAGGTAGACCTCAAAACGGTTTATGGCCATTCCCACTCATCATCTTCCCACTCTGTAGGGACATGTGCCTCCGTATCGAGTAAGGCATCGTGACTCGAACGGGCCATCTTTTCGAAGGCTGACTCCCATCCACAACGGGGACGACCTGCGGGAACGATGATGAGCCGATTGCCCTCGACGTGGATCTCCACCTCTTCGCTGAGACCCGTTTGTGTGATAAGAGGTTTCGGAATGCGAATACCCTGGGAATTGCCGATTTTTACTATACGTGTTTTCATGATTCGGGTTCCTCCATGTGATCACATTGTAATCACTACGTGGAGTCGCGTCAAGCTATCATTTTAGCCCGAGTCCGAGGTGGATATCGATACCCCATGTCTGCGTATAATGCTCCCCAAATACTAGACAGGGTACTAAGGTGGAACAAGAGGCTAAGCGGGCGGTGAACAAGGAGGCATGATGAGCGCGGGAATGAGGAAGCGTTACGACGCGGGGCGGTACGGTCTCGGCACCGATCGGGTCACGCTGTGACCTAGCGGTCGCTGCATTGTCCTGCCAGGCGACCGTGTTGTCCAGCATGAGCGCGTCACTGTCGTTGCCACAATGCCTCGCGTAAGCTGCCCCGTGTTCCCGCTGTGTGTCCGACCCGGCCGCCCGTGTCCTGCACCAACAGGTGAACGTGGTTGGAGGTCACCATATAGTTGAGTACCGACAGCCCAAAGCGCTTCTTGGCTTCGAACAGCCAGTGCAGGTAACGGCGCCGGTCGCGCGCAAACTTCAGTAGAAATGCCTGATGGTGGCAGCGGTGGGTGAGGTGCCAGACGTAACCGGGGAGAAAATGGCGATTGGCGCGGGGCATCGCGTTTGCCTCAGGGTATCTGTTTCATGGTCAATAAGGCACCGCTAAGCGCATGGGGCACGGCGATTCTACCATCGTATACCGCTAAATCACGGAGTTACGCCGGTCCGACCCGGTTCTGATTCCCGCACCCAGCGCCTGACCGTCGACTCCGCGCCGGTAAAGGCATACTCGTCGATCAGCCGGGTCCAGATCCGGTGTGCGGTGTGCCGTTGCTTCCTGGGGGCCTCCTGATCCGCACGTAGCCAG
>Ga0209514_10000645_pt1 | contig 68965 bp, 57 predicted proteins | sample Subgrocontami58m_FD_187452 | JGI IMG/M metagenome (GOLD analysis project Ga0209514, IMG submission 187452) | Subsurface groundwater microbial communities from S. Glens Falls, New York, USA - GMW37 contaminated, 5.8 m (SPAdes) (version 3) | ecosystem: Environmental > Aquatic > Deep subsurface >... | reverse complement strand
CTGCGCGCCCTATTTCACGAAAACCGACGATGTTTCCGACCCCGATGGCATTGCCAAAAAAGGCATGATGTGGTGCGAAATACACTACTACCGCGACAGGCAGGGAAACCGCCGCCTTATTTCCGATGCCCCAAGCTGCGGCATGCTCACCGTCTACCTCAACCATTCCTATGACGAGCCGCGCGTGAAGCCGAGCATGGTGTCCGCAATTCTTTGCCCGCCAAAGGCAAACGGCGTGCAAAGCCTCTGGCCCATTTTGGGGCCATGGATTACCAATCCCGCAATCTATTTCTCATGCATCGGCGGATTCATCGCCCTTGGCGTGCTCATTGCCAGCATGTATTACAACGGCAAAAACCCCCTTTCCCTCCTTGACATCACCACGCCCCGCCTGCCGCAGGGGAGGAAGGCGCGCATGCCAAAGGCAACGCTTCCCTACCATCTTGCCCACAAGGCACGCATCAACGACAGGGTGATTGCGCGGGCGGAAAAGGCAATCATAACACAGCTTGTTGCAATGTACCGCCGGGGGGGCGTGCGCAACACCACCGAACTTGTGAGGGAGGCAAAGAAGGCGTTTGCCCAGTCCGGCGCCGACAGGGCGAAATTATTGGCAACGCTGCGGCTTCTTGCCGAACAATCCGGCATGCGCCCGGACCACGTCAATGCCATGATGCGGGGCACGACCGGGAAGGGCGGCATATTCGAGCGCCTGGTTGATATCCGCGTTGCCGCGGACATAGACAAGCAGCGCTTTAGCGCGGCAAGGGGCGGAGGGCCTGCAACCGGCCCGATAGGGAAGCACCTGTTCAAGGGAGTGCGCAACTGGCCTGCCAAGCTTACCGCCGCCTACGGCCCCAAATTTGCAAAGCCCTGGAAATTCATTCCCGGCGTGGAGGGCAAGAAATGGGCGGACAGGCTGCCCGGCCTCCCTTACGTTGAGCGCGTCTCCCTGATTGCGGGCAGCTGGCTCACGTCGCGGATGGGCAGCATCGCAATGCGCCGCGACATAAGAAGGGCTGCAGCAGCGGAACTTGGCCAAAAGCTTGGCATGCTCAAAAAGGATTCCCCCTTCTACGAGAAATATTCATACGACAAGAAGAAAATCGGCGAAATTCCCGCCATCATCGAGAGGATGCACCAGGAAACCATCCACAAATTGCGCGCAGTGCAGGACGAGGTGCTAAACAAGCTCGTCCGGGCGCTTGCCACGCGCCGCGACGAGCTGAAGAAGGGCGACAAGAACAATCCCGAACTTGTGCTAATCGAAAAGCGCCTGAGGGAAATCCACTTCATCCGCAGCAAAATCGACGCCGAATACAAGGCCGCAGTAGATAAAGGCCTTGATTATTCCTGGCACGAGCGGGTGATGCACGAGCTTCTTGCCTATGCAAAGAAAGAGAGGCTGATAGACTACAAAATCGGGCCGGATGGGCAAATCATCGTGCTGAACAACCGCCTTTTCTTCACGCACGGGAACGAGGCGGAGGCAAAAGCTGACGGCCTGTTCAAGCGCCGTGCAATGACCAAAGCCGAAGTCGAATACCTGCTAAACCGGCTCGTGCTTTCCCAGCAAATCATAATGGAGGCCGCATCAATCCGCAAGGGCACGCTCACAAAGGACGGCAACGACCCGATTTTCTTCGATGCCAACGGCAAGCCGATTGCGCTTGACCCAGAAAAAGTGCGCGAGCGCTACGTCAGGTCATTCTCCCTGCTTGAGGAAGACCACAAGCGCTGGAGGAACGGCCTGATTCCTTTCACACCCCTTTCGGTTGATTTGGCGGAATATTCCGGGCGAATGCTGCTTCGCACCGACGCCGCCTTCCGTTCCTCCAACAACGAGGCATACCGCATGATGCGCATACGCCTGCGCATGGAGGAGGAAGTGGCGTTCAAAAAGCTCTACGAAATTTTGATGCGCGGCAGGTCTGAGCGCGAAGGGCAGGAAGTGTACGGCTTCAAGCTTGGCGAAAACGCATGGCGCGACCTGATGAACCGGATTTACAAGGAGACCAGTCCGGAGGGCAGGGAGGGCATAAGAGGCTCCTTAGGCCCGCTTTCCTACACCGCGCGCAGCGAATTCGCAGCGCGCAAATTCATCACAGGCTATTCTGCAAACCTGTTCGGCTTCGAGCTTGAGGCGGAAAGAGGAAAAGTGGAGTCATTGCGCCAGTCGTTTGCCAACATGTACGGCAAGAATTGGGAAAACCTCTTCCGCAATTATGACTTGAATCACAGGCGCAACCTCGACATCTACGACACCATGAAGGCAACGCACGAGGTCATCATGGGCAAATTCGACTGGGGCTGGGGCACCTACCTAAAATGGAGGGAGCGCGGCGTGCTTTTCGAGGATGCCAAAAAGGGCATCTGGATAATCGGCGCGGACAAGACCGTGCGCCCGATGTCCGGCCTTGACATCGAGAACTGGCGCCGCACAGGCAAGTTCGAATACAACAAGGACATAGCCTACCAGATGCTCTCATCGGATTATTCCGAGCGCCCGATAAATGCAACGCTGCTGTCAAAAGGCGCGGACGGCCTTTTCCACCACGGCGCCCCGCTCAAGGACCCGGAAGTGCGGCGCATCATCTACAACCTGATGAATGCGCAGTCCGAGCTTTTCAACCCGCGCACATCGGAGGGCGGCCTTGACGCCACAGCGGAAGGGAGGCGCCGCCGCCAGATGCTCGAGGCCAACCTGCAAACGCTTACCGAATTGATGAAGGACAAAATCAGGTGGGCAAGCAGGGTGGAGGCTGCGCACCACGGCGGCATAGTGTCGCGCGCAGGAAATTCATTCGCCATGATGCTTGAGAAAGTTTTCGGAGGGGGCACATACAACACCGCGGAAAGGCTGCAGCAGTGGTATGCCACGCAGGCGCACACGCGCGTGGTGCTTGAGAATTTCGCGCCATTTGACGACTCCCCAATCTGGGACAAGGGCAAGAGGCCCAACACATGGACCGAATTCCTTTCCGAAGAAACAAAAGAATCTTTGGCAGCAAAGCGCAATTTGGCGAAAGCTCGCGAAGACCAGCTTGCCCTGCTGCAAAAAACCACACTCATGCCAACCGAACAGTTGCAGCTGTCGCAGCTTCGCCTTCAGATTTCCCAGCTTCAGGCAAGCATTCCCGAGCTTGAGGCGCGCGCCCGCCTTTCAGACCGCGCCCTTGGCGGGGCGGACCGCTCCATGCGCGAGCTTGCGGACATGTCCATCCCATTCTACAACACCAACGAAATGACCGTAATGCGCGACCCCCGCATAGCATTCGGCGGAGGGTACGGCATGAAGCCTGCAATCATGGTAGGCTACCAGACCGGCCAATTCGTCGGAGAGCGCTCCAACATGTGGGCGGGCGCAAACCTCGTGCCGGCCGACCGGGTGCTCAACCAGCTTGCCAAGCCCGCTTTCGTTGCGGCCATGATGTTCGGCTCGCACACCCGCTCATTCTTCACGAAAATGATGGGATACACCACAATGTATCAGCAAACAGAGCACGGACCTGAGAATGAGCGATTTGCCTTCCGCCATGCATTCACCACCCTTTTCCGCCCCACCGAATCGTTCGACTGGCTCACGCGCCTGATGTCCCGCCCGATTTGGAGGAAGCCCTCGATGTACCGCGACGAATTCGGCTACACGATAAAAGAGGAGCATGGCGGGACCGGCGCCCGCTTCATCATGCCGTTCACTTGGAAGGGCGGCGGCGTGGACCCGATTTACCGCGCCGATGCCTCGCGCATGCAGCTTGAGGGCATATCAGGGGGCGTGGAGGCGGAAACGCGCAGGCGCAAGCTTGGCATGACATTCCGCGAATGGTTCAACCTCACCGACAGCCGCACAGCATCCGAAAATCCGCAAGCCGCTTTCGACCAGCTTCGAAGCACAATGCAGCTCACTGCGGATTCAAGGGAAAAGGCGATGATTCAAAGCCAGATGGAAGAGCTTCAGGAAAAAATCCACGCAGAAAGGAAAATCTGGCGCATCCCGATAATCGGCAAATTCTTCCAGCAGGGCTACTATTCAGTTGAAGACCGCGCCGGCTACGACATATCCGCAATGGGCGGCGCCCACCGCCCCTGGGAGCTTCTCTCCCCGTATCATAAAAACATCGGGCTTGCCCCGATTCCGGGCATGGTGTACAAGACATGGGACAACGAGCTCAAGCTTTTCCCGCGCGTGGCATCCATGCTGATAAACGCGCCGCAGGATTATGGCAGCTACGATAATTCCATCGGAGTGTGGCGCAACAAGGATATCGACTCAAGGGGCGCGATGCGAAAATTGCTCGGCCTCGGAATGGTGGGCGGGGAAAGGACGGAATCGATTTCCGGCAATCTCGGCCGGGACGCATTATTCAAGGAGTCTCTCAAAGACGTCTACCGCCACGAGAAAAACCTCCTCTACCAGTTCATGGAAATCGAAACCGAGCACATGCAATACAATTTCCTGAACAACTACTATGTAATGCCGCTTGCCCCGCCGATTGCGGCAGTCTACCAAATTCTCAAATCATTGCCGTTCTACAACAACCCGCTTCGCAACTGGGGCGCAACCACGCTCAACAAATATGAAAAATACCTCACGCCCGAAGAGGCCCAAAGCGACCAGGCGCGCATGCGCTCCGAAATGAACAGCGCGGCATTCAAGACTCCGGCGGGCCAGCAGTCCTACTGGACATGCTCCCGCCACGGCGTGTCCATGCCGTACGGCGTGTGGTGCATGATTTGCCAGACCGAGCAGGAGGACATCCAGAACCGCCAGAAAAAAGTGGCCGGCCTCACGCGCATGAAATACGGGATGAGGGACACCGCCATTTCCTACCTCGGCTCTTTCCTGCCATTCGAATACAAACCAGACCCGGATAATCCAAACACGGGCAAATTCAGCCCCTCCATCCGCGGCTACACCTACAATTACTACATCAACCAGACGCACTGCCCCACGCACGGCATCGGCTACCCGCGCGGCACGAACTGCCCGATGTGCAACAAGGAGGATTTCCTTGAGGCAAGGCAGCTCACAAAATGCCCCCGCCACGGCGTGTATTTCCAGCGGGGGCTCATCTGCTGGAAATGCTCAAGCCGCGAGCCGAACGAGCAGGAGCGCATTGCCGACACGCGCCCCTCCTACCTTGGCAATGATGCCATGGAAATCTACAAGAAAGAACTCGCCCGCAGGCTGTCCAACATGCGCGAGGACGAGAAAAAGAACGAGCTCCAAATCCGCACGGAGTAAAATATCATAAACATGAAAATCCGCAAGGAGTAAATATCATAAACATGATATTGGCATTGCATGAAAAAATCCGGAACATGTAAATTTGACATTGCATGAAAAATCCGGAACATGCAAATATTACCAATATATATGGGCAGTGCATGGAAATGTTGGTGTTATGAAAAAATCCCTTTTTGCATTCGCATTAATTCTCGCCATGCTTCTCTTGGCAGGCTGCGCCGGGCAGGTGCGCCCGCAGGACCGCCTCGATGCCGGCCCCAACAACACCTTCAACGTGTCCAAATACCTTGCGCATAACTTCTCCTCAAACCGCGAATTATCCGGCCCCACCCCATGCACCTGCATGCTCTGCGCAAACAAAACTTCCGGCGGCTTCCTTGGGCTTTGGACAGAAACCACCCTCGCATACGGCAACTGTTCGTTTACGCCATGCAATGCCTCCCTTTTCCAGGAAATCCTTGAGGCAGACACTCCCGACCTTTACCCCCGCCAATTCATGATGGGCGCAGGCCCGAACATCGGCGAATATTCCCTTGCGCAGCGCTACTGCAACGGCTCGCTCACCATGCCGGTTGTGTGGGCGGTTGGCAATGCCACCAACCCGCCAAAGCCCCTTGCCCGAACCACCGCCCTCTGTTACCTTACGCGCGGCCAGCTTCCGGTAATAGTATTCTACAACAACAACCCAAGCCAGCCAATCCCGATTGAGGCATGGATTAACATTTCAAAGGCATACAACACAAACAAGGGCAATGACGAGGCAATAGGCACCGTAATAATCACAACCGAAGCCATGTTCAATTCTTCCGATACCCGCTCCGGGGGCGCGGTTGAGCGCGTGCAGCAGCAAATCGACGCCATCCGCACCAACTGCCCCCGCTGCCTTGTCGCCCTCGCCCCAGCCGACCTTGATTACAAGGGAGTGGAAATGTTCCTTGACAACTCCACTCCGATTGGCAGAACATATGCATCCAAAATCGACCTTGTTGGCATAGGCTTCATAGCAAACGACAACGAATACGACCCCAAATGCCTGAATGCAAAGGAGGCAGTGGGAGAACGGTATATTTTCTCGCAGGATGTCGTGCTTCGCCGCTTCCACAAGCCCTCTGTCTGGTATGCGGCCGGCATTGCCGAGGGAAAAACCGCAATATCAGGCTGCAACTGGGATTCCGTGCAGGTGCGCAATGCATATCAATTCATGGTTGAGGATATTCCGGGCTTCGCGCAGTCGGGCATAATCGGCGTGGCGCCATACCGCTTCCTTGACAGCAACAACTCCCTGCCCATGCCCTGCAACCCGGAAAAGCATTCGTGCAATTTCGGCATGCGGGCAACGGACGGCAGCCAGAAGGACCAGATTTTCTATGGCTGGTTTTCATCATGCCAATTCTACACCACCAACACAATAGTGGGCAGGAAAATCACAGTGCCGGACGACAGCCCGCAGCAGGCTATCACATTTTCCACCAACGGCTATGGCACGGCATGCGTTTTCGCCGACATGACGAAAACCATGCTGCTAAAGCAAATTCTTGTTGGCAAGCAGCCCCCAACCCCCGTCATTCCCGAGCCTGACCCGGAATTGCTCAAGCGCGTTTCCGCCCTTTCCTGCGGGGGCTGCATAGCAGAGGCGCCCATGCCAAAATCATTCTGCTTCTACAAGGAGCCAAAGACCGGCCGTCCGCCAGAATTCGAGCAAACCAACTGCAACAAATATTCCGAATTCGGCATAGACGAGGAGGCGCAAAGGCAGTCCTTTGACTCCATGTTCATGCGCGCGCTTTACCAGCACGAATCATCATTCAATGGCTGTGCCATCAGCAACGCAAGCGGCTCATCACCCTGCGGCGCGGCAAAAGACTGCGACAACCTCGAGCTTTACGCAACGAAATACGATTCCCAAGCAAACCAATATTACTGCCCATCCGGCGTGGTGCTAAACCGCTGCACCCTCATCCAGGGCCCGCCGCCAACAGGCAACCAGGTGTGCGCCCTCGGGCTTGCCCAATGCATAAACAACCCCGGCGATGACCCTACGCCAGATGACATGTGCGGCGGGGGCAATTACAACCCCTTCAACCCCCGCGATTCCGCCTGCTGCGGCACATACAAATTCAGCACCGCATTCAACGAAAAGCTTGAGGATTTGCAGGAATATTTTGCAGACAATCCAAATTCCAACCTCCGCCGCATGATAAACCCAGGAGAGGAAGGATGGTATGCGGCATGGCTTGCCACCACACGTTATTATGGAGACGGCCCCACGCTGCAGATGATGATAGATTATGCCAACGGCGGCGGAACAGCTGACAACATGGTGCAGACCATCTACAACCGCCCATGGAAGAGCGACTGGACGAAAAATTACGGCGTGCGCGTAATCACGATGTACAACAGCGCGCTCATCACATGCTCAGGAAGCTGCCCCGCCCGGGTGGACTGCGGGCAAATAGTTTCAAATCCATAATCGCTTGCAAACCACACCGCCAGCTTCGCGCCTTATCCAACATCGCCCACTGCCTGTTTTTTATTCCTTCCACTTCTACCAAATGCAGGTGGTAGCTGATGAATTTGAGGCATTTCGCTTTTTTTCTTGGAATTCTCGTTCTTGCGAATTATGCAAGCTCGTTCTGCATTTTCTCCATCTGCATATTGGAGCCGGGCCAGCCCATATTCTACATCGGCGAACCCGCAACCGCCCAGGAATCCGCCGCCACCGTTGCCGCATCAAAGGAATACATCTGCAATCCCGACCCGCGGGTCAACCGCGAATACCGCCAGGGCATAGACACCTGCATCCCGACGTGCAATTACAAAGACTACCAATGCGACCTCACCACCTGCACCTGCAAATCCATCTACACCTGCAACTACGCCGACCCGCAGAATCAATGCCAGCCCGGAACATGTCCCATTGGCAAGACATGCAAATCCGTTCTTCCATTGACCGGCGAGCCCATCTGCAACTGCGAGGATGAAACCCCAGTCAACCAATCGGCAAGCTGCTCAAGCGGCAAATGGTATCCGGGCTCCGGGGCCGCCTGCCTTGATGATTGCAGCGGGTTGAATACGAACGGCACCACCTTCACCTGCAACAAGAACTGCCAGTGCGAGCCGAAAGTGACGCCGATAATTGTCACTCAGCCAAACTGCTCGTTGTCCAACATTACCGGGTTGTGCGGCGGATGGTGCCCGGATGGATACATGTGTGGCAGGTACAACCAATCATCCCTGCAAGATCCGTGTCGTTGCAACAAGCAAATCAAGACACGCCCATTTAGTAAGCCCTGTTCAGAACCACTGGGGAATCGAAGCCCCTCCTGGAACTCATCATACTGCAAAAACGATTGCAGCACCGCCCTTGGCCCGGAATATGTCTGCAATAACGACTGCTTCTGCATATTGAATAACACGGGCAACCAGACCAATTACACCTGCGCATGGAGCAACCTCACAAGAAGCTGCGGCGGCACCTGCCCGACTGGCTACCAATGCGGCAACACGAGCAGTTGGTCCTTTCCATGCACCTGCAACCCCATCAACACCACAATAAACCAGACCAATTACACCTGCGCCTTCAGCAACATCACCAAATCCTGCGGAGGCACATGCCCATCTGGTTATGCCTGCCAGTTTGATCGTGGAGCCTGCAATTGCTTCAACTATCCGCTCAATTATTCCAATCAGACAAATTGCACCAACTGGTCAGCATGGGAAGCCGGCTTGCCTCTTACCTATGGTGAAAAAAACAAATTAAACCAGACTCGCAACTGCACCCTAAACTTATTCGTGAGGCAATGCCTTTCAGGGGCAAATGCATCCCAAACAAGAAATGAAACCAACTGCACCCAATGGTTAGGCAACCAGACAAACAAAACAAGATTAATCGTGAACGCGACCGCCTGCGATTTAGAGAGTAAGACGATTATTGGCGCATTTTTCCAAAACGTGCCAGATTACTGGGAAGGGTATTTCTGCATGCGATATATCGACGGAAAATCATTTGGGGGGTCTGGCACAACCGAGAAAAACAACAGTCCAAATTTCAACGGGTCCATGTACTGGACGGATTGGGTGCACCTGCCTAGCTACGATATACCCGGCGGCGCATATAAATCGACATGCGGACCCCATTCCTATTATTTAAAATGCTTCAGGCACAACGATGAGAACAATTGGTTTAAGTATGAGAACACGGACTACTACCTGTCGAATACCGTGTCCTTCCAATGCACCAAATGCTGCTCTGAAAATTCCATCGAGCCAAAAAGCCTGATGTGCGCGGACAACTGCAACACAACGCTAGGCTCAGGCTTCACCTGCGACACCCCGTCGTGCTCTTGCAAAAACGCCACCATCAACCAGACCAATTACACCTGCGCCTTCAGCAATCAAACAAGAGCTTGCGGGGGAACATGCCCTGCTGGCTCAGCCTGCAACATTACTAGCTTGGCGGATTGGGGTCCAGGTTTCACAAACAACTGCGCCTGCAACCCGATAAACACCTCAGGCAATGCAACCGGCTCCGGCGTTACAATGAAAGTTTCCGCCCAATCCGGCATTGTGGGCGGCTACCAGTCCGTCAATGTCGACATCTACAATGCAGGCGCAACTTCCCTGCCATCGGGCATGGTTTCCGTAACAATAAACGGGCAGCAAAGCCAATTCAACGTCATGCAAATTCCTGCAAAGCAAACATACACTATAAAGGTGGAGTATTCCTGCGCAGCCGCAGGCTCACTCCCAATTTCCGTTTCCTCCTCCTACGCCTCTTCCTACGCCGGCTCGCTGACATGCGCTGCAAACTACAACACCGCATTAAATACGCCCCTGACGGCAAGCTCGCTCTACTCTGAAAACGCGCTATCGATATTCACCGCAGTATTCGGAAAATGAATAAAAGAAGAAACTGGGAAAAATAAAAAAGAATTTACTGCTTGACCTCTTCCTGGGACCTTTGCATGTCAAGCATCTGCTTGTTCCTTGCCATGTCCTTGGGGAAGTGCCTTCCGCGCATGAAGAAGTTCTTCTCATACGTTTTTGCGCCGAATTTGCTCGTTATTATGTCCATGGCGCTTTCGGTGTCGAAATCCTTGCATGAGAATATGTCCACCGATGCATATCCCTTCTCCTGGAAGGTGTGTATCGAGATGTGCGATTCTGCAATCAGCACAATGCCTGACACCCCGCAGTCCTCGGGCTTCAATCCGGAATACGCAAATACATACGGCGGCATAATCTTCGTCATGCCCACCAGTTCCGGCATCTCGCTTAGAAAATTGTAAACAAAACTGACATCCTTCAGTTTTTTCTTGTCGCATCCGTACATGTCCAACGTCAAGTGTGGTCCAAACATTTTTTTCTTTTCCTCCGACTGAAAAAGCGCAATTTTATGCGCTTTAATCGCTTTTTTATTAATAAAGGCTGCATTTATAAATGTTATGCTTTTTGGCAATATTCCGAGCAATTATAGCGTGATTTGGGCAAATCAGGGCTGCAATAACGCTTTTTGCCAAAAAGGGCACCTCAATAACCGTTTTAACTCAAATCGGGCAGCTTATAACGTTTTTGGCGCAAATTGGCTCTATTTCCTTTTAGATTTGCTTGGAATTCGCTTCGCTCATTCCAAGGCGCGCAAATCCTGCCGATTTGCGCTTTCCTCTTTTTCGTCTAATGACTTAATGGTTCCGGAAATCCTCGTCGTTTCCAGCCTGCTTTGCGCGCCTGAAAATTCCCCGATAAGCGCAAGCCCTGCCGTGAGTTTCCTTTCCCCTCCGCGTATCACGCGCAAAACAAATTCCTTCGACGCGTCATCATACCTTTCCACCGACACCTGCAGCTGTGACATTCCGTCCACGCCAAAAAAAATAGAGAGGCATTTCATCATCTCTTTTTTTGCCTCCTCATTTCCCATCGCGCGCACGCCGCCGTGCACTTTCACGTGCAGATGCCTCCAATTCGGCATAAGTGAGGATTTTGCCATAACACGACCACATCACGCAATTCCAAAATATTCGCGCACTATTTTCATCTCAAACGCGCTTCTTAATTCGTACTCATTTCTTGCAAGGCTGGCAAGTTTCACTTCGGCAAAATAATGCCTGCAAAGCGCCACAAACCGTTTTATCCTCGCAATTTTCTTTCCCTTCTCAACAGGGGGCAAATTCAGCACATCCGATACTGCGACAACAAGCGTGCATTTTGCCTGCGCGCACGCCTTGGCAAGCCCCACGTCCGAATCATAGGATGCAAAGTGCAGGTATTTGCTCCTCTTGCAGCAAGCGCGCGCCTGCTCAAGTGTAATAACAGAAGAAAAAAAAGAAGCCTGGGCTTTGCGCACGTCGCTGCAGATGGTTTTTTGACTGGCGGGAACGTCCATCCGCACCAAATCAATTTCCATCGTCATCGCCATTTATTTTGCACCATGGCAAATTGCATCCATTCCTTACCTTACTTTCTCAGCCCCGATGCCCCTGCTCCTCAAGCCGCGGTGCCTCTTGCCCGCGGATGTCAGGCCGCGGAAAGCCCTGCCCCTCCCGAATGGAAGGCCAAGCTTCTCCACGTCAGCAAGAATCACTTCGAAGTATTTGAGCTGCCCGTCGCTTCCGACAAAGTAAGAGTTCACAACTTCAAGGTTGGTAAACCTTGCCCCTGCTTTCTCCTCGGCCTGCGCCTGCAAGCTCTTGCCATGCGAAGTATATGCGTAGTTCTTGCCGGGTTTCCTTCCACCCCACGGGTGCGGTCTTTTCCTAGAGCCGCGGCCCATCTTCACGCGCGCCATCACATATCCTTCCTTTGCCTTGTAGCCAAGCGACCTTGCCCTTGCTATGTTCAAAGGCTTCACAACGCGCACAACCGTGCCTTCCTCCCTCCATTTGGCAAGCCTCGCCCTGTATTCCGGCGAGCGCTCCTTGTATTCGTTCTGGAAGGTTTCCTGAATAAGACCGTACATTCCCATCTAAATCCCTCGTATTGGTTTTTTGTATTTCTTCCACAGTTTTTATGCTGCGTGCCTATTCGGGATACGACTCCCACATCTTCGGCGAAATCATGTGCCCTTGAAGATTAATAAATCCGGCTGTTATCTGATGGCGCATTTTTTTCAGAGCCCATTTACTGGATAGCATCAATACGGGTCAACGCAGCAGAACTTCCGTTTCATGCCTTCGCATTCCCGTCGCCGGCAAGGCCGAGCGCCAGGTCATTGTTTATCAGCGCCGTCATGGTCCGACCTTGCAAGAAGCAGCCGCTTATTCATTTATCCGCCCTGCGAGCCTTGGCATTTCCCTCAGGTAATTCAGCTGCATGTCAACCGCCGCCCTGCCGACATCCGTGCCGTTCCTTACCTGTTCGATAAGCTGGTCGCGGCTGAAATCCCCGAAGTTTCCTATGGAAAAACTCACGTTGGGGGGAATGGCGCGCAGGCGCACTATGACCAGTTCCCTCGCGTAATCCTCTTCCATCCTAAGCGCCCAGCATCCCTATTTTTTTCGCGTGCGCGAGTATTTCATCGCCTATTTTTGTCTTGCCTGAAACTTCAAGATACGCGCTGTCCCAAGTGTACGGCCGCTCGCCCACAAGCGCGATTATCTCGCCCCTCATCTTGGCAGGAACCGCCGCATATGCGCGGATAAATGCGCTGCGAATCTCCTCAATTCCCACATCAACACCGCAAGTTTCTTCCGCTTGGGCTATTTAATCATTTCCGGGCTTCAGGGTTCTATTTTCGCCTTGTGCCCCTTGAAAACAATGCTGTCCCCGACAATCGTCCTTTCCCCGGCGTCCAATTCCACATGAAGGCTTCCGCCGATGTTTTTGCACGTGAATTTTGATGCAAGATGCGCCTTCCCTTCCATCACTCTCGGCAAAATAGAGGCAAGCGTGCCTCCCCCAACCAAGTCCTCAAGCGCATAAGCTGCAGAATCATCCATCTCCCATTCATGCACCTGCCCTGTCACAGAGGAGCGTATCTGCACTTTCTTCGAATCGACAAATATCCTTCCCTCAAGCTGCTTCTGCAACACGGTTTTCATCTCTTCCCTCAATTTCGTGGCATGCAGCGTGAGCCTCTCCCTTTTCAAATGCTCGTTTTTCCTTCCCACTCCGGCAACCGCCCTTGCAAGCGAAATTCTTGCCCTCTCGTGCGCCTTTGCCACAGGGTGGTCAGGCACGTGGGGCCTCCTATCAATCAGCATCCCTATCAATTCGATTGTTTTTTCCGACTCATCAACTCTCACTGCTGCCTTTGTTTTCAATTTCCTTTGCGCATCCGCGCTGTCCTCGCCGCCAGCCCTCTTGAATTCGTTGCGCGCGGCATGCAGGCCGGATATGGCCCCTTCCATCGCCTCGACAATTTCATCCTGCGATGCGGCTATCATGGCATCTGGCAAATATTCCGCCGCCTCTGCCAAATCCCCTCCAAGTTTTTCAAGAAGCACGTTCCTTTCATTTAATTCCAGCTCGTCCTTTCCCTCAACCTGCGCAAGCTCGGCCGCGCGCATTTCTATCTCGCCGAATTTCCTTACCGCATCCCGCGCCTTCTCTCCCCTCTCAAGCGTATCAATCAGGCTGTCCAGAATCTGCTTTGACCTTCCCTCGAGATTGGAAATCCTTCCGTAATAATCAGCGCCAGCCCCAGCCATCGGAACAAATCACAACGTTGAGGTATTTTAATCTTGCCTTTATTCGGCGATGTAAAGTTATTCAGGATAACCAACCTTTCGGGTGCGAAATAGAAGGCGCCGTCTCCCGGGCCGGTTCACGCAGCCCGTGCGTTTTTCTGCTGCATCCTGATTAACTTTAAACTACCGCACTTTCCCAGGTCAATACGCGCCATGCAAGGATGTCAAAGCCGGGGTATAAATGCATTTCTGCCTGCGCTTTAGAAAATCTGCAAATACAGCGCCGCAGTCCTGTCCCCCTTTCTTGGCGCATAAGCCACTTTGAATCCGTTTTTCGTGTAAAATTCAATCTTGTCAAGATATGCATCGAGGGCAAGGAACGGCAATGCAAGCACCCTGTCTATTTCCACAGCTTTTTGGTATGCAAACGCAAGCAAATGTGAAGCCCCGCCGCGTTTAATCTCATTTTTATCGGTGGCAAGCTTGCCGATTAGCAGGCAGGGCAGGTTATTTGCATATATCCGGAACGGTTTTTTCCTGATTTTCAGCCCTCCTATTTTCTTGTCTGACGCAAGTTTGAACGAGCCAAAACTCAATGTGATATAGCTAATCAGCTTCCTGTTTTCCTTTTCGAACAGGAGGAAAGTTTCGCTTAAATGGCTTGATTGGTTTGCAAAGGCGGCAATTTTCAGGTATTCGTTTTCATCCTTGGCGCCGCAGTCGAATTCAGCAATCTGGCTCAAATGCCCAGATGTTATTCTTTCTATGGCTACGCCATCTTTTAGGAGAGGCAACGCTTGCATTTTCCCAGCCTCAGAGGACAACGTTGAATTTGGCCGCCATGGCTTTCCTGATAAAGCGCCGGGCGGCTTTTTCATTGGACCTGTCGCTTAGGCTAGCTATGAACTCGCGCGTCTGCTTTTCCGTCAATTCTATGAGCGTCCTGATTTGCCTTGCCATAATACCACCTTTTGCTTATTGTCCTATTTAACAATTTTGCCCGTGGTTTATAAACAGGGGGAAAGGGTAGTTTTCCGAAAGAAAACACTTTCCGAATCACAAAAATACACAATATACGGAATCGGTTTCACTTTCTTTTTCAGCCTTTCACAACTGCAATCGGAATCAGCCTTGCGATAATGTTGCTCAAGTTTATTCTTTTGTTCCATCATCCTCTTTCTCTTCCGCTTCCTTTTTCGCCTGCTGAAGGAGTTTTTCAGCCTCATCTATTAATTTTCCGGCATTTTCAAGCGCTTCCTTGGCATCGCTTTCCTTCACCTGCAGCCCATTGAGCCCATACATCACGTCGTGCCTCTCTTCCCTGAACGAATCCATCATGCTCACAATGCCTGATAGCAGCTTTCCAGAGGGCACATATTTCTCCCTCAAATAAGCAATCAGGCAAAAATGCGATTTTTCCATCACTCCGTCATTGAAAAGCAGCGCCCTGCCGGCATGGAACATGGCGGCGTAAGCTATCACCAATGCCACATTATGGAAGCCAGCCGCAGAAAGCTTCTTTGCCTCCTCCAGCTTCTCCTTTGACACCTTGATTGAAAATTCCGCCTTTAGCGCATCCGGCCTGCCCTGCCTCAGCATCCCCCGCTCAAAGCACTCATCCATCCCCATCATACCGCCCCTTCCTGCCTCACATTCCGCCGCCCGCCAATCCACTCATGCTCAATCAATCACCGGCTTTCCCCCCTTCAATGCAATGCAGTTGCTTATCACTTCGAGGTAAAACGCCCGGTTATCTTTGCTGGCTTTTTTCCATTCAGAGGGTGTGAATTTTTTCACATTAGCCTCCCTTCCAAGCCGCCTGCCTATTTCCCCGCCCTCTACCCAGCATTCCGCAGCCACGGCCATGAAGTCATAGTCGCTGTCCGGCCCATCCTCGCCCCTAGCCGCGCTCCCGAAAAGCAGGATGGATGATAACCCGGAGGATTTATCCTCGAAAAGCCCGGTTATTTTAGCATCGCAAATTTTTCCGACCGTGTAAGCAATTTTCATGGCATGAAAATCAGGGGTTTTTTTTGCCTTGAAAAACGTGGAGTTTTTTTCCGCCCTGCGTTCAAGCATCCCCTCGCTTTCAAGCAGCCTGCACGATGCAAGCACCGTGGATGGCGCCATGCCAAGCTCCCTGGAAAGTTCCCGCAAGTAAATTTCCTTCTTCGGATTCGCAAAGAACCAGGCAAGCACGCGCAAACTGTTTGTTTTTTCGAACAATTGTTTCATATAAAAAACATTACTGTGCTTTTACCTTATAAAACTATCTGTTCGATTAAAAAAACAATTGTTCTATTAAAATTACAATTCTTATCCTTTGACTACCGCAATCGGAATCAGCCTTGCAACAACATTCGACAATCCGGCCATTTCAACCGCCTTCACAACCATGTCCACGTCTTTGTATGCGCCCGGCGCCTCCTCGGCAATCAAGTCGCTCTCCGTAGCCTTCACCAATATTCCCCTGTCCCCAAGCTGCCTCTGTATGTCCGCGCCCTTCCACGTCCTTATGGCCTGGCTTCTTGACATGTTCCTTCCCGCGCCATGGCACGTGCTTCCGAATGTGTTTTTCATCGCCCCTTCCGCCCCGACAAGCACATAGCTTGCAGTGCCCATCGAGCCCGGAATAATCACAGGCTGCCCAATCGACCGATACTCAGCAGGTATTTCGCTCCTTCCTGCCGCAAATGCCCTTGTCGCCCCTTTTCTGTGCACGCACACCTTCATCCTCTTCCCATCCACTTCATGCTCCTCCATTTTGGCAATGTTGTGGCAAACATCATACACCAGGGGCATCTTGTCCGACGTGCCCTTCCCGTAAATTTCATCGAATGTTTCGCGCACCCAGTGCCCCATGATATGCCGATTATTGAATGCGAAATTAACGGCGCACCTCATCGCCCCCAGGTAATTCTGCGCCTCGGGGGAATGGATTGGCGCGCAGCACAATTCCCTGTCCGGGAGCATAATTCCGTATTTTTGCGCCGCGGCAAGCATGAGTTTCAAATTGTCGTCGCACACCTGGTGCCCGAAGCCGCGGCTTCCCGTGTGTATCATCACGCAGATTTTCCCCCTTTCAAGGCCGAACCTCTTCGCCTCCTCCTCCCGCACCACTTTCTGCACTTCCTGTATCTCGACAAAATGGTTTCCCGCGCCAACCGTGCCAAACTGCGGCAGGCCCCTCTTGCGCGCAAGGGGCGTCACTTTGGAAAAGTCGGCATCAGGCATCCTTCCATTTTCCTCGCACCTTCGCGCATCCTCTTCTCTTCCATACCCGCGCGCAATCGCCCAGTCCACGCCTTCCGTAACCGCCTTTTCCAATTCGTGCTCCTGCAGCCTCAATTTTCCCTTGCTGCCCACCCCGGATGGCACGTTCTTGAAAAGCAAATCCACAAGCTGCCTAATTTTCGGCTTCACTTCCGACAAGGTCAAATCGGTTGCAATAAGGCGCACGCCGCAGTTTGAGACAATTATCCCATTCGCCACAAATTTATGCGCGTCCTTGACGTTCAAATCGAAAACTTCCCCTTCGTATTGGATTTCTTCAATGGTTTCGATTTCATCGAACAATGCCCCAGTTTCGATGATATTTTTCTCGTCTTTTGCAACGAAGTTTGAGAACGAATCAAAATCAAGGGGAATCCTTTGCCCGGCATTTTCATAGTAATGCCTTTCAACAAATCTCGGATTTATCCCAGACTCATTAGCTAACAATGCCTGAACTTCTTTCAGCTTAAGCCCTTTTCCTTTCAGCTCCTTGACATACGCGGCCATTTTCCGGCGTTTTGAATTGGATTTTTTCTTAAGCAAAATGTATTTGCACGCAATCTGCGCAAGCCTAGACCTTTTGCAGTTGTATTCAAAACCGACCTGCCTCCATAGCTTAAGGAGATTTTCTTCTTCCGCGCCGATTTCAAGCCTAAGCCGCACCACTTCGCCCTGCTTGTTGCTGCATTCATTCCTGCTTGCGATTTTTGTCACGTTTATTCCGAACGCCCCAAGAAGCTGCATGATGTCTATGAGAAATTCCCTTCCGCTTGCTTCCAATTTCGCATTTTTATTCTGCCCAAGTATTGGCGAATAAAATCCGGTTTTTGAGTGTGTTTTGGGAGACGACAATTCTGCTCCGAAGAAACCGGCCAAAAACAGCCTCTTAATCCATAGCGGTGCCCGCATTATCCATGATGGCACGCGTGTTTCCTTGTCCGTCTTTCTTCCAAGCGGATAGCCGAGGGCAACCAGGCGTTCTGCGAAATCCTTGGAATATATCCTTAGTTCGCAAGATTTGCCTGTAAATTCCTTTGTTCCATATTGCGTGGTTATTTTGTGCCGCCTTTCAATCTCCACAAAATTGGAATTAACGCCTATGCGGAACAAGTCCGCCTTGATTTTTTGCATATCTTCCTTCTTGCCATATGCCCTTATGCAATATTTTCCCTTATGGCAAGTGAGGCTTCCATCCCCAAGAAGATACCCAAACACTTTTGCTATAATCCCTATTTCTAGTTCATTCTCCCATTCACTTTTTTTATATTGTACGCCTGTGAAAAAAGATACTGCGGTTTTTGCGCCTTTTGAAATCATTCCCGCTTGCGCCATCCCGGTTTCAGTCAATATCGGGTGGTCTTCCGAGCATTGGAGGCTCAATCCGCATTTTGTTGTTATTTTCAGGACTTTCCTGTCGGATTTCTTTTTCATGAACGCCAATACCTGTCCGGCTCCGCCATTGCCGTCCGTGGATGCGCGAACTACATTTTCCACCATCGCCATCTGGAAGCCATTGGATGTTGCCGTGATAGTAAGTTTTTCTCCAAATGCCTCTATCTTCATCGAGTATCCCAATTCGCACAAAACTTCGCTTCCGGGCAAAAGGCAATTTATGTCGTAGCCAACTCCCCCCGGGCTCACCACTCCATTATGTTCGGGGTCGAATGCCGCCACCCCGCCAATAGGGAATCCATACCCCTCGTGCCCGTCCGGCATGACATTGGCAAATCCCACTATTCCGGGCAGGCCTGCCACGTTTTTCAGCTGCCCAAGCGTCCTGTCGGTGAGCATCTTGTCGATTATTTCCTGGGTGCCATACACACGCCCGTCCGTGCGCATGTCCCCCTCGCGGGGCATGCCCCACACTGCGTCGGATATCTTGTCAAGTTTCATGTTTCCGCCCCATTCACACTGCCACGTAAGCAATTTTATCAAGCTTCATAATCCAATCTCCCTCGCATATCCTATAAACCCATGCCCCGAATTCAACTTTTCCCAATTCCTATTCAGTATTTTTCAACTATTTTTTTCAGGATTGCCAGGAATTCCTGGCTGTCCACGAAATAATTCGGGTATGCCTTTTTCAGGTCGGCGCTTGTGTCCGCCCCGACCAGCACCACATCGTATTCCCTCTTCCCCCTGTTTTTCTTTTCAGAGGCGGCATAGTCCATGATTGCCTTTTCCTCGTTTTCTTTCGTATACTGGGTGATGAGAAGCTTCTCGCCGGCAATGTCAAGCTCCAGAAGGAAATACTGCAGCCTCGGCGTCTGCTTTGCCTTCTGCTCGAATACCTTTACGGCCTCCGTCCATCCCCTCATCACCTTCATCACGTTCAGGGACGCCTCGGTTTTTTTTATCTCCAAATAAAGCTCCTTCTCATCCGTGGGGGTGCCCGGCACCGGCGGGCAATTTTCCATCATGGCAAATGCGGAGCTTGCCAGCCTGAAAAACTCCATCCATTCTTTCTGCCCCTCATTGGACTTGATTGCCTGGCGGGTGAAGAAATCCACGGTTTCTATCGCTGTTGCCCAAAGGTGCTGCAATTTCGAGCGAATCTGGATCTCGACCAACAGGCCGTTGTATTCCGATTTTCCCTTCTTGTCGCTGGCATACCTGTAAATAAGGTGAATGCTCCTGTAGCCGTCATTTTTTGGGTTGGCGATGTAGTCCTTCATCCCGGTCCTTTTGTGCTTCAAATCCCCTTTCAGGTAATGCTGCTCGCACAGCTGCCTTGCAAGCCCGACATTGGCAAGCACCGCCCTGCATCCTCCAATATCCTGCATCTGCGAGAGGTTCATGGTCGCAGGGCGCCCGTCATACTGCCTCTGGATTTTCTTGATGATTGCCGGGACGCGCTTCAGCCGCTGCACAGTGAGTGCGTGGGGGTCGACTTCCAATGCCTTTTCCTTTAGCCTAATCTTGAAAACGTGCATGGGGTAGCCGTGCGCCGCCCTCCAATTGTTGAGGATTTCCATTGCCTCCGCCACCTGCTGCTCGGTGTGCTCCGCTCTTGCCAGGATGCCCCCCGCCCGGTTTATCTGGGATTTGGAATACCTTGGTTTTGCCCATGCCATGCATGCATTACGCCGGCAACCTATTTAAATCTTCGTTTGCGCGGTAGCCTTTCAGAGGTAAAAACTGAAAATATCAATTTAAAAAATGAATTTGCGCGGTAGCCTGCCAGCTGCGGGTGTGAGCAATTCAAACAAAGTTAATTTGCGCGGTAGCCTCTCCGGCGTAAATATCAGACAACAAAATATCAATATGTATTTTGCGCGGTTCCTTGGTTTCTGCCAAAACATCTGTTCTGCCTCTAATTTACAACTCCTGCAACTTTTTTCCACGCCCTGGCTTATCGTAAGTGTTAAAAAGTGTCAAACTATAGTAAGCTTTATATACCACTTCATGCATAGTATATACGGGGGTTCCATGGCAGTTTCTACAGCATCCATTGTTAAAAACAATGCCAGGGGAGGCACTGCCCGTTCTTTTTTCAACCTCGCCTTCCGCAGCCAGAAAACCATTTACACCAAGGGCCTTGCGCTTGCAGATTCTGTTAATTCCACCTCAAGCACCGCAATTTCCCGCCTTATTTCCAAGGGCAGTTTCGACGCCGCAAACTCCATCGCTTTCAAGCTTCTCACCAATGCCAAAACCAATGGCCAGAAATCCGTAGTTTGCGCGGATTACGTCGCAGCGCTTGTGAGGGCAAAAAACCATGAGCCTGCAATGCAGCTTGCCCAATCGCTCTTTTCCGAGCTTAACCTTGATGCGATGGAATTGCTTGGAAAGGAAATGGGCAAAACAAGCTACAAAAAGCACGGATTTGCCATTGCGCAGCCGTTCACGCGCGACGGGCAAATCATAGGCGTGATGGCGCTCAAGGCAAAACGCGGCATCGCCCCGGGCCAGCCCAAGGCAGCCGAAGACGTTTCGCTTTTCGAAAACGCCCCTGCGGACATTGCCGATAACGAGGGGCAGTTGATTATTTTCCTAGCCAAAAAAATCCAGGATTTCAAAAACGGCAACACCTCAAGCATGAGCGCGCAGGAAATTGCCTTCGTGAAAAAATGCCTTGCCAAGGGGATGGAAACGGAAAGGCTTGCCACACTAGGCTACGGCAACAAGGAAATCGCGGATAAAATCGGCCTGTCAAAGGAAGAGGTTGCAATGGCGCTTTCTCTTGCATTCGAGGGAAACTCAATATACAAATTCCTGCGCATAGCGGCCTTATCCATCCGCACCTTCGCAGGCCAGGGGCTTAATGATGAGGAAATCGCAGCAGTGGCCAAATCCGAACTGAATATTGACAAGAAAATCGTGGATGCCATATTGAATTTCATTGGAAAAAATGACGCCTCTTTCGCAAATTTGAGGGAAGAGGGCGTCCGCATCCGCAAGTTGTTTGCCGAGCTTACAAAGCAGGGCTTTTCCCTAGAGGCAAAAACACACATCCTAAACCTTAACCCCAGCAATGCCGAAGCAATTGAAAAATATGTCAAAGCATTCGACATGGAAGAAGGCGCCGCAGGGCTTGCCGCGAAAAAAATGTCCCAGGTGCGCACTCTTGCCCTTGCGGGCTTTTCCGAAGAGGAGGCCGGAATGCTTTCTTGCTCCATAGTGTGGGAAAACGAAGCCCAAGGAAAAACTGTGAAAAAAGTCCGGGAACTGGTTGTTAAGGGAGCAAGTGTTAATGGCACAATCGAGAGAGTAAGTGTTAAGGGCGCAATCAAGTGGTTCGCTGACCACGATAAGGAGACAGTATTCCTGGAAATGGTCGAGCTTGGCGTCAGCCGGCAGGACGCCGCCAAGACAGTCACGGACGCTAAGCCGTTTTACATGAAACCCTTCCCTGATGCAGCCATCCTTTCCGGCTCCATCGAGGATGCCAAAAAAATAATCAGAAGCCTCATGGATTACGACGACGGGCATTTGTTTAATTCGGCGCCGGCTGCAGCTGCCTTCAAAGCGCAACTGGCCCTTAATTCATTGCCCGTGCCATCAGCCGAGGCAATAGCCAAAATCATGAACCTCGAAGACGGGGAAGTACTAAGCCTGGAGCTAAACAAAGAATCCTTCTTTGTAAAGATGAAGAATGGCGAACTAAGCATGTTCGGGGACCCATTCATTAAAAAATACGATTTTGCACAGCTTCAGCTCGAAGGGCAGATTCTTCACAAGGACATCGAGGAATGCGTCCGCATATTCGGGCTGCGAACACCAGAGCAAATTGTTGCAAAGATGGGCTGGGATTCTAAAGACTCCGCTGTTATCGCATTCCAAATCGAGGCAATGAAAATAGAGGAAATCGGAATGCAGCTTTATCTGGAATTAACGCAAAAGAGAGCCAAATGGGAAACGCGCCCGGATGATTTAATAAAATATCTCTATAACAAGCTATCCTTAAACGGCGTGCGCACTTATAAGTGGAATCTTGACAGCGAAGGGCGCAGGACGCTTGGGCTAAAAAACCCCAATGTTCCGCTCATGCACGAACTCCCCTACAATAATTTTGAGGAGTTCAAACGCATTGCGCAAACGGTTCTTAATGAAGGCATTTACGCGCCCTCTTCTCTTAACTGAGATTTCAACATTCCTTGATACGGCCCCTCTCCGAATGCTTAAAAAGCCAGAATACTTTGTTATTACATGGGGGGCAGGGAATTTGCAGCACATGGGCCTCTGGCCGTATCTGTTTTCGATATTTCAAACCAATCACATGTCCAATCGTTCCGAAAGGCAATAGACTCAGCCCTTTCCAACCCTGCTATTTCACAAACCCTCCACGGCTGGCTATCTGATGTCAAAACCAACACTTTCAATCCATATTTCTGGCGTGATGCAGCCTCAGGCTTGCCGTGCCCGCTTCCCCTTAATGAGCCAATTTCTGATGCAGATAAGACCGCCCTGAATTCACTTGTCAAGTTAGTGCCCGGCCTAACTTTCACATACGATGAGAACAGGTTCTCAAGCCGGTATTCAATCTATGTTTCCCTGCGGCTCTCCGAAAGCTCGAAAAAGCAAATGCAGGCAGAACCAAGGAACCCTTTGGCATTCCAGCCTCCGCGGCCATCCCTGGACCTTGCACATCTCGGCATCCCAAACCAGCAGCAAGATGCCACGCAGGTTGTGCACCCTGAAGCCCTGGCCAACGATGCATCGAAGTTCATATCGGTTTCGATTGGTGCCACCGAGAATGTCGACCTCATGGCAATTCCGCAATCCGAAATGCGGACGCAATATCTCAAATCCCAGATAGAGCTTGAAAACTCCTCAAAAAACATCGGGAATGGCGCGGCAGAGGCTTTCAAGGCCGCAGCCGGGTTTTCCAACGGAATAAGCGTGTATTTCGATCGCCCGGACCCCACGCGCAGCCGCAGCGAACGGATTGCCCCGCCGCCAAACATGGCATTTGTGATTTGCGTTGATGCATCCGGCGAATACAATTTCTACATCCCAAAAAAAGAAGCCCTGAAGCTGAATCTGCCTGCAACAAGCCATTTTGTGGATAAAATCGTGACCGAATGGCCCGAAGGCTCCATGGCCGCCGGCACTTTCACCATATCCGGAGGCAAAGTCAACCTTTCTGCGGTAAAGTCAGAAAAGGATGTCCACTACCTTCCCTACTCCGAAGCCGTGGATAACACAAGAATTTCCATGTTCAGCATGCGCATAAATTCCGGGATGATTTCGGCTTATTCGGTGTCAAACTCATCCTTCGCAAGCTTCCTTTCCAAAGGCCTGCAATCAAGTGAAATGCTCAATTTCGGCGAATTCGTCAGCCGCCCCCCAGACTGGGTGAAGGACGTCGCAACGCGGAATCTTGAGAGGGCATTTTACGAAAAAAGCAAGGGTGCCAGTTCCGCTCCGTCTTTCCAGCCTTCTGAAATCGAGGCGGAAGTCAAGCGGGTAATTGCCGGCTTCAGCCCCCTGTTTGAAGGATTCAACGGAAAAATTACCATCCAGGAGGCCGTTTTCTTCAATGCCCTGACGCAAAAACCGGAAATCAAGCACCTGATAACAGTCCGGGACGAAGAAAAATCAAAGGCAAAAGGCGTTCCGCACTACGCAGTGATAGTTGCTGAGGATGCCGTGCGCGGCCTTGGGAGGGACATCAAATCCGCATTGGATTTCATCAGCACAAATTCATCCCCTGAAAAGCGCCTTGGGCTTGCGGCAGGATTCCTGAACGTGCCCGGCGCCAGCCCCATTGAAATAAATTTAGGGAATTTTTCAGGCTTCCGCTCCTGGCTTCTCCATTATTGGCCTTCAATGAGCACGGATGCCAAGCCCGTGGATTGGGGGAAAGAGGCAAAGCAGTTTGGTATGCTCGTCTCCAATCTGGTGCTGCCAACATCTGAAATAGAGGAAATGTACGCCCACCCCTCAGTTGGAAACGGCTTCCTCCTTCTCTTTGGCGTGATGGCAACCATTGCAGAAGCCAAGTTCTTTGCAAACGCATGGAAAGGGAGTAAGCTTGCAGTAAAAGCCCTCATTCGCCCGTCATTTTGGGGCAAGCTCGACCTTGCGTTTTCAAAATATGCCATCGCCAACCTTGGAGGCGATGTGGGCATTGATATGGCACGCCTTGCAGAAATGCAGATGGCAGGCGGGCTGTTCGTACCGCAGCAGATGGCTGCCGGCTGGAGGGCGGTCGCCCGTGAAATTCTTGTGCGCCCGGGCACCCTCAACCGGCTCAAATCCGAGGAAAGAATGATAGCGCACCTTGAAGGTATTTTCAAAAAAGCCGCAAGCAAATATCAGGTAGAATACAAGGTCGGAACGTTTGCCGAGGACCTTGCTGCAACCGCCCGGGGCGTCCGCGGATTTGACAATCCGGTTTTCGCCGGAGGCTTCTATGCCTCGGACTGGCAAAAATTCAAATCCACCCTAAAATTCGCAAATGACGGCTTTTTTGCCGGTTTTACGGCAGTCACTGTTGCGCGGGCTTTCAACGTCGCGTTTGACAATAAAATCAGCGACACCGAGCGCGAAAACGAGCTCAAGAGCTGCAGGCTTTATCTGATGTCCCTGTGGGGGCCTGTCCAGTTTTTGCACTCCGCCGGAAACGTCAGCATGTATTGGAAATGGCTTGCCAACGTTGTTGGCAAGGCAAAAACCGCCCCCGGCGCAGTGGATTTGGCTGCTGAAACCGGCAATATCGCTGACAAACTTGTAAAAACCGGGGATTTGGCTAAGGCGGATGTTGGAAAGTTCAAAAAACTCCTTAATCTTACTTTACAAAAAATTGCCATTCCGGCAGCAAAGGACGGCCCAGTCGGCATGGATTTCGTCAAAATGAGCTATGGCTTTTTCCTGATGGGCTTTGGCTGGCCATTGTTTGGGGCAGCGGGCAAGCTTGCCGAGCTTCAGGAAATGGAAAATGCCTCTACAATGTATGATTATTCAAGGGACCCGGCCAAGGCCGCAGACAAAGCCATCGACCTGAAAAATTATCCGGCTTGGATCAAGAATATCCTCCCACTTGACCGATTTGGCAACGTGCAAAAAGATTTGCTTGCGGAAAACATGGGCAAAGCAGGGAAATTCGATGCCGCGGGCGTGAGGTTCGACGTGGGCCATCTCATGTTCGTGGGCCTGCGCACGCCATATTTCGGCATGCAGGCAGCAAACGGGCTGGATGCCATCATGCCCGATGCCACGCTTTCAGGTATGTCGCCAGATGGAAAACCAGCCGCACTCACAGTAACCTCGATCGAATCGAAGAATTCCTATCCAAACGGGCAAACCGAAGTGTTTTTCATGGCAACCGATCCAGAATTCCCAAAAGGGCGCAACTATTCCGCGATGCTTGGCCCGTCCGGAAGTGAAATCCGAATCTATACGCTTGAGACGCTCGAAATGCTTACCCGTGCAAAAGTGACGCAGCAAGAGCTTGAGCTTTACCGGACTGTGGGGGAAAAATTCGTGCCCGACGGGGCTTATGACTTCGACAGAATCAAAGCCATCCAAACCGCGCAGATGGATTTGGAGCAATCCGAATCCCTTGTGAACAGGTTCAATGCAATGCCGGGCCTGCCGTATCTGAATTTCTACAAGTTTGTTAGCGATGCCTCAAGGCGCCTGCGCTCTTTCGGGCAGATATACTCCCCAAATCCAAACGAGTCCGATTATCTGCAAAACGAGCTTGCCAGATGGGGCATGCCCGCTGCTGCATCCACGAGGTTCATTGAGGAATATTCTGCCGCCATGAAATTGAAAAGCCGCCCTGCGCAGGATGCCGAATGCATGAGCATAATCATTAAATATATGTTGCAGGGATATATTAAACATGGAAAAGTATCAAGCGGGTGAGGGTTCAAAATTCAGAAGCCGCATAGTCAGGTTTTTAAGCAACGTTTTCTTTCTTGAACATAAGAAGCCATCCATGAAAGATCCGGAGGTTGGGAACATGTTCGTATTTCAAACCGTGCAGAAAATCGACCCGAATCTTATGAAAGTGCAGCCCAAGGAAGAGGGCGTCAAGATTGAAACCGGCACCTACCGCGGCGGCGATGCTTCCGCAGATGTCATGGGCCTGAAGAAGGGGGATAAGTTCATTTCGCTGTTTATTCCACTTCCACAGGGCATGCAAACCGGCTCCCAGTCAGCCTTGGACATTCGGCAGGCCGGCATTCTTCCCGAGATTTTTAGCATGGGCTCGTTTATAGGCTTTTTAGCCGGCGGCAGTCTTGTCGGTTTTGAAGCGCGTACAAGCAAACTGAGGGTCCTAATAAACGGGGAGATTCCTCCAAATTCCGTGAGTTTCATTGCCGGCGCCATTGATGACATAATTTCACGGTCCGGCCTTGAGAACCCGCAAGCGCCTTTTCATTTCGACCAATCATTCAGGCAGGCGTATATCGACACTTACGTCAAAAATTATAGGGATTTTCTGGTTGCCCAGACAAAAGGCAAGATCATCACCGATGCCGATCTTACGGATGTCGGGGAACAGGAAAGCAAAAACGTCCACCAAGGGGAGATTGCAAAAATAAAGGGCACTGAAACTACCAAACGCACCACGAAGGTGCACGAATATACGACCGACTACTATCAGCGGAGCCTTGATAAAATTGAGGAATTCAAAAATAAGGTCAACAGCTTCATTCCCGAGCAGGCGACGCGCCTGGGGCTTGCTTTTGAAGTAGATATGGACAATCATTATCGAGGTAAATTGGGCAAAGTGGATAATGGCGCAGAAACCATCAACGAACTTCTGAACGAGATAAGGTCAATTAATTCCAACGCAATCACACGGACTCAAGTCGACCCAAGGCTGGGGGTAAAATCGGTTGCAGATTCCGATGCTATTGGCGAAATTGTGACAAAAATCAACCGCGAGCTGACAGCCCAGGCGTTGCTTCACCATGGGCGGTTCAGCAATTATATCGATTTAGCGATTAAAGCTCCTACAATCGCGCCATTTGCGGACCCAAGTTTGGTGGCCCCGGGTGCGGCAATCACAATAAACAACCACCAGTATGGTGTTTCAACCGCCAACCGCCTTAGTGCGGGGCAGTGGGAATTGCGTTTGACCGATGTTGACCCAGCCTCTCGCACCCCCAATTTCAGGTTTCCATTCAATTGCACATTAGACCGGAATTCTGGAAATTGGATTCTCTCCCCAATCGATGTGCTGCATGGGGAAATGCTTGCCTTCGAAAAGACGGTGCTGAAGCTCTCCGATGCTAGTGTCGGGGCGGAAGTGGTTCGCTCCACGATTGCAAAGTGCAATGCCATGGCAAAAAAGGGTTCCCCGGATATCCGGTATTATATGCCAGATAAGGGCGAGGACAAAATTTACCGCGAGAAAGCGATGAAAACCCAAAAGTTGTGGGTCGATAATCAAGGCAATCCGGCATCCGCAACCAAGCTTGTTACCAATAAGTACGGCGAGGAAGTAATTAGGTTTGTGACGGCGAAGGAGCACAAACAGCTGGGGCATAAATACGTTACCGGCATATACCAATCCGATGTTCCATCCGGCAGGCTGGTCATGGGATACAAATTATTTGCGAAAATTTACCACGACACTCTGCGCGAGAAGCTTTTGGGGGATAGTGACATAAAATCCGCCTTTTCGGTTTTCAAAAATGCTGCCGGGGAGGCAATTCTTCCCGAAACCATGTTTGATAGCATAATTAGCCGTGCAAGGCCGGAATTCCTTGCGCGCTTCAATGCGGCAAACAGGGTTTACCTGCCTCCGGCCCGAATGTTCAACAGGGGGCCGCTCAGCATAATTCCCAACCCAGAATTCATGGGCTACATTCCAAGCGTTCTTTCAGGAGTTTCCAAGTATTACCAAGAGGGGCGGGAAGGGCTTAAGGATGTCCCAGCCGCAAACAAGTTCGAGAAGGCTGCAAAGACTTTCTGGTTCAGCACAATGCCATCCTGGAGAAATGGAGTCGCTGCGGCGCTTATCATATGGGGCGCCATGCACCTTGGGGACATGATCGAAAACGCAATCGTAGGCTCAAGAACAGAGGAAACCTTGCAGACAACGCCTACAAGGACCACGGGGCACACGTCGGGCCTGCAGCAGCCATCTGACCAGTCTGCGCTAAATGCCGAGAAACTTTCGCGCGACCGCCACGCATTTGCCGACATGATTCTGGGGGGCGACAACCAGCTTGCGATAAGCTGGCCGCCTTCATCCAACAGCCTTGGCGGTGACCTGTATAAAGGGCCATTGAAGAACGTTTCGCTTCAGGGTGGAGTTTCGCCGCACGAATTCACAGTGACCCCAAACAAACTGCTTCCGGGAGACATCTTTACGCTCGAGTTGACGAACTTTACTGCCTATTATGAAAAGGAAAAATCAAAGTCCGGTGATGGGCAGCGGTTCCTCGATGCCACTCCCGGCCTGCCAAATATAGGTGTGGACCGCAACGGAACTCTGACGATGGGCTCGCATCAGGAAGGCGACCCCTCCCACCACATCGGCAAGGTCGACCCGAACGCTCCGGTAACCCTTAAGGTAAAAGTGGACCAAAACGGGGGGTGCACCGTAGAGGCCTGGCAAAACGGTAAAAACTGCGTGGGCATGAATCAAGACGGTAGCACAAGGGGCGTCATCGCCTTGCCAAATTCCAGCCTTCAATCCGAATTCCTGAACAATCCCGAAAATTTCGGGGTCTGGCCAAACCTCTGGATTTCTAATTAGGCTGGCGCTGGTGCATGCGGTTGGGAAAGCATTCCGATTATACTATTGTCGTCCCTGCAAAAGGGGAAACCACCAGATTGGCTAATTTTTTGCGGGATTGCCCGGATGCCAATGTCATAATCGTAGTGCCAAGAACGGAATTTGAGGCTGCAAAAAGAACGTACCGAAGAGCGGTAGTTTTAAGCGAGTCCGACTTTGGCTATGGGGCTGCGATAAAAACCGGCATCTCGCATTCAAAGGACGACGTAGTGGCAGTTCTTGACGGAGATGGAACCTATGACACTAGTGATGTCTGCCGGGCTGTTGCTAACCTTGAAACAGAAGGTCTTGATGCGGTATTTTCCGAGCGTTTTTCAAAACAGGAAAACACGATGCAGGATACACGAAAATTCGGCAACCAAGCCATTAACCTGTTCCTATCCATTCTTCTCCCCTATAATGTAAATGACAGCCAGTCCGGCCTCTATGCAATCCGAAAGTCATCATTCAAAGGCGCCATTCCGAAGGAAAACGGGTTCGCATTTTGCCAGGAGCTTAAGTTCGCTGCTGTAAAACGCAATATGAAGGTCAAGTGGATTCCGATTAGTTACCACGACCGCTCAGCCGGAAGCAAATTCAATTTCTTTTTAGATGGCGTCAAGCTGGTGGCAAGCGCTATTAGAGAAAAAATAAACGGGGCAGTTGACAATGAAAAGTGAAGCTATGGCAAGGGCGGATGGAAATGATTTCGATTATTTCACATTTGTGGTCAATTCCATCCTGATAATAGCTGTAGTGACAATTGCTTTGATCAGTTTTAGCCTAACTGCGAAGGCTATAGGCTCTTGGGATAACTTCAAATGGCAAGTATTCGATTGGCCCGACACTGCGTCAATGGCCAGAATGTTTGAGCGTGGTCAGTTCTTTTCATCCCCCCCAATGTTCATAAATGGCGAATCCATTTTCGGGCTTTTTCCTCCCTTCTACTATGTGGTTGTTTCATTCTTTGACCTGTTCTTTCAAGACGTATTCGTGTCTATGTTTGTCCTTTCGATATTGCTCCAGCTTGCAACAACCTATCTGATAGTGCGGGACTGGAAAAACCCCCATCTGGCTTTATTCATCGTCCTGGTCCTGAATTTCAATGCATTGACCGGGCATTATTTCCCGGTTGTAATCCGGCTTAGGGAGCTTCTTGGAGTATTTCTCATGGTTTTGATGTTCAAAAACCCGCTAAAAATCAACGAAAAGGCCAACTTCGCAGCCATGTCGCTCCTCTTGGCTCTTACACAGCCCATGGTTTGGTTCATAGGGGCATTGGGTTTCATTCTTGCAAAATCAGATTGGAGCAAAAAAAAATTAGACCCGGTTTTTATCCTGTCTTTCCTTTTATCAAGCCTGGCTTTTGTAATTGCCTATCATAAGCACATCCTGATAAAGCTTGCATATCCTGGCGCATCCGCCTGCATTGGCTGCCTCGGGACCGTTATCACATTTTTGTCAAGCCCATTGCTTCTTTCGTCTTTCTTTCTGGTCGTGGCGCCTTTCTTCCTTCTTGCACTAGACGATTGGAGAATCAAATTGGCATGGGCTATTTTGGTGGCAGCCTTATTGGCAGTTGTTTTGCTCCAAGTGCAGCCATCCCTGCTGTTCACCGTGCTCTCTCCGTTGAAAGAAGACCTTTGCATACATCTGCTTTATCCCGCCATTGCTTTTGTGTCCCTTTTCCCTCCGAAAAACAAGAAAATTGGAAAACTTGCCAGTATAGTGCTAATGTTCATTTTAGTTTTGCAGGCTTTCTATTCAATGCTTAACCCATTCGGCTTGGATTATAAAACATCTTCAAACCTGTTAATAGCGGACCACATCCAGCCAGGTTCAAAAGTGCTCACCTACTGGGTGTATTTTTGGGAGCCTGCCAAACTAGAACTTTTCAAAAGCTTCCATATGCAATTCATGGGCGAATCGTATCTGCGCAACGTAAGCTTCCAGATTCATTACTCTCCCATGCAGCAGTTTTACGATACCAATAACCTATTGCCGGATGCAACAGGATTCTTTTCGTCTTTGAAGGAAAAAGACGCAGAAAAATGCAAATACTTTTCAAGCCGAATACGGGAAAAAGAGGAATATATCGTGTTATTCTACGAGATATCCTCGTTTAATAAAAACCATCCATGGACAGAAAATATTCTTGATTCATATTCTGACGCAAAGTTTGCAAAAGCTTGCGGTGCCACAATCATCATAAACAGCACCGATGACGGGTATGTCCTTTACAAATTCAACAGTTGAGCCTCAATTGGGCGGGGATGTCAACTCTTCCAGCGATTTAGTTATAATCTCCTTATTTTTTCCTTCCCACCCAGAACAGATGGTCCTTGTCATAAGGCGCCAATTCTATCGTCTGCAATGTTTCAAACCCTCCTGCTTCAAGCTCCAAAATCGTTTTCCGGTAAACGTCCCCGGGCCTTGCCGTAACGTCTATGCTCTGGCTCTTTATGCACATCATGCCGATTCCGCCCTTCTTCAAAAACATATCTGAATTCTTCACCATTATGCCTGCCTGGTCAGGCTGCGCAACATCCTGGTAAATCACATCCACGCTGCCCCCGCACACCTCGTCCACCGTCATTTTATACTCCTGCGGCTGCCTCGCATCCCCCATCACGGGCACCACATTCTCCCTCTCATTCATTGTGGAGAGCAAATCCCTCATCGACCTTTGCGCAAACTCGACCGCAATAACCCCGCCCTCTTCCCCCTCGCAACTCACTATGTCCGAAACATGCGAAACAGTAGTGCCGGTGGATGCGCCCAAATAAAGCACGCTCTTCCCAGGGGAAATTGGCATCTCTTTCAGCCCCTTTGCAATAGCCCCTGCCAATTTAGACCTAAACAAATCCCAAAGCCTGTATTCAAATTCTCCGGCAGCAATCAACTTCTCCCCGTAAACCTTCTTGCCAATGGCCAAATTCTTCGTACTTAGCGTCCCGTCTACCCTGTACACGCCCGGAAAAATTGATTCGATTTTCATAATGTATCGCCGAAGGGGGAGTATATAATCGTACGGGGAACGGGTCAGGAACTTCTCATAAGTTGGGGGTGGGGAATCAGGAGGAACACAGGAACTGACGTTATGAAAAGCCACCTTGGAAAATATAAACGAGGTGGTTTGGATGAATTACGTCGGTCTGGATGTATCTGGAAAATCAGTTGTTGCCGTATGGAAAGATGGCGATGGGAAAACCATACGGCAGGAAACCATAACAAATACAGAGGATGAACTCAGGAAGCTTGCAGCCTCTCTTGAAGGCTGCAAGGTGGCAGTTGAATCTTCAACCTCCGGGCTCTTTGTGTACCGATGCCTTTCTGCAAGCAAAGTCCAGATGGTGATGGCAAACCCTGCAAAGATACGGCTCATTTCACAGTCTGATAAAAAGACTGACAAGAATGACGCTGCAATTTTAGCAGACCTTCTCAGGGTGAACATGCTTCCCACGTCTTACGTGCCACCTGAAACTATCAGGGTGCTTAGGGATTTGATAAGGCATAGGGCTTCCCTTGTACAGGCAACCACTAGGTTCAAGAACAGGCTGAGGGCGGTGCTTGCTGCAGAAGGGCTGCAATGCAGTTATGATGATATTTTCAGCAAAAGTGCCCGCATTTGGCTGAAGCAGGCATCTCTTGCAGAGCACAACGCAAGATACGTTCAGCAGCTTTTGCACCTTGGGGAAGAGGTCAAGCTGGAAATAAGAAAATTCGATGCTGAAATCAAAATAGCCTATTCCGAATCGAAGGAAGCTGCCCTGCTTGACACAATGCCTGGCATTGCAAAGCATTCTGCAGTTGTTATCCTCTCTGAAATCGGGGACATACACAGGTTTGATAGCCCAAAAAAGCTGTGCAGCTATGCTGGGCTAGTGCCAACAGTCTATCAGTCAGGTGAAACGTGCCGCATGGGCCACATAAAGCAGGGCAACAGTATCCTGAGGACAATTCTGGTGCAGGATGCGCATAGCGCTGCAAACAACTCAAGGAGGTTCATGAAATTCTACAACAAGGTGAAGCGGAAGAAAGGGGCGCAGAAAGCAGTGATTGCTGTTGCGCACAAGATGCTGGTTATCATTTGGCATATGCTTCAGAAGGGGAAACCCTTCGAAGAGGCTGCAATTTGCCACACACGGAGGGCTGCAGCCTAAAGATAGGTGGGGACAGGGGCAGCCCGGCCCTCCTTATGGTCCTGGAGACCTTGAACTGACTGGGCGCCCCCTCCAATATGACTCAACGCAATGTGCCGCGAGCACGAATAGATGAGTGTCTGGAGTTGTCCCTGTTTTGGAATAGAAACGAGGAAATAAAAAGGTGAGATATGGATAATTCTCAGGTGGCTTTACATAGATGAAGGGGGAGGGCGCTCCCTCCCCCGCGTTTTCTCGAGCGGGCTCGGAGGGATTCGAACCCTCGGCTTTCTGATTTCAGCGGCTTCTGGCAGAAACATTCTTCTGCGTGCCATAAAAGTCAGACACTCTGGCCAAGCTGAGTTACGAGCCCTTGGCAGTTATGACGCCGAAAAGCTATTTAAATCCAACTTCGATGTGTGTAGCAAGGGGTGGATGCTCAATGGCTCTGTTTGACTTCATAAGAGGCTCTAAAAAAACCAATCCTCCAACAAAACCTGCCGCAGTGCAGCAACAAAACACGTCAACAATATCTCAGATAGCTTCTCCTGCGATGCCATATTCCGCTTCCCAAAGCCCGCCTCCTTATCCGCCTCCATCAGCATACCCCGCTTCCCAAAGCCCGCCTCCTTATCCGCCTTCGGCATATTCGGCTCCTTCGCCGCCCGCGCCGCAAGCCTCATCGCAATATTCCCAACCCCAGCAAAATCAAAACTCTTTGCAACCCCCTCCATCTTATGCAGCCCCGCCCAATCCGCAGGCCGGCTCGCCATCCTCCCCTTCCTCCGCAATGGCAAAATTCGCATCAGGATTGTCAAAAATATCCCCTCCGCAGGATTTTGCGCAAAAGGCAAAATCCTCCCCCAAGGAAGTTGCCCAGCTTGACACCCATTTCGGGCAAATAGCCATGATTCTCTCCGATTCCATAGGGATGGACGGCTCGCAGCAGAAGGTGCTGCAGGGCTTCTGGGTGAAGAATTCCGACGGCACCCTTTCCAGCGCACCGGCTGCTGCAATAGCCGAACTCCTTGACAATCCCGATTTCTCAGGCTCTCTGTCAGCCGCGCTTGAGCAGCGCAAGCTTGAGATTTTCCACCGCCTTGTGATGGCAAAGCCGCTTGCCGGCGACATCATGCTCTACCAGACCGACCCGCAGCGCATGCGCACCTTCCTTTTCCAAATCGGCGACGGGAGGGAAATAGTAGTATTCGCAAACGACAAAAAAACCGAAATCATGCGCGCGGCATTGGTGAGCAAAAGCCCCCTTGGCGCAAAAAACATCGAAACACTGCCAGAGGAGCTGTACGAGCCCCTGTTCGAGCACGATTCGATCAGCAACGTGCTTGGCATAATGGCGGTGGACAAGCCGACCGATTTGACATCATTGCCTTCCATCAGCGTGGCTCAAATGCCGAGCGAGGAAGAATATCCGCCTGCATCGACAGCAGCGCAAACTCAAAAAGCAGCCGGCATGCCAGCCCCATCCCAAAAGCCCAGGCCCGCTTCTATGCCCAGCATTCCATCGCCAAAATCCGCACCAGTGCCGCCAATGGCCAAAAAAGGCGAGCAGCAATATCCATCTGCCGCAAAAAAACCGCAGCAGGGGCAGGAACAAGCAACCAATATCCAGCCTCTTCCCTCATCGGATGATTACGAATCATTCAAGCCCAAATACGGGCCTGAGGACGAGGTTGAATTATACTCGCAAAATGTGGATTTGGAAACAAATTTCAGCACAAGCTGGCACGAGAGCGAGATGTCCGATGAAAAACTGAAAGGGGCAAAGGACAAGCTTTCCAAGCTTGCCGCGAAAGTGGAAAGAAAGGAGGAGGAAGTGAAAAACAACAGGAAAAACTTCACAAAGCCGGCAGGGCAAAAAAGCCAGCAGCAAAAGCCAACAGGGCAATATATGCAGGATGCCGGGCAAAAAGGCGGGCCGAAATCCCCGCAAATTGTTCCAATGCCCTCACAAAGGCAGCAATCATCCAAAAAAGGGGGCGTGGAATACCTTCAGGTGGAATACGCCCCGGGCGGCTCGGTTGTGCCGGAAGTGCATTATCCCGGCGCAATTCTGCCGGAGTCATTTTCAGTAAGGGGCCTTGACCCCTACGCGGCGCAGAAGAAAATCCTCCAAACCATCGACGAAATCCACAGGCACAGGCTGGATTCGGACAACGCATTGAAGGCGGATGTCAAGCGCATCAACGGCAAACTGAATTCATACGAAAAAATGCTCAAGGCTTTCTCAGGCGAATTGGAGGAATTCCGCCAGACTTATGACAAACGGAAGGAAAATGCCGAAGCAGCGCTGCGAAGCCTCGAGCGCATAGCCGAGCAGTCCAACGGCTTCAATGCAAGGATTGACGAATTAACGGCAGCGGCAGGCGAGCTGCACGAGCAGGTATCCACCATCATCATGCCGGATGAGAAGGACATGGAATGGGAGCAGAAGCTTGCGGATTCGCTCGAATCATTGAAAGAAGTGTCCGGCATGCTTGCCGATGCAGAGAAAAAGCACAACGAGCAGCTTGAGAAAATGTCATTTAAATTGCAGCAGTCGATTGAAAAATCGATTTCAAAAAGCAAAAAATAAACGAATGCAAAAAAGCGAAATGCTTGAAAATAAAAAGCAAAAAATAAACGAATGCAAAAAAGCGAAATGGTTGAAAACAAAAAGCAAAAAATGAGACGATCGCAAAAACCGGGAAGCGGGGTTAATATGGCGGCAATCCATGAAAAAGCGGGGTTAATATGGCGGCAATCCATGAAAAAGCGATTTCAAATGGAAGGAAGTGAGGTGCGCAATCCATGAAAAACATAATGTGGTTCTCTGAAATAAGAAAAGAAAATATTCCGGAAGTGGGCGGCAAGGGCGCAAATCTGGGCGAAATGATAGCCAACGGCTTCCCCATCCCCGATGGCTTCATAGTCTCATCAGGTGCGTATTTCGCCTTCATCAAGGCAAACGGCATAGATTCGCACATAAAGGAAACGACCGATGGGCTGAATGTCAACAACATCAACGAGCTTAACCGCGCGTCAATCTCAATAAAAAGCAAAATCGTATCCGGCATAATTCCCTCCGACATCCGCGCCTCCATAATCGAGGCATACCGCAAGCTGTCAGGCGCGGGAAGGGAAGCACTTGTTGCGGTGCGCTCATCTGCCACGGCGGAAGACCTGCCAGAGGCATCATTTGCCGGCCAGCAGGCAACCTTCCTCAACGTGCAGGGCGACGGGGACGTAGTGCAGAATGTGAAGGAATGCTGGGCATCTTTGTTCGAGGCGCGTGCCATCTACTACAGGGTGGAAAACAAGTTCGAGCACATGAAAGTCGGGCTTGCGGCCGTGGTGCAGGAAATGGTGCAGTCCGAGGTGGCGGGAGTGATGTTCACGGTTGAGCCGTCCACCTCCGACATCAACATCATCGACATTGAAGCGGCGTACGGGCTTGGCGAAATAGTGGTTTCAGGCTCGGTAAGCCCGGATAGGTACCTTGTCCGAAAATCAGATTTTGGCATCGAGGACAAGACCATAGCGCGGCAGACGTGGAAAATCTCACGCGCCCGCACCGGAAATGAGAAAATGTCCGTGAGGGAAAGCGAGCAGGAGGCGCAAAAGCTTACAGATTCCCAAATTGTCGAGCTTGCCAAAATCGGCTCGAAAATAGAGCGGCACTACAATAAGCCGATGGACACTGAATGGGCTCTGCAGAACAACAAGCTTTACATCGTGCAGGCGCGCCCTGTCACCACATTGAAGAATTACTCGCAGGCGGCATTCGAGGCATTGTACTACAAGCCCGCGCAGGCACAAAAGCAAGAGCAAAAAATAACCCCGCAATTCCAGCAGCAATATGCCCAAAACGCGCCACCTGCGGCGGCCCAGGCATCGGCATCCTCCCCCGCCCTTGCGCCATCAGCATCATCGGCAATTCCAATGCCTCCAGTTTCGGGCGCATCAGCATCAGTTTCATCCGAGGTGAAAAAAATGGAAAGTTCAGGTTCATCCGACAAAATAATCCTAAAAGGATTGGGCGCATCGCCTGGCGTGGGAAAAGGAAAAGTGCGCATCCTTCCCTCGCCAAAGGAAATGGACCTTATGCAGCCGGGCGAAATACTTGTCACTGACATGACCACGCCTGATTTTGTGCCGGCGATGAAAAAGGCCGCGGCAATAGTCACAAACCAGGGGGGCATGACATGCCACGCCGCAATTGTGTCGCGCGAGCTTGGCGTGCCGTGCATAGTTGGCACCCAGAAGGCAACCACTTTGCTCAAGGACGGGCAATTCATCACGGTTGATGCGGTCAGGGGCAAGGTGTATGAGGGAGATGTGGCAATTGACGCGCCTGTAAAGCAGGAGCAGGCATCGGGGGGCGCGCACTCCGGAGGCTTGTACGTGCCTGTCACCGGCACCAAAATCTACGTAAACTTAGCCGAAGTCGACCTTGCAGCCAAAGTGGCGCAGCTTCCCTGCGACGGAGTGGGGCTATTGCGCGCGGAATTCATGATAGCGGCAATCGGAGAGCACCCGAAGAAAATGATGAAGGAAGGCAGGGAGCAGGAATTCATCGACAGGCTTGCAGAGGGCATGCGCACTTTCGCATCCGCATTCTACCCCCGCCCTGTAGTCTACCGCGCCACCGATTTCAAGACAAATGAATACCGAAACCTAAAGGGCGGCGAGGAGTACGAGCCCCAGGAGTCAAACCCCATGATGGGCTACCGCGGCTGCGCAAGGTATATTGCCGAACCCGATGTGTTCGCCCTTGAAATAAAGGCGATGAAGAAAGTGAGGGAGGAATACGGCATGAAGAATCTGTGGCTCATGCTTCCGTTTGTGAGGCGCATCGGCGAACTTCGCGCAGTGCGCGACCTGCTGAAATCGCACGGCATCCACCGCACCCGCGACTTCAAGCTCTGGATAATGGTGGAGGTGCCATCTGCCGTATTTCTTATTGACGATTTCTGCAAGGAGGGCATTGACGGCGTGTCAATCGGCAGCAACGACCTCACGCAGCTCACACTTGGGATAGACAGGGACAATTCCACTTTGGCAGAAGGGTTTGACGAGCGCAATCCTGCTGTGTTAAAGGCAATCGAGCTTACTGTGCGCGCCTGCGCCAAGAACGGCATCACTTGCTCGCTTTGCGGCCAGGCGCCATCCGTCTATCCTGAATTTGCCGAAAAACTGGTGGAATTCGGCGTGACTTCGATGTCGGTAAATCCCGACGCCGTGGAACGGACAAGGCGCATTGTGGCTTCTGCGGAAATGAAAATCCTCCTCAAGCGCCTTGGCGCCCTTGAGCAAAAGCTCGAATATGCGCATCCGCCTAAAAACGACGAGGATTAAACCGGCGCATTATGCCTCAAGAAGCCGCCGCGCCAAAGAAAAGACGAGGACTGGACAGATAAGGCAGTTTTTCCTGCCTTTTTTCCGCTCAATCAAATTTTCTTGGCGCAAACCGGAGCGCGTCCTGCTCCGCCGCCTTGAATTTCATTTCCCCAAACGCAAGCTTTTTCTCCGGCATCCTAATCTCCTCTTCCGCAGCCACGGTTGCGGCCCAGCGCAAAATATACACTTCCCCCCCGCGCCTCCTTGTCCTTGCAACAAAACTGCCATAGTCCGATGCTTTCAGGGGCTTTGCAATGTTTACTATCGGCAGTTTGACTTCCCCCCTGCTGCCACGCAGCGGCCTGCCAGTATATGCCCCGACATGCGCGGTAACCGATTGAGGATTCGGGCTAAGCGACACCCACACAATGTCTCCAGGCTTCAGCATTTCCGCTATTTTCGAATCGTCATCCACGCGTATTTTTACAAACGCCGCCTTTTCCCCCCTCAAATACTGGCGCTTTGTATCGGAATCCAGCGCCTTGAATTCGGTTGCCGTCAATCTATCAATCTGCCAGCCTGCCCCCTTCCAGTCGAACTTTTCAGGCCGCCCCTCGACGTTTTTCCCAAGCTTTTTCCCAAATGCCTCGGGGAACGCATATCTGCGGTTTTCGTGCATTTTCTTGAAAATGTAATGCCTGCAATTGTTGTCCGTGCTGTGGTATTTGCCATTCTTTTTCCTGAATTCTTCGGGCTTAAGGCGCACATCCTCCTCAAGCTGCATTGCCTCTAGATAGGGGGCGCTCAGGCAAAGCATCGCGTATATGAATTCGCGGTCTTTTTCATTGCGCGGCCGTATTTTCGAAAAATGCCCGGCAACTCGCGCCTTGTCTTCAAAAGACAGCCTCTCCACGATGCCCTTCCCATCCGCAAAAGCATTCTCATAGCCGCTTGTCTTCACCCATGCCACTTGCCTCTGCACTCCGAGCGTGGAGCGCAGCCATTCAAGCTCCGCAATCGCCTTTTCATGGGCGGGGGTCTCCTTTTTTTCCGGAACATATGCCGGGTATGCGGGAAGCTGGAAGCCCATAATCGGGCGCATCTGGAAAATCATTTGTCAACTCCTTCCAAGCCAAGCATCCGTAAACTAACACTCTTCAAACCCGCTTCCAAGCCCGCGGCTTTTCCATTGCAGTCCCCGTTCACATAAACATCCGGATTTCTGCCCATCCCTTCCCCTTCCTTCACCCAGCCTTCCCCTTCCACCTCGCTTTCCACCTGTGAAAATGCATGCCTGTTCAGCACGATTATTTTCAGCTCTTTCCCCTCAACCGCCTTTGGATATTTCCTTCCAATCTCCGCCCACACCCCCTCTGCAAGCTTCATTATTTCCTGTTTTGCCAGCTTCCCTTCTTTCATTTCAATGGGCGGTTTTCCTGCTGTAATTCCCCTGTTTTCCTGCGATAGCGCCTTTCCGCCCACTGCAAAAGTAAAAAGTATGGCAGGAACCAGCAGTCTTGATGCGAAGTTTCCCCCTGATTTTCCCCGGGTGGAAATGGAGGGCACCTTGTGCCAAATGCCTTTTTTCTGCGCAACCATGCCACTATATGCAATAATCCTGCTTTAAATCCTTGCCTTCGCAAGTTTTCATATGCGCCTGCTATTGCAATTCCCGGAAGGCCTGAAATCCAAGGCATTGGGGGAGGCTTCCAAATACGAGAAGGAAGGCCACACGGTTTTCATCAGCGCCACGCCCTGCTGGGGCGCCTGCGACCTTGCCATTGACGAGGCAAAGAAAATAGGGGCGGACAAGCTGATACACTACGGGCACGCACAATTCCACCCCCACGATTTTCCGGTGGAATACAAATTATACCCGATTACCGTCCCGCTCGACGCATTGCAGGATGCCCTGCCCCAGCTGCGCCCCTACAGGCGCATCGCCCTTGTCACAACTGTTTCGCACATCCACCAATTGCAGCAAATGAAGGTGATTTTGCAGGCTGCAAAGCACCAGGTGCTCACCACAAAGGGCGGGCTTGCCATATTGGAGGGGCAGGTGCTCGGCTGCGACTCGTCCGCGGCGGACAAGCTTGCAAAGGATGCCGATGCAATTGTCTATTTCGGGGGCGGGGAATTCCATCCCCTTGGCATTTCGTCCAAAAAGCCGGTATTTGCCATCAACCCTTACGCCAACTCATTCGAGCAACTCAATTCCAAGCTTGAGAAAAAAAGGAAAAAGGAGGAAGGCATGCTGATTGCGGTATCTCAGGCAAAATCCATCGGCATAATCGCAAGCACAAAATCCGGCCAATGCAACATCAAGATGGCGGAAAACATCGCAAAGAAACTGCGCTCATACGGAAAAACCGCAACAATATTGGTTACTGCCGAGGTTGACTTTTCCGCCCTCTCCGATTTCAATTCATTCGATGCCTACATCACCACGGCATGCCCCCGCCTTATCGACGATTCGGAAAGATTCGGCAAGCCGGTCGTCAATGCCGCGCAAATCCCAAGGCTGCTTGAGCTTGCCAAAAAAACGCAATAGGCACATCATTCCCCAATCGCACTGCTTTCCAACTGCATTATTTCCCAATCGCACTGCTTTCCAACTGCATTATTCCCCAATCGCATTCTTTCCCCTCAACTTCCTATGGTATGATATCACAAACCTATGCGCCTCATCCCTAGCCCTTTGAAGCACATGCAATCCATCGTTATTTTTTGCAAGCCGAAGCGGCAACAGCATATCTTCACCATATACTTCCTCTTCCCCCTTCGCAAGCGCAAATACCGGCAGTTCAACTTCGAGCATTTTCAGCGCGTCAATTGCGGCATGAAGCTGCCCGAGCCCGCCGTCAACCAGCACAAGGTCGGGCATTGCCCCTCCCTCATCCCGCAGCCTCCTGTACCTCCTGAATACCACTTCCCGAATCGATGCAAAATCATCCTGCCCAGAAACAGTCCTTACCTTGAATTTCCTATACCCGCTTTTCTTCGGCCTCCCGTTTACCAGCTGCACCATGGAGCCAACAATAAAGTTACCCTGCAAATTGGAAATGTCAAAGCACTCGATGGTAAATGGCAGCCTTTCCAATTTCAGCTCCTTTTGCAGCATAAGCAGCGCGGGGTCCGCCCCTCCGCTTCTTTCCGCAACGATGTTTTTCTCAATCAGCTGCATAAGCCCGAATTTTTGCCCTCTTGTGGGCGGCAGCATCACCGAAATCGCCCCATTTTTCATCTTTGCAAGATGGCGTTCATACAGCTCCACATCATCAGGCAGCCTGTTCACATAAACATTTCCCGGAACGTTCCTGCCTTGGTAAAACCTTAGGAGAAATGCTCCAGTTACATCCTCTTCCGCATAGTCGAATTCGTACTTGAGCCTCTCCCTTATCACTCCCCGCACCATCCTCCACGCCTGCGCGCTTGCCTTCCCATCCTGCGCAAATATTGCGATATAATCCTCGTCACGCTCAGCCATCGCATCCATTTTTTGGCGAGATGACAGCCCTTCCAGGGCGCGGATGGAATCGCGCAGCTTCAGCGCCTCCTCGTATTGCTGCCTCATGGAAGCGGTTTTCATTTGCCCATGCAGGCTTTCCAAATATATGCCGATGTTTTTCTGGTCAGATAGCAGTTTGCCAATCTGCGCAATCCTCGCCCCATACTCCCCCTCGCCAATTTTCCCCTCGCACGGCCCGTCGCAAAATCCCATATGGTATTGCAGGCACACTTTTTTCGGCAAATTTTTGCAAGTGCGCACCTTGAACACTTTCCGCAAGGGCCCAAGCAGTAAAGCCCTGCCTGAGCTCATGAACGGCCCAAACAATTTGCCCGGCATGCCCTTGTATCTCCCCACCCTGTTCTTTCTCACCAGCATCACGCGGGGGAATTTTTCCGATGTTATCAGGGCGAAAGTCTGGGGCGAATTTTCCCTCAAGTCTATATTGTATTTCGGGTAGTGCTGCTTGATCAGGCTCGCTTCGAGCAATATTGCCTCATCTTCCGAATCAACCTCTACAAAATCCAAATCCGAAATATGGGAAACCAGAGCCTGCACCTTGGGGTTGCCCTGCCTTTTTGAAAAATACTGCGCAACCCTTTTTTTCAAATCCTTTGCCTTTCCGACGTAAATTATTGCCCCGGCTTTGTCCTTGAAAAGGTAGCAGCCCGGCTTATGCGGTATCGGCCTTGTGAATTCCATCCTAATTTACTGCCATGCCAACCAATAAAAAATCCCCTGCGGGCACTTCGGCGGCAATTGCCTCCTAGCGCCTGCCGTAGAGGCCAATCACCCTATCCGCATCATAGCCCACGATGTCTTTCTTGTCCTGAATTAGCGACTGCGATTCAAGCCACGCCGACACCCTTGCAATTGCGTATTCCTGCTCAGGCGAAAGCGGCACGTTCCTGTCCCTCACCACCCCGACTGAAAACCTTGTTTCCATATGCGCCTTGTTTTCCTTCCCCACATTGCACATGGCCTCAAGGGGCGAAATCAGGTAAATCTCCCCTGTCCTGCCGACGAGGAAGTGCACGCTTGAATTCACCACCATTTTTCCATTCTCGCCCTTAGCCGCCTTGTCGTACCATCCAAGGGGCTCGAATATGCTGTCTGCCTCCATCCGCTCGTGCGTTTGCAAATCAACAACAAATATGCCGTCTGCAATCACTTCCTTGCCCCCATTTGCCTCCGACATCCCGCCAACAAGTTTGAACGAGCCTTTTCCCACCCTGCTGTTTGCGTATTGCGCTGTCATTCTCAGCCTTTCCTCGCTCCAGTCCAGCGGCAGGGGCGTAATCCAGCTTGGCAGTGAAATCCAGGGCGGGGCGAACCTGCCGGTAATCTTTCCATCTTTTAGCAGCCTCTCGTTCTTTTCTTTTGTCTCATTCAGCCATTTCCTTTCCCAAGCAAGCACCTGCGCCCTGCGGCTGCGGTTTTCAACAGTATTAACTTCCAGTTCGGTGTCCGGAACCGGGATGGGCAGCTCAAGTGGCGAATCCCTGCCGCCGGCATCTGCAGGGGGCAAGATGTACTCCCCTGTGCCTGTTCCAGACAGCCCCGCCTCTGCCAATTTGTAAGGCTCGATGTAGTCCGGGTCATTTTCATCGAACGGGTTGTCTTTTGCCCTGTCCCGGTCGCTTTTCTCGCTGAATGGCTTGAACGGCCAGCCCCAGCGCAGCCTTCCCGTCACGCTATTGGCATAATTCACGCGCACTGTCCTGCCGTTCCCCATCATCTTATTGTTTCCATTGTAGCAGTTTGCCAGCCTCCACAAATCCCTGGTCGGGTCGTCATAATGGAGGTAGAGGAAATGCAGCGCGCTGTAAAACGCCGCCAAATGAACATTTTCGATAATATGGTTTCTGGCACCCCTGTTCCAATACGGCCCGCTCCCCCCATTTAGCACGATTCTTTTTGCCTGCCCGCCATCGTCTTCAAAATACATGAACCTGTCCACCTTCCTCAAGTGCGGGCGCAGCAAATTCAGGTCGCTTGCCTTCCCGGCCAATATGCTAACTGGAGTAAGCTGCTTGCCGCTCGCCCCGTTGTATCCTCCCGGGTGAACCATAAACCTAGATTCCTGGTTTGTGATGTTCAGGCCGAAAGCGCAATAAATATTGAAAATTGCCGACGTAGTGTGCCGCTTCAGCCACATTTCCATCAGCATGTCAAGGGCTACCCACTGCACGATTATTTTATCATTCACTGATGCCGATGGCCCCACAAAAGGCATGCCGTTGATTTTTTTTGCAAGCCTTCCCCTGGAGGGCGAGCGGTCTGCTATGAGGCTGTCGGAATAAGCAGCCACCCTTTCCCAATTGGCCGCCATGTACCTTTCCGCCGAAGCCTCGTTCATTCCTGCAAATGAAACCAGATTTTGCACTTCCCGAAACGACATCACTTGCCGCAGCGAAAAATTGCCGGCAAGCCTTGCGTTTGCAGGCGCCGGTTCAGATATTTCTTTTTCAGGCGATAGCCTTGCTATTTTGCCAAGCATCCTTTCCGAAAAGCCATTCTCTTTCGGCAGCACGGCTAGCCCTGCTAGCCCTAGCGTTGACCTTAGCATTTCACGCCGTTTCATCCGTCTATTTATGGCGTTTTTCCTTTATAAATACACTGGTAATAAGTATAATATTATGGGCTTCTTAAAGATTGCCCTTTCGAGCCAATCGCCGCTTCCCAATCCATGCCTATTTCTTCCCAATCCACTGCTTGATGTATTCTCCGGTGTAGCTGTTGGCATTGCGCGCCACTTCCTCGGGCGTGCCGGAAGCGACAATCCTGCCCCCGTCCTCCCCGCCCTCGGGCCCCAAGTCTATTATCCAATCCGCAGTCTTCACAACATCAAGATTATGCTCAATTACAATTACCGTGTTGCCTTTGCCCACAAGCCTCTGCAGCACGTCAAGCAGCTTGGAAACATCTGCAAAATGCAATCCTGTTGTGGGCTCGTCAAGTATGTAAACGGTTTTTCCGCTGTCCCTCTTCGATAGCTCTGCAGCCAGCTTCACCCTTTGCGCCTCCCCCCCGGACAATGTGGTGGCGGACTGCCCCAATTGCACATACCCAAGCCCCACTTCAACCAGCGTGCCCAGTTTGTGTGCCACAGCCGGAATATTGGCAAAGAAAACAACCGCCTCCTCCACGGTCATATTCAACACATCTGAAATATTCTTCCCCCTATACCGCACCGACAATGTTTCCTTATCATACCTTTTCCCATCGCATTCCTCGCATTTGACATATACGTCGGGCAAAAAGTGCATTTCAATCCTAAGCAGCCCGTCCCCTTCGCAGTGCATGCACCGCCCTCCCGGCACATTGAAAGAGAATCTTCCGGGCATCCAGCCGCGCGCCCTGCTCTCGGGCAATTTGGAAAACAATTCACGGATAGGGGTGAATGCCCCTATGTATGTTGCAGGGTTTGAGCGGGGCGTCCTGCCAATGGGCGACTGGTCAATATCAACAACAGCGTCAACATTTTCCCCCCCTTCCATTAAGGCATACGCACCTTCGGTCACTCTTGCCCCGTCTATTCTTTTGCGCAGTGCCGGCCAGAGCGTCTCGTTTATCAGCGATGATTTCCCCGAGCCGGACACGCCGGTTATGCAGCACATCACTCCAAGTGGGAATTTCACATTTATTTTTTTCAAATTATTGTGCGCGCATCCCTTCAATTCCAGCCATCCTCTTGCTTTCCTTCTTGCAGGGGGCATGGCGATTTTCCTCTCCCCCCTCAAATAAGCGCCAGTGAGTGATTTTTTCGTGCCCAGAATTTCAGCCAATTTGCCTGCGACAACTATTTCCCCGCCAGCTTTTCCGGCGCCAGGCCCAATGTCAACAATAAAATCAGCCGCCCTGATAGTATCCTCGTCATGCTCAACTACAATAAGCGTATTTCCCAAGTCGCGCAAATTTTTCAGCGTGGCAAGCAGCTTTGCATTGTCCCGCTGGTGCAGCCCTATTGAAGGCTCGTCAAGCACATATAGCACTCCTGTCAAATTCGCGCCTATTTGCGTTGCAAGCCGAATGCGCTGCGCCTCTCCCCCGGACAGCGTGCCTGTCATTCGGTCAAGCGTCAAATAATCCAATCCGACATTTATCAAAAAGTCCAGCCTCGAGCGGATTTCCTTGAGCACGGGCTTTGCAATGTACTGCTCCTGCTGCCTCAATTTTAAATTCTGGAAAAACCCGTACGACGACGACACGGACAGCCTTGTAACTTCCATTATGTTTTTTCCGTCGATTCTCACGCAAAGCGATTCCTTTTTCAGCCTCTCGCCATTGCAGGCGGAGCATGGCTTTTCCCTCATGTATGCGGCTATTTCCTCCCTTCTCCACTCCGACTGCGTCTGGATGTAAAGGCGCTCAAGCTGCGGAATGATGCCTTCGAATTTCTTCTTCCCCTTCCACTTCAAATCCCCGCTTTTGCTTTCGTAATCGAAATTTATTTCCTCGTCCGTGCCATAGAGCAGCGCGTCAATCTGCTTCTTGTCCAGCTTGCTTATCGGCTCTGTCAGCTTGAACCCGTACTCTTTCGCAAGCGAGGAAACATATGTCATGAATATCATCTGGCCGGTGCCGTTTGGCGCAATCGCCCCGTCAAGTATGCTCTTGTTTTTGTCCGGAATCACCAAGTCGGGGTCCATTTCCATCTTTATCCCAAGGCCGTGGCAGTCCGGGCATGCGCCCATCGGCGAATTGAACGAAAACATCGAAGGCTCAATATCCCCGAAAGAGAATCCGCATTTTGCGCACGCATTCTTCTGCGAGTAAAGGGTTTCCTCCTTGCCAATTGCCGCAAGCACCAGCCCGTCCGAGCGCTGCGCAGCGGACTGCACCGCCTCGGCAAGCCTTCCCCTCTCCTCCTTGGTGCATTTCAGCCTGTCCACAACCAAATCCACGTCGTGCTTCTTCTGCTTGTCCAAATTGCCCGGAAACCTGTCTATTATGTAATATTCGCCATCCACCCTCACCCTGTTGAAGCCGGCCCTGCCCAAATCCTCTATTTCCCTCTCATAAGTGCCTTTCTGGTTTTTGGCAAGGGGGGCGAAAATTGTCACTTCCTTCCCTTCCCCTTTCTCGAAAATGCCGTCAACTATGGCGTCAATGCTCTGCGATGTAATCTGCGTTCCGCATTCCGGGCAGAACGGCCTGCCAACGCGCGCAAACAACAGCCTCAAATAATCATAAATTTCCGTTGTTGTGCCAACGGTCGACCTAGGATTCTTGCTCCCTGTCTTTTGCTCAATCGAAATCGCAGGAGACAATCCGTCAATGCTGTCCACGTCCGGCTTGCTCATTATGCCCAAAAACTGCCTTGCGTAGGCGGACAGGCTTTCCACATACCGCCTTTGCCCCTCTGCATAAATGGTGTCAAATGCCAGGGTAGACTTGCCGCTGCCGGATATTCCCGTGAACACGGTGAGGCTGTCGCGGGGCATCTCAAGATTTATGTTCTTGAGGTTGTGCTCCCTTGCGCCTTTGATTACTATCTTGTCCTGCATGAAAACGTCCCCTAAGCGTGTAGCATTTTCATCCGCTTTTGCTTTTTATATACCTTTCAATGCCGGTTTTCCGTAAAATTCTAGTAGCTTCTGTACCTAAGCGGATATGCACTTCTCGGAGGCGTGAAAACAAATTTAGCATAAGCCAAACCAAACAGCAAGCCTCCCAGATGCGCCGCGCTCCCAATGCCCGAATATGGGTTGAACGAGCCCACAAATTCAAGAATTATCCACGCTATTGCCATCACACCAATCCGAAGAGGTATCACGCCAAAGAACAGCAGCACCAGATCCGGCATGAGTATGGCAAGTGCGCCCAATATGCCGTATATTGCCCCCGATGCCCCCAATGCAGGTGTGGGCGGAATAATCCCCGCCAAAATAGTGGCGTAATACAATAAATTCCCCACTATTCCGGCAGCCAAAAAGAACATCAAAAACTTCTCCTGCCCCAACTTTTGCTCAAGCAAAGGGCCAAACATGAACAGCGCATACCCGTTGAACAATATATGTGCAAACCCGCCGTGCAAAAATACGCTTGTAACAAACATCCACGCATTCGGCTGCTGCGGATTGAAGTAAAGCGCCTCGGTGAATCCAGGCACCATTATTTGCAATAGGAAAACGAATGCGATTAAACCCAAGAGCATCAGAGACACTTTCATAAAACCGGCCTTTCAATTCCCATATGCATTATCATGGTGGTCAAAATCTATGAATCTCACGATTTTTCTTCCTTCATCAACCGAAAAAGTGAGCACGTGGGGGTCAATGTGCACCCTCTTCACGCCCGCCATCTTATTGCTCAAATCCTTGTAATGTTCCGGATTCTGCAAAATCTCATCCATTTTATTCATTATCCTTTGGTACCTTTCGTGGTCTTTCTTCTTCAGTTTCCTCATTATGCCTATGAAATTGTCCGACTGTTCCGGCAGGTACATCTAATCATACTCTTTTGCCATTTCAGCCAAGGACGAATATTTTTTTGCAGGCTCCTTCATTATTCTCCTGATTTTTTCAAGGTATTCCGGGCGCACTTCCTCATCCAGCGCATTGTTGCCGTATTTCTCGATGACGAAATTTACCGCCTCCGACTTGTTCCTTAAGTCGAATTTCGCCTTAATCATGTTAAGCAGCCTGTTGGTGTGGTCATTGAAACTTACTACTGCGGAAGCCATGTAATCACCAGTAATGACTTATTACGATTTATTACATATTTAAACTTATGCCCAGGGATGACGACATCTTATTTTCCTGTGTCCTGAATTCCTTACCACAAAAATTACAGTTTCTATTCATTTTGTCTTCGCCTTCTTCGCCAGCTTCTTCTCAAGCTCGCGCACCGCATCCCGCAGCGCAATCGCCTTCTCAAAGTCAAGGGATTCGGCAGCCTGCCTCATCTGCTCCTCCATATTCACAATCTGCTTGCGCGCATCCTGCGATGGAATTAGTGTAATGGGCAGTTCATCTTCAGGACCAAGCCTTTCCCCTATTTTCTTCACCACGCTAGCTGGCGTAATCCCATGTTTCAAATTAAACTCCGCCTGCACTTTCCTCCTCCTGTCCGTCTCGTCAATTGCCTTTTGCATGGCATCCGACACCCTGTCGGCATACATCACAACTTCCCCGTCAATGTTGCGCGCAGCCCTCCCGATAACCTGAATGAGCGACGTTTCCGTCCTCAAAAATCCCTCTTTATCTGCATCCAAAATCGCCACAAGCCCGACTTCGGGCAAATCCAGCCCTTCCCTCAGCAAATTGATGCCCACCAGCACGTCAAATTCGCCCAGGCGCAATTGCCGCAAAAGTTCGCTTCTTGCCAATGTCTCGATTTCAGAATGCAAATACCGCACTTTCACTCCCCGCCCATTCAAATATTCCGCCAAATCCTCGGCCATTCTCTTGGTAAGTGTTGTCACAAATACCCGTTGCCCCTTTTTCACTTTCTCCTTCACCCTCGCAACAAGGTCGTCCATCTGCCCGCTTGTCGGCTTCACGGTTATTTGCGGGTCAAGCACTCCGGTTGGCCTAACCAGCTGCTCCACAATTTGCGCCGATACGCCCCTTTCATACTTCGCAGGCGTAGCCGACACAAAAACCACATTCTTCAAATATTTTTCAGATTCCTCCCATTTGAGCGGGCGGTTGTCAAATGCGGATGGCAGCCGAAAGCCATAGTCAATCAAATTTTTCTTCCTTGACCTGTCCCCTTCATACATGGCATGCAGCTGGGGCAGCGTGACATGCGACTCGTCTATCACAATCACCGCATCCTTTGGCAAAAAGTCAAGCAGGCAATAGGGCGGGTCTCCCTCCTTCCTGCCATCGAAATGCCTCGAGTAATTCTCTATTCCGCTGCAAAAGCCGACTTCCTCAATGAGTTCCAAATCATAATTTGTTTTCTGCCGCAGGCGGTGCGCCTCAAGGGGCGGAAGCTCGGGCAGCCTCTCCTCCAATTCCGTCCTTATCGCGCGCAGCGCCTTTTCCTTGTTCTCCTCGGGCACGATGTAATGCCTTGCCGGAAACAGCATGTAATGCTGCAAGCTTTGCACGCTCTTGAAATTAATCGGGTCAAGCACGGAAATTGAGGATATTTTGTCCTCTTCAACCTCTATCCTGATTATTTCCTCGCTATACCCTGGCACAATGTCGATTATGCCGCCCTTTGCCCTGAAAAGCCCGCTCTTTAGCATCAGTTCGTTCCTTTCATACTGCATTCCCACCAACTTGGCAATCAATTTCTTCCTAGGAAACGCCATCCCGACTTCCACATGCACGCTCTGGTTCCTCCATTCAGTGGGGCTGCCAATGCCGTAAATGCACGACACAGTGGCGACAATTATGCTCGGCCCATCCGACATCAGGTTCGCAGTGGCTGCAAGGCGCATCCTTTCAATTCTTTCATTTATCTGGGAGTCTTTCTCGATGTAAGTGTCGGATGCCGGCAAATAGCTCTCGGGCTGGTAATAATCATAATACGAAACAAAATAGCCCACCTTATTTTTGGGGAAAAACAATTTGAATTCAGAATACAATTGCGCAGCCAAAGTCTTGTTGTGCGAAATCACCAATGCAGTCCTTCCTGTCTTTGCAATTGCGTTTGCCACAGTGAATGTTTTTCCGGATCCGGTCACCCCAAGCAAAGTCTGCCTCTCTCCCCTCTCTATCCCATCAACTAGCTTCTCTATCGCCTCGGGCTGGTCGCCTGAGGGCTTGAAGGCGGATGCTAGCTGGTAGTTTGGCGAATAAAGCATGTTTTTCACTCTTTTTCCTTCTGCATTTCCAAAAGCGCATCCTTCAATTTCGGCAAGTCATCCTTCACGGCTTTCCAAATCCTCTCATTAATCACGCCGTAATAGGTATGAATCAAAACGTCCCGCGTTCCAACTATGTCTTTCCAAGGAATTTCCTTGAATTTCGATTTTAATCTTTCCGGTACCGCTTTTGATGCCTCTCCGATAATTTCAAGCCGCCTCATTACAGAATCCCGCATCTGAATATCCGATTCAAAATCCTTTTCAGTCGCCCCTTTTACATATCCCTCAATTATCCTAATCGACTCCAGCATGTCCAGTATGCTAGCCTTCAATTCCCGCATCATAGCAGGCTGACCTCTTCGGCAAGTATGCTTTTCCTAAGCGATGGCTTTATTGCCGCATATTCGACCAAATCGACTTTCTTTCCAAGCGCCTCTTCCAGCTGCCGCTTCAAGCCTATGAACCCGAATAAAGACAGGTCTTCCCTCAAATCTATCAATATGTCAACATCGCTTTTCTTCGTCATTTCGCCCCTTGCCGCAGAGCCGAAAATGCCAGCCTTGGCTATCTTGTGCCTGCGCAATACAGGCAGAAGTTTTTTCCTAATCTCTGAGATTTCCATCCCTATCCCTGCCAATTACACGCTTTCAGGGTATATAAAATTGGCTGCCCGGCTTTGCAAAAGAAGAAAAACCTGCCTTCGCTTACCCGCTCTTGCTCCCCCTGTCGTCTTCCCACATCTTCCTAATCAGCCCGCGCAATTCCTCGCGTTTCCTCTCGAATTCGGCCTCTTCCTGCGCAGTAAGGTTGATTCTTTGCACCAATTCCTCGGGAAGCTGCGGCGCAGCCTGCGGCACATGCGAACTCTTTCCCCCTGCCGTCACTGCCGCGGCATTCGGCGATTTCATCGACACCACCTGCGCCTCTTTCAGCACCCCTTTGAGTTTTATTGCCAAACTGTCCCCTTCCTGCTTCAATATGTCAAGCTGCCCCAGCACAACCTCGATTCCTTTCGCCCTCTGCTGGATTTCCCCGTATTTCCTCTTCTGCTCATCAAGGGCGGATGAAAGGTTTTCCATGTCCTTGGAGTATTTCTTGTAAGCCGAGTCAAGTGCCACAACAAACTGCTCCACCTCTTCAGTCTCGCGCGAATAGCTCGACTGCAATGACGCCACGCGCGCATTCAAAGTCTGGTACTGGTACTGCAATTGGGAATATGCCTGCAACTGCTTTCGCACCATCTCAAGCGACTTCTGCAATTCAGCCAGTGTGGTATCGCGCTCCTGCCTTGCCGCATATGCGGTTTCGTCAAGCTGCGCGAGCAGTTTCTTCGGGTTGGCAGTCGACACTTTCTTCAGCTCGATTTCCCTAACCCTCCTGGAAAGTTTCTCCACCTCGTCCCCGACCTGCTTCGCCTCCTCGTTCAGCCCTTCCACGCTCTTGAGTATCTCCCCCTTGGCAAACTGCAAATCCGCAATCGAGCTTTTCATCGAGGAAAGCTCGTCCATTGTCCTGTCCTTGGAGAGCGACTCTGTCATTGCGCCAATCTTGGCATCAACGTCCGAATACATCTCGTTGAATTCCCGAAGCTGCCTCTCAAGCTTCTCTTCCGCCTTCTGGAGCATCTCGATTTGCGCCGACGCATCCTCTTTCCCTTTCCTGGGCGCGGCGCTTTTCTTCTGCCCCTCGGCAAGCGTGTCCATTTCCGACTTGAGGCTGCTTAGCTCCTTGCGGAACATGTTCAGCCTTTTTTCCTTTTCCGCCACCATCCTGTCAATATCATTTGCCATGGAAAGGATTTCCCTTCCCTCGTTCTCCAGCGACTCCATCGACACCTCGGATTTCTTCTTCATCACGCGCATGTCCGCGTCAAGGTCCTTGAGGTCGGAAGTGCTCTTTTCAACAGTCGCAATAAGCCCTTCAATTTTGTCTTCAGTCTCGCTTTTCTTCGAAGACACGCCCTTCGCCGCCTTCTGGAATTCCTCGGGCTTCATCGAAGCCCAGACAAGGAACATCTTGGTAAGCCTGTATTCTATCTTGATTATGCCTTCCCCCTCAAGCACGTGCGCCCAGTCCTCCACAGTGACGCGGGAAAGCTTCATCTCGTCCGCAGCCTCGCCAAGCTCGATTCTGCCCCTTTCATGGACGAGCTTGATGAGGTTGTCCACTCCCGTGGATATCAGCAGGTCGTCCAATGCCATGCCATGACCAATCCTCTCACACTTTTAAATATTGCGGACGCTTTATCGTCGATTGCCCCGTTTAGGGCAATTCCTGCTGGGAAGTGCGAAATTATGGCATGGTCGTCGTGGAAAACCATCTACAAGAAAGAGGAGCGCTCTCCCCTTGACCGTTTCAAGAACCGGAACCGCCTCCTTAAGACCTTCGGGGAGAACGGCCCGCGCGTATACGACTGTCTTTCAGGCTCAAAATCAGCCGAAAGCGTGCAAATCGAGACCGGCGTGGAAAGGAACGAATTCTCCCTTATCATGGATTTCGTCACCTCCAATGGCATGGCATCCGTTTCTGCGGAGGAAGATGCCCCATCCGGCGCCATCGGGATTGACGCCCTGCCCCCGTCCGACGATGGCATGACCCCGGATAGCGACGCGCCCGCAACGCGCCAGGGCATCCGCCCAAGCGATGGCGGCGACGGCGATGACAAGGATGACTATGGGGCCACCCTTTCCCCGCTTGAAAAAATCATCTATGACAAATACGGGGATTCCGGAGTAAAGGTCTACAACCTAATCGACGGCGAGAAAACCGCCGAGGAAATCCTGCACGAGACCGGCATTTCCGAGAGCAAGCTTGTTGAAATCCTTGAATTCATGAACGACGAGGGCATAATCAAGCTTGAAAAGCCGCCGGAAAGCAGGAAATCACAGCCCCGAAGGGCCCCGATGGGCGTGCCGCCTGAAGAGGAAAAACAGCCTGCCCGCCGGCGCGCCCCCGACCCGGATGTGGGGTTCAAGCCCATGGTGGAAGCGGTTTCCGCCCCGGAAATGCAGACAAAAACAATCGCCTCCCCATCAAAGGCGGCTTTTTCGGAAAGCAACGTAGGGGAGGAGCTAAGCCCGGACGCAATACCCGTGGACGTGCCAATCAAGCCCCGCATGTCGATTGCGCAGCAGATAAAGCTCAATTTCGCGATGATGAAATACGGCTCGGCAGGGCAGAAAATCTACAAGAAAATCGACGGCGCCAAGGATTTTGTCGACCTTGCCTGCGAAACCGGGCAGACTTTTTCCAACCTCGACGCCATGCTCGGGGATTTGGGCAAGCAGGGGCTGATGACATTCAAGCAGCTCACGCGCAACGAAATCCTGCACAAATACGGCGATGACGGCTACTCCGTTTTCAAGCGCTTCGGGCGCGACGGGCTGCTCATTTACCAGCTTATCGGGAAAGTGAATTCGCTCAAGGACTTGGTTGCCTTTGCGCACATCGCGCCCGACCGCGCCGCGGAAATAATCCTCTTCGTGCACAAGGTGCTTGGGCTTGACATGCCCCTTGAGCGCGACATGGTTTACCGGTACTTAGAGCGCTAGATATCCACCATTTTAAATGAGAGGGCACTTTTCACAATCGGATGCTTTTTGTCCACGATTTTTTTGGGCACAACAACTTCCTGCGCCAATTTATTTTCACATGCGCATTCTATCAGGGTGGCAATATCCGCCAACAACCTGTCAAACTCCTGCGAATGAAAAACGGCATTGCCTTCCCTATCTTTGGTTTCACCTATGGCAAACTGATGCGTTTTCTGCTCATTCCCTATTGTGGTGGTGAGCGAGCCGCGCAGCCCTTTTTCAGGGTGTTCCTCCACTCCGAGCTGGGCTTCAATTATGGGCAAAGTTTTGCTAAATGAACATTCGCATATCGTGCAAGCCACCTTCATATTTACAGTTAAAACGTGCGGAAACGCATCCACCACCACCGGCCCAACGACAACCGGGTGGGAATCCCTGCGCATTCCACTGTTGAATGCCTTATTCGGGCTCTGAAGGATATTTACGAATAATTTGCCAAACTGCCTTCTTGCATCTTCCTTGCGTTCGGGGGTTGAAATCAGCGTGCTCATTAAATCCACCTTTTATCATATCCATACAAACATTAAAAAGCTAAAGTTTTTTCCAAAGATACTGGAAGTAATTCAGGTAATTCCTTGCAATTGCCTCATTTTCAACCGCCACTGAAACAAGCGGTTCTCCCCAGTAAACATTCGCCACAGTATTGCCGAAAATAAACACCACATTCGGGCCCTCGAATTCCGGCGGCAGCACCTTCCTTTCATAATACGCATGCTTCCCCCTCGGCTCATTTGCAAGGAATTTTGCTGTCACAATGTCGTGCCACCAGATTTTCCCCTCCACCCTCTTCCTTTCCCAAGCGTCGTGCCAAATCTCGCCTAAATATTTCCTCACGCCCCAATTGCCGCCGATAAAGTAGTGATGCTTGTATTCGAGCATTTCGTTGAACATGGCGCGCAGGCCTTCCTTCCCCCGGTAAACGCGCGCGTCAAGTGAAGGTTTTGACTTTTTGTATATTTCCACAAGCTGCGGCAGTTCCTTTCTTACTGCCTGTTTTTTCCCCTCCACTTCAGCCCCCTGCTTCTCAAGGTAATCCAATATGCTGCGGGGGTTTGTGGCACGGTAAACCTTGTGCCTCATTTCACTGATGTAAGTGGCCAGCCCCTTGCTGATGAGCTTGTTTATGATGTCATAGACGTTGCGCCTCTCAATCCCGGTCTGCTCATGCACGTGCTGCAGCGTGGCGTTGTCGGAATAGAGTATGCACTCGTACACCTTCGCCTCCCCCTCCGACAACCCCAGCACTTCAAGCGCTTTCATCCAATCACTGTGGTATTGTTACAATGCCACACTTATTTAAATATAACTTAAACACATAATAACATTAGGAAACACAATGGGGTGGTTGGGATGGATACGAAACTAAAACAGATGAATAACATCGTGAGCAATACGCCTGCATTTTCACTGAAAACATTCTTTGGCAAAATTAAGGTGCTTGAAAGGCTTGAAGGCAAATTCGTGGTACTTAAAAGCCGAAGGGATGACAAAGAATCCTTTCAATCTGCAAATGCCATCATTGCGTTGCAGACGAAAGAAATCTTGGTTTATGCTTCCAAGCATGATGTGTCTTCGGAGCATGAGCAGGAAAAAGTGAAGAAATTTAACTCCAGGGACAAACTTTTATGGGGTTTCGTCGCCATCGCTATTGCGCAATCAGTTTTACTCGGATTAAATTTTGCTGGAATGCATGGTGCAGTCGCCGAATCCGTGAAAAACGCTTTGCTTATTGGCGAATCGATATTCATATTGCTTGCAAGCTATGGTATCTTCGGCATTCTTAAGGAATTCAAAAATGATCACAGGTTGGTGCGGTTCAAGAACCTCCAGAATGGAATCTGAAGCCAGAAAAAATGGTGATTTGAATGAAAACTTGGATGAAAAATACAGTGGCTGTAATTGCCTCGGCAATTGCCTTGGGAGTTTTTTCCCTCCGGGCGCAGGCGCAAGAGACAATGCTTCCCTATCCGAACCTTTCAGGGCAGGGGCCGCTTGGCAATCCGGCAAGGTTCAATGCGCTTGGTAATTTTGCATACGTAAGCACTGAAGTTGGCAATGGTGCAACTCCCTCTAATTTTGCCCAGCTTTCCAAAGATGTCGCAGGCGTTCAGGCAATGGGCGCATTAGGCTCGGGCAAGTTCCAGATGATTAACGCCAGCTATCCAATCACCGATAACGTAGTTGTGGGGGCTACTTTCACCAGCAAAAACAAAGACGGCGTGGTGGGGGCGGTTTACACCATTGCGGATTCGGCAAAGCGGATTGATATCGCCTCCCAAATCAACGGCGCAGATGGCAGCCTCAAGAGCTCTTTTGATTTGAGAATGAGGCTTGGAGATTTCGTGCCTGCATTTTCCGGCCAGATAACCACCCACAACTCAGCCATTCTTGACAAAGGAATCGGAGTAGGATTGGAATACGGGCGTGTAAGAAGCTGGGCTGGCTTTGGCGGCAAGAATTGGAGGGACATTCAGGTGGCGGCGCAAATCCGAGCAGGAAAAGGCGTGCTTCCCGACGTCACTATTTCAATTCCGCAGGGCAACTTCCGCAATGCAAGATGCGCAATCGGCGTGACAAAGGTGCTGTAAGCGCTAGCCGCTTACCCAGCCATCACTATCATAACAATAAACTCGCCGCTTCTCCAAGCCTTTATAAATTGGCAAATTTTACCGGGAATCCCGGTAAAATATTCATGTTTATAAACTTTTCTTAAACTAATGTTAATATGCAAATTTCCCTCCCCAACAGCGCCTTCCTGGGCAACATCGACGCATTTTTGCGCTCTTTCGACCCCAGCGATCCGGGGCGTTTGCGCATAACCTTCAATCCGAATTGGGTTTCCGTCCACCCGATTGCCATTTCCATGACCGCCAGCCTTGGCTTGCATATGAAGGGGCAGAAAAAGGAGATAATCTGCGATACGGCGCTGGCAAAATCAAAAAACTACCTGGAGCGGATGGGGCTGTTCGCCCTCCTCGGGGCGCGCCAGAAAATAAAGCTTCAGGAGCATGAGCCGGCAGGGAGGTTCATCCCCCTGACGGTGATTAAGGGGCAGGATGAGTTGGAAAAATTCATAGAAGACCTTGTGCCCCTTCTCCACACAACGCCAAGCCAAGCCGAAGCAATCAAGTACACTGTCAGCGAGCTGGTGCGCAATGTGATTGAGCACGCAAAATCCCCTGTCGGCGCAGTGGTGTGCGCCCAATTTTTCAAGAAAACCAGCCGCGTGTCAATCGGCGTTGCGGATGTGGGGGTGGGGATAAGGGAAACCATCGGCGCATCATACGCTGTAAAATCGGATGGCGAAGCGATAAAATTGGCCCTTGTGCCGGGCGTTACCGGAACCACCGCCCGCCCCGGGGGCACGGAAGCGAATGCGGGCGCAGGATTATTTTTCATCAAATCCATAGCGCAGGCAAACCGGAATTTCTTCGTCCTTTATAGCGGCGATTCGATGTACAAGCTTTTGAAAACCCCGGCGCAGACCCGCATCAATCTTCATGCCGACCCTGAAGATGACCGGCATTCTTTCCTGGAGGGGCTTCCATACTGGCAAGGGACCGCGGTTGGCGTTGACATCTCCGTTGCCGACAGCCAGAATTTTGTAGAACTCCTGAATCTGATAAGGAAAGTCTACCGGCTGGATGTGAGGGAAAAGATTAGCCAGAAGTATAAGAAGGCGAGATTCATATGATTGCAAGCGAGCTAACAATAGGCATGCACTCCGAGGCCGGGGCGTTTGCCCAAGACAAGGACAAGGCACGCCAAATGCGGCTCGAACGCATCTTGCCGGCCCTCAAAAACGGGAGGACCGTAATCCTTGATTTCGAAAAAGTGGACGCTACAACGCAGTCTTTTGTGCATGCGCTGATCAGCGACGTACTCCGGCAATACGGGCCGGATGTCCTTGAAAGGCTGCTTTTCAAAAACTGCAATGAAGTCGTGCGTGCGGTCATAGAAATTGTTGTCGACTATATGCAGAAGCCGCCACCTGTGCCTCCGAATGGCAACGGGCTTCATTGAAATCCATATATGCACCTATTGCGATTTAGCCGCTTATCCTGCCCAGCGCCATTTTCTCGATTTCCTCAAAATCATCTGGGGAAGTTTTCGCAATAGTCCCGCTAACTTTCGCTTTCAGCGCCTTCATCGCTTCTTGCAATTCCTCTTTTTTCCCTTCCCCGACCATCACAGCAATAAATTTGCCGCTGTTTTTCGCCCCGGCTTTTTCAATTGCATTTTTAACATGCGCAGTCTGCGCAAGCCAAAGCAAAAATTCCATTTCCATTTTATCTGAAATGGCAACGCCCGCCCTGCTGGCATCAACCGCAAGTTTTTCCGCCGCAGCAAGCACCCTCTTGCTAACCTTCATTTTCCCATCAACAAGCGCCAGCCTGCCTTTTCCGCCTGCGCTGTTGAATTTTTTCTGCAAAAGAAGAATTTCATGCATGGGAAGCCGCGACGAACATACTGCCGCAATCATCCCATGCCACCTATAAAAAATCAGATTTGCTTCCCGTTGACTACTCCGTCCTGCCCCACGCGGTTTGTCACCACGGCCTTGCCCGCGTCTGTCTGGACAACCGCGCCCTTAACAAGCAGGTTGGCGCGCGCAAAGTGGCGGTTTGCAGGCGTCTCAAGCACGTTTGACATTTTCGCCTTTATCATTTTGCCTTCCTTGGTGAGCAGGTTGATGAATGTGGCCTCTTTCAGCTTCACTTTCCTTCCAAGCCCCCTGCTCCGCACGTTCTTGCGCACTTCCCTTCCCTTGGGGCTGATTTTCGTGGCAGTGAAGGGCGAGCCCCAGTGGGCAAGCTGCTTGTCCTTGCTTTTCCTTCTCTTGCCTCCGGTGCCGGATGTCTTTGACTTTATAGGCTTGTGATATACTCCCATGAATTAACCTCCTACAAATAGGAATGATTATGCAAATATTACGGGGAGGTCATTTTTAACGGTTTCGGCGCCCGGACTTTAGACGTTGTGGATTCCGGAAAGGGCCAGCCCCTTTGCAAAAAACACGCTTATGTGGGTGGCAAATTCCCCGAACGGGCCTTCCTCATCCGTGGGGGGCTTGCCAATAAGGGATGTGCGGTGCCGGATTCCGGGCGCGTAATTGTTAACATCATTCAATATGTCATACTTGCATGAAATTTGCCCGGCCGACGGTATCCCCCCAAGCATTATGGCGCTGTATGCGGCTTTTAGCCCAGCAAGAGTGTATACCAGGTTTGCCCCATCCATCATGTGCGCCTCAACAACATGCTTGGCAAGCAATGCGCTCCTCATCCCCTTCCCGGCGTATTTCGAATCCAAGGCGGCCGCATGAACCTCCGCCATTCTGAAGTCCCCGATTCCTTCAACATGCCGCCAGAAGCACCTCCTTTCGCTTGCGCCCGCAACCTTGCCGGCTTTATTCAAGGCAACGAGCCACACCCTGCCCCCGTCTACGAGCTTGGTTTCGATTGTTTTGGAATAATCAAGGATAACCGCATTCCCAAAGCAGGGTTTCCCGATAATTCTGGCAATTTCCGGCGCGTGCCTTAATTCGGCACGCTGTATTGCAAACCCTTCGGGCAGCGCCGCCTGCCTTATCTCCTGTTTGGTTGCGTTGCATGCCCTTTCGGCATATTTCAAAAGGCCGGATTCCACCCGGTCCTGCCTGTTTATGGCAAGGTGCATCTTCAGGTATTCCTCATCCTTGTGGGCAAAGGGCATCATGTCCTCAACCCAGAACGAGTATACCCGTATTCTCCGGTCCGCAGATTGTGCGGCAATTTTTTGTTCGGGCCGGAAAGCTGCAAGGAATTCTACGACCGAACCGTTTATTTTTTCCCGGCCCGGAGTAATAATATCCACGCTTCCCCGGCTTAGGTTGTTCTCAAGCATGGCGGAAAACAATTCGCAGAGCATGCCGTCCAGCTGCTTTCCTTGCGTGACAAGCTTTAGCGCAAAGCAACTGGCCTGCATGGTTTTGTCATCTATCCTGATGATGGGCTGCATGCCCCGGGCATGCCCGGGCAAATCTTGCGCCCCTCCACTGTCTGATTCTGCCGGGGAGTTGCAAATAAGCGTGAATTTGGTAGGCGTTTGCTTTCTTGTTTCGAGCCTCGGATATTCCCTTATTAATATCATGTATTTACTCTAATCAAAACATATATTTAAACCAGCAGCCTCATCATGCTCGGCCCAATAATGCCTCCCATCACATGCGTCCTTCTTACCCCCCATAAAACCGGCAAACTGCCAATTGCAGCTGCCGTAAGCAGCACAATGATGCCAATCCACCCGGAAACAAAATAAACCGCCAAAACCAAATACGCCGCCAATATTTTCCCAGCCAATCCAAAATCCAAATCCTTCATCCTCTCGCTTGCGTATTTTGCCGCAGCAATGAGCACAAACGCCCCGAATCCAACTGCAAGGGCAAAAGCAAACAGCAAGCCAAGCACATTTGCCGATGTAATGGGCTCAATCTGATTGGCAATAGCCACGGCGCCGACGCGCGCCTTCCCGATTGTCGCAGCCGCAGTGATTGCAAATGCCGCATGCGAGGCGGCAATGGATGAAACCAAAGCCAAAAACTTTTTCGCCTCATCAATCGGCAAAATCAACGAAGCAAACACGGCAATTTGCGCAGGCGTGGAAATTCCCGGCACCAAATCCGCCAGCCCTCCGAGCAAAACTCCCAGCAGAATAGGGGCAAGCAAGCCTGCATCCACCATTACTTTCCCCTCTTCCTGCCTAACCTCCTTCATTTTCCCATGCCCGGAAAGCATTATTCCGGGAATGGTGAAAAACCCCACGAACATCGGGAAAAGCGCGTCCTTTATCTGCATGGAAAATGCGAGATGGCCAAGTGTTGCAGCCAATGCAAAAACAACAAAGGCCTTGGCAATGGCAGCAAGTCTTTCCCGCAAAGCACCGCTGCCTGTTGTTTTTCCCCTTTCGCTTCCAACAAGCAGCAAAACAGCCACAGCCAATACCCAAAGCGTGTTCGGCTCGACAAAATGCATGAGCGCAGGCATTGCCGCAGTTGCCAAAGGCGTGGCTGCAATTGCAATAATCGTCGCAGCCACCACCGAAAATGCCACCACAACCGCCGCCTCCCTCCCCCTTCCCTCCATCATCATCCGCACGCCCGGCAGCGCGCCAACCGCGGTTTCCCCCTCGGGCACGCCCATGAATATGGAGGCAAAAAATTCAAGTGAAACGTGCGCCCCAAGCAATAGCATGAGGGCAATTGGCAGCCACTGCGCCCCCGGAAACACTTCCGCCATTATCGCGCCAATCGAATTGGGGTGAAGCCCGGGCAAAAACCCCGCAAACATGGCGAAAACCAAAACAAGAATCAAAACAGCAAGATTAGCTTCCATAAAACCGCCCGCAGTCCAGCGCGCAAACCGCCAACCTGCCTGCAAAGCTAGCTTCCATCCGCACCATCATGGATTATTTTTTCCACCCTTATGAATCTCGCCCAATTGTATGTCGCCACCTGCCCGAATACGGTTATTTCGTCGCCTTTGAGGACAGGGTAATCGATTTTGGCATTTTTTGCAGCAGAAACCGAAATGCATGACGCGGCAGGCAATTCCGCGCCATTTCCGGCACCATCGCACACCCTTATCGAAATCGAGCTTTCCTTTTCGGAAACGCTTGCAACTGTGCCTGCAATTTCCACCCTTGCCCCATCCTCGGCAATTGCCGCTTGGGCGGGCGCCATTTTTTCATAACTTCCTGCAGGGGAGAAGTAAAGCCCAAGCAGCCCGATTAGCGCCAAGCCAAGGGCAAGCAAAGAGGCAGATTTTTCATCCAAGGATGGCATTTCCACGTAGTGGTGAAACGCCAGCAACCCTTATATTCGCTTATTTTCCTATCCCTTCATGGATATCCTGCTGAAAAACGCATTATGCCTCCTGCCAACAAAACCTATCAGCTTCGCAAGGAAAGACGTGCTTGTTGCAAGCAACATCATCTCAAAAATAGCCCCTCCCAACTCGCTTCCTTCCTCTTCCGCCCAAGAAACCCTTGACTGCACGCGCCGCCTCCTCATGCCCGGATTGGTAAATGCCCACGCGCACTCGGGCACATCATTGCTTCGGGGAGTTGGCGATGATTTGCAATTGCACGAATGGCTTTCGCAGGCAATCTGGCCGCGGGAAAAAAAGATGGATGAAAAGGCGATGCATTCCGGCGCCATGTTGTCAATTGCCGAAATGCTGCGCTCCGGCACAACGAATTTCAACGACATGTATTTCCACATGGATGAAGTTGCAAAAGCCGTGCAGGAATCAGGAATCAGGGCGACACTTGGATATGGCATGATTGACTTGGGCGATTTTGAGGGCAGGGGCAAAAAGGAATTGGGGGAAAGCGAGCGGTTCATCAAGCAATGGTCGGGCAAAAACAGCCGAATATCCGTTTCTGTCTCCCCCCATGCGCCCCACACCTGCTCAAAGGATTTGCTTCTTGCCTCGAAAGATTTGGCAAAAAAACACAAATGCAAACTGCACATACACCTTGCAGAAACGCGCAAAGAGCTTGCCGATATCCTAAAACAAACCAAAAAGCGCCCTGCCGATTATCTGGATTCGCTTGGGCTTCTCAACAAAAATACCGTCGCGGCGCACTGCGTCTATGTTTCGAAATCCGAAATTACAATGATGGCAAAGAGGGGCGCATCAATCGCGCATTGCCCTGTCTCCAACCTAAAATTGGCAAGCGGTGGCGCGATGCCCATGCCAGAAATGCTTGAGGCAGGCGCGAATGTCTGCCTCGGCACAGATGGCGCAGCCAGCAACAACAGCTTGGACATGTTCGAAACCGCCAAAATTGCGGCATTGGAGCAGAAGAATTTCCGCTTCGACGCATCGGTTGTAAAAGCAGATGATGTTTTGAGAATGGCATTCGAAAACGGCGCAAAAGCCCTCGGCATCAATTCCGGCAAAATCGCCGCAGGCTGCCTTGCCGACATAATTTTGCTGGATTTGAAAGCCCCCAACCTTGCGCCATTCCAGCCAAATGCCGGGCATCTACTCTATGCCGCAAAGCAGCACAACATAACCGATTCAATGGCGGATGGCAAATGGCTGATGCGCGAGCGAAAGCTGCTCACGCTGGATGAGGAAAAAATTGTGGAAAAGGCGCAGAAGGCAGCGGAAAAGCTTGTTTAGCTCCTAACTTCCAGCCCGGCGGCCTCTGCCTTTGCAAGGCGGGGGCTGGGGTTGAAAGTCCAGACAAATCCGTCCTTTGTTTCCAGCACCATGCCCCTTTTTTCAAGGTAATCCAAAGCGGTGTTCAGAGTGGAGCGCATCACCTTGGCTTCCAGCCTGTCAATTATTGCATTCCGGCTGACCGCCTTGTTCGCCTTTTTCACCGCTTCCTCAATAGCCATCACCGTCTTGAGGGTTGGGTAATGCACCACTTCGGTTCTTCGGGGCATAGCTGCACCTGATATATTTATGCCCCTAATAAGTTTATAACCCCTTGCCATTGCAGCCTGGCTCATGGGAAAAAAGATGCTTGAAGCATTTATAAACGGGCGGAGGGTGGCTTTCCGAAAAAAACTATTCAATCTGCCTCTTCTCCTCAATCATTTTCCTTACCAGCAAAACGAAATCCTTCCCGTTCATCTCAGTTATCCTGCCCTTGCGGTCCCTAACCTGAAGTTTCCCGGTCTCCTCCTCTTTTGCCCCAATCACCAGCATGTAGGGCACCTTCTGCATCTGCGCATCCCGTATTTTAGCCCCAATGGTTTCCTGCCTGTCATTCACTTCAACGCGCAATCCTTCTTCCATCATCGCATCGCGCAATTTGCAGCAGTATTTGTTGTGCGAATCGGAAATTGAAAGCAATGCCACCTGCACGGGCGCAAGCCAGGGCGGAAACGCGCCGGCATAGTGCTCAATAAGTATCGCCATGAACCTCTCAAGCGAGCCGTATATCACGCGGTGGATAACGGCAGGGGTGTGCTTCTGCCCGTCCGCCCCTTCATAAGTAAGCCCGAACCTTCCGGGCATCTGCATGTCCAATTGTATTGTGGCGCACTGCCACTGCCTCCCTATCGCATCCCTCAATTTGATGTCTATTTTCGGGCCGTAGAACGCCCCGTCCCCGGCATTCACGGTGTATTGCTTGTTTATGCCCTTAAGGGCGGAATGCAGCGTGCTTTCCGCCTTGTCCCATTCCGCAATTGTTCCGATGTATTTTTCCGGCCGTGTTGCAAGGGAAGCATCGTATTCAAACCCGAAAATTTTGTAGAATTTGTCCACCAGCGCCATCACATTTTTGACTTCCTGCTCCACCTGCTGGGGCATCGCGAATATGTGGCAGTCGTCCTGCGTGAAAGCCCGCACCCTAACCATGCCCGACAGCACGCCCGCCAATTCGTGCCTGTGCACAAGCCCAAGCTCGGCAAGCCGAAGCGGCAGTTCCCTGTAAGAATGCGAATCCGAAGAGTATGCCAGCATGGCGCCCGGGCAGTTCATGGGCTTGACCGCATAGGGCAATTCGTCAATCTGCGTGAAATACATGTTTTCCTTGTAATGCTCCCAATGCCCGGATGTGTGCCAGATTTGCTCATTCATTATGATCGGCGTCTTGATTTCCTTGTAGCCTGCCCTTGTGTGCTCTTCGCGCCAGAATTTCTCCAATTCATTCCGCACTATCATCCCTTTCGGAAGCAGGAAAGGCATGCCCGGCGCCTCCTCCTTCATCACAAGCAGCCCAAGCTCCCTTCCAACCTTGCGGTGGTCGCGCGCCTGCGCCTGCTCAAGCCGCGTGACGTATTCCTTCAGTTTCGTTGCATCCGGAAACGATATTCCATATATTCTCTGCAGCTGCGGATTTGCCGCATCCGCCCTCCAATACGCCCCGGCAACCTTCATCAATTTGAACGCCCCGATTTTGCCGGTGTCGGGCACGTGCGGGCCTGCGCACAAGTCAAAGAACTTGTCGCCGTTGTAATAGACCGATACTGCATCTCCCTCAATTCCCTCAATCAGCTCGCGCTTGAACATGTTGTCCGGGTAAAGCGCCAGCGCCTCTTCCTTTCCAATTTCCCGCCTTTCGAATTTCTGCCCTTCCACCACTATCTTGCTCATTTCCTGCTCGATTTTCCTGAAGTCTTCCGGAGTGAACGGCGTGGGGTATTCTATGTCGTAGTAAAAGCCTTCCTCAACAACCGGCCCAATCGTCAGTTTCGCCCCGGGAAAAACCCTTAGCACCGCCTGCGCCATGATGTGCGCGGTGGAATGCCTGAATATTTCCAATCCTTCCCCGGAATCAGGCTTCAACAATTCGAATTTGCCCCCTTTCTGGATTTCATGGGCAAGGTCGTATGCCTTTCCTTCTATTTTTCCAGCCACCACGGCTTCGGCAAGCCGAGGGCCGATTTTCTTGGCTGCCTCATACACGCTCGCGCCTTTTTCCACTTCGATTATTTTGCCGTCCGGCAACGTGAGTTTTATTGTTTCTGCCATATTGACCACTGTTGTTATTGCTTCTAATGCCCGGCAACCAATTTAAGGCTAATTGGCTGCATTTAAACCTATGAAAAAGATCCATTATGCCGCAATCGGAATGGCGGCATTTGCCCTTCTTGCCGCTATTGCCGCATATTACATCCTGTCCGCCCTATCGCCCCCTGTTTCCGAATACCACGCTCACGCCAATTTCGCGGTCTACCTTAACGGCACGCAATTCAACTTCTCGCAGGAAAAATTCATGTCATCCGGCCAAGCTCCATCCAACCCGTATTTCCACCTGCATGACATGGACGGGGGCGTGCTCCACCAGCACTTCCCCAATCTCACGCTGGGCTATTTCTTCAAAACAATAAAAATGGAATTCGCTTCCGCCTGCTTCAAAACCGATTCAAACGCCTCATTTTGCAATGATGGGGGCAGCCGGCTGCGCATGTATGTGCAGCGCGCCAACGGCACAATGATGCCAAATCCGCAATTCGAGAATTATGTTTTTGAGGATTTGGACAGAATACTCATAATATATGGGAACGATTCCCAAGCCCTGGCCGACACTGTTTTTGCCAAAGTGCCTGACAACGCCTGCATCTATTCCAACAAATGCCCGGAGCGGGGCCTGCCCCCAAATGAAACGTCAAGCTGCACATCGGATTCGGACTATTGCGGAGATTAATTTTTCTTACCTAAATAGCCACGGGATGAAATTAAGCACAAACGCCCCTGCATCCGCAACTTTGCCGTCCGGCAATACCAATTTCAAGTTTTCAAGCATGGATGCCACTCTCTTGTTTTGTGAGGGAATATGCGCCATGAATCAATTTAAGGCTATTTGCCACTGGTTCGGCGTCACGAATTCTTCATTGGCAAATTCCGGTGAGCGGCCATCCGTTGTAGCCAGTGCATTTGTTGGCATAATACGGGTCGAGGGCGTAGCAATATGACAAACTCCAGTCCCAGTTGTATTCCTGCCCCCTCTTGCATTCGCCCATGTCCAATGCCAGTTCGAATTCCTTTCCAGCCGGGTATATTTTTTCCGGCTTTATCATTTTTACGGCCCCGTCGTGGAACGCCGCGAAATCCATCAGAAGGGCGTCCTCAGACGCATTGTTGAGCAGCCTGATGGTAAGATTGCCCCCTTTTTGCGAATGTGACACAATTGCAAACGGGATTGATTTTACTTCCTGGCAATAATTGTTTTGCATCACGCCAACTGATTTTCTTGCAGGAGCGGCATTGCCGGTGGCATTCGAGTATTCGATTTCAAGCCTGTAGTAATAACTTTCGCCATTGTGGCATCTTGGCGGATGTATTGTGACTGTTTTCGTTTCATTGGGGCCAAAATTCTCGGCCAAGTCAAACGACGCGGCTTCTTCCGCGCTGATGTTGTAAAGGATTATCCTGCTAAGCACAATCACCCTGTTGTTCGGATTGCTGAACCTGATATGAAAATCCGATTTGTTCTGCCAATACTCCAATTTGTCCGGGGGGACGACTTCTGGCTCGGCGGCTTTTTTTGGCATTTGTGCGGGCTGCTCCGGCTCAATTTGGGGCTGCGGCTGGGTGTAAACCGGGTATTGAGAGGGCGCCTCCTTCTGCGGTGGAGTTAGCAGCATCGCCATCAGGAATGAAAAAAACAGCAGGCCGAAAAATCCCGCAAAGGCTATTTTCGGGTCAAAAGGCACTTCGCCTTTTTTCACCAGCATTTTCCCACCAGTGTTTTCGCCCCAACCTGCTTATTGCCAGTGAGGGACTGGCCGGCATTTGAGTATGTGATGTTGACGCGATATTCGTATGTCGTGCCTGGGGCGCACCCAGCACCCTCGAAGAAAACAATATCATATCTGCGCTTTTCCCCAGGGCTGAAAACGCGTGTGGAATTCACGGGCTTCACTATTCCAAATCTGCCCTGCCCGCCAACCGAAACATTTTCAATAATTCGCTGCTCTGCCTCGACATTCTGCAATATCAAACTAAGGTTGTTGCCGGTTTGGGAGTGTTCGAGGACTGCAAATGGCCTTGCCTCCCCCCGCCAGTATGCGTCGGATTGGGTTTTCTTTGTATCTCCGGGTCCAGGGGTGAACATGAACATAAGCCCTCCCACAACCGATACCACCACAATCATCACGACAATTATCGCCGCAACAATTAGCATCATCGATGGCGTGCCAATAGGCTGGGAGGGAACGGAAGCAGTTTGCGGGGCATTCTCGATTTTCTTCCCGCCTATCTTGGATTTTTCAGCAGCTGTTTCCATTTTCTGCACTGTGGTGGGAATTGCGTCCGGGGATGCCGGCACTTCCTTTGACATTACGCCGGGCAAAATCATTCTCGCAATGATAATCAGGAAAAGCACGAGTACCAATCCGCCTGCCCCGAAGCAAATTGCGGTTTCGTTGGAGTTTTTTATCCGGTCAAAAAAGGACATCAAGGCGGGCTGCTCCTGCCTTGGTTGCGGGGCTGGAATCTGGCTTGGCTTGGGCGCTGGAATTGCGGGCTTTGGCGGGGGCTGGGGCGGCGGCACGATTGAATTCAGCGTGCCATTCGCAAGGAACTGGCCGTAATGCTGCCTCACTTCTGTTTCTGAAAGGGGATAGTCGTATGTGTTTGGGACAAGGGCGATTTTGCCCATGAATAGCCCGGTAGGGCGGCCGGTGTAATCCTGCGCCCCTCCGATTGTCCCATTGCCGGCCTTTGGCAATGTGAAGCTGATTTTTTCGGAATTGGCTTTTTTCCCGTCAAGATAGGACGAGAATGTTGTGCCATCGTAAGTGTAGGCTATCGAATGCCAGTTTGTGTCATTCACGTGGAT
>Ga0209514_10000640_pt1 | contig 69291 bp, 66 predicted proteins | sample Subgrocontami58m_FD_187452 | JGI IMG/M metagenome (GOLD analysis project Ga0209514, IMG submission 187452) | Subsurface groundwater microbial communities from S. Glens Falls, New York, USA - GMW37 contaminated, 5.8 m (SPAdes) (version 3) | ecosystem: Environmental > Aquatic > Deep subsurface >... | reverse complement strand
TGCGCCGCGCGCGTCGAGCCGGAGCCGGCCCGCGATCCAGTATCGCCCACCCAGGCTCTGGATGCCGCTTGGTGCCGCCTCGGCCGGCGAGGAATCGGGCTTCGAGCAGATGAAGGCGACGCGGCGCGCCCTGCCCACGACCTCGGCATCATGGTCCGCCAGCCCAACCAACCGGTGAGCGACGGGCCCGCCGTCGGTGGTGAGGATGACGGCGAACAATTTTCAGGCTGAATCGGACTTGGCGACGACCGAAGCGCCTGGGAGTTCGACCGCTTTCCAGGCCACCAATCGCGTGAAGCCGTCATGCTCGAGTTCGCCCATGAGAACCCTGCCGTCGCAGACGAGCCAGGCGTGGGCAGAAAATTTCTCCTCCCGCCTGGCCACGCCGATGTGAAGCTCGGAGGCGTGGCCTTGCCTCGACAGCAGTCGCTGCAGGGCAAGCGCCGATGTGAGGCAGGTCGTTCCGGGCAGCCAGCGCGAGGCAGCGCCGACGGCCCACACGATCCGGTCGACCGGCCTCGTTCCCGGCGCCATGCGTGCGGCCCAGGCGCGAACCCGCTCGACGGCGACGAAAGGCAGAGCAATTCGCACCGCCGCGAGTGCCGTGAGGGCTTCGAGCAGCAGGAGCCTGTCGCCCGGCGGGAGAATGAAAAAGGCTGCAACACGCCTCACGAGGCCACTCTGCGGCGGATCTCGCCGCCGACCCGCTCCAGCAAGGAATAGTTCCGCGCATAGCGCAACGCATAGACCGGCAGCACGTGCGCCAGTCGCTCGGCGAAGCGCATCTGTCGCGTGAGCCTGTCGGGCGCGTAGTACCGTATCTCCATGGCCGACACGGTGAGCGCGCGGGCCAGATCGATGCCGGACAGCCGGGTCGAGGATACGTCGACCGGCAGCGATGCCGGCTCTGGCTCGTCAAGCCAGAACAGGGCGGAAAGTGGCTGCGGTGCCTGCCCCCCGGGCAGCGGCGTGTGCGGTCGAACCATGATCTTGCCGCTCATGGCATTCCAGCTGCCGGCACCGATCGCATCGGGAAGGAACCGCTTGGCCGTCTCGTCGAACAGCTTGAGCCGGCCCGGACCGCAATGTGCGAAGGCGCGGCCATCGGCGAACGTCAGCCGCAGCATGTCGTCGGTGATCAGCTTCGCGCCCTGCCCGATCAGGAAGGCCGCCAGGGTCGACTTTCCGGCACCGCTCGGCCCGAGCAAGCCGATCGCCCGGCCGCCGAAATCGACGACGGTGGCATGCAGCGGCTCCTCGCCGCGCAAGGTGAGCGACGTGCTGAGCACGAAGTTCAACAGGTTCGCCTCGAACGAACTGTCGTCGACGCCCGCCAGTCTCGCACAGACGACATGGCGACCGTCCGACGACACGATGGTCTCGAATATCTCGTCCACCCTGATGTAGACGTCGCCATCCGGCAGAACGGCATGATGAAACCAGTCGTCGGGATCGTGCGTCAGTCCCGCGGTCCTTGCCTGGAAATATGCCGGCGATCCCAGGACGATCGCGATCTCGGCGCCGGCCGTCCGATCGGCCACCTCATCGATCGAGGCCAGCCGGAATTCGCTTTCGACGACGACGCCATAGACGACGTGACGGTATCCGCCAGTCACCGGCAGGTCCCGGTCTTCAGAAGGCTTGGCAAAGATGTCCAATTCCGCTTCTCATCGTCACGTTGCACCTGCCCCCGGCGCTCCAATGGGCAGGTGACCTCTCGCCGTCGGGATGACATCATTGGGATCGCGCAAGAACACACGATGTCGTCATGATACGAATCGACTGCCGGGACATCTCCGGCGACCCCGGCAAGTCGGAGCAGGTCCGGCTGGCCAATGATTGCCTCGTCAAGAACGGCTACGCAATCCTCGACCATGTGTTCCCGGAAGACAAAATTCGGGCCTTGAACCTCGAATTTCACGATCAGTACGCCAAATACCGACAAGACCGCGAACTGGACGACACCCTGTGGGTCGGCGACCGGCGTTTCCTGGTGCCGATCGACCTGTCGGGCGGCTTCGGCGATCCATCCCTGTACGCAAACCCGCTGATCGTGGCGGTGGTCCGCGAAACGCTCGAGCCGGACGCAATTCTCGAAGCCTATGGGGCGATCGTCTCGCTCTCCGGGTCGAAGGAGCAGGACATCCATCGCGACAGTCCCCTTCTCTTCAGTAACGACATTTCGCCGCTCCTGCCGGCCCATGCGCTGACGTTTGGCATCCCATTGCTCGAAATGGGCGACTTGCATGGAACCACGGCAGTTTTCACGAAGAGTCACCGCTGGAAGGTTTTCGACAAGCAGGCTTCCCCCGAGTTTCCGGTCGTCCCGATCGGATCCTGCGCCCTGTGGGACTTCAGGCTCTTCCACCGCGGAACACCCAACCGCTCGGACATGCCCCGCCCCCTGCTCTATGCCACCTATGCGCGGCGTTGGTATCAGGACCCCGTCAACTTTGTGAAGGCGACCCAGCGGCGCCTCACCTTCGGCCCGACGTTCTTCGAGGGCCTGACGGACGATCGCCGCAGATTGTTCTCGCATATCGATCCAACGCTCGCCGACGAGTCCTGAGCCGTCCATGACCGACCGGACTGACGGCTATGTGACTGACATCGGCTACACGCCCGACTACCATCAGGAGCTCAATCCCCTCCGGACGAGGCTGGCCTTCCTGAACGCCGGCCTGCGCGTCCCCGAAGTCATCGACGCCTGCGAGCTGGGCTTTGGCCAGGGCCTCAGCATCAATATCCACGCCGCCGCGGCGTCGACACACTGGTACGGCACGGATTTCAACACGACCCATGCCGGCTTCGCCCTGCAGTTGGCGGCGGCCTCGGGCGCCGACATCGGCCTGTTCGACGATTCCTTCGAGGACTTCGCCCACCGGCGCGACCTTCCCGAGTTCGACTTCATCGCCTTGCACGGCGTCTGGAGCTGGATTTCGGATCGCAACCGCACGCTGATCGTCGACTTCATCCGGCGCAGGCTGAAGGCGGAAGGCGTGGTCTACATCGGCTACAATGCGCTGCCCGGCTGGGCGGCCTTTTCGTCCGTCCGCCATCTGCTGGTCGAACGTGCCAATCGCGATGGAGCCGGCGGCGGCGGAACGGCCGCACGGATCGACGATGCCATACGCTTCGCGGACAGGCTGCTGGCGACAGACCCGGAATATGCCCGGAACAACCCCCAGATTGTCGAGCGCTTCAAGGTGCTCAAGGAAGAGGACAGGCGCTACCTGGCACACGAGTACTTCAACCGGGATTGGGTGCCGATGCACTTTGCGACCGTCGCACGATGGCTGGAACCGGCGCAGGTGAGCTACGCCTGCTCGGCGGCCTTCGCCGATCACGTCGAAGCCCTGAACCTGACGACCGGGCAACGGGCGCTGCTCGGGGAAATCCACGACCCCGGATTCCGGCAATCCGTACGCGACTTCATCATCAACCAGGCGTTTCGCCACGATTACTGGGTCAGGGGCGCAAGAACCCTGTCGGAGACGGAATGGGCCGAGGCGCTGCGCCGGGAGCGCGTGATCCCGGTCACGCGCCGGCCGGACCTGCCGTTCAAGGTGCGCGCCGCCCTGACCCTGAACAAGGCCGGCCCGGGCGAGGCAGTCTATGCGCCGATCCTCGAAGTCCTGGCCGATCGCAAGGCGGTCTCCCTCGGCGAGATCGAACAGGCCGTGAAACACAGGGGCATTTCCCCGAGGCAGATACTGGAAACGGTGATGCTGATCGCCAGTTGCGAACAGATCGTCGCGGCGCAGGATGAGGTCACGGCGGCAAGCGCGCGAACGCGCACCGACAGATTCAACGCACACCTGATCGAAAAAGCGCGGACCAGCGGCGACATCGCCGACCTCGCCAGCCCCGTCACCGGCGGCGGCTTCCGCGTCGAGCGGGTCGGGCAACTCTTCCTGTCGGCGCTGCGGCAAGGCAAGACGCGGCCGGACGAATGGGCGCAGGAAGCCGCCGAGGTCATGGCCGCTGAAGGAATCGCTGCCGATCTGACCGGACAGGCTCGAACCTTCGCCGAGAAGACGCTGCCCACGCTTCGGGCGCTGCAAATCGCACCGGTGGCCGCATGACGGACTCTTCGGCCCCGAAGCTCGCCGCCATGTTCCGCGACCGGCAGTTCTGGCAACAGCTCGCGCCGGGACTGGGCATCGAGGAAATCGTGGGCGGCGGCGAGGACTGGGGCATCCCCTTCCCCGACGATGCCACGTTGCAGGCGTTGCTCGACTGCGAAGGCTACGTGCACCTGCGGCGGCTGCAGGATCCCGAGTCGGTGAGGCGACGCGCCGATGCCGTCCGACGGCTTGCAGGCCTCGGCATCCCGCCGGTCTTTTGCATGGTGTACGATGCCTTCTGGACACCGGCCCACCGCCTCTCGAGGGTCCTGAAGGCTGCCTTCGGCGCGACCTATGTCATGCTGCCGCATTTCTGGATATGGCATGTCGACCCGGCGAAGTCGGAGAGCGGGTGGAGGCCCCACCGTGAAACCGGAAGCAGGTCGCTGTTCGCCGATGGACGGCCGAAGGCTCTCTCCGCCTGGTTGGCGCTCAGCGAAGCCACGCCGCTGAACGGCTGCATGTACGTCGTGCCGGCCGACCGCGACCCCGCCTACGGCACGGAAAAGGACAACGACAACACGTTCGAACTCTCCGATATCCGTGCACTGCCGGCGGACCCCGGCGACGTCTTCGTCTGGAACCAGGCATTGCTGCACTGGGGAGGGCATGCCTCCTCCCGCGCCGCGTCGCCGCGGATGAGCATGGCCTTCGAGTTCATGCATGCGGATGTCGAACCCTATGGCCTGCCGATCATCCAGCCCGGCGACGTCCCCTCCTTCGACGATCGCCTGAACCTGATTTCAAGGCAGATCATTCAGTATCGGCACATGGCGGAGACCACTCCCGAACTCGAGTCGATGATCCGCGCGCTCTGAACCGGCTTGCCGAGAACATTGATTTTCATTCTAAATCAATGGCTTGACCGGAAGTGACCAGTCTCGCCGAGGAACCGCCTCCGCAGGATCGGCGGGTCCGGCGAATGGTCCGCTTTTGGCAAGGAGGGCCTCGACGTGGATCGCGCTCGGCCATGCGCAGAATCGTCATTGCCGTCGTGTAGACGGCACGTCAGAAGTCATCGCCGCGGCGGTCATGCCGCGAAGGAGAGGCGCCATGAGTACCCTGCCTGCACCGGGTTCCGGACCGAACGGACCGCGGCCGCGCCCCGATTTCGAGCACATCGTGCTCCTTCTTCAAGGCGGAGGCGCGCTGGGGTCCTACCAGGCCGGCGCCTACCAGGCGCTGGCCGAGGCCAACCTCCATCCCGACTGGGTGGCCGGCATCTCGATCGGCGCCATCAATTCGGCGCTGATCGCCGGCAACCCGCCGGAGCGGCGGGTCGAGAAGCTGCGCGCCTTCTGGGAAACGGTGACCCAGCCGCCGCTCGGCGTGCCGTATTTTGCGTCGATCGATCTCAAGAACGACCTGCAGCACCAGTTGATCAACCAGTGGCGCGCCATGGGCACGCTGATGTGGGGCGCCCCCAACTTCTTCAAGCCGCGCATCCCGCCGCCGATCTTCACGCCGGCGGGCAATCCCGGAAACCTCGCCTTCTACGACGTTTCGCCGCTCAAGGCGCTGCTCGAAAGCCTGGTCGACTTCGACCGCATCAATGCGCGCGAAACCCGGTTCAGCGTCGGCGCCACCAACGTCAGGACGGGAAATTTCGCCTACTTCGACAACAAGACACACAAGGTCGGCGCAGCGCACGTCATGGCCAGTGGCTCCCTGCCGCCGGGATTCCCCGCCACCGAGATCGACGGCGAGTTCTACTGGGACGGCGGCGTCGTCTCCAACACGCCCCTGCAATGGGTGCTCGACGAACGGCCGCGCTGCGACACGCTCGCCTTCCAGGTCGATCTGTGGAGCGCGCGCGGCGAGCTGCCGCGCGACATGGTCGAGGTCGACGTGCGCCAGAAGGACATCCGCTATTCGAGCCGCACCCGCGCCGGCACCGACCAGTTCCGCAAGTTGCAGGCGGTGCGCCGTGCCGCCGCCAAACTTCTGGCCAACATGCGGCCCGAGCTGCGCCAGACGCCGGAGGCCGAGATCCTCGCGCAGGAAGCGGACACCAAGGTCTACAACATCATCCAGCTGATCTATCACGCCCGGAACTACGAAGGCGCGTCGAAGGACTACGAGTTCTCGCGCCGGACGATGGAAGAGCACTGGAAGACCGGCTACGACGACATGGTCAACACGCTCCGCCATCCCGAGGTTCTGCAGCGCCCGCAAAGCGCCGACGGCGTGTTCACATTCGATCTCGCCCGCCAGGGCCGCGCGCAGGAGACCAAGCGATGAAGCTAGCCGATGTCCGCAAGAACGCTTTCGCGATGCCGCTCAACAACCCGGCCTACCCGCGCGGGCCATACAAGTTCTACAATCGCGAATTCGTCGTCATCACCTATCGCACCGATCCGGAGCTGCTGCGCGCGGTCGTTCCGGAGCCGCTCGAGGTGGTGGGCGACACGGTGAACTACGAATTCATCCGCATGCCCGATTCGACGGGCTTCGGCGATTACACCGAGACCGGCCAGGTGATCCCGGTGCGCTATACCGGCAAGGACGGCAAGGTGCAGGAAGGCGGCTACGTGCATGCCATGTACCTCGACGACAATTCACCGATCGCCGGCGGCCGCGAGATCTGGGGATTCCCCAAGAAGCTCGCCACGCCGAAGATCCGCCACGAGAGCGAAACCCTCGTCTGCACGCTGCACTACGGCTCGGTGCTCTGCGTCAACGCCACCATGGGCTACAAGCACCGCGAGATAGACCACGCGCCCCTGCTCAAGAGCCTGGCCAAGCCCAACTTCATGATCAAGATCATCCCGCACGTCGACTGCACGCCGCGCGTCTGCGAGCTGGTGCGCTACTACTGCGAGGAGGTGACGCTGAAAGGCGCGTGGTCCGGCCCGGCCGCCCTGCAGCTCTTCGACCATGCCCAGTGCGACGTCGCCCGCCTGCCGGTGCGGGAGGTCGTGTCGGCCAGCCACTTCGTCACCGATCTCACCCTGGGGCTGGGCGAAGTGGTGTTCGACTATCTCGCCAAGTAGCTCGCCAAGTAACAGGAGCCGTTCATGTCACGTTTCACAGGAAGAGTTGCCATCGTCACCGGCGCCGCGAGCGGCATCGGCAAGCAAATCGCGCTGCGCCTCGCCGCCGAAGGCGGCATCCCGGTGATCGCCGACCTCAACCTCGACGCCGCCAACAAGACCGCGGCCGAGATCAAGGCCAAGGGGGGCGATGCCTTCGCCGTCGCCATGAACGTGACCGACGAGGCCGAGGTCGAGAAGGGCGTCGCCGACACCATCGCCAAGTACGGCAAGATCGACATCCTGGTCAGCAACGCCGGCATCCAGATCGTGAAGCCGCTGGTCGACTTCCCCTTCGCCGACTGGAAGAAGCTGCTGGCGATCCACCTCGACGGCGCCTTCCTCACCACCAAGGCCTGCCTGAAGCACATGTACAAGGCCAGGTACGGCCGCGTGGTCTACATGGGCTCGGTCCACTCCAAGGAAGCCTCCAAGCTCAAGGCGCCCTACGTCACCGCCAAGCACGGCCTGATCGGGCTCAGCAAGGTGCTGGCCAAGGAAGGCGCGGAATTCAACGTCGCGTCCAACGTCGTCTGCCCGGGCTTCGTGCGCACGCCGCTCGTCGAAAAGCAGATTCCCGAGCAGGCCGCGGAACTGAAGATCTCCGAGGCCGACGTGATCAAGAACGTCATGCTGAAGGACACGATCGACGGCCAGTTCACCACGACCGACGACGTGGCCGACGCGGTCCTCTTCTACGCCGCCGCCAAGACCACGGTGCACAGCGGCCAGTCGGCCGTGGTCAGCCACGGCTGGTTCATGCAGTAGGGCTTTCGAAAACGGGAGACGACGCGGGCAAACTCCCTGCCCGCGTCCTCACCCAAGTCCCACATCCTTTTTCACGGGTGCGAGGACCATCGAATGCCGTGTTTTCACGGCTTTCTCGCATTATTTGTGGACGCCTGAATGTAACGCGTTCTGTCCGGAAACCTGTCCGGGGCCGCGTCGCAAACCGGTCACCCGCGCCGACGTTCGCCGTCGGCATTGTTTGCTGTTTAGGTCTCTGTCTCGTCATCGAAAGCATGGTCAGGACCATGCCAAGGCGCAGCGCTCTCTGAAGAGCTTTTAGGGCACGCCGGGGGGAGGCCCGGTGGCACGGACGCCTTAGGTGGGCAACAACACAGCTAGGGCTTACTCGTCGAGCCTGCGCTTCTCGCGGCCGAGCTTCTGCTTTTCCGCTCGTTCCTTGTCTTCCTTGGCTTCCCTGGCGCGCCGCTCCGCCAGGTGCGCGTCGAGGCGCGGCTGCGTGGCGGCGAGACGTTTGGCGAGATCGAAGGGCAAGGGCGGCAAGGTCGGCTGCTTCTTCTCGCCGTAGACCTCCGGCCGGTGAGCACGCAGCAGAAACTGCAGCAACTTGTTGTCGTAATGCCGGACCGAGCCGACCTTCTGGCCGTTACGGTAAACCGGCTTCTCCGTGCCGTTCATGGCGCGGTTCATGGCGTTGTCCTGCAGGCGCTCGACGCCGAGATCGAGCGCCCGGGCCCAGCGCTCGGCGAACTCCTCGTCGTTCTGGCGCCGCTCGTAGAGCGTGCTGCGCCGGAGCTGGGCGCGGTTGGCGGCGACCGTCACCGAGCCGGTGCGGCCGAGATGGTGGAAGAAGGCGTTCACCCTGACCGCGGGCAGGGGCGCGCGACCGGGGCCGCGGCTTTCCGGTTTGGACATAGGGACCTCGTTTGGACAGGAAAAAGCCCGCCGCGGCGGGGCCGGGCGGGCTTGGGTCGGGGCGGGTATAATATCCACCACGATAGACTTTTTCTTAGCAGAAACCTGCTGAACCTGTCAAATTTTGTTGGAATTTTTTGAATGCTAGCAGTGCTGGCATTGTCTCGATGCACATCAGCCAGGCAGCGGTTCGATCCCGTCTCGGGGCACCACTCTCTTTTCGCACTTTTGCAAGGCATTGAATTGGCAGAGCTATCCTTTGCTCTGTGTCCCACTTTGAGGTTGGTGGGACACTTGGCCGACCCTTTTGTACTGTTTCAACAAGACGAGAACGAGTGTTTCGGACCTAGCATGCCAAGGCGCGCCTCATCTCAGGCGCGGTACAGGAAGTGAAGCGCTCTAGAATCACCGGGAAGGTGCTTCTATGATTTGGGCCACTATGTCCGCTACCGTCCCGTCCTGCACGCTCCAGCAGCTTCTTATGGTTCAGCATGCGAAGGCGAAGCAGCCAGAGCTTGACCTACCCCGAGCCATTCAGAAGGCCATCCCCGAAGCTACGGACGAGCAGAAGCTGAGCGTCATGGCTCGGCTCGTTGGGCTCCAGAATATGCTTAGAGCCAACCCATCATTGGTGTCCGGAACACTAGAGCCAAGTAAGGCAACGAACGTCAATATTGCAGTCTTCAGGGCTGCCGCTCGCGCTCCACTCGAAAGAGGCGTGTTCGTCCACGAGACGAATTTCGACGTCACCAGTTTCAATGCTGTCCTTCGTGAAGAGTCGCAAGGACTTGGACAGTCGTAACGGATCACATTGCTCAGATTTTTTTGTTCTCATTTCCATCCCGCTCCTTGGCCTTCGTCATCGCCTTCAGCAAATCGTCCGCAGCGGTTAACGACCGGGCGACTGCTCCTCGACCTCGGCGGAGTAGGCCCAGAACATCAGCACGAACCACAGGATGATCGTGCCGGCAGCGAAGATGTTGAACAGTAGAATCCAGCCTCGCGAGCGGGCGCGCCGTCTGTAAGCTGTGAATGTCGGGAGAAAGTAGAGATAGAACGCGACCGCGAGCGCGAACAGCGTCAGAAGTGCGGCGAGCAGATCGCTCATTGGGGCAGCATATCAAGGCCGAGCGGTTGACAACACCGTGTTGTCACGATGCGCAACCGGGCAAGTCAGTTGCTCAACGGGAGAAGCGGTACTCGAACGTAATTCATAGCCCCATAGCGTAGACATAGTGCTCATCATCATCGTTTGTGGCCCGCCAACTATTTCAACGAGTTAGTGACCTGCTTCCGACGGGAGCCCCAGTACGGGGAACCCAACAAGCTCATTCGTCACTGTCGTTGACGTGTGCGTCCCGGCGGCCTCCCGCCGGGCGGCGCGCGGCGTCAATGCCTGTCATACTGTCTCCCGATGTTGTTGAGAGTGACGTTCCCGCTCGCCGCGGCGCACTTCGTGAACCAGGCCGCGCGCACGGTGATGGCGATCGTCGGGCCGGTGCTGGCCGTGGAGCTTGGCCTGTCGGCGGTCGAGCTGGGGACGCTGGCCGCCTGCATGTTCGCCGCCTATGCCGCGACGCAGCTGCCGCTGGGCGTCGCGCTCGACGCCTTTGGCGCGCGCCGCGTCCAGGCCGCGCTGATGGCGCTGGCGGCGCTGGGGTTCGCCATCTTCGCGCTGTCGCCGGGATTCGCCGGGCTGGCGCTGGGGCGCGTCCTGATGGGCGTCGGCATCTCGGCCGGTCTGATGGCGGTGCTCAAGGGCAATGCCGACTGGTTCGAGCGCGGTCGCGTCGCCCAGGTGATCGGCCTCTCGACGGCGATCGCCGCGGTCGGCAGCACGGTCACGACCGTGCCGGTGCAGACCCTGCTGCCGACGCTCGGCTGGCGCGGCGTCTTCTGGGTCCTGTGCGCCCTCACGCTCGCGGTCGCGCTCTGGATCTTCCTGTCGGTGCCCGACAAGCCGCGCGCGCCGAGACCGGCGCCGACGCTCGGGGGCTACCTCGCCTCGAGCGCGCGCATCCTGGTCTCGCCGACCTTCTGGCGCTTCGGCCCGGCGGTGGCGACTATCTCGACCTTCAACTTCGCCTATCTCGGCCTGTGGGCCGGACCGTGGCTGCGCGACGTCGCCGGCATGGACGGGGCGACCCGGGCCGGCGTGCTGTTCCTCTACACGCTGGCGATGATCGCCGGCAGCGTGCTGACCGGCAGCGCCGCCAGCCGCGCCGAACGGCTCGGCCTGCCGACCGTGATCGTGCCCATCGTCGCGCTGGTCGCCGTGGTCGCGGTGCAGGTCGGCCTGATGCTGCAGCCGCGCACGTACGCGGTCGTGCTAGCGCTGTTCCTCGCCATGGCGCTGTTCAGCGCCGCCGGCTCGGTGGGCTACGTGGTGGTCAACCAGATGTTCCCGCCCGACCTGACCGGCCGGGTCTCGACGGCGACCAACACGGTGGCGCTGGGGCTGGCCTTCGCGGTCCAGGCGGCAGTCGGCTGGGTCCTCGACCTCTGGCCGCGCACCGGTTCGGGCGGCTGGGATCCCGACGGCTACAGCTGGGCGCTAGGCATGACGGCGGCGCTGCAGGCGGTCGCGGCGCTGGTGATGGTGACGGCGCTGCGCCGGCGTCCCTGACGGGCCTGGAAGCCCGCGGAACGGCGCCAATGCCGGCGGCGGGAGAGCGAGGCCAATGGTTAGGCGCTGACGCCGAGGCAATGAGCTACGGGCTGAGCCTAGTCCAATGGGAATTAAATAGTTCCCCCACGTTTCGTGAAGCCTCAGCTAAAGCTGCATCTTCTTGCCACTTCCCCGCTAAAGGTAGCAACCCATCGATGGGCAGCGACGACGCCACACAGTCGACAATGACGTACCAGCGATCACGTTTGTTATCGTATTTGTGTTTGCGACCTATCGCTTCAGCGGCCGCTCGAATCCTTTTGCCAAGCGAGCGACATACCAAATAGGTCAATCCGCCGGACTCAGTCAAAATCGATATTGCTTTGAACTCCTTTCCACCTGTTACCTCACGCCGGATCGATTGGACATTGTTTGCTAAGTTGATGAGCGAATTTTCGGAAAAATCGTAGAGATCAATCACGACGGATGCCACTCTTGGCGGTGCCGCCTTAAGTACCTTGAACAATTCCGCGATGATCGGAACGTCGAGCTTTTCAAGAACGCTGACAGGCCTCACAACTTCCACGTCCAAATCGCGCGGCACCATGTAGTCATCCACGACACCGGCAAAATCCCTTTCCAACAACATAAAGTCCGCGTCCGGCGGCAGCGCCAGCTTGAAATTAATGTGATGGCCAAGAAAATTGTATTCGCTGTCGGAGTGGATTCTGTCGAAAACATCGGACCGACACTTAAGGTAGTAAAGAAACTCAACAGGTGTCGGCAGCATACGCGTCACGCAATCGAGCACCCCCAAGTCCCAGATAACTGGTGCGATCGTCTCGCTTCGCCTCAGCATCATGTTGGATAGTATGGTGGCGGAGGGAAAGGCATCGCTGAGCACTACGGCCGGAAAGACGCGCACGGTCGGTGGAAAGATCATCACCTGACCGTCTGTTGTCTTACATTCGGCACCAGCCCTAATGAGCTCTGCGAATTCATAGGCCTGGCGATAGGGATCTTGAATTGCTCCTTCAAAGTCCCTCAATAGTGCCTGCTCGTCGCCCGATCGCGCCCTTAGCGTCACGCGCTTTGATTTCGCTTGCACCACGATTACGAATTCTCCGTATACCACCAGCGTATCGGCCTCACCGGCCACTTCCTGTTTATTGCGCCTGATGGTCACGTTCTGTTTGACATTCCCCGGTCCGAAAACAGCGCCCAAGAGCTTTGTTGAGGTGCGCTCCAAGAATGCGCCCCTGTGCTCAGCCGCCTTGTCGATGTAATCATCATCCTCCATCATCCAATAGAATGGGCTTTCGTAAATGCTCTCGAACAGACGATATGAATTGCCCGCGTATAGATAATCACCGAGATCAATCAGAGGCGCGAGATTGGTTTGGTTGATGGCGAATGGTGTGTCGAAACTGGAGTTCGCGCATTTGGCCGGCGTTGCAAATTTACGAATGAATGCCTCTGCCTTCGATCCGAACTTTTCGAAAAGCGCAGTTTTAGGGACAAGGAAACTGTCCGTCAGGTTTCCTTTGTTAAGCTTTACCCCCTTCTTTCTTTCCTCGCCCAGCGTCGTGATTCTTAGAGTGGTATACTTAAGGATGAAGCGCGCGATCTCTACTATCGGACGAGCCGAAATACCTACGTTCCGCACCAGCCATTCGAAGTCGTCGCGGTACCGATCCCGACCAAACTGACCTAATTGATGAAGGTAGAAACTATCGGCTCCGTAGTAGATGGCTTCACGGGCCGTAGCGCCCAACTTTCGCTCTGTCGGAAACGATCCATCGACTCCAGGCCTGACCTCTTCCATCAGCCGATCGTGGAATTCTCTAAGCAATTTGTCGGCCGTCTGAGCGAAGTCGCTTTCCTCGGCGATGAAGGAATAAGTCCGATCTGACTGCGACTGAACCATCAGTCCAAGCAAGAGCATCACTTCGTTGTGGTTCAGTTTATCTGTAGACCAGCGCCTCTGACTGTCCTCCTCCGCTACTCTTCCAGCCTTAGCGTCAACCGCAATAATCCAATCGCGATACATGATTGACGAAATGTCGTGTAAAGCCCCATCGCGCTGGGCGAGCGCGCGCAGATCATAAAAGATGGATTGAATGTCGCGAGCCTTTGGCCGGGTTGGTTTATCAGGTTCGCTAGACATGTGCTTTCCTGCTGGACGCCCTGCTTTCGGGACTTTCCTCACGGAGTCTCTCGCCAATACGTCGGACCACGGGTGCAAGGGCTGCGCCCGCAAATACCGCCGCCAACGATGGCCATGTCACAGGAAAAAGGCACCCCCTTCCTCTGTGAGGTCACCTGGAAGACCGTCCTTCACCGGACTTCCATTCGTTACCTGCAGATCGCCACGAGAGGCGCGGCGAACCTACGCCGGATTGGCGCCAGCGATCGCCTTGACCTCGAGGAACTCCTCCATGCCGAACTTGCCCCACTCGCGGCCGTTGCCGGACTGCTTGTAGCCGCCGAACGGGGCGGTGCGCTCGTTCGGCACGCCGTTGAGGTTGACGTTGCCGGCGCGGATCTGCCGGCCGACGCGGTTGGCGCTTTCGACCGAACCGGCCGAGACGTAGCCGGCGAGGCCGTAGGGCGTGTCGTTGGCGATCCTGACCGCGTCGGCTTCGTCCTTGGCGCCGAGGATGGTGATCACCGGTCCGAAGATCTCCTCGCGGGCCACCGTCATGTCGTTGGTCACGTCGGCGAAGATGGTCGGGCGGACATAAAAGCCCTTGTTGACGCCCTCGGGCAGGCCGGGGCCGCCGGAGACGAGCGTGGCGCCCTCGTCGATGCCCTTCTTGATCAGCGCCTGGATCTTGTCCCACTGCGTGCGATTGACCACGGGCCCCATGGTGATGCCCTCGGCCTTGGGGTCGCCCACCTTCGTCTTGTCGGCGACGCCTTTGGCGATCGCCGCCACTTCCTTCATCTTCGCCGCCGGCACGATCATGCGCGTGGGCGCGTTGCAGGACTGGCCCGAGTTGTTGAACACCGAGGCCACGCCGCCGGAGACCGCCTTGGTGAAGTCGGCGTCTTCGAGGATGACGTTCGGCGACTTGCCGCCGAGTTCCTGGCTGACGCGCTTCACGGTATTGGCGGCGCGCTTGGCGACGTCGATGCCGGCGCGGGTCGAGCCCGTAAAGGAAATCATGTCGATGCCGGTGTGTTCGCTCATGGCGACGCCGACATCGGGTCCGAGGCCGTTCACGAGGTTGAACACGCCCTTCGGCACGCCGGCTTCATGCATGACTTCGGCGAAGATCAAGGCCGAGGTCGGCGTGAACTCCGACGGCTTCAGCAGCATGGTGCAGCCGGCGGCGATCGCGGGCGCCACCTTGCAGGCGATCTGGTTGAGCGGCCAGTTCCACGGCGTGATCATGCCGATGACGCCGACCGGTTCGCGCACGACGATGGCCGAGCCGACCTTTTCCTCGAAGTGATAGTCCTTCAGCACCTGCAAGGTCGACATCAGGTGGCCGAGGCCCGATCCCGCCTGCGCGCGCTCGGCCATCATCATCGGCGCGCCCATCTCGTCGGAGATGGCGAGCGCGATGTCCTTGGCGCGGGCCTTGTAGGCTTCGATCATCTTGGTGAGCAGCTCGATGCGCTCCTCCCGGCTCGTCACCGAGAAGGTCTCGAACGCGCGACGGGCCGCGGCGACCGCCTTGTCGACGTCCGCCTTCGAGCCGACGGCCACGTCATAGATACGCTCTTCGGTGGCCGGATTGACCACCGGGACGGTCTTCATGACGGCCGGATCGACCCAGGCGCCGTCGATGTAGAACTTCATGCGATTGACCATGGCGCACCTCGTTGAAATCCGGAGCCGCAGCAGGCGCGGCCCAAACGCGCCAGACGATAAGGCTGGCCGGCCGCAATTCCTACGCCGTTCTTTTCGATGAATTCCGCCAATCGGCCGACTTCAGACGTCGGACCGGCGGCGATGCTTCATGTTTCCCGGCCGGCATGCCTGCTATCCTGACCCCTCTCGATCACACGCGCAGGGACGCACGGTTTCGACTCATGGATTTTCAGGCATTGGTGCACAGCCGCCGCAGCGTGCGGGGCTTCCGGAACGAGGCGGTGCCGAAAGCGGTGATTCGCGAGATCATCGAGGATGCCAAGCGCGCGCCGTCGTCGATGAACAGCCAGCCGTGGCATGTCCATGTCCTCACCGGCGAGCCGCTGGAGGAGGTCCGTCGCCGCAACATGGAGGAGATGGCGGCGGGCAAGCCATCGAAGCGGGACATCTTCACCCACGGGCCCTACGAGGGCGTCCATCGCGCCCGCCAGGTCGACATCGCCAAGCAGCTGTTCGCCGCCATGGGTATCGCGCGCGACGACAAGGCGATGCGCCAGGACTGGGTGCTGCGCGGTTTCAGGCAGTTCGACGCGCCGGTCTCGCTGGTGCTCACCTACGATCGCGTCCTCGATCCCGGCGCCACCTGCCACTTCGATCTCGGCGCGCTCAGCTACGGCATCGTGCTGGCCGCCTGGGATCGCGGCATCGGTGCCGTCGTGAACGGCCAGGGCATCTCCCGCTCCGACATCGTACGCGAGGTGGCGCAGATCCCCGACGACGAAGCGATCATGACCTGCATCGCGATGGGCTATCCCGACGAGGCCTTTCCGGCCAATGCGGTCAAGTCCGAGCGGCAGCCGGCCGACGCGTTCGTCCGCTACGTCGGCTTCGCGGAGGACTGATTCTCAGGCGGCCGCCCTCAGTGGCGCGCTCCCTCATGCAGATGGCCCGCGGGCTGGTGGACTACGTCCTCGTGAGGACGAGATGCGGCACGGAGACCCGGAAGGAGCCGTTCGATCGGTACCGTGCCCAGCTGCCGAGAGAACGGATCTCCGAGTCGGCCAAGCCCGCCTACTCCGGCTTTACCCCGGCTTCCTTGAGAAGCGCCGACCAGTATTTCACCTCCGACCTGAGCTTGGCGCTGAGGGCGGCGGGCGTTGCCTGGTCCTGCGGCACGGGCTCCATGCTGAGCTGGGCGAACCGCGTGATGACATTGCCGTCCTTGAGGGCGGCCTGCAGCGCGCTCGCAAGCTTGTCGATGGCCGCGGCCGGCGTTCCCTTGGGCGCATAGAGCGCGTACCAGGTGGTGATGCCGATCTCGGGAAAGCCCGCCTCGGCCGTCGTCGGCACGTCCGGCAGGGTCGCCACCCGGCGCTTGGTCGTGACGGCATAGGGCTTGATCTTCCCGGCCTGGATGTTGGCCGTCGTGCCCGTTGCCGGCTCGCAATAGACGTCGATCGTCCCGGACAGCAGGTCCTTCATGACCTCGCCGCCGCCCTTGTAGGGGATGACGGTCATCTTGGTCTTGGTCGCGTTCATGAACATCAGGCCGCACAGGTGCGCCACCGAGCCCAGGCCCGAATGCGCGTAGTTGATCTTGTCGGGGCGATCGCGGACGTAGGCGACGAGCTCTTTCAGGTCCTTCGGGGCGAGGCCGGGCTTACCGACGATCGTCATCGGCACGTCGGTGATCAGGCCGATGGTCTCGAAGCTCTCGACCGGATCGAACGGCAGGGACTTGTACAGGCTGGACATGGTCGACTGGCCGACGTGCCCGAGCAGGATCGTGTAGCCGTCGGGTTTCGCCTGAGCGACGCGGGTGGTGCCGATCGTTCCGCCGGCGCCGCCGACGTTCACGACGATGACCTCCTGCCCCAGGCTGCGCCGCATCGCGTCCGCCACGAGGCGGGCGATGATGTCGCCCGGCCCGGCGGCGGCGAACGGCACGACCAGCGTGATGGGGCGGTTCGGATAGTCCTGCGCGTGCGCCGGTACGATGCCGCACAGGAGCATTGTTGCGGCGGCGATCCATTTTGCGAATTTCATTTTTTTATTTCCTCCCCTGGAGCAAATTCTGACTAGACGTCATCACCTTCAAACTCCTCTCCCCCACTAGGGGGAGAGGGCGGGTGAGGGGGTTGCGCACATCGATGCCCCCTCACCTAACCTCTCCCCCTAGCGGGGGAGAGGAACAAGAAATCACCGGATCGGTGCTACTGGTCTCATGCCGGCGCCATCTGAACCGAGCGCTTCGCGTGCTTCGCCTCTTCCTCGAGATAGCCGTCCCGGTAGAGGCCGACGGCGCGTTCGTGCATCCGTACTTCGCTTTCGCCCAGTTCCTCCTTCGGCCAGTCGGCCGGCTCGAAATGTCCGTAGCGATCGGTGCCGCGGACGAGCAGCGCGGCCTGCCGGACCGAGCCGGCCGGCCTGATGCGGGTCGGGATGTAGTTCAGCCCCAGGCCGATGCGGCGGTGCTGCGAGGTGTTGGGCCCGGAGCGATGCGGGCAGAGGCCGTGATGCATCGAAAACCAGCCGGGCTCGAGCGGCATCGCCACCGGCGCGCTGTCGTCGAGCGGCTCGGTGATGACCTGGCCGGCGCGATTGACGCTGTCCTTCACGACCCGCGACACGTGGCTGAGCTGGCGCGGCCTGCCCTGGAAGGACAGCGCTTCCATGCAGCCGGCGGCTTCGCTGGCCTCGGTGAGCGCGATCCAGACCGTGACTTCCTCGCGGGGCTCCAGCCCGTAGTAGGTCGAGTCCTGATGCCATGCCGCGATCGTGGGCGAGTGCGCCTCCTTGATGAAGAAGGTGCCGGTGAAGATCAGGAGGTCCGGGCCGAGCAGATCCTCGACCTTGTCGAGAATGCGCGGGTCGCGCGCCAGCCGGGCGGCCCACGGCATCAGGAGATAGGGCATCGTGCGCCATTTCATGTCCGGATGCGCGTTGACCGGCGTGCCGAGCCACGCCTCGTAGCGCGCGACGCCCTGCCGGCACGCTTCCAGCTCCGCCGCGTCGAGCAGCGGGAACGGCGAGAGGAAGCCGTCGTGCTTCCATTGCGTGACCTTGTCCGCCGGCAGCGCGCCCATGGGGGCCTCTCCGCGTTGACACCGGCGGCGCCCAGGGCACATATTCCGGTGAGTGGGATTTGATCCCAAAACTATCGCAGGCCCCCGGCTCGCGATCAATAGCGGGAATCGCCGAATGGCGCGGAAGGCACAGGCGGCGGACACGCCAGGAATGGACACGGGGGGAACGGTGGCCCGCACGCTCGCGGTCCTGACGGTGATGGCCGAAGCGGGCGGGTCCATCGGCGTGACGGATGTCGCCACGGCGCTCGGCCTGCCCACCAGCACAGCGCACCGCCTCCTCGACCTGTTGCGCGGCGCGGGCTTCGTCGAGCGGGATGCCGCGCAACGGCGCTACCGGCCCGGCCTGCAATTCCTGCGCGTCGCCCACCTGGTCACGCAGAACACGTCCTTCGCCCTGTTGTGCCAGCCTGCCCTCGACAGGCTGACGGCCGAAACCGGCGAGACCGCGCTCTATTGCGAGTATCTGCCGGACCATCACCCGGACCCGCACATGGCGGCGTATGCAGCCAAGAGCGACAGCCCCCACTCGCTCCGGTACCGCATCACGCTGTTCAAACCCGCGCCGGTCGAGTGCGCCGCTTCCGGGCTCGCCATCCTGTCGTTCCTGCCCCCGCACATCCGCGCGAGCGTGAGCAGGGCGCCCCGCGCCGCGCCGCTCACCGGCAAGCACCTGTCGAGTGCTGCGTTGGCCAGGCTGATCGAGACCACGCGGCGACAGGGCTTCGCCTTCAGCAGCGGGGTCATCCTGCCCGACTCGGTCGGCATTGCCGTGCCCATCCGGATGTCGGAGGAGCGGCCGATCGGGTCGCTCACCTTGACGATCCCGCTCAGTCGCTTCGTGAAATCGAAGCTGAAAACCTATGTGGCGCTGCTGACGGAAGAGGCCCGATTGCTGTCGACCGCGAGGCTTTCCTGAATTCTTGCCTGTGGCCTGCCCGACGGTTCCGGATCAAGGATTTGGAGGTCGAGCCTGTGGGCTTTGACGCTGTCATGGACCCCGACACCACCCAGGTGTCCGGCAAAATTTCAGCCCTTCAAACAGAAATCTCCGGATCGGGACGTGGGCGCCGGAAAAGTAAGACAAATCAATGCGTTGCCGACCAAAATTACTGTGGCAAAAATGCAACATTTGTTGGACGGACGCGCCGGCCTTCGCCACAATGGCTTGGGCCGCTGGGCGCCCAGCATTGGTTCCAGGGGAGAAAAGTATATGGCGTTGGGGAACCGAATCATCGTGCTGGCCGCCCTGGCCTTGTTCGGGACGGCGGTCATTCATTCTCCCGCAACGGCCCAGGTCAAGGCGCCGGCAAAGTCGAAGCTGAAGCCCCCGGTCAAGGCCGATCCGTCGGACAACGTCGCCGATCAACTCAATGCCAAATGGCAGCAGGACAACGGCGCCTACGCCGGTTTCAGGCAGGCGGAACCCGCCGTGGTCCCGGTTTCATTCGCCACCCCCGCCGTCGCCAACGATTGGGGCGACCGCCTGGTCTCGCGCGCCATGAACTACCTGGGCACGCCCTATCGCTACGGCGGCACCTCGCCGAGCACCGGCTTCGACTGCAGCGGCTTCGTCTACTACCTCTACGGCGCGGTCTTCGGACAAAAGATCCCGCGCATGCCGCACGACATGGCGCGCGAGGGCACGCCCGTCGCGCGCAGCGACCTCAAGCGGGGAGACCTTGTCTTCTTCGGCTACCGCGGCACCTTCACCCACATCGGAATCTATGCCGGCAACGACCAGTTCGTTCATGCCACGCATCGCGGCTCGCCCGTCATGGTGACGAACCTGGACGCCGACTACTACCGCCAACGCTACATGATGGCGGTGAGGCTATCTCCGCAGTAGCGGCGCCGAAGGCGTCATGCCCCGCACAGACGAGTGCCGCCTCGCTTGACACGACCTTCGAACGCACCGCGTAATCGACTCCGACGTCAAGGGACTCGAATGCGGTCCGGCGGCCGTCGGCGCACTGCTCTCGCCAGGGGGAAGCAACGGTCAGCGTCATGAATGTGTTGGTGATCGGCGCCTGCAACGTCAACGACAGCATTTACAGCCTCGCCAGGGACGAGAGCATCCAGCCGCCGATCGTCGCGGGGGCGGGGACGATGTCGGGCGGCCACACGCCTTATGTGCACTCCGTGCAGGAGGCCATTCAGTTCGTCCGTTACGTCCGCGAGGTCATTGAACTTCCGGCAAGTGTTCGTCGGTACATTTTTACGGATCAGGATTTTTTCCCGAGGGGGCTGGGCAGCGCCTTCGACGAAGCCGACATCGTTCTGTTCGAATTCAGCACGCCCCTCGAGATCGAATTCGGCGCGTATCGCCTGAACCGAAACGAGTTGCAGCGCCGGCTGATCACCCCGTTGAGCGAGGCTGTGCCGTCACTGGCAAGGCCGCTCGGCGAATGGTTTCACGAGGGCATCCTCAAGGGAAACCCGGAACGTACTGCGGTGGCGGCCAGGGCGCTGGCCGGCCTGCAGCACGACCTGGGCGATGCGCTGGCCGATGCGCCGGAATGGAGAGAGTTGTTCTGCCACGTGCGCGGCCGACTCCTGAACAAGGCGGAGATCGTCCATTTCCTCAATCAACTCAGGATGATGTTCGACGCAAGGTTTGCCGTCGTGATGCCTTCCCTGCGCTACACACTGGATGGCCGGGGTTGGGGCTGGCCGCTGGAGTTCACGGAACAGCTCGAAGATGCCTGTTCGGAACTGGACCTGCCGTTGCTCGACTTCGACGGCGTCGTCAGGCGCTGCGGCCCCGAGGTCGCGTTGATGCCCGATCTATACCACCACAGGCCGGGCTTCACGGGGTTTCTCGACGAGATCCTGCGCTTCATGCGCGAGGTCGCGTCGAAACAGCCTGGCGGCCTGCCAGACCAACAACGCCGGAAGCCACGGGATGCAGGCGTCATTCGATCTTGCCGATGAGTTCCTGCGCCAGGCGCAGCGCCGGCCGCAGCATCCCGCGGTGGTCGTCGACGAGGTCTGCCTGAGTTACAAGGATCTCGCGCGGCAGGTGCTTCGCCTTGCCGCGCACTTCTCCCGGCGGGTCGATCCCCGGATTCTCGTGGCCTTGCCGCAGGTGCCGGATGCCTACGCCGCCATCATCGCGTCCGGCCTGGCCGGCGGCTACTACACGCCCCTGAATCCGGTGGCGCCGACCGCCAAGCTGCGCCGTATCGCCCGGCTGCTGCAACCGGACTTCATCGTGGGTCGGGGGGCGATCGTTGCCGATCTGGCCGACGAGGCTCCGGCGGCTGAAATCCTGGATCCGGCCCGCCTCTCCGTCGTGGAGCCCGCCCACGACCTGACCCGGCGGCACCGTCTTGCCTACGTCACCTTCACGTCGGGCTCCACCGGGATACCGAAGGGCGTGATGGTATCCCGACAGGCGATCAATACCTACGCACGGTGGGTAAATCAGCGCTTCGGCATCACCCCCGAGGACCGTGTATCGCAACATCCCAACCTGGCGTTCGATATCAGCATGACGGATATCATCGGTGCCTTCTGCGGCGGCGCCACGCTCTATCCGCTGCTCGACGAGGCCGATCGGCTGATGCCCGCGCGCATGATCGAGCGCGAGAAGATCACAGTCTGGAACTCCGTGCCGAGCGTGGTCAGCCTCATGATGCAGGCACGCCACGTGACGGAGCGCAACCTGGGGTCGGTTCGCCTGTTCAACTTTTGCGGCGAGCCGTTGTTGCCCGAGCATCTGTCGGCCCTGTTCGCTGCCCGCCCCGACGCCGTGGTGCAGAACACCTACGGGCCGACGGAAGGCACGGTGGCCATGACCGCCTTGCAGCTCCGCGCGGATAGCTGGCAGGAATACGCGAGGACCTCCATAGCGCTCGGCGAGGCGCTGCCCGCCATGCGGCTGGATCTTGTCGGCGGCAGCCATCCGGACGAAGGACAAATCGTCATCTCGGGTCCCCAACTGGCCGACGGGTATTGGCAGGAACCGGCCCTGAGCCGACAGGCATTCCGCCCCTTGAAGATCGCCGGTCACGGACTCGTGCAGGGCTATTGGACCGGCGATTGGGCCGAACGCCACGATGGCCAGGTGTATTTCCGGGAGCGGCTCGATTTTCAGGTGAAGATCCGAGGCTTCCGGGTCGAGCTGGATGAAGTCTCGGCTGCGCTCCGGGACTGTGGCTGGCCGATTGCCTGTGTCGTTGCGCGCCAGGATGCTCTCGCCGCCGTGGTCGAGGCGGTGCCCGGCAAGGAATTCGACGAGTCAGGGCTTCGCCGGGCGCTTGCATGCCGGGTGGAGAGCTACGCCATCCCCCTGAACATTCGGGCGATCGAGCGTATGCCACGCAATGAGAACGACAAGCTGGACCGGACGGCCGTCACGGATTGGCTGGAGCAGGAACTTGCCGCGCCCGACACCAGCCCACCGAACCGCCAAAACGAAAAAGAAGCATGAGCTCCTATATCGACCCTCGGATCGAGGCCGCCTTCGCCGAGGTTTTTCCCGGCGCAGGGGCTTTGACCGCTGCGACCACGCCTGCGGATGTGAAGGGCTGGGACAGCATGAATCATGTCCGTTTCATCATTGCCGTCGAGGAACGGGTGGGCATTCAATTCCGCCCCAGGGAAGTCGTCCGCATGCGCTGCATTGGCGATCTTCATGCCTTGGTCGTCAGCAGAATTGGCAGTGGCTGAAGGAACTGGCTTTGCCGTGCTGTACGTCAGCCGGCGCCGGACCTGAAATCGCCGCAGCGCATCCTGGTGCGCATCTCGGAGAGCAAAAGCGGGTCTTCCGGCAAGGGCCTGCGGTAGGTGGCCACCAACGCGCCCAGGTGGTCCGGCCGGTCATGTACGGCGGTGCGCAAGTGCGGGCTGGTGGGATCGCGCCACAGCTCCTGGGGAAACAGCGCGATCGTTCCCTCGGCCTCGACGCGCGGCTGCGGTGCCACCGGCTCCCCGCGATTGCCGCAGAGTACCCCTTTGAGCGCTCCGATCAGGTCCTGCGATGGGCCAGGCGCCCAGTGGCATATCGGAGTCGGGCGGGCATTCATTTCGAGCAGGTACGAAGTATCTCCCTCCCCGGTGCGGATGAAGTCGAAGCCGACAAAGCCCGAGAGAGCAAGGCGTCGCACCATGCGCTCGGCCGCCGTGCGCATTTCCGGGGAGTCGACGAGCTTGACCACGGACGCCGGGCCATTGGCGGGCAGGGTCTGCACCGCCTCGACGCTGATGCCTCCCAGCACCTCCCCTTGCCAGCAGAATACCGCGCGATTGGCCGGTACCCCCGGCACGAAGGCCTGCAGTGTCATGGCGCTGAAGGCCTCCGTGTCATCAGACTGGCCGGTTCGACCCGGGCGATTCGCCGCCTGCCCGATTAAGCGGCGGCTGCCGGCCCACCATCGCAGGTCGGCAAATGCCCTCTCAGCGGCCTCGTGGTCGTGGATGATGCGCACGCCCTGCCCGCCATGGCTGGCGTCCAGCTTCAGGACGGCCGGCAAGGCTTGGCCGGCGAGACACTGGCGTAGTGTTGCAAGGTCGGGCACCGGCTGGCTCTGCGGGATGCGAATGCCCTCATGACGCGCGACCTCGACGAACCGGCTCTTGAGAAGGCCCAGCGCGCGGCCTGTTGCGGGGCCCAGTGACCGCTCGATGAGATTGCCAACCTGTCGCCGCGCAGGGTCTCCGGACCGGGCGCAGAGAGCCTCGACCGCAAGGAGACACTCGCCGGCGGGATCATCGCCGGGAATCACCAACCCAGGCTGCTCGTGCATGATCGTGTCGACAATGTCGGACAGGGCTCGCCGGCGGGAGCGGCCAAGCCGGCTGGTTGTCACGCCGCCGAGGCGATGCAGCGCGTGGTGCGCCGGTACCAGGACATGCACCGCGAGGCCGCGATGCGCCATTTCCAGACACAGGCGGGACACGAACGGCCAGTGCAGGACCGCTACCACCAGGACCTTGCCCGGTCTTCCCGCCGCTTCATCGATCGAAGTCAAGTTTGTCCATCCCAGAACGAAAGTGGGCGGTGTGGAAGGAGCGGCGGCGAGGCAACTCCAACTCTTTGACGTGCACGGTGCTGATCTGATCAGCCGGCGAGAATGCCTTCGACGATCTCCTGCACGTTGAGGGCCTCCGCCAGGGTCGCCAGATGATGCGGCTCGCCACGCGCGAGTTTTGCCACCCCTTCGAGCTGGCGCCTGAGCGCCAGCGGCCGGGCCTGCGCCTGGGGCAGCGCATCCGGCGCCGGCTGCCAGGTGCCATCCGTCCTGCGCCGCTCAGCGATCGACCAGTCGCAGAGCCGTACCGCGCCCTTGTCGCCTTCCAGCATCCAGATGTTGTGATCGTCCTTCGCCGTCTCGCCGACCGCGCCCGCGAGCGTGACCGGCAGATCGCCCGCCTGCAAGGTCGCCGTGATGCGCCGTTCGGATTTGCCGGCCTCCGGAAAAGACGCCTTGCCGCTCAGGCCCCCCAAGGGCCCGACGAGCCGCCGTGACAGAAAAAGGAAATGCGAGACGACCTCGCGCGTAAAACCGCCCTGCTCCGGCCTGTCCAGCCAGCCCGCCGCATCCGTCTGCCAGGAGCGCGGCCACCGGGCGAAGCCCACCTCGATCGCGATGCGCCGGGGCGTGCCGATCTCGCCGCTCTCGATCCAGCTCCGGATCGTCGACACGGCAGGAGAAGAGGCGAAAGGAAAGTTCACCGCGCCACGGTTGCCGGCCTCCGCCACGAACGCAGCTGCGTCGGCGACATCGACCGCGAGCGGTTTCTCGCTGAACACGGTTTTGCCGGCCGCCAACGCTGCGCGGGCGTAATGAAGATGCGAGGCGGGGGGCGAAGCGATGTAGGTGCAGTCGCTCGCCGCAATGACGCCCGCCGCATCGGCGAGGCGCGGCACCTGGGGAAAGGTCCTTTCCATGCGCTGCATCGCGGCAGGTGCCGGATCCCAGAGGCCGCAGGCCTGCACCAGCCCGGAATCCTGCTGGAGGATCGCGTTGAGCAGCCGCTCTCCCATGATGCCGGCGCCGATGATGCCGATCGCAACGCTGTCGTTCTTCATGCCACCGTTCGTCATACTTGTGACCGCAGCCCCTCTTGCCGTTGGATGTCGCGACTGTTGTACGGCGTCACCGGAAAGCGGTCACCTCCCGGCGCGGGACAGAGGCGAGAGCTCAAGTACCCAGCAAATGGGGGTAGCGCCGGCCTGCTCCAGTTGACCGGTGGGGACGACATCTCGGCCGCCCAAATGGACCAAGCCGCAGCTCACGCGCCTGGTAGCCGAGGCGGCGGCCGGCGGCGGCTGGCTGGCGCGGCAGGTGGTGCGGTTGATTCCGCATCCGCCGAGAAGGCGCTACCGGGCCTCCCAAGCCCGGCTGCGCCAAAGCGGTAGGCGGGAACCTATTCGATCCCCAGACCGTTGTCCGCCTTTAGAAGGACAGAATGATCGAGCGAATTGGGGGCGTTCAAAATTCTTGGCTCGGAGGAATCGAGATGTCGAGGCTGTTTCTGAAACTGATGCTCGGTGTGGGCATCGGCATCACCGGGGCGGCGTGCCAAGACGACGGCTCTGCCCCACCGCGAGGCTACTATCAGCCGGCGCCGACGGGCTACAGCAACCCGTATTACAACAGCGGCTATTATGGTCCCGCACCTGCTCCAAGGTATGGCTATTCGCAGTCTGCGCCGAACTACTATTACGCCAATCAGCCGGGAAATCAGGGCTGGTACAATCAGAGTGACGGCCGTCGCTATACCTCGGTGACAGTGACGAACCGCGGCCAGAACGGGTATCGGGACGACGTCGTTCAGCAGCAGGTCGTTTGCGGAAGCCAGTACTACGACGGTTACCGTACCCGCACCGCACCTCGGTGCTGATCGCAGCCCTGCGCGCGTTCATAAGGACCGCGCATTCGACGAGCTGTATTTGAGCCCTGGTGCGCGCACTCGCCAGCCTGAAGGCCGGGGACCATGCCGCCGGAGAGGCGCGGCTCTGGCTGGCCGAGACGCCGGCCGAACATCGTTCGCGCCAGGACATCGCCCAAGTGCCGACGGGTAGGCGCTCTTGTCGACGGCGGAGCATCACAGGAGCTTCGAGGAGATCAAACCGGGGCAGCTTCGCCAGGGAAGGCCGCGCCGACCTGGTTACCGCAGGCTCTTTCGGGCAAGTCGATCGTTGAACGAACGAAGATCGATCACGATTCGTTGGTGGCTTCCCTTGCCAATTTCCTCCTTGTCGTCGCGCGCCGACACTTTGAAGTCAATTCGCTTTCCGTCGACGCCTGTGACCTCGGCCGTCGCGCGTACATCGTGACCCACCGGCGTGGCGGCCAAATGCTTTACATCCACGGCAATACCGACCGCGCTTTCGCCTGTGTCCAGAAACGGCCTGATGGCATTGAGTGCGGCGTTCTCCATGACCAGAATCATCACGGGCGTCGCAAGCACCTGCGGTAACATGGCGTCCTTGAATCGATTGGCGAGGTGTTCGGGCTGCACGCGCAATGTCGCAGTTCCTGTGGCTCCCAGCGGAATCGGCTTCATCTGTTCGATCCCAAGTTTGAAAAACTTGAGCACTCTCGGGCTCATATGGAGTGGCAGGTATATTAGCTCGGCATCCTAGCGCCAGGCGAGCCGCCGCTCCCGCTGCTGCGAGCGCGACAGCAGCGCGGCCGGGATCAGCGCCAGCAGCGCCACGATGGCGATCACGATGAAGGTGTCGGAAAAGGCCAGCATCTGCGCCTGGGCGTTCACCATGCTGCCGAGGAACTCCATCGCCGCCGCCTTCTGCTGCTGGAACGGCAGGCCCGAGCGTTGCATGAGCTGCTCGATCTGGGTCAGCAGGCGCTCGGTGGTGCGGTTGCCCCAGTCCTGGGTGGCGGTCAGCGCATCGGCGTGGAAGCGCGTGCGGACCTCGAAGAAGGCCACGATCAGATTGATGCCGAAGGCGCCGCCGAGCTGGCGCATGAAGTTGGCGACGCCGGCGCCCTGGCGCACCCTGTCGGGCGGCAACGCCTTCAGCGCCGAGGCATTGAGGCTGGGGTTGATGAAGCCGAGACCGAGCCGCGAGACCATCACCATGCTGACCAGGGTCCAGAACGTCGTGTCGGCGCCGGCGCCGACCATCAACGCGAAGCCCGCCGCGAACAGCACTAGGCCGCCGATGATCATGGTCGAGCCCGGCATGGCGTCCGACAGCCGGCCGGCCAGGGGAAAGATGAAGGCCAGCATCAGCCCGGCCGGCATCATCATCAGCCCGGCCAGCAGCGGCGTGAAGCCCACCATGGTCTGCACGAAGACCGGAATGACATAGGTCGAGCCCATCATGCCGGCGCCGAAGATGAAGGCGATCACCGCCGTGGAGGCGAATTCGAGATTGGCGAAGATGCGCATGTCCAGAAGCGCGCGCGGCGTGCGGAGCTCCCACAGCACGAAGCCCACGGCCGCCACGGTGCCCAGCACCAGGCGAAACACGATGACGTCGGAGTTCCAGCCCTCGCGCTGGCCGTCGGCAATGCCGGTCATGAGGCCCCACAGACCTACGCAGAGCAGCGCGAGGCCCAGCCAGTCGAAGGGCGGGATCTCGCGCGCCAGCGGCCGGGTCGGCATGAACAGCGCCCCCATGAGGGCGGCGAGGCCGCAGAACGGCAGCGAGATGTAGAACACGTAGCGCCACGAGAAATACTCGATCATCAGGCCGCCCAGCGTCGGGCCGATCGCCGGCGCGAACACGACGCCGAGGCCGAAGATGCCCATCGCCGTGCCGCGCCGCTCGGCCGGAAAGACCGTGAAGATGGTGGCCATCACCAGCGGCTGGGCGATGCCGGCGCTGAAACCCTGCAGGACACGGGCGAAGATCAGCACGTCCTCGTTGGGCGCCATGCCGCCCAGCAGCGCGCCCAGCGAGAAGAAGAACAGCGCGCCGATGAAGGTGCGCCGTTCGCCCAGCACGCCCGACATCCAGGCGTTCAGCAGCATGCCGGCGGTCATCGTCGCCATGTAGGCCGACGACATCCACTGCGCCTTGTCCTGGCCGATACCAAAGGCGCCCATGACGTCGGGCACGGCGACGTTGACGGTGGTCATCGCCAGCACCATCGCCACCACGCCCATCATGCCGGTGATCGTCACCAGCCAGCGATAGGCCGGGCCGTAACGCTCGGCGAGGAAGGCGGCGTTCTGGACGTTTCCGTCACTCATGCTCAATCTCGTACGCCTCCCCTGTCTTGCGGGAGAGGCTGGGAGGGGGAAGACCGCGGCACGACCGTCTGCCGATTTCAGACCGGACGATTTCGAACATCGCCTTTGAGGCTTTCCCCCCTCGCCCCCTCCGGGGGCACTCCCCCCGCTGCGCGGGGGCAGAGAAGCCCGACCCGAAGGGCCTAACGGACGTCAATGTCGACTTCGACCATCATACCCGGCGTCAGCGGCCTGGGCATGTCGACCAGGTCGATCTTCACCGCCACGCGCTGGGTGATCTTGGTGAAGTTGCCCGAGGGATTGGGCGTCGGGATCAGCGCGAAGCGGGCCATGGTGGCGCTGCCGATGCGCGCGACGCGGCCGGTGAACTTGTCGTCGGGGAAGGCGTCGACAGAAATGTGCACGGTCTGGCCGAGCTTGAGCCGGCTCACCTGCGTTTCCTTGATGTTGGCCTCGACCCAGACTTCCTTGGGGTTGTGCAGCAGCAGGATGCGCTGGCCGGCGGCGACGTACTCGCCCGGCAGCACGAAGGTGCGGTCGATCACCGCCGGTATCGGGCTCTTGATGGTGCGGTCCTCGACATCGACGAGCTGCTGGTGGAGCTGGGCCGCGAGGTTGGCGACCTGGTGGGTGAGGGCTTCGATCTGCGCGTCGATCACGCCCAGCCTGTCATGGCCGACGCGGGCCTCGTCGAGGCTGCCCTCGGCCTGCTCATGCTCCGCCTGAAGCTGCAGGATCTGGATTTCGAGCTTGGTCACCGCCGCCTGTGACATCTGGAGCTGGCGTTCGTTGACCACGCGGCTGGCGAACAGCACGCGGTTGCGCTCGAGTTCCAGCTTGGCGAAATCGAGGTCGGCACGTAGCGCCGCCAGCGCCTTCTCGCGGACCGTCACGTTCGAGGTGCGCGTGCGCATGGCCGCATCGGCCTGGTTCCGGTCGAGCTTGCGCTCGGCGCGCAGTCGCGTCCGCTCGACCCGGACACCCTCGATTTGCGCCCGGAAGGCATCGGCCCTGAGCTTGGCGACGCGATCGTCAATGCGCACGAGCACCTGGCCCGCCTCGACCTGCATGCCCTCGCGCACCGGCATCTCGACCACCCAGCCGTCGGCGCGGCTCGACACCGTCACGATGTCGGCGCTCACGCGGGCGTCGTACTCGTAGACGTGAGTGAAGCGCATGTAGAGCTCACGACCGCCGTAGGCGAGCGCCGCCAGCAGGACCGCTGCGATGACGAATGTGCGCGGGCGCAACAGCGCCCGGCCGCGATCGGCCGACCACTGCCGGTGGCGCGGCAGCGCGCTCACCTGTGGCGGCGGCGCCTGTGGGACTGCGGGCGTCGAAGCCGGCACCGGCGCGACGGGACCGCGCGCGACCGGCTTGGCCGGCGGTGCCGTCGAGGATGCGGGCGGCGGGATGGACTGGTCCACGGATGTTACTCGGCGGCGACCAGGCGCGGACGGGCGCGTTCGTCGCCCGCAAGGGGATCGGCGAGCGGCTGCAGCCGCGACTTTACCCGTCCGAGCAAGCGGACGCAGGCGCGGATCTCCGCCTCGCTGCAGTCGCGCAGCAATTCGCGTCGCAGGCCGCGGCCGACCGCGGCGATCGAGGCCAGTGCCGGCCGCGCCTTCGCCGTCAGGAAGACACGCTTGACCCGCCGGTCGCCGGGCTGGGCACGGCGCACGACCCAGCCATCGGCCTCGAGCAGGTCGAGCTGGCGCACCAGAGTCGAGCCCTTGATACCGACCCGGAGGGCCAGCGCATTCTGGGTCATCCCCTCGGGGTGGGCCGAGAGGTTGACCAGCGCCACCCAGCGCGCCGTGGAAAGGCCCAGCGGCTTCAGTCGGGCGTCGAGCACGTGCCGCCACAGCCGGGAAACCTCGGCCAAACCGAGCCCCAGCCGGTAGGACGGATCGTCGGCGGTCGTCATCGAAAAATCATAGGACTGAAATCATTAGCACGCCAACGATCGACACCCGCGTCCGCCGGCAGGCTGCAACGCGCCTCGTGCATGACGGTGGAATCAGGCCGGCCGGGCGCGGCGGCCGATCAGCAGGACCAGCGGCACCGCCAGCGCCGAGCACAGGGTGTAGAAGCCGAAGGCATTGATGTAACCCAGCATAGCCGCCTGGCGGTTGATCTCCTTCGACAGGCGGGCGAGCCCCTGCACCGTCTCGAAATCCCAACCGCCGGTCACCCAGGGCAGCGCCAGCGCCTTGTTGTAGGGATTCACCAGCTCGACCATCCGGCCATAGTTGGCCCCGGTAGCACGCACGATCTCGGCGACGCAGATCGAGATGAAGAAGCTCGAGCCGATGTTGCGCAGCAGGTGATAGACCGCCGTCCCCTCGGCCAGGTTGGCGGCACCGATGGTCGAGAAGGTGACCAGGGTGAGCGGCACCCAGATGACGCCGATGGCGATGCCCTGGACGAAGCTGTTGGCCATCAGCGTGCCGGTGCCGACGTTGAGGTCGAGCCCCATCAGCCAGAAGCCGGAGATCGCCTGCAGCGAAAAGCCGCCGATCAGGCCGACGCGCGGGTCCATCCGACCGACGAAGATGGCGAGGAAGAAGCCCATGGTGGCACCGGCGCCGCGGGCGGCCACGATCTCGCCGATCAGCAGGTCGGGGAAACCGGCATGCTGCTGCAACAGTGGCGGCAGCAGCACCATCGGCGTGAAATTCAGCATGCCATAGATCAGGACCAGCACGAGGCCCAGCGCATAGTTGCGGTCGAGCAGCAGACGCAAGTTGAGGAACGGCCGCCGCGCCGTGAGGCTGTGCGCCAGGAAAACCCAGAACGCCAGCCCGGCGATGAACGTCTCGAGCATGATCTCGGTCGAGTCGTACCAGTCGAGGCGCTGGCCGCGCGACAGAACGAGCTGGATGCAGGCGATGGTGACCGACAGCGAGAGGAATCCGGTCCAATCGAGCGCCGTGCGCCCGACCGGCTTGTCGCGCGGCAGGGTGAGGCGCAGGCCGGCGAACGACAGGAAGCCGACGGGGACGATCATGTAGAAGGCCCAGCGCCAGCTGTAGAGTTCCGACAGCATGCCGCCGACGGTCGGGCCGATCACCGGACCGATCACCACCGCCATGCCGAAGATCGAGGTCACCAGGCCCTGCTGCCGCTTGGGGAAGCTGTCGAGCAGGATGGTCTGCGACAGCGGGATCACCGGGGCGCCCAGCGCGCCCTGCAGGACCCGCCAGAACACCAGTGTCTCCAGCGATTCGGCCGCGCCGCAGAGGAAAGTGGTGACGGTGAACAGGAAGACCGACCAGATCATGGTCTCGCGCCGGCCGAAGCGCGCCGCCAGCCAGCCGGTCATCGGCGTCGCCACGGCGGTCGCCAGGATATTGAAGGTCATCGCCCAGGCGATCTCGTCCTGGGTCGCCGACATCGTTCCCTGCATCTGCGGCAGGAGCGTCGAGGCGATCAGCAGGGTGGTGGCGTAGAGGGTCGAGCCGAGCACGACCGTCACCAGGATCAGGACGCGGCGGCCGAGCGAATAGGACTCGCCCGGGCTCGCCGGCGGCGCCGCGATGGCAGCAACGGGGGCAGCGGGGACAGCGACAGGGGTGGGGGTGCTTGAACTCATGGCCAAGGCTATTGTAGCCTAGGCAACAATATCCGACCAATCAGCTTTGGCGTGGCCGCCCGGGAGGGGCCCCCGATGAGTCCGGACGACGACGGCTATATCGGCTACGTGCTGTCGGACGTGGCGCGCCTGATCCGCACGGTGTTCGACCGGCGCGTGCGCAGCCTCGGCCTCACCCGCGCCCAGTGGCTGGTGCTGTCGCGGCTCTATCGCCGGCCCGGTGCCAGCCAGACCGAACTGGCCGACATGCTCGAGGTCGATCGCGCCAGCGCCGGCCGCATGATCGACCGCATGGAGAAAGGCCACTGGGTCGAGCGCCGCGCCGATGCCGGCGACCGCCGGGTGAAACGCCTCTACCTGACGCCCGAGGCGCGTCGCGTCCACGCCCGCATGTGGGCGATCGCCGAATCGACGATCGACGACGCGCTGTCGCCCCTATCGCCATTGGAGCGCGCCCGGTTCACCGGGCTGGCGGCGCGCGTGAAGGAGCGGCTGCAGTCCCTGGCCGGCGCCGATGTCGTCGAGGCAACGGATGCTTCCGCCCCTAGTCCGCGCGCGCGCAGCGCCGCCGCGTCATGAGCCGCCGCCATCAGGCGCTGCCGCGCCTCATCCTGCTGGTGGTCGTGCCATTGGTAGCCATCGCCGGCGCGGGATACTGGTGGCTGTCGGGCGGCCGCTACGTGGTCACCGAGAACGCCTACGTGAAGGCGCACATCGTGCAGATCGCGCCGGAAGTGGCCGGAACCGTCCGCCGCGTGCCGGTGCTCGACCATGCCGTCGTCTCGACCGGCGATACCCTGCTGACGCTGGAAACCCGGCCGTTCCGGCTGGCGCTGGACAGCGCCGAAGCCGAACTCGACACGGCGCGGGCCCACGTCGAGACCCTGCGCGGCACCTGGCGCGAGGTGGTGAGCGAACTGGCCGATGCCGAATCGCGGGCCGCCTACGCCCAGCGCCAGTGGCAGCGGCAGGAAGAGCTGGCGCTGAAGGGTATCCTGTCCGCCAGCAAGCGCGACGAATCGCAGAACGACGCGCGCACCGCGGCAGATCGCGTAGCGGCGGTGCGCGCCAAGCTGCGCCGCGTTCTGACGGCGCTCAACGGCGATCCCAACCTGCCGGCCGACGACCATCCGCTGGTGCGCGAAAAGAGCGCCGCCCGCGAGCGCGCCGCGCTCGACCTCGCGCGGACGACGATACGGGCGCCGGTCGACGGCGTGGTCGTGAACCTCCGGGTGCAGCGCGGCGAGCAGGTCAAGGCGTCGACGCCGCTGTTTGCCCTGGTGGCGCTCAGCCGGCCGTGGATCGAGGCGAACTTCAAGGAAACCGAATTGACGCACGTGCGCGTCGGCCAACGGGCGCGCATCGTGCTCGATACCTATCCCGATTCGACGTGGGAGGCCGTCGTCGACAGCGTCAGTCCGGCAACCGGCGCCGAGTTCGCGATCCTGCCGCCGCAGAATGCCAGCGGCAACTGGGTCAAGGTCGTGCAGCGCCTGCCGGTGAAGCTGCGCCTGCTGCCGCACCAGGGCGAGCCGCCGCTGCGCGCCGGCATGACCGCGACGGTGAGCATCGACACCGGCCGCCAGCGCAGCATCGGCGACGTCACGCAGGTCTTCGGCGGCAAGCGCGCATCGGCCGACGATTCGGCGGCGCAGAGTCCCTAGGGGCGCTTCGCCAAGCCCTTCTGCAGCATCCGCCACTTAAGCTGGTCGAAACGATCCTGGCCGAAGAAGGGCTCGCCGTTGAAGACCATCAGCGGCACGCCGTAGTGGCCGCCCTTCCGCTGGGCTTCCTGGCTGGCCTCGATGACGGCATCGAAGCGGCCGGGATCGGCGGCGACCGCGGCATCCATCTCGGCCAGATCGAGGCCGGCGCGCTCGGCAGCACGCGCAAGGTGGTCGCCCTCGTGCCAGTTCTTGACCTTGCCACCCCAGATCACGCCGCTCACCTCGTTCAGGAAGGAGAGACCCTTGCCGCGCTCGCTCGCCGCCTGGCCGAGCCGCGTCAGCCGATGAATGTAGGGCTGCTCCTTGGGATAGGTCCGCGTCTTGGGATCCATCACGACCGGGTCGGGCGAGGGCCAGGCGAACGGCAGGCCGACGAACTCGGCGCTGCGGAACACGTCGCGCAGGAAATAGGTGAACCAGAGCGGATCGCTGTTGGTGAAGAAGTCCGGTTGGCGCACGGCGATCGGATAGACCACCCGGACATTGGCCGCGACGTCGTATTCCTTTTCCAGCGCCACGAGGCGCGGCGTCACCAGATACGAATAGGGCGAGCGAAAGGACCAGTAGAGATCGTAGTGGAGCGTCATGGGCGGAGAGTCATGGCGTGTAGAGTCCCTTCGAGGTCGCCAGGCTGACGCAGAGCGATTCGATCGCATCGAGAGTCGGGGTGTCGACACCGGCGCTGCGTGCGAAGGCCAGCGGCGCGCGAACGATGGACTCGATCTCCATCGGCCGGCCGAGTTCGTAGTCCTGCAGGATCGATGGGCGGTGATCCGGATAGACACGGGCCGGCCCATAGCGCTGCTCCGGACTGTCGTCGAGGACGACGCCATGAGCCGCCGCCACGGCCAGCGCCTCAGCATGCGCCCGGCGCGCCAGACGATTGACCAACGGCGTCGCCTGGATCGTGGTCGGCTGCGCCAGGACGAGGCAGAGCGTCGAGCCGGTGAGATTGGCCATGAGCTTGTGCCAGACGTCGTAACGGATATCGCGCGTGGCCGGCGAGGCGATGCCGGCAGCAACCAGCGTCGCGCGCAAAGCGTCGATGCGCGGGCTCGGCCGATCGTCGGTTTCCGCAACCCACAATGTGTTGCGCTCGGGCGAGATGTTGCGCACGACACCCGGCTCGATCACGTGGTTCGACGAAGTGACAACGGCGCCGATGGCGCGGTCGAAGCCCACGGCTTTGGCCAGGGCACCGCCGGGATCGAGCCGCGACAGGTCCGGTGCCTGCGGACGTGCGGGCCCGAGACCATGGCCATACCACCAGGGAATGCCGTTCTGGACGAAAGCGACCGGCGTGTCGGCCCTCAGCAGAGGGCCGACATTCTCTGCGAGTACGGCGAGGCCTGACGATTTCATGGTCACCAGCACCGCGTCCTGCGGCCCAAGGTCGGCCGGCCGGTCGCTCGCCCGCACCGGCGCCACGATGCGTCGATCGCCGACCAGCATGGTAAGTCCATGGGCGCGGATGGCGTCGAGATGCGCACCCCGCGCCACGACCGATACATCGTTGCCGGCCGCAGCCAGTCGGGTTGCGAAATTGCCGCCGATCGCGCCCGCGCCGAATACACAAATACGCATTGCCCGTCCTACCGATCGCCGTGGCCCAACCAGGAGACCGCAAGGTCACTGCGCGGCCGCGCCCGACAGGCGAGCGTCTGTCCCGCCCTCATCTGCTGCGGGCCGAGGGCGGCATCGCCGCGCGGCAGGAAGCTCACCTTGCCCGCCTCGAGCCGGCTGGTGCAGGTGCCGTGATTTCCGGTGGCACAGGCGAAGGGGTAGTCGATGCCTGCCGCGATGGCAGCTTCCAGGATCGTCTGGTTGGCGGCGCAGGCGATGACCTGCCTGGCGTTGATGATCGTCACACGACGGGACTTCATGGTGGGGGCCACAGTGACGCTCCTCAGGCCTTCGCCGTGTGGCGGCGCAACGGCGTCATACGGATCGAATTGAACTGCGGGACGTACCAGGCGATCGACGGAAAGTCCGCCAGGGCGTAGCCGTAAAGCGCGGGGCCGACCGCCGGCCTGTCGCCCACCACCACGGTACTGTGGATGTCGTAGTCGGCCATCGCCATGCCGCTGTCGGGCTCGACCATCACCTCGCCGACTTGCTCCACCGTGGCGTGGCCGTGGTCGTCCTCGACCAGCAGTTTCCTGCAGGCGCGGCTTCGCTTGTCGGAGGCGGTCATGGAAGAGGTTCCCCTTGCTGCAAGGAGGGTACGGGCTAGGCTGCCTCGGCGGCAAGGGCTAGACTTCAGGCAGAGGCGCACAAGCGTCCGGGATCGACCGGAGGAACCCGCATGGCACGCTCTTTCGACATCGAACCGCTCGCCGACACCACCTTCGGTGCCGTGGTGACCGGCGTGAAGCTCGGCACTCTCGACGACGCGCAATGGCGCGAGCTTCACGCTGCCTGGCTCGAGTACGCCCTCCTCATCTTTCCCGGCCAGCATCTCGGGCGCGACGTGCAGATCGCCTTCGCCAAGCGCTTCGGGTCGCTCGAGTTCGAGATGGCGGCGATCAGCAACGTGAAGTCCGACGGCACGCTGCGGCTCGAAAAAGACAACGACGACATGATGAAGATTCTGAAGGGCAACATGGGCTGGCATGCCGACAGCACCTACATGCCGGTGCAGGCCAAGGGGGCGGTGTTCAGCGCCGAGGTGGTGCCGAGCGTGGGCGGCCAGACCGGCTGGGCCGACATGCGGGCCGCCTACGATGCCCTCGACGACGGCCGGCGCGCGAAGGTCGAGCGTCTCGCCGCCTACCATTCGCTCCACTACAGCCAGTCGAAGCTCGGACACCAGACCAGGCAGCACGACGGCGAATACAGCGGCTACGGTCTTCACGATGGACCGGTGCCATTGCGTCCCCTGGTCAAGATTCATCCCGAGACGGGCCGCAAGTCGCTGCTGATCGGCCGCCACGCCCACAACATCCCTGGCATGGACCGGGCCGAGTCGGAGCGCTTCCTCGAGGGATTGATCGACTTCGCCTGCCGCCCGCCGCGTGTCTATCATCACGACTGGGCCCCGGGCGACGCCGTGGTGTGGGACAATCGCTGCCTGCTCCACCAGGCCACGCCTTGGGACATGACCCAACCACGCGTGATGTGGCACAGCCGCATCGCCGGCGACCCGGCGAGTGAAGCCGCGCTCGGGCGATCCGCCGTCAGTGGGGCGGCATCGGAATGAAGAGCGGCGGCGTGGCGACGGCGCCGGGTGGCCTGAGATAGACGTAGAACGGCGTCCGCCGCTCGACGACATCGTCGCCCGGCTGCGCGCGCCGGCTCACCAGCAGGTCGTCCTGGATGCGGACATGCATGTAGCCCGGAATGAGCTCGGCCCAGTTGGCCACGTCGGGCGTGAAGGCGACGTCATAGGAGTAATCCCTGACCAGCGTGACCACGTCCGCGCCGGCGCCATCGACGGGCTTTGACGGCACCTGCTGCCAGATCATGCCGGACTGAACGTAGACCGCCACCGGGTTGAGCATGACGTAGAGTGGGCCCTCGGGGCTGGTGTTCTGCAGCGCCAGAGTCATGCGGAACGACTTGCCGTCAGGTTCGGCCACGATCCGCTTCAACTCGACATAGAGCGAGCGCATGGCGGCATTCTCGAGCAGCAGCCGCGCCTGACGCTGCTGCTTTACCAGATTGGCCTGATAGCGGCCGACGCCGGCATCGACGGCAAAGGCCAGCATCACGGCCAGGATGACACCCAGCGTCACCGGCGAGCGCCACAGGCCGAGGGGTCGCCCGAGCTTCACCGATCTACCCGCCGGCGTCGCCGCGGCCTTGCGGGGTGCCTCGCGCAATTCGTCGAGCAGTTCGCGCTTCGGGCCGCACTTGGGGTCGCTCTGGCCTTGTTGCGCGGCCGCAAGCTGGCGGCGCAGGTCGCGGATCAGCGCGTCCTTCTGCTCGGACGACAGGGTGGCCGGATCAGGAGGCTCGCCGCTCATGTCACGATCGCGCCGTTGGCGATGTGGACGATCTGGTGCGCCTGCTCGGCCAGGGCGAGGTTGTGCGTGACAAGGACGAGCGTGGTGCCGACCTCGCGGTTGACCGTCCGGAGCACGTCCATGATCTCGATCTCGGTCTGCTCGTCGAGATCGGAGGTCGGCTCGTCGGCCAGCAGGAGCGCGGGATCGTTGATCAGCGCGCGGGCGATCGCGGCGCGGCGCTGCTCGCCGGCGGAAATCTCGGCGGGATAGGCCTCGAGGTAGCCGCCCAGCCCCATCCGCTCGAGCAGGGCCGCGGCCCGGGCATAGGTGCCAGAGGCGCCCTGTCGGCGGCCCAGCATCGCCGGCAGGGCGACGTTGTCGATCAACCGCAGCGTCGGCAGCAGGCTCGCGAACTGGAAGACGTAGCCCACCTTTCCGTTGCGGAAGGCCGCCAGCGCATTGTCCGACAGGCCCCACACGTCGGTGCCGTCGACGATCACCGAGCCGGCCGAGGGACGGCTGAGGCCGCCGATCATCGCCATCAAGGTCGACTTGCCCGAGCCCGAGCGGCCGATGATGGCCGCGAACCGGCCGGCCGGCACGTCGAGATCGATGCCGGCGACGGCGGTCACGAGGCCGCGCTCGGTCTTGTAACTCTTGCTCACCCGGCGGCATGCGAGCATCGCTCAGCCCTCGCCGCGGACGAGATCGTAGGCGTCGCGGCGACTCGCCCGCCAGGCCGGATAGAGCGCACCCAGGGCGCCGATCATCGACGCCAGCACGATCGACGCCGCTGCGAAAGCTGCCATCCGCGGCAGATCGAGCCAGACGAACGGCACGCCGATGTTCTCGAGGTAGAAGACCAGCGAGCGCTCGTAGAGCCGCATCACCAGCACGCCCAGGGTGACGCCCAGGACGCCGCCGACGCCGGTGGCGATCATCGCTTCGGCCACCATCATGCCGACCATCTGGGTGCGCCGCGCGCCAATCGCCTTCAAGAGGCCGAGTTCGCCGCGGCGTTCGGTGACGATCGCCGAGAAGAGGACGCTCACCATGACCGCCATGCTGGCGAACATCAGCACCATCAGGGCGAGGATGCCCTGCAGCAACGCCGACAAGCCTTGACGGATACCGGACAGCGACGAGTCGCCGGTCACGACCTTGGCGCCCTTGACTGCCGACAGAATGGCGAAGCGCGCCTGCAGCGCCGTGGCGCCCGGGGCCAGCTCGGCCAGGAAGCCGGTGACCTTGCCCGGCGCCAGCGCCGCCGGCCGCGCGCCGCCCATCTGGGCCATGCTGCCGGCCAGCGCCTCCAGCGTGGCGAATGACATGAAGACGCCGCGCTCGTGAGTGCCGACGCCGGTACGGCCGAGCTTGCCGTAGACCACATGCGGCTTGCCGAAGATCAGCAGTTGCGAACCGAGCGGCGCATCGCGGCCGGCGCCCAGGATCACATCGCCAGCGCGAAGCTCGCGGTTGAGCTTTTCCTTCAGCCAGGGCTGGACCGTGAAGTCGCGCGCCTGATCGATGCCGATCAAGTCGACCAGCTCGTGATGGCTGCCGATACCCGAATGCTCGGCGCGCACGATCTTCTGCGCCGCCGCCCGCCCGACGCTGGCGAGATGCGCCTTGTCGAGCGCGTCGGTGTCGAGCACCAGGTCGGTGGGCTCGACCGTGAGCAGGGCCGCGGTGATGTTGGTGAGCGCGCCTTCGGGCACCACCATCATGTCGGCGCCGAGACGCGTAAAACCCACCGCCATGCTGTCGTCGATGCTGCGCATGAGGGTGGCGCCGGTGAAGACGACGCCGCTGCCGATCGCCACGGCGGCGATCAGCAGGAAACTGCGCGCCCTGCGGCGTCCGAGGTTCTGCAGGGCGAGGCTGGCGAGCAGCCTCAAAGCGTGCAGGAGCGCGTGTGCTTCATGTGCTCCAGCTGGGTTGGGACGATCACGCAATCATGATGCCCACCATTGCTGGGCAGGATACCGACCAGCGTGTCGGTCGAGGTGTCGACGATGGCGATGCCGCTCGACTGACGCTGGAAGCCGCTGAACGGAGTCAGCACATACTTGCCGTCGTAGGTGATCGCCGGCGTCTGGAGGTCGGGGCCGATGCCCTGGATCTCCTTGATGATCTTCCAGGTCTTGGTGTCGACCACCATGAGCCCGCTGTAGGCCGGCGAAGGATGCAGAATGGACAGGTAGAGCTTGGAGCTGTCCATCGAAAAGACCATGTGGAACGGGTTCGGATACTTGCCGCGCCACAGCGGATCCTCGACATGGGCGACCTTGCGCCACTTCTTCGGATCGGGATCGCTGGTGCTGAAGACCGAGCAGTTGTTTTCCCGGAGGTTGTTCATCATCACCAGGAACTTGCCATCGGGCGAGAAGCCGATCTCGTGGCCGGGCGAGTGGATCTTGTCGAAGACGACCTTCCACGTATCCTTGTCGATCTGCTCGACCGGATACTGGTCCTGCGAATCCTTGTTAAACTGCAGGAAGGCCGCCGGGTCGAAATTCTTCTCGGGATCAAGGATGCAGATGCCGCCGCACAGCCGTACCACGGTCGCCGCCCAGCGGCCCTCGGGATGCCAGATCGTGCCGTCGGCGCCGGTGAGCGTGAGCGGCGCATCGCCGGGCAGCGAGCCTTCCTCGACGAAGAGTTCGCCCATCGGAATCATTTCCCAGTTGATCTTGTTGCCCTTGGTGCCGCGGTAATCGTAGAGGCCGGTTTCGGCGTCAGGATAGATCTTCCTGATGGTGAGCGTGCCGCCCCTGATCCAGGCGTCGCGCAGATCGGGGACGTTGGGCGCCCAATCGAACTTGAGTGCTGCCTTCACCTTCGACGTCGTACGGTCGAAGCAAGCGGCGATGTCCTTCTGGCCGTCGGTGACGAAATAGGACTGAGCGTCCTTGGGATCGACGGTGACGTGGACACCGAGCCCGAGCCCGGTGGTCTCCGACACATTTTCGATCAGCTGCATCTGCGTGCCGTCGAAGCGGACACGATAGATGTTGGTGCCGGGATCCGGCGCCTTCGTGGGGTCGACCGGGATCCCGTAGATTCGCGAATTCATGCCACCCTGCGTCGAGTTGACGAACTCGAAGCCGTGATACGGATCCGAGCTCGGAAATGCGCAGAGATGGTGGCTGATCGGATTGTAATCGCCGTAATTCCAATACCAGATGGAGGCCAGCACGCGGTTCGAGTTGAGATCGAGCGCATAAGTGCCGCCGCCCATCTTGGTCGGCAACAGAGCGATCCACTGGCCGAGGCTGCGTCCCTTGATGTCGGCCTTCGAGTCGACGATCTCGCGGACGATGTGCGATTGCTGGGCGCCCGCGCCGACGGTCTGGAAGATGCCGGTGTCCGAGGTCGAACCGCCGCCCAACGCATTGTAGCCGAGCACTGCCGCTTCGGCGACACCCGCGGTGCCGACGGCGACATTCAAGATCGTGCGCCGGCTCATTCTCGCCTTGCGTGGTGGCGGCGACGCCTCGGCCTTCAGCGTTGCGGCTTCCTGCTTTGCAATCAGGTAGGTCGCGAACTCGGCGTGGTCCTTCTCCAGCACTTCGGCGTTGCGCCTGAGGAATTCGTCGATCGAGGTATTCCGGGCCGGCAGAGCCGGCTCCGCACCCGCGGCAATGATCGGGGTGGCCCCCACGCCGGGAGAGGCATTCCTGGTGGGGTTCTCTCTGGTCGGCTCAACCATATGCCTCGCTCCTCCAGCACCGAGTACGGTGAATACTAGACGTGGCTCCCCGCGAAGGACATTCCGAAAAATGAAGAACTGACGGCTGATTTCCCGTCGCGGTGCAGCTAGTCTTCATCGATGGACTATGCCGTCATCATCAGCGCCATCGTGCTCGGCCTTTCCGTGCTGGCGACGGCCGCGAAGTTTCTCGACTGGTTCCTCCATACCGATCCGCAGACGATGATTCGGGTCAGCCGCTGGATGCTGCTGCTGCTGGTCCTCGCCTGTGCTCCAATTCTCGTCTGGGCGATCGCCGGCGGTCGCTGGTCGGCGGCCATGCTGATCGGCGCCGGCATGCTGATCGTCCCGACCTTCCTCAAATGGCGGGCAATGCTGGCGCCGTTGCGCGCGGCACTCGACTATTTCCGGCAGAAGCCGCGGCCCTTCGACATGAAAGTGGCTCCCGACGCTGAAACGGTGCAGCGCGCGGCGGCCGTCCTCGAGGCCTATGTCCAAAGCGCCGCCCTGCCGGCACCGTCGGATGACGGCATGTCACGCGCCGAGGCCTTCGACGTCCTGGGCCTCGCCCCCGGGGCCGACGAGGCAGCCATTCGGGCAGCGCACCGGCGTCTGGCCAGCCTCGTCCATCCCGATCACTCAGGTTCGACCTACTTCATGAAAAAGGTCGACCAGGCGAAGGACGCGCTGTTGCGGCCTCCACGCGAGTGGCCGCGGCTGTCGAGCGGCTAGCCCTTCCCCTCTTCGAAAGATCCTCCATGCATGTCGTCATCCTCGGCAGTGGTTCGCCCATGGTCACCGCCGACCGCGCCGGCCCCTCTACGCTGGTGCGCGTCGGCAAGACCGACCTGCTGTTCGACTGCGGCCGCGCCGTGCTGATGCGCGGCGTCGCCGTTGGCATGACGGCACGCGACCTCACGGCGCTGTTCGTCACCCACATGCACAGCGATCACACCACCGACTACAACGACGTCATCACGACACGCTGGATCACCAACACCGAGCCACGTCCGCTGCCGGCGTTCGGCCCGGTGGGCTTCGGGAAGTTCACCGACGCCACGCTGGCAATGCTGGAAAACGACATCCATTACCGCATGGCACACCATCCCGATCTGCCGCACGGGCCGCAGGTGACGGTGCAGGAAGTGTCCGAGGGTGTCGTATGGGAGGCCGATGGCGTGCGCGTGCTGGCGGCTCCCACCGATCACAGCCCGGTGCATCCGACAGTCGGCTTTCGCATCGAGGCCGAGGGCAAGGTGGTGGCGATCGCCGGTGACACGGTGCCCTGCGCCGGGCTCGCGAGCCTGTGCCGCGGCGCCGATGTCTATGTCCAGACCGTGATTCGCCGGCAGCTGGTCGAGAAGGTCCCGGTGCAGCGTTTTCGCGACATCCTCGACTATCACTCCGACATCGCGCAGGCCGCGCAGACGGCGCGCGATGCCGGCGTGCGCACTCTGGTGCTCAACCACCCGGTGCCGGCGCCGCGCCCGGGCAGCGAGCCGGAGTGGATCGCCGAAGCCAAGGCCCACTTCGACGGCGAAGTACTGCTGGCTGCCGATCTCATGAAGGTCGAGGCCTGACGAAAGTCGACGCCTGACTTCCGCTAGCGGACGTCGCCCTCCGCCCGCGCATCGTCATAGGCCTTTTGCGCCTGCTCGGCGTCCTGGACGGCGCGGTCACGTCGTGCCGCGGCCGCCTCGTCGAGAGCGTAAAGCCCTGCGGCAGATGCGAGAAAGAGCGCGCCGGCGACATAATAGCCCCAAGCCTCGATCCACAGGCGCAGGAGCACCAGAATGAGCGGCACCGGGAAGAAGACAAGGGTAAACCTGACCCAGGTCTCTCGGTCGTAGGTCCGGATCGCCATGTCGGCAGCCGCTTTCAAGCGGAAGGCCTGGCGCCGCAGCGCTACAAGATCCTCAGCCGGGTCGATCTTGGCCATTTCGGCGCCGATGATATAGGTCCCGCGATACAGGCGATACAGATTCCGGCCGTCGCGACATAGACACGAAGCAGGCCGGGCGTAGACCGCCGGGCGAACGTAACCGCCCGCCGAGGACCCGCCCATGACGCCGCATCAGATCACGCTCGTGCAAACAGACTTCGCCCAGGTCGCCCCTATCGCCGCCACCGCTGCCGATCTCTTCTACGGTCGGCTGTTCGACGTCGCGCCGCAGGTGCGGGCGATATTTCCCGACGATCTGTTGGGTCAGAAGAAGAAGCTGATGGCCATGCTGGGCACCGCCGTCGCCGGCCTCAGCCATCTCGACACGCTACTGCCGGCAGTGCGTGCACTCGGCCGGCGGCACGCCGGCTACGGCGTCAGCGCCGAGCAGTACGTGCCGGTCGGGGCGGCACTCCTGTGGACGCTGGAAAAGGGCCTAGGCGACGCCTTCACGGCCGAAACCAGGGATGCCTGGGCAACTGCCTACCGGGTGCCGGCCGGAACGAAGATCGAAGCCGCAAGCGAGATGCCGAAGGCGGCGTAGCGCCGAAATGCCGGATCATTGGACTCCCCCGCCGTAATGCCGTTGGCGTACCCGACGAGGCGCGCGGGGCGCTCCGAATGGAGTTTCGTCGCGACCCTGCGTCCGGCCTGGCATTCATGCGGGGCCACGAGGTGACGAAGTTCGAGTATCTGCCGGGCTTCGCGCCGGATAATGCCCAGGAATACGACCCTCATCTCGACGTGGATCTGGGTCGGCGCCGGAAGCTCACAGGTAGATGACGCGGGTCTCGCGTGACAACACTCGGGGCATGCTGGCCGGATCATCGAGGCTGATCTCGACCTCGACCAGGTTGACATTGCCCTCGCCAAAATCGGCCTGACTGCGCTTCAGGCGCTTCACCATGGGCGACACGCGCGAAATCCTGCCCCTGTAGATGGTCGGGCTGCCGCGGAAGCTGACCTCGACCTTGCCGCCCACAACGATCCGACCGACGTGTATGTCGTCGACCTCGGCCAGGATACGCACCTGGTTCAAGTCAACGATCTTGGCGATGCCGTTGCCGGACACCCGTTCACCTTGACGCGAATAGATTTCCGCCACCACGCCATCGAGCGGTGTACGGACCAGCGACTGCTCGCGGGTGTGCCGCGCGTTGTCGAGCATGGCAGTGATCATACTGATCTCGGTCTCGCTCTGTTCGAGATCAGCCGTCAGCGTCTCCTTGAGGACACGGAGTTTGGCTTGCTCCCGCTCGAGTTTCTGCCGAGCAATGCTCAGCTCGAGCTGCTTTTCATCCGGCGGCATACTCGACCGCTGCATCTGAAGCGCCTTGAGCTTGTTGGTTTCCATCTCCGACTTGACGACCACCTCCTGCATGGCGATTTGGGCGGTTCGGAAGCCCGACACCATCGCTTCGCGCTGCTGCCTCGCCTTGACGAGCTGGGCTTCGGTCGAGCGGACTTCGACGTCGGCGGCGGGATAATTCGACAGGACGGCGATGATGTCGCCGCGCTTGACCGTCTGGCCGTCGGTGATGCGGAGCTCGAGGACGACGGCGCCGCCTTCGGGATCGCCGGCGATTACCACCGTGCCGGCGGGCGCCTCGGTGTAGCCACGCGAAATCAGCGGCCCGGTCGGCCGAATGCTGTCCTGGGCCCTGATCGCCTGCCGGCCAGGACCGATCCACACCACGAGCGTAACGATGACGACCATCGTCGCCACGCCCAACGCAACTCTCACAAATTTCGTCGTTCCCGCCATCAGAGACTGCTCTGAATATCCTCTAAAAGCGCCCGCGTGCCCTACTCAGGATGAATTGCCCAGAGGACTGAATCCAGACAGAAACGACAATACGCCAAGTACTTGGCGGGAGCCTAGTAGCCCTCGCGCCAGCCGGAGCGCAAGTAGCCCACACGTACGAGCTCAATGGCGACAACGCCCTGCACGACCAGTGCCACGACTGGCACCGCGAACAGGGCGAATGTGGTGATGACTTCCGAGCCGAGGAGCCAATCCACGAAGCCGAAACCGACAAACGCGACGACGAAGATCATGGCACTGATCGGAACCATCAAAAGGGCTAGAACCGGGAAGCCATTGAGCAGAACATACAGCGGGCCAAACAACGATGCCCAAAGGTATGCCCGACCATCGAGGGTCTTGGATGCATCCGTCTCTGGATGGTCAAATCGATATGTGTTGAACACCAAATGAAGCCTATCCGCAGTAGAGAATGTGCACAACGATGCGCAAAACTGGACTCCGCATGGATATGGACGTGCGCGAAGGGGCAAACACGAGATCGCGCCGCGTCCGGCGAGCGTCGGAAGGATAGCGAAGCATCAAGACCTACTGCCGCAAATGAGGCAGATCAAGCACTTACGGACAGGCGCCGCCCCTTTCGGGGCCAGTTGCAGATGCAATGTCACCGACGGCAGGTAACGGTCGTCATCACGCAGCTGGACGTTTGAGCCGTACCGGCCGTCGACCCGGCGAGAGAGGCCGTTGCAATCGCGACGCAGGCGGTGAGGCCGACGGCAAGGGAGGCCTGGGGCTCGAGCGAACTTCCCAGGTTGGTCACGGATTCATTGCCGCGCTGTTGGCAGGCATGGCGCGTGGCCAGAAGCATGTGCAGGCCGCCGGGGCAGCACGAGACTGCGCCCGATGCGCCCGGTGGCGGTGAAGCGACGAACCTTCTGACAGCCCGTCCAGAGGGACAGCCTTGCGCCGCCACCGTGCCCGGTCATGCCGGCGACGAAATGCCAGGCGGCCAGCCGACCGCCGAGCCGGCCCACAGCACGACCAGAGCGCGACGTCATAGGTCGGCGCTCGATCGATCTTCAGTGTTCCCGGCGGCGGGTCGGCCCAGCGCCGGGTCCTGATGTCGAAGCGCACCTGGACCATCTTCCCCTGAAGGCTTCGAGCGACTTCAGCGGCATGCGAGCCTCGAGCGGGTGGCGCACGAAGTCGGCCTTGTCCGAGCGCACGACCGGCAGAGCTCACAACGCGGCACTGTTGGCTCCGCGCAGGGTCGTGCCGCTTGCCGGATCGAACAGACCGACGACGATTCTCCAACTGAGGCTTTCCACGCAGCAGCGGGTGACGGCAATCCGGACGACCAGATTGTCGCCCTCGACGCGGTGCGAGACGCCCTCGATCGTGGTCGGCCCGACCAGATCGTCCAGCCTGGCAAGCAACGCCAAATCCAGAATACCCCATTGTCTCGCCGAGTTCACCGCCGACGACACACTGATCGACGTTCCACATCAAACAGGCCGCGGTCCATGACATCGTGCGCTGCCGGGGTGAAGGCGGCTTCGCACTTGCCGATATCGTTGGCCTGCGCCGCCGGCCGCCCGATGGCGCAACAGCTCAGTTCGACCTGCTGTTCGGGCCGAACAATGCGGCGCCGCACTGCGATCACCGATGATCGACCGGCGCCTGATGATCGGCTGCAGGAGAGGGTCGACGGTCCGTTGCGGGTTGGACTTGGGAAGTTTAGTGATTGCTGCTGCGGCAGCGGTCAACTTGCGACCATGCGGCCATCATGTCTTCGCGCTTGCACTGCAACTATGCCGGCGCAACATCGACTTGGACTTGGGCATCGGCAGATTGCTTGCAACAGGCTGTCGATGCTGGAAGATGTACGGAACCGGAACATTCCTGTGTCGTTTGGGTGATCTGATTCGAAGCCTGCCGCAAACCTGCCACATGACGGCACTAGGGCGTCATGACGCCGCTCACGACGCATTTGCGGAAGCAAAATGAAGATCCGGAGCCTGATGAAGCTGACTGTTGGAGTCGGGCTGGTGCTCTTGTCGGGGTGCGAGGTGGCACGTAACGCGCGCGACGACTTCGTCCGACTGACGTCGTCGAAACCGGCCCCTTCGCCGGTGCGCAAGACCGCGCCTCCACAGGTGGCGGCCAAAGCGCGCGCTCTGCCCGCCGCCAGCCCGACCGACTCCTCGGTCGTCGGTGCGGGTGTAGCGGCGGCGGCGGCGGCCGGGAATGCCCCGACCAGTGAACCAGCCGTCGAACTGGTCGGCGTCAGCGAGAGCAGACTCCGGATGCTGCTTGGCACCCCAACAAGCGAGGAGGATCACCCGCCAGGGAAGCAATGGCACTACCGCGATGGGAAATGCTCGTTGGATGTCCAACTCTACCCGGACGTCGAGACGAAGCACTTTGGCATTCTAGCGTACAAGGTGAAGAGCGATGACAACACAGATGAAGGACGACGCCTCTGCTTGGCCCAGCTCCAATCCCGGCTTCAGGCCCGACGCAAGCAACGGCGCGGACCGGCGCATCCATCTTGCCTTCGTCGAGGACGACGATGACTACCGCGAGGCGGTGAGCAACGAGCTGGGCGACTACGGCTTCACGGTCGAGAGCTTCAGCGACGGCCCGGCGCTGCTCGACTTCCTTGCTTCTGGCGCAGAGGCCGAAATCATCCTGCTCGACTGGAACCTGCCCAGTGTGTCCGGCATCGACCTCCTGCCGAAGCTTCGCCACAATGGCATCTCGTTGCCCGTGGTCTTCCTGACCGGACGGTCGCAGCCGGCCTATGAGAAGCTCGCCTTCGACCGCGGTGCGCTGGACTTCGTCGACAAGGCGCGCGGCGTGCCGATCCTGGCACAACGGTTGAGGCTGATCGCCGGCGCGACCAAGAAGCCCGCCGAACCGGAGTTCGAGGGTAACTTCCACTGCGGTCGCCTAATGCTAAAACCTGGCGTGAGTCGCGCCTATTGGGACAACTCGGACATCAAGCTCACGCTCACCGAATTTAAAATCGTACACCTTTTGGCTTCGAACGTGGGCAGCTACGTGACCTATCGAGCGGTCTACGACTGCATGCACTACGTGGGCTTCATCGCTGGGAGCGGCGAAAATGGCTATCGAACAAATGTCCGCTCCTGCATCAAACGGATTAGGAACAAGTTCCGCGCCGTCGATGCAGATTTCGCGGAGATCGATAACTACCAGTCCTTCGGCTACCGCTGGGGCAAGTTCTAGCGCCCGCCCGCCCGGCCGGCAGTCACCGTTCCGCCGACTGGCCGCGTCGCTGACGCTGAAGCTCGTCGCGTTGGTCGGTATATTCGTTGCCCTGCCGGTGGTACTGTATTTTCAGTTCGAGAGCGCCGACCGGCAGATGCGTGAACTGGTGACGCGCGCCATCAAGGACCGCAGCGGCCTGATCGCTGACGCCCTCAGGCCGGCACTGAGGGAAACCGACACGACGCTACCGCTGGCGCTCAACCACGAACTCGCCAAGTACAGCAGCGACGGCACGGTGCTGAAGCTGATGTTCCAGCCGGCCGCCGAACGCGAGTCTGGTCGCTTCTACTTCGTCGCCTCGGCGCCACCGCTCCATGGTGACGCCATGGCCGCCGAACTCGACGAGCTCAACCATCGCGGAATTCTGCAACGCCTCTCCCAGGCCTGCAGATGGGATGCCACCGACGAGATGCGCTACCATCAGGCCGACGGCAGCGTCGAGCTCCTGACCTCGATCATCCCGATCGTTGCCCGAGGCGGATGCTGGGTGCTGACGTCGACCCACGTCACGTCGGAGTTCCTCAATACGTCGATCGGCCGGCCCTACTGGGAAACGCGGGAAGTCCGAATCGCGGCCGCCATCTATCTTGTCGTCGCCATGCTGGCGTTTCTGGTGGCTTTCAGCATCCGGCTCAGCCTCGGCCGCTTCCGCATGGTCGCCAACGAGATCAGCCAGGGCCGCATCGGCGACCACGCGTTCGCCCGCCGTAACATCGTGCCCGAGCTGTCGAGCGTGGCAGCCGACTTCGACAAGCTGGTACACGACCTGCGGCGCGTTTCGCGGCAGATCCGGCAGTCGGCGGAGGATAACGCCCATTCCTTCAAGACGCCGCTCGCCGCCATCCAGTCCGCGATGCAGCCGGTGCGGCGCGCCATTCCCGAGAACGACGCCCGCGCGCGGCGGGCGATCGGCATCGTCGATTCTTCGCTGACGCGACTGCTTGCCCTCGTCAATGCTGCGCAGCGCTACGATATCAGCACCGCCGAGATGCTCGAAGCACCGCGCGTACCGACCGACCTCACCCAGACGGTCGACGAGGCCGACCGTCACTTCCGCGAGATCCTGATCAGCCGCGACATCCACCTCATCCGCCGCCTCGACAAGAACGTGATGGTATACGCCGGCCGAGGCATGCTCGAACTCGTGCTGCAGAACGTACTCGAGAATGCGATCAGCTTCTCGCCACCGAGCAGCACCATCATGGTCACACTGACCGCAAATGAAGAAACGATCGAATTGCAGATCGACGACGAGGGGCCGGGCGTCGATCCCGACAAGATCGACCACGTCTTCGAACGCTACTTCTCGTCGCGACCTTACGGCGCCAATGGCGGCAGTGTGCCTGTCGAGCATTCCGGCCTTGGACTCTGGATCGTGCGGCACAACGTCGAGGCGCTGGGCGGCCAGGTAAGCGCCGCCAATCGGATCGGTGGCGGCCTCTCAGTCGTCGTCGTTCTGCCACGCAACGGTCACCGCTAGGATTCTGACAGACCACAGGTTGATCATTGGTTGCCGAGGCGAGCAGTGACCAGCTTCCGGGCCCTGCGCGGCGTCCGGTTCGGCGCGACCGCCTGCTGGAATCCCGTCAAGGCGCTCTGGGTCAACCTCTGCATCAAGCACATGGTCAATGAGTCGGCCTGTGGTCGTTGACTCGGGCTACCTGAATACGGCGTTCGGCCCCGACGACGGGCAGAACGTCAATTCGCTTCGGCTCGAGGCCCGCCTCTGGCAGCCGAGACAGATTGCCGAGCCACGAGCCGGCCTCCGTCAGCAGCCCCTGTTACCTTTCCCATTGTTCCTCGATCCTCGGGTCGATTGTCTTTGCCACCTTCTTGTCGGCTTCGGCACCGGCAATGTCGCCCAATTCCAGCTTGCACGAGTGGCGTACCCAGTAAGCATCTGAGTCATTTGCATCATACCTGATCGCTGCCGTTAAGTCCGCAATGGCGAGGTTGCACCGGCCAGTCTGAGCGTAGGTCAGCCCGCGAAAAAAGTAGGCGATGTTGAGTCGTGCGGCACCATATCGGCCTGAATTGATGATTGCCGTGCAAGCCCTGATTTGAACATCATCCGACACATGCCCCCGACCGTCACACAATTCTTCTAGCTGCGCGTTGGTCGCCTGGGCTTGCACCGGGCCACTTGATAATGCTGCGGCGACCACGGAGAAGCCGACTGCAACTGCACGACCTGTCGCGAACATTTCGATCTCCAGGAAAGACGGTCATTTGACCACTTTACCCAACGCCGCTAGCTAGCCACATCGCACGCCGGGGCCCTTGATCCAAGTCAAGTTGCAGGGGCGGCGGCAGGTCGAGGCAGTGAGCGTTGGATCAGCTACTGCAAGAAAGCTGCCGATGGCCGTCGAGGACGCGGAAGAACCATGGATGCGATATCGACTTCTGGCACGTCCTTGACCTGCTGGGCGTGATCCCGGGCGCTGCCGCGCTTGACGCTTAAGCGCCTGATAAACTGACTGGAAAGTGAATTTATGGTGCCCCGAACCGGAATCGAATCATCCCTCGACCATATGGAGAAAGCCAACTCTAGCCCGAAGCGGATTTCAAAACACCCGCAAGCGCCCGGCAAGCAGCTGCCAGATCACTTCGTGGTGGCCCATGCCGCTGCTTGATCCTTGCAGGTTGCCGATGGATCATCGCGACGGGAACGCCGACGACTGTTCGGCGGGAAATGGGCGGTGAGGCTGGTGGGATGACAAGGTTGCCTTCCTGGCGGCAATGGCTCGACTTCGTCGGATGGCCGCCGCGCATGGTCCCGCACGCCGAGCGCCGGGAGATCGAGAATTCCGGTTTGTCAGATGCCACCTGGTACGGGAAGCATGCGCCTGCGGCGAGTTCATTCAGGGCGTCGCACGAGATCTGCCGGCCCACCATCCGTCTGCACAGCCGCGAAGCCGATGCCTCGCGCCGGTTCGGCGACCGGGTGGCGCCGCTTCATCACAACCGTGCCGCCACCAGCTGACACTGCGCGATCGGCAATGGCGATGCCCCTGTTTGCGCCGCTGCTGCCGGACTGGGTGCGCGTCTCGGAAATGGACCCGGCGATGGCGGACAGCGCGACGCTGCTTCCCGAAGAGCGGACGTTCGTGGCGGCGGCCGTCGCGCGGCGCCGCCGTGAATTCGCGGCCGGCCGAAGCCTGGCACGCGGACTCCTGGCCTCCCTGGGAAAGGAGGCGCCGCTCTGCCGCGAGGCGGACGGCCGCCCCGCCTGGCCACCGGGAATCGTGGGCTCGATCACCCACTGCGCCACGCTGGCCGCGGTAGCGATCGCGAGCGAAGACGACTGCGCCGGCATCGGCATCGATATCGAAGCCAACAGACCGCTGCCGCAAAGCGCGGCGCGGCTCGTCCTCGGTGAGCAGGAGCAAGGGTTGATCCGGCACGCCGATCCGCGCCTTGCCGCGGAAGCGCTGCTGCGCGTGTTCTGCGCCAAGGAGGCCTTGTACAAGGCCATCTACCCGCTCGCGCGGCGCGCTCTGCCGCCGCACGCGTTGACCGTCGAACGCTGCGCCGAGAACGAGGCCTTTGTCGCTCGGCTCGGCATCGAGGTGGCGCCTTTCCCGAAGGACGTGCTGCTAGAGGGACGCTGGGCGGTGCGGCGCGGGCATGTCGCGGCGGCCGTCGTGATCGGTCACGGTTTCCGTACCAGTTGACCATCGGCCGACCGGTCCCTCGCCGGCTGCGGCGCCATCGGCTGCGCCGTCCGCGGCCACCGAGCCCCACGCGAGATCGTCAGGGTGGCAGTCGGTGTCGGCGGGAGATCGGCCACGGAAGCGAACCGACAAGGGCGCCGGCAACGCCCGATACGACGATCATGCCGACCCGGCCCTGGCCGGCGTCTCGTTGAGCCGCTGGAGAGCGGCGGCAAGTGCGATGGGCGTGTCACTTTCGAACAACACGTCGACTGGCAAGGCTCGACCAAGGCGTTCGGACAGGCGATCCAGAATATCGAGCGCCGCCGTTGACGAGCCACCGAGGTCGAGGAAATTCGCGCTGGGCGCGACGTCGCCGAGCCTGAGGCCCAGCACCTCGGCCCAGACGGCGCACACCAGAGCGACATTCCCGGTCCCGTCGTCGCCCCGAGGCGCGGCTGGCGCAGGCGTCCGGCTGAGCGCACCGCGCAGCAGCTTGCCTGTCGGCCCCTTGGGCAGGGCCGAAACGAAGTGCAGGTGCCGCGGGCACTTGTGGAAGGCTAGGCGCTCGGCGAGCCAGGCCCGCAACTCGTGCTCGGCAAGCGTCGATCCGGGCTGCAACACCACGGCCGCTGCGATCTCCTCGCCCAGCACCGCATCCGGCGTGCCGAAGGTTGCCGCCTCGATCACCTCGGGATGGCGCAACAGAACAGCGTCAATTTCGAGCGGCGCTATCTTCTCGCCCGCGCGATTGATGATTTCCTTGAGGCGGCCCGCGAGGTAGAGCCAGCCCGCGTCATCGCGGCGGCCAAGATCGCCGGTGCGAAACCAACCGTCGCTGAACGCTGCTTTGTTGACCTCGGCCTCGGCCTCGTAGGCCGTGATGACCCTCGCGCCACGCACCCACACCTCGCCCATGGCGTCGCCTGAAACCTCCTCGCCCGCAGGCCCGGCCAGCCGCACGTCGAGGCCCGCCGGGCGACCGATGGCGCCCGGCGGCGGCGTCTCGCCGATGGGCACGCAGGCGATCGGATCGATCTCGGTCATGCCATAGGACGAGACCACCGGAACGGCGAAAAGGCGATCGAGCCGCTCGGCCAGGACGTCGGACAGCGGCGCCGAGGAGCTGCGCAGGAATCGCAGCTTGCGATCCGGCGGAACCAGCTCGGAGCGCGCGATGATGGCGTGGTACATCGTCGGCACCGCAGTGATCCATGTCGGCTCGAGCGACCGCAGGTGGGCGTAGAACGCCAGCGTGTCGAAAGGCCCCGAATGCACGAACGAGCCGCCGCTCACCAAGGTGGAAGCCAGTGCGTTGAGAATGCCGTGGACGTGAAACATCGGCATGCCGGTGAGGCAGCGATCAGCGGCGCTGAGCTGCAGGGCATCGGCGATGACGTTAGCGGAGCGGTAGATGCGCTCCTGCGTCAGCACCACCTTCTTGGGACGCGCCGTCGTGCCCGAGGTGTGGAGCAGAAACGCCGGCGCATCGGCAGAGGCTGGAACAGGCGTGGCGGGGCCGGTTGGATGGATCGACCAGGGAGTGAAGGGCAGGATCGGTGCTGCGATGGCGTCGAGCCGGGCCATGTCCAGGGCGCCCTGCTCGACCAGAACCGCCGCGACGCCGAAGTCGGTTATGGCGAAAGCGTAATCCTCTGCCGAAAGGTTCGGGTTGAGGGGCAGCGCCGCATGGGCATAGGAGACGCCCAGCAGCATGACTGCGGACCACGGGCCGTCGCGCTGCACAATTGCCACGCGTGCGCCTCGCGGCATGCCGTTCTGCGCCAGCCACGTCGCGACACCACGCACCGCGGCACGGAGTCCGGCGTAGTCGAGCGTGCGGTCCAATGCGACCAGCGCTGGCGCCGGCCCGTTCCGCGCCTCGAGCACACCGGCGAGCGTCGGCAACGAGGGCGCGCTTCTCACACGCTGCGCCGGCCGATGGCGCCGGTCTCTTCCCAGGGCCTGAAAGTCATTTCTCGCCCCCCCTGTCGAGACGCCCCTGCAGGCGCTTCACGACGTCAGCGGATGATGGCCTGGGCGTTGGCGGCGATCAAGCAGGCCCGGGGCCGTCGTCCTTTGGTGACTGCCTCCTTTGGCCGACGACTTCGCCGACGAAGTCTCCGATGGCCTCGGCGACGACCGGCATGAAGTCGTCGCGCCAATGGCTGAGATCGTCCTTGAGAGCTGCCTTTGCGCCGTGCCTTTCAACCAACTCGCACGGATGCATGAAGGGGATGCCGTTCGCGCGACAGGTTTCCATGAGGTCGCCGTGGAGCGTCCGCGGCCAAACGATGGGACGGCCGTCGGCCCTGTAGTTCTGCGTGTGCGTCAAAACGCCGACGGGCTTGCCGAGCAAGGCCTCGATGCGACGCACGCCGTCGACGAGCGCGGCGCTGCCGATGCGTCGCGGCTCGGCGTTACGAATTATCTCGCGCAGAAGTTCGTCCCGTTCATCACGGTGCGGCAGGAGTGCCAAAAGCTCGCCGGCGAACGCCTCGCGTCGCGCACTCGCCTTGAGCAGCCCCTCGAAGTACCAACTGTACGCGGCCGCGGCCAAGGGCTTGTTCTCCTCCCCCAGCCGGCCAGCTTCGATGGCCGGCGCGACGATGGCTTCTCCCAGGCGGTTGCGGTTCAGGATCACGCCCCGGAACACGATCTCGACGTCGGAGCATTCCTCGATGATCACCGCATCGAGATTTCTCACCACCGCCTCGAAACCGCCCGGCCTTACCTTGAAATCGACGTTGCTGAACGGTCGCAAGGCCGCGGGAATATCGAATGCGCCCCGCAGATAGTCGATCAGCTGAAGATGCTCACCGATCGTATGGGTGTACGGGGACTCGTCGAAGCCGGTTTCACGGGCGCAGACATAAGCCCGGCCTGCATTTTCCAATTCATAGGCAGGGTCATAGATGGTGCATCCGCCGAGCGGCCAGAGACCAACCGTGTCGCTGCAGATCCGTCGAAGTTCGTACGCGCGGCCGTTGGTGTTGGGATCGGAATTATCGGTCGTCGAGAAGCAAAACAACTCCGTCCAGAAGGTGTGCCGGCCGCCACCGAGGGTGGCGATTTCAGCATGGACGGCGTTCGAGGCAGCAGTGACCGGTACACCGCCTTCAAAGAAGCGGAACGCCACCCGGTTCTTGTTGCCGGTATCGTTGCGCAGGAAATCGGGAATCGCGACGGTCCAGGAGTGCCCGCCGCGTCCCGTGAACGGCCTCTGCAATCGTACAGTTTCCGTTGTCGCTCCCGTCTTGCGCCTCCGGAAAAGGCCCTTGCTCCACCAGTCCAGATTGCCGCGGAGCAGGCGTCGCCAGGCAGGCGCCGAAGGTCGAGGGAATTCCGCTTCGCCTGAAGCAGCCGGCGTCGAGATGACCCTCGGCGCCCTGTTCGCACTTCCGTTCGCCGCAGACCTGGTCGTGCCGCCTTGCTTGTTGGACGACTGCGCCGTGGTTTGCGGCCGCTTGGTCATCACCACCAGGGATGACTGATGCAACTTCGTCGTCTCCTCGAAGCCCAGCGTCCGCAGGAAATCGAACACCCCGGCTTGCTCGGCGGCCGTCTCGCGCACGCGCAGGAACAGGCGAGGATTGATCAAAAGAGCATCGAAAATCTTCAGACCAAGTTGGAAATCGCGGTCTTCTTCCAGCTGTTCTGAAAAGACGAATGCCGTAGCAATACCCAGAAGAGGATGCTCGCACGACGCATCAGGAACAAAGTCCGGCACTGCCCGCAACTGCCCGCGGTTCGGTTCTGCCGCCTTCGACAGATGGCCGATACTGGCGAGCAGCGCGTCAAAGCGAGCCACATTAGGTTCGCACGCAACGACACGGTGCCCGGCCGCATTCAAGAGCAGTGCCAGTTCGCCAAGTCCACAGCACAGTACGGCATATTCGGCAAAGGGCGGCAGCTCCTCGGAAACTGTCTTCATGACCCTGGCTTCCTCGCTCCCGACAACTTCTCCCTGCGTGACGAGCCTTGCGTAGTGGTCGAACAGACCGCTCCTTTCAGCGCCCAACTCGGCCAGTCTTGCCGCGTGCACCCTGACCAGGTTCGCGTTTACATCCTGGACGAGGTCTAGAATGTCCATAGGGTACGCCTCCGGCTGCAATTTCGTTGGCCCTGCAACTCGGCGCCGATCAGCCGGACGATCCGTCGACGTCGCGTTTCCGACGCAACCTCTGCCAGTGTCGCCTCTTCGGTTTTATGGTAACCGCCAGAGGTCGGTAACGGAGGAACAGGGATAGTCTGCAATATTGCCGCACGATCGGGCGCGCTGGCGGCCAATCCGTCGCCATCTTCCGGCGAAAGCTCTTCCAGCCGAAAGGAATGATGATCGAGGACGAGCAGGATTCCGTCCACAGTCGCGCCGTTGATGACGGAGTTGGGGCTCGGGGCTTGCAGCACGACCTGGCCGTAGGGGACAGTGACGTCGAGCGCTGCACCATGCCGGGCGGCAGCGAACGGCAAGCTGCTGTCGACGGAGTCGACGGTCGAGCCCGAAAGAACGCCGAACTTGAAACTAGCCGGCGGACCTGGGCTCAGTCTTCCCTCGCGACAGCGGGCAATTGTTCGTCCGAGGTTGAGCATCATAGGCGCCGGCAAGCGATGGCTCGCCATGAACCGAATGCTCTGCCCGACCTGGTCCGTGCCGCGCACCCGCGCTTTGCATTGTTCTTCGAAATCCGCTGGAGCCGACGGCAACCGAGGCAGCGTGATGATACTTTCCAACATCGTCCCCTCGTGCCGGCGACCTCAGGTGTCGCATTGGACCAACGTGGCGACTCGGACAACGAGAGCCCCTTCCCGCGGGCAATCTCGCTATTGTCAACGATACCTGCTTTTTGCCCGGATGCCCATGGACCCCTCTGGCCTTCCCAGGAAGACGACCCATGACAAGGGGCGAAAATCCCATGGCTTCCGGACTATGGCGGACCGCCCAGGGGATGGGGTCTCCGGGCGCAAGATGCCGTTTGGATCGCCTTTTCCGGCACCGCCAGTCGATTTCCCGAGCCGGTGACTGCCCTTCTCCGGCTACCGGCGGCGCTCTGACCAGTTCCGGCTCCTGGCGCCGAGCCTCGTCGGTGGGCCCGGTTGCCGGTGCGGTCGTGATGATGGACGGCACCTGGCGGGCCGGGGGATTCCGCCCGCGTATCGCGCCGGCACGCCAGCCACAATTCGACTCACTGGTGGCCTTCTCCGAGGTTGACGGGGAGCGGTGGGACAGGCCTCCGGCACCTGGCCCGGCATTTTCGGCGGCGTTGGCTACCTGCTGACAGCAGGTTGCTGCTTCAGGAATAGTGGACCCACCGGCCGGCATCTGTATCGCCCCAGCTGCGGCGCGATCCATGAGGGCTCGCGGCTAGTCATGCGTCCACTGCACATCGGCGCCAGCCTTCTCACGCTGCGGCGGCCAGACGGGCTTGCCATCCACGATGGCGACGCTGAAGCGCGCACCGATACCACGGCCGTTGTCCAGATAGCGGATGCGCATCGGCCGGAATACGTGCGCATGAGCGCGGAAGGCAGTGCGGACCGCCCCGACCGGATTGGCCATGAGGTCGCGCGCGAAGGGGAATTTCTCGACATAGGCGGCGAGCGCCCGGGCCTTCTCGCCGACTGTGTTCGCGAGCCCGGCCACGCCTTCAATCTGCACTCCCCTGATGTCCCGCCAGGTGGCGACCGGCGCGTGCACCGTGACGGCACAGGACGGATTGGCCGCGAGGTTGCGGCAATGCCGCGAATCGAGCGACGAAAAGAATACCAGGTCGAAACCCGACGAGGCGAAGTAGACATCGCTCGCCCACGGAACGTTGCCGGCGCAGGTTGCCAGCGTCATCGGTGCAACTTCGCGCAACAGCGCTCCCGTGGCGGCCTCGAATTCCTCAGACGTCATCGCCACTCCACCGCTTGAACAGGGTGTGCTCGATCTCAAACTGATCGAGAACCTTGCCGACGGTCTGATCGACGATGTCCATGATCCTCTTGGGCCCATGGTAGAAGGACGGTGCTGGCGGCAGGATGACTCCGCCCATTTCCGCCACCGCCGTCATGTGCCTGAGATGCCCGAGATGAAGCGGAGTCTCGCGCGGCACCAGGACGAGCTTGCGGCGCTCCTTGAGCGTCACGTCGGCTGCGCGGGCGAGCAGGTTCTCATTCAGGGAAAGAGCGATCTGGGCAAGGCTCTTCATGGAGCACGGCACCACCGCCATGCCTGCAACCCGGAACGATCCGCTCGAGATCGATGCCGCCAGATTGTCGTGGGCATGGACGACGTCGGCCAGGGCCCTGATGGAATCGGAACTCCTGTCCGTTTCCAGGCGCAGAGTAACTTCCGCTCCCTTGCTGAGGATCAGATGGGTCTCGACACCCCGGATGTCCTTGAGCACCTCGAGCAGGCGAACGCCATAGATGATCCCGCTCGACCCAGACAAACCCACGATCAGTCGCTTCATGACGCTTCTCCCGCTGGCCGGTGTCTATCGCCCGGCTGCTGTTTTCCCGAAGTATCTTTCTCCTGCTCCCGATAGACGAAGCAGGAATCCGCGAAAGTATACGGATATGCGGGACGCTGATCGGCGACGCGGCCGAGCTTGGGGCGAATAGCGCCGAACACCCGATAGATGTTCGGATAGGGCTGGCCGTGGAACTCCCGGAGGATGTCTTCCCACGTCCGCGGGGAAGACTTGATGTACGCCGCCATCACCCGCTCGAGTTCAGGCTCTTCCAGTATCTTCGTATCCGCCGCCGGAGTGCCGAACGGCTGCGTCACCGAACACTTCATGAAGCTGAACCGATCGATGTTCCCGACGACCGGGATCGTGCAGTCGAAGCCTGCCTTGGGCGTATGCACAGGGGGATGATTGGTCTGTGCGAGCGGGTCGAGGGGAAGGATGTTCAGGTCCGGAATGACGACCGTGTCGACCTGCGGATTGTATCGCCATGCCATTGCCCACTTGACCTGATCGTCATCGAAGATGTCGATGTCCTCGTCGAACACGTAGGCCAGCTTGGGAAACCATTGTCTGGAGCAGGTCAGCATGAGTCCGAGCGCCTGCTTGGCGTCACCGCCGCCGACGACCTTTATCCGCGCATAGACGATGTTGTGACTGCCGCCATAGGGGGCGTGAACGTCCAGCACGTGCAGTCCCGCGAGTTTCAGGGCGCTGTATATGTCGGATTCGATCGTCGGATTGAAGATCATGAGGTCGGTCCGACCCGGATGAAGCCCTCCGATCGTGGCGTACTGGTATATCGCGTTCTTGCGATAGGTGATGCAGTCGACGACGAAGCGGCAGTTCTTCGGCAGGCCCGAGCCGTAGGTCCCGGTATATTCGCCGTAGGGACCTTCGTCGTAGATCCAGCCCTCGGACGTCATCATGCGGCCTTCGAGGATGATCTCGGCGTTGGCGGGAACGGTCAGATCGTTCGTCTCGCATTTCACGACCTTGGCCGGATGCCCGTAGAAGCCGCCGAGAATGTCCCAGTCGTCCTCGCCCTCGAAGGAGTACATCGACGCGATCTTGTCGAGGGTCGGGCCGCCGATGACCACGGAAACGGGCATATCCTTGCCCGCCTTCTGGTACTTCTTGGCGTGGATGCGCGCGTTGTGACTGTCGTTCCTCATGTCGATGTTTGTCTCGTTCTTGGAGCGATACATGAACCGATAGATGCCCCAGTTCGTGAGGCCGGTCTCGAGATCGCGTGAGACGACGTTCGTGTCCTGAATAAAGGCGTGTCCATCGTAGTTGTGATACAGGAACAGCGGAAACCTGGTGAGGTCGACGTCCTTGCCCTTGAGGATGACCTCCTTGCACGGAGCAGTCTCCACGAGAACCGGCTTCTCCCTCTTCAGGTTGACCCGGGAAATGGCCTTCCCGAGATCACGCGGATCGCACTTGAGTGCGCGGGCATATTGTTCCCGCGTGCTGTATGCCCCGGCGAGGAACATGAACTCGCTGTCGACGACCTTCTCGACGAGGATCGCCTTGTTCGGCGAAGCTTCCATGAGGGCGGGGAGTTCGTCGACCCGCTTCGGTTCCCTGATCCGCGTCAGTTGCCCGATTGCTTCCAGTTCCTCGACGAAAGAGGTCATGTCCTGCTGCGGCATGGAGCTGCTCCTGTGGCGATAAGAGGAAGTCTGGCTTCGCGAGGAGCCGTGGGTTCCTCGGCGGCGGGTTTCCGTGTAGCGCTCGGAGAGCCGTCCGAGCGGCTGACCCCGGCGTCGTAGCCTCGACTATTCGTCGGTGTCGAAGCGATCCTTCAGCGGGAAGCCCGGCGGATAGTCGACCTCTCCAGTCTTCTCGTTCCAGCGCACCACGCCTTCGCGAGGAACGCCGGCCGTGGGGCCGCCCACGGCATCGGTGTCGACCAGGCATGCAGTCCGGAGGCCATTGATCAACCAGTCACCCTTGACCGCGCGGTCAGCGCACTTCGTCCATTCCTCGCACCAGTCGCCCAGATCGTAGCCGTACCACTTCCAGCGCGGCGTGACGGGCGGCAGGCCGGCCTTCTCCCACAGGACCTTGGCCTCCTCCATGATCTCCCGGGCTGGCAGTGCCACCGGAGGCATGTCGTAGTGGAGGGTCGCGTCGATCATGATCTTGGCCTCCCATTCACGATCGCGCAGCTTGGGAGCATGGCCATTGGCCTGGTGATCCTCGATTTTCACGGACTTCATCAGGTCCGTGCGGTAGGCGATGGCCCACAGAACTTCCTCGACGTTGTTCGGATTGATGTCCTCGTCGACGGCGACGGTGATCTTGCCCACCGAGCGCATGAAGGTGGTGGCGCCTTCCAGCGCCCGCCAGATCTCGGTCTTCGGCGTGTTCCTCTTCAGGACAATGACCGTGAACCTCGAAACGCCGATCATCGGTCCGTGCAGGGCGACGTCCTCGACCTGGCGGATGTACAGCGTGTTCCTGAGGTGGTTCAGCATGATGGCGCTGTAGTTGAGCTGCTTGATGACGCCCGATTCCGACGGCGCCATCTGCGAGATCATCGACGTCAGGATCGCCTTCCTGCGACGGGTGATGGCGGTGACGGTGATGGAATGGTTGTACTCCTCCACCGACATGTTGCCGTAGGACTCGCCGAAAGGCGCCTCCATCTCGAGCTTGTTGGGATCGAGCCAGCCCTCGATGATGATCTGGGCGTCAGCCGGGACCATGAGCGGAATGGTCTTGCACCTGACCTTGCGATAGGGCGCGCCCGCCAATGCTCCGGCCACGTCCATGTCGTCGAGGTACTCGGGAACCTTCTGCGGACCGACGACCTGCAGGGTGGGCGGCGCGCCGACGATCAGCGCCACCGGCATCTTTTCGCCGCGTTCCTTGTACTTCGCCCAGTTCTGATGGGCGCCGCCATTGGTCTGGATCAACCACATGCCCGTCATGCGATCGGAGGCCTTCAAGCTGCTGCGGTTCTGGCTGATGTTCTGGATGTTCGTCTCGGGATTCAGGGTGACGAACAGACCGGCCGAGAAATATGGCGCCGCGTCCCATCCCGGCGTGTTGTTGGGAACAGGCAGCGTGTCGAGGCCCTTGCCCACACCGCCCTTCAGGTCGTCCCCTTGCAAGACCACTTCATGGACCGGCGCCTCCTCGGAAGGAATCTCGACCGCAGGGATCGGCTTCTGGAAAGCACGCGTCCATTTCGCGAAAATCTTCTGCGACAGGGCCGAGAGGCCTTCGCCCTTGTAGTCGATGCCCATCGACATCGCATAGATCTCGGGTGACCCGGCCGTGCCGCCAACCTGGACGTCGCAATTGCCCTTGTATTTCCGGCCCTTGGAATCGGTGACGTTGGTGAACAGAAACGCCCGTTTGGGATTGCTGTTGAGGACGGTTCCGACATCGCCGACGTAGCCCCACCGGACAAAGGCATGCAGGTGCTTGTCCTTGTTGATCTCCTGGTCGATCGTCCACAGAAGATCGGCCTTCTTGAGCTTGTCGAGATGATCGCTCAGATCGTCGTACTTGCGCTGAAATCCCTTTTGCATGGCAATGCTCCCCTCGATGACTGGAGTGGCTAGGGCGCGAAATCGGCGTCGTCTCGGGCGCCGCTCATTTCCCCTCGTAGCGGATACCTCGCGCCGGCTCCTGCGGCTGGGCGGTCGTGCTCATGTGCGCCGCCGAACGTCGGCCGTTGGCGATCCAATCGCCCTTGGCCGCCCGCGCGGCGCAAGCGTCCCATTCTTCCGACCAGTCGCCGAGCGAATAGCCGCTCCACGGCGACTGAGGGACGAGACGCGGCAGCTTCAATTCCTCCCAGATGACACGAGCACGTTCCATGTATTCCTTTTTCGGCAAGGCGACGGGCGGGTAGTCACCCTTCGCCGTGGCGTCGATCAGCATGGTGGCGTCGACTTCGGAGCCCTTGAGCGCCGGTCCATGTCCTTTCCCCCGGTTGGGAACGACGTGGGTGTCCAGCAGCGGATTGGAGCGATAGGCGATGGCCCAGAGAACGTGATCGGTATCTTCGGGATCGATGTCCTCGTCCAATGCGATGCAGAACTTGCCGATCGCGGGCGTCAGGGACGCCGTGCCCATCAGCGCGCGCCATATCTCGGACTTTGGCGTGCCCTTCTTCATGACGAGGAAGACGAAGGGCCTGAGGTTGGTCAGGGGCTCGTGCATCGACACCCGCACGACGCCCTTGATGTTGAGCGCGTCCCGAAGATGCGACAGGTAAAGGGGTTCGTAGGCCACCTTCTTGATGACGCTGGATTCGCTGGGTGTCACTTGGGAGATGACCGAGGTGATCGTGTAGGACGCACGCCGCGTTATAGCGGTCACCTTCATCGAGAAGTTGTATTCTTCCAGCGCCATGTAGCCGTGCGACTCGCCGAAAGGGCCTTCCGGCTCGAGCCGATCGGTATCGATGAAGCCTTCGATCACCACCTGGGCCTCCGCGGGGACCCAGAGGTCGACAGTCTTGCACTTCACGACGTTGATTGGGCATCCCGCAAGGCCGCCCGCCACGGTGAGCTCATCGCAGTCAAGCGGCAGCTTCTGCGGTCCGACGAAGGCAATGATCGGCGGCGCGCCGAGCACCGCCGCCACCGGCATGGGCCAGCCTCGCTTCTTGTATTTGAGCCAGTGCACCCCGCCACCGGCGAGCGTCGATCGCTCCATCATCACGGCCAGCCGGTCCGGCGCTTTCAGGTTGCCGCGATAGAGACCCATGTTCTGAATGTTGTTGTCGGGGTCGCGGGTGAACCAGAGAGCCGCCGTGAGATAGGGAGCGGTGTCGTAGCCCGGCGTCGAGATCGGAATGGGCAGCGCGTCCAGTCCGCGGCCCGGCTTCGACAACGCTTCGCCGGCCTCTACGACTTCCTGGCATGGCCCCGTCGCCACCTGCTTCGGGTTGACCGGATGCGCGATCGCGTCGAGCCAGGCCTTGCCGATCTCCGCCTCGGGCCTCTTCATACCCAGCGCGTAGATCTGGCGGTTGCCTGCAAGGGCTCCAATGGCAACTCGGGCGCCGGGATAGCTTTGCCCGGCGGCGTCGACGACATTGGTGAACAGGAAAGCCTTGCGCTCTGCCTCAGCGAGGCCGCCCCTGTATTGCCAGCGGACCAGCGGATGCATTTCCGTGTCTTTGTCGATGGCCCTGTCGATCGAATAAAGCAGCCCACGACTCTTCAGCTTTTCGAGATGCGCGTCGATGTCGTCGTAGCCGATCGAAGCGCGCACCATCGGACACACTCCCCCCTCTTTCGAAGCCGTCACTCGAGGCGTGATCGAGTCTGCAACTCCGTCAATTTGGCTAACCTAGTCACACAACCCCTGCAGGAAATTGATTCAGGTCAAGTGTGGCAGGCGTAGGCGCCGGCCGTCGCCCAGCCGGCCGCGGTTTGGAACCGCAGCAAGCGGCCACTGTCGCTTGAGCAAAGGCGCCCGTCGAGGCGGTCGGCGCCGTCGCTCTTTTCACGCAGTGTGGCGGACAGCCCGTTGCCTCGATCCTCGTAGGCGGGTGGGGGACGCACCGCATCCATCACGTCGTCGACGACGTTGGTCGCGGACGCAATTGTCGCACTTTCCGGTCTCGTCGGACGGGTGCGACAAAAATGGGAGTCACCCCATTGAAACTATCGCAGCTGGAGAAGTTGATGGTGCCCCGAGACGGAATCGAACCGCCGACCCCATCATTACGAATGACGTGCTCTACCAGCTGAGCTATCGGGGCACGGCGGCGGGTTTAAGGGAAAGGCGACGGCGGCGCAAGGCGCTGTTTGACGGGTGATTGTGGCGCATTTCGGCCGCCGCCGAAGCACGCTCGCCGGCGGCAGGCTATAGAAGCCCGCCATGACGACCACCCTTGCGCTCCTGCCCCTCCTGCTCGTGCTCAGCCTGCTGGCTTCGGGCCGCGCCAGCGCCCTCGTGGCGGGCCTCGCGGGCCTGGCCGCGACGCTCGCCGCCTCGGCCGTCATCGTTACCCAGCAGCAGGGCGGCGCGGCGCTGGCCGGCCTCTTCCTGCGCGAGACCTCGGCCGGGCTTTGGCTCTCCTGGCACGTCATCGCCATCATCGCCGCCGGCATGTTCTTCTACCGCTGCCAGCAGGCGCGCGGCGCAGGCGCCAACGGCGCCACGCTCGAGGCCAACCCGCGGCGGCTGTGGGCGGTCTGCTTCCTGCTGGCGCCCTTCGCCGAATCGGTGACGGGTTTTGGCGTGGGCTACATCATCGCGCTCGCCGCGTTGCGCCGGCTGGGGCTGGGCGGCATGTCGGCGCTGCTGCTCGGCCTCTACAGCCAGTCGCTGGTGCCGTGGGGGGCGCTGGCCACCGGCACGACGGTGGGCGCCACCCTGGCCGGTCTCACGCCAAACGAACTCGGCCTGTCGTCGGCCCTGCTGCAGATTCCGATTCATGCGATGTACCTCGCGCTCTACTGGCGCTTCGCGCGCGAGGCGGGGTTCGCCACGACGATGGCGCAGAAGCTCGACGATGCGCTGTGGACGGCGCTGCTGCTCGGTCTCGTCTGGCTCGCCAACCGCTATACCGACGTCGAGATCGCGGGCGCCGCGCCCACCGCGTTCCTGCTCGCCCTGCGCTTCTGGCGCGACGAGCGGCCCGATTTGGCGCGGCTCAAGTCGGCGCTGCACGCCAACGCGCCCTATGTGGCGCTCACGCTGGCGCTCTGCGCCACACGGCTGGTGCCGCCGTTGCGCGATTTCCTGAAGCCGCTGTGGGCAATGCGGCCGTTCGAGAACCAGCCTGCCTTCGCGCCGCTCTACGCGCCGGGCTTCTGGCTGGTGTCGATCGGCGTGATCGTCGTGTGGCTGGCCCGCGCGTCGCTCGGCAAGGTACTGGCCGAGACCGGCAAGGGCGCCTGGCGGTCCTGCGCGGTGACGTTGCTGTTCGTCGTGATGGCCGAATTCTATGTCGGCTCCGGCATGGCCCAGACGATCGCGGAAGCACTGCGCGCCGTCGCCGGCCGCGATGCTGCCGCCAGCGTACCGTTGTTCGCGGCGGTCGGTGGCTTCCTGACGGGCGGCGGGTCGGCCGCCAACGCCATGCTGATGCCGATGGTGACGGCGCTGGCCCGCGCCATCGCCGTCGATCCGGCCTGGATCGCCGCCATCCAGAACAGCGTCTGCACCAACCTCACCATGCTGTCGCCGATCCGCGTCTCGATGGGGGCCGCGATCCTGGCGTTGTCGGCCTCCGACGCGGTGCTCTACCGGCGTGCCTGGCCGCTTGCCCTGCCGCCACTGCTGACCGGAATCGCCGCCGTTCTGGTGCTGCTGGCATCGGCCTGATTTGGCTCTATGATCCGGCCCGCAAACCGACAGTGCGGGAGAGAAATATGGCCAAGGTGGCATTTCTGGGTCTGGGCGTGATGGGCTTTCCGATGGCGGGGCACCTGGCCGCCAAGGGCCACGACGTGACCGTCTACAATCGTACCTTCGCCAAGGCCGAGGCGTGGACGCAGAAGCACAAGGGCAAGGCCGCGAAGACGCCGAAGGAGGCCGCGGCCGGCCAGGAGATCGTGTTCTGCTGCGTGGGCAACGACGACGACCTGCGCTCGGTCGTGCTGGGGCCCGACGGCGCCTTCGCCGGCATGGCCAAGGGCGCGATCTTCTTCGACAACACCACGGCCTCGGCCGACATCGCGCGCGAGCTTCACGCCGCGGGCAAGAAGCTCGGCATCGAGTTCATCGATGCGCCTGTTTCGGGCGGCCAGGCGGGTGCGGAGAACGGCCAGCTCACCGTGATGTGCGGCGGCGAGCAGGCGCCGTTCGACAAGGCCAAGCCGGTGGCCGACGCCTTCTCCAAGGCGGTCACGCTGATCGGCCCTCCGGGCTCGGGCCAGATCACCAAGATGATGAACCAGATGTGCATCGCCGGTATCGTGCAGGGGCTCGCCGAGGCGCTCAATCTCGGCCAGCGCGCCGGCCTCGACATGGACAAGGTGATGACCGCCATCTCCAAGGGCGCGGCACAGAGCTGGCAGATGGAGAATCGCTGGCAGAACATGATCGCCGGCAAGTTCGACTACGGCTTTGCCGTCAACTGGATGCGCAAGGATCTCGGCATCGCCATGGCCGAGGGCAAGCGCTGGAGCGCGCAGATGCCGGTGGTCGCGCTGGTCGACCAGTTCTATCAGCGCGTCCAGGAGCGCGGCGGCGGTCGCTGGGACACGTCGAGCCTGATCCAGCCGCTGCAGAAGCCGTGACGGTGACGCGATGAGCTACAAGCTCTATGGCCGGCCCGGCTGGGGCTCGGCGATCGTCGAGGCGCAGCTCGTCTGGTACGGGCTGCCCTATACCTACGAGGCGGTCGACGACCTCTTCAAGTCGCCGGACGCCCGCCTCAGGCTGGAGAAGGTCAACCCGCTGGCCCAGGTGCCGACGCTGGTGATGCCCGACGGCAGCATCATGAGCGAGAGTGCGGCCATCACGCTGCTGCTGGCCGACATCACCAGCCGGGACGATCTCGTGCCGGCGGCCGGCGCCAAGGAACGCGCGAAGTTCCTGCGCTGGCTGATCTTCATCGTCGCCAATGTCTATCCCACCTTCACCTATGCCGACGATCCGTCGCGCTTCGTCTCGGTCAACGCGGCGCGCGATCCGTTCCGCGCCACCACCGACGCCTATGCCCAGAAGCTGTGGCGCCAGATCGAGGGCGAAGCGGGCAACCCTTGGTTCCTGGGCGAGCGGTTCTCGGCGCTCGACATCTACCTCGACATCATGACCCGCTGGCGCCCCAAGCGCGGCTGGTTCGAGCATGAAACGCCCCGGCTCTTCGCCATCGCCCGTCGCACCGATCTCGTCCCTCAACTCGTCGACGTCTGGGCGCGCAACTTTCCGGCGACGTGACATGGCGTGCGTCGGCATCGTCGGCGGACTGGGTGTTGGCGCCACGGTCCACTACTACGAGAAGATCACCGCAGCCTGCAAAGCCCGCGGGATCGTGCCCGACCTCGTCATCACCCATGCCGATGTCGACCACGGCCAGGGCCTCGTGCGCGCGGGCAAGCTCGACGAGCTCGCCGACTATCTCGCGGCTTTCATCGAGCGGATGGCCCGTGCCGGCGCCGAGGTCGCGGTGATGCCCGCCGTCACGCCGCATATCTGCATCGCCCAGCTTCTGAAACGCACGCGCGTGCCCCTGATCAACATCGTCGACCCGATCGACGCGGAATTGCGCGCGCGCAAGATCAAGCGCGTGGCCCTGTTCGGTACGGTCTTCACCGTCGAGGGCGGGTTGTGGGGCCAGCTCCAGGCTCATTCACCTGGCGTCGAGATCGTGAAGCCGCAGCCCGACGAGATCGCCTTCATCGGCAAGGCCTATCAGCGCATCCTCGACACGCAGAAGGGCGACGCCGCCGACACCGCGGGCCTGCGCCGCATCGCCGCCGACCTGGCACGACGCGACGGCGTCGAGGCGATCCTGCTGGCCGGCACCGACCTCGCCGTGATCTTCGACGAGGCGAACGCCGGCTTTCCAGCGATCGATGTCGCCCGCCTGCACATCGACGCCATCGTCGAGCGGCTGGCCGCCTAGTGCGGATTCCGATTGGATGTGTTCAGATTTCTTCGCTGGGAGCGCGCCACTCCAGTGGCGCTCAGAACTCAATGAATATGAGCGCCACTAGAGTGGCGCGCTCCCAGCAATGAGTCCGTCCAATCGGGACATGCTCTAGAACGTCTGCCTCACGCCGACGATCTGGCTGAGACAGAGGCCGACATGCTCGGCGGTGTCGGGCGCCAGGCCCTCGACCTCGATCTCGACCGAGAGCTGGTCGTCGGCGGCCTGGGCGAAGACGCGCGCCGGCACCAGGCCGCGCTTGGCCAGGAGTTCGAGCGCGCGCGGCAGCACGCCGGGCTCGACATCGGCTTCGAAACAGTATCGGACGGTGGAATTGCTACGCTTGAGCGCGAGGACGGACGACATGGAACGACTCCTGAAATGACGGACGAATGGCAACGCAGCGGTTTGCAGAGCAAACCGAGGTGCTAATTCGCGTCACGAGGAGGTCCGTGCGGGCCATGTTGCCACTATAGCGCCGGGACAGGGCGACGGGCTACCCTCCCGGCAACGGCTCATCGGGAAGGAAACAAAAATGCGTTCGACGCCCATCTACGAGGTTCATGCTGTCAAATATGCCCACCTGCCGCGCAAGGCGTGGGAAGTGCAGATCACCCCCGACCCGCACGATGCCGACTTCCCGATGGACTATTTCGTCTGGGTGGCGATCCCGCTCGACGAGGAGGGCCACCGCACCATCGGCGGCAAACCGATCGTGATCGACACCGGCTTCAATGCGGAGGTCGGCAAGGGCCGTGGCCGCGAGGTGAAGAAGAATCCGGCCGACCTGCTGGCCCATCTCGACGTGGACGCCAAGACGGTCGAGGACGTCATCATCACCCACCTGCACTACGACCACGTCGGCAACTGGGACCGCTTCCCCAAGGCGCGCTTTCATCTCCAGGACAAGGAGATGAACTTCGCCACCGGCCGGCACATGTGCAAGGACCCGTTCCGCCACGCCTACGAGGTCGAGGATATCGTCGGCATGGTGCGCGCGGTCTACGGCAAGCGCGTGGTGTTCCATGACGGCGACGAGGAGATCCAGCCCGGCATCTCGGTGCACCTGATCGGCGGGCACACCGCCGGCATCCAGTCGGTGCGCATCATGAC
>Ga0209514_10000634_pt1 | contig 69739 bp, 55 predicted proteins | sample Subgrocontami58m_FD_187452 | JGI IMG/M metagenome (GOLD analysis project Ga0209514, IMG submission 187452) | Subsurface groundwater microbial communities from S. Glens Falls, New York, USA - GMW37 contaminated, 5.8 m (SPAdes) (version 3) | ecosystem: Environmental > Aquatic > Deep subsurface >... | reverse complement strand
CCGGCGCCTGCCCCCGAACCCGAGGCTGCTCAGGCAGCGCCTCCAGCGCCGGCTCCGAAGGCTCCAGCGACCAACTGGGGAATGATCAACCTGGTCATCGGCCTGGTGGTAGTAGCCGGCCTGGTCATCTTCTTCATGGCCTGGAGAAGAAAGAAGGCGTAAGAAGAAAACAATAGAGCATATGCAGGGGCCCCGATTCATCGGGGCCCCTAGTGCTTTAGACTCCATACTCCAGACTTTGTATCGCGGGCTATGGTCTCACCGTCCATTCCAGAAGGTAATCCACTTATACGAGGTGATTCGTTCAACCCGTGGGACCCTGGCATGTACTTCATGTGAAGACGCCAGACCGTCACCAAATTGTCATAAGTTTGCAACATTTTCCACAGTAATTTTATAACTTATCCAGCTTTTTCCTATATCCTTGAAAAGGGTTCGATTATGAATTATCAGGGCGTAGTTGAGAGTTACTTATAGGAGGAAGGATATATGAAACGGGGAAGTACTTTGAGAAAGATATTTTTGTGTTTGATGGCATCTTTGATGCTTGCGCTGATGCTGCCGCCGGCGGCCCTTGCGGCACCGCTGCCGCCGACCAATCTGGCGGCCACAGCGGTGGCCGGTCCTCCGCTGGGTGTGAGCCTGACATGGACCGACAACTCTACAAATGAGGTCGGATTCAGAGTCAAGCGGGCGCTAGCCCCCAGCGCCATCTTTACCGACCTGACTGTGGGGATAGGAGGCCTGCCGGCCAACAGCGTGTCGTTCATTGACACGACAGTGGTTGCCGGGGTCACCTATAGCTACCAGGTCGTTGCCTTCGACCTCACCGGGGATTCGACGCCGACCAATACGGTAACCGTAACCGCGACCGTACCAACGGCCCCGACTGTGCTGGCGGCAACGCAGCAGGCCGGCCCTCCGCAGACGGTTACGCTGTCCTGGACCGACAACTCCAATAATGAAATCGGTTTTCGCGTAGAGCGAGCCGCCACGGTCACGTTTACCGGCGCAAGCCTGGTGCAGAACGTGCGGGCAGCCAATGTAGCCGCGGCGCCGGTAACTTTCGTCGATGCCGACATAATACCTGGTGCAACTTATTTTTACCGTGTCTCTGCCCTCAGCGCGTCAGGCGCCTCAGCGCCATCGAATACCGTGACCATCACGGTAGCATCGGCGGCGGGAATGTTGGCGGCACCAGCCGTGCCCATCGCCGGATTCGGCGCAGCCAGCGGCTACCCGCTTTACTACCAGGATATCCTGGGGACTAAGTTGGGACTGCTACCCGTTACCGCGCTAAACCTTCCCGATGGCCCAACCGCGGGGAATGCTTATTCCCAGGCCCTAGGCTTCACGAACGAAGCCTTCTATTACATGGCCGACGCTCAAGGGATAGACCTGGGCGCCGGCCCGGGACTGGTCGAGTTCGCCATTGAAGCGATTTTCACTACGCCAACGGGTACAGCCGCCGCCGGCACAGAGACAGTGATGAACCGGACCCGTATCAGGGTAGATACGCTGGTGGCCGGCACGTGGACCTTTACGACTCCCTTCCACCAGGGTGCGAACGCCCTTGTCCTTACTGCGGGCCCGATCAACAGGCCTCCCGGTCAGCCTCAGTTCATGATAAACTTCACCGACGACAGACTTGGGGTAGCACGAGATTTCGCTACGGCTGCCACCGGACCTGTCAACGTTTTCCTGCGCCCGACGGTACCGTCCGTTATTCCGGGTGCTTTTGGAGACGGAACAGTTGGCACTGTCACCGGCGGCACCGGCGGCGTAAATTCGGTTACAGCTACAGGGCCGACCTCCTCCGCGACCAACCAGTGGGCCATCAACGGACGCCTGCTCTCCGCCGGTGTTGTGCCCAGCTTCAATACGAGCATCAACCAGACAACGCGGGGTGTAAGCTTCACCGATACCACCACCGGCACGCCCACGAACTGGCTATGGGACTTCGGGGACGGGGCTACCAGCATTCTGCAGAACGCGGCGCATATCTACGCTGCGGCCGGTAACTTCATTACCAGGCTGACGGCGGGGAATGCCGGAGGCTCGGCTTCCGCCTCCCAGATGGTCAGTGTTTTCAGCGCGCCGTCGGGGACCTTCACCACGGCCGCCGGGGCTACGCCTTTCACGGTCAACTTCACCAGCTCCACGGCGGGCAACCCCACCGGATGGCTGTGGAATTTCGGCGACGGGGCGACCAGCACGCTTCAGAACCCGTCGCACGTGTATGCCACCGCGGGGGCCGTTAACGTGACGCTGAATGTGTTCAATCCCGCCGGGACGGGCACTTCTTCACAACAACTGGTCGTGGGCCCTCCGCTCGTGCCTACTAACGTCACAGCGGTGGTAGCCAGTCCCACGCAGATAAACGTGAGCTGGACGGACAACGCGCTCAACGAGACGCTGTTCAGGCTAGAGCGGGCTGAAAACGTTACATTCACGCTGAACCCGGTTACCGCCACTGTAGCCGCAAGCGCGGGCCAGGGTCTAACCGTAACGCTGAATGATATCAACGGCATCGCCACCAACAAGACCTTCTTCTACCGTGTGACCGCAGTCAGCGCGACCAGCCAGTCCGAGCCATCGGCCGTCGCCAGCGTGCAAGTCGGGACTGTTCCGGCCCAGCCGACCAACTTCAGGGCGACGCTTCTGAGCGCCACCCAGATAAAACTGGACTGGACGGACACCTCTAACAACGAGGATTTCTTCCACATCCACCGCGCGCCGACGAACGCTTTCGTCCCGGCGCAGATTACACATACGGTGCTGCCTCCGAACATTGTAACCTTCACGGATACGGTAGCCGCGGGGCAGACCTTCTTCTACTTTATCCACGCCATGAACGCGCTTGGCGACTCTGCCAATCCCCCTGACCCCCGTGTCACCATCATCGAGATATCCACCACAGCGCCTGCGTGGCCAGTTCCCACCGTTGTGAACGCTGCCATCACTTCGCCCACCACGGTATCAGTGACCTGGACTGACACAAACAACGAGTCCGGTTTCAGCATCCAGCGCGCCACCGACGCGGCGACCTTCGCGACGGTTGGAGCCGTCGCGGCCAACATCACAACCTTAGTCGATACGACGGTAGCTGCGGGCAACGTGTTCACCTACCGCGTGATAGCGAGCAACGTGGTCGGCGCTTCAGCGCCGTCAGTTCCTTCCGCGTCGGTGGCCATGACCGCGCCCCCGGCGCCCACGACTCTCGCCGCAGCGCCGCAGACCGCTGGTGAGGTAAACCTGACCTGGACCGACAACTCCACCAACGAAGCCGTTTTCAATATCGAGAGGGCCCTCAGCGGTGGCGCCTTCAGCCTGCTTGTGGCCACGGCGGCCAATGCTACTTCGTTCAGTGACAGGCAGGTAACAATCTCTACAACATACGTGTACAGGGTGCTGGCGTCTAACGGGTTTGGCGACTCGGCGCCTTCCGCAACCGCCACAGCCACGACGGTTACGCCCGCTGTGGCCCCGATAGCCCCGACCACTCTAGCAGCGCCCACAGTTGCTTTCGACCGGGTTGGCCTGACCTGGGTGGATACCTCCGCCAACGAGACAGGCTTCGCCGTACAGCGCGCCCCGGTCGCGGGAGCCTTCGCCCATGTGGCCACGGTGGCTGCCAACTTTGGGTCATACTCGGATACAAACCTCTCAGCGGTAACGACCTACCGGTATCAGGTATTCGCTTTCAATGCCATAGGTCTTTCTGCGACGGCGGCCGCGGTATCTGTTACTACCCTTGAGGCTCCAGCCCCACCCGCGCCTGCGCCGGTTGCGCCTGCTGGTGGCGGCGGCGGAGGTGGTGGAGGTGGAGGTGGAGGCGCGGCTCCCATGGGCACACCGATATCCCTGAGCGGCGTGGCCAACGCCTCCAGCCTGGTAGTCAATGTCTTCGGCGAGGTCCAGGGCGGCGCCAGCCTGAAGAATGAAGCCGGTGACCTGAACGTAGATATCTCCTTCGGAACGACCATGAAGTCGGGTTCCGGAGCTCCCCTTACCGCGCTCTCCATGAGCAAACCGGCCTCAGTGCCGGCGCCTCCGGCCCAGAAAGTAGTTGTGCTGAGCCAGGAGATGGGTCCCGCGGGCGCCACGTTCAACCCGGCCATAGAGCTGATATTCAGATATGACCCGGCCAAACTGCCGGCAGGCGTGGCTGAAGACAAGCTGACCGTGGCCTTCTGGAACGGCACGGCCTGGGAGAATGTACCGTCAACGGTCAATATCACGGCCAGGACCATTACGGCAAAGGTAAGCCACTTCACGGTCTTCGGCGTATTGGCCCAGCAGCCTGCGCCGACGCCTACACCGGCGCCGACTCCTGCTCCTACCTCGGCGCCCACACCGGCGCCGACACCCGCGCCTACTCCTGTTCCGACTCCGGAGCCCACACCTGCGCCAACGCCTCCACCCGCGACTCCAACGCCGGAACCGGTGGTAGTGTCCGCTCCGATAACTGCGCCAGCGCCTCCGCCGGCCGCGGCGGTTGCCCCGGCGCCCGCCCCCGAACCCGAGGCTGCTCAGGCAGCGCCTCCAGCGCCGGCTCCGAAGGCTCCAGCGACCAACTGGGGAATGATCAACCTGGTCATCGGCCTGGTGGTCGTAGCCGGCCTGGTCACCTTCTTCATGGTCTGGAGAAGAAAGAAGGCGTAAGAAGAAAACAATAGAGCATATGCAGGGGCCCCGATGAATCGGGGCCCCTGCATATAGAGATCGAGGTAATAAGTAAGAGGAGACAATGGTATGAAGGTTATATCTGTGGGTAACAAGTCGAGTGCAGGGTTGCTTATGCTGGTTTTTCGTCTGGCTCTAAGTTTACTGATGCTGCCGGTTCCAGCACTGCTCTTTCAGGTCTATCCGGCACAGGCGAAGGAGGCAAAATACCAACCGGCTGCGCTCAGGATGGCCGCGCAGGTACAGACGTTTACCATTGACGCTTCGGCCGGAGCAGGCGGTGCGATAAGTCCTTCCGGCAACGTCACCGTGAACAGCGGCGCCAGCCAGCTTTTCACCATGACGCCCAGCGCCGGCTACATGGTATCGGACGTGATGGTGGACGGCAGTCCCACCGGCGCGTTCAGGACCTATACCTTTACCAATGTGACGGCGGGCCACACCATCAGCGCCTCCTTTGTTAACGAGCCCCTGCTGCCGCTTGAGATGAACCCCCTTAACCAGACACCGGTGCCGGAACCCCCCAACCTGATGGAATTCGTCAAGAACAAGCTCGCGGCCGTCAAGCTCGGGAAGTCCCTTTTCTGGGACATGCAGGTAGGGAGCGACGGCGTCCAGGCCTGCGCGAGCTGCCATTTCAGCGCCGGCGCGGATAACCGTATGAAGAATACCGTTAACCCGGGACCCGACGGGACCTTTCAGGTAGTCGGCCCCAACGGCACTCTCCAGTCAACAGATTTTCCCTTCCACAAGCGGGCAGTTCCGACAGACGTACAGTCCTCCGCTGTCGTCCGCAATTTCAATGACGTTGTCGGCTCCCAGGGAGTCCGCCGCAGCCAGTTCGTGGATATCGTCCCGGGCTCAGCGGTTGACAATATGACGTCTGTACCCGACCCGGTGTTCAACGCCGGGGGAAATAACGTACGGAGAGTAACGGGGCGCAATACTCCAACCGTAATCAATGCAATCTTCAACTTCGTCAACTTCTGGGACGGCAGGGCTAACTTCCTGTTTAATGGTGTAAATCCCTTTGGCCCCGCTGACAGCAATGCCGGCGTCTGGTTCAAGGACGGACCGGCGCTGGTGAAGCGTCCGGTGGCCATACAGTTCGCCAGCCTGGCTTCCCAGGCGACAGGGCCGGCGCTGGACTCTACCGAGATGTCCGCCCAGGGCCGCACCTTCCCCAAGCTCGGCAAGAAGATGCTCAGCCTGACTCCACTCGGGAAACAGCTCGTCCATCCCGGCGACAGCGTGCTGGGCAGCCTTTCCAAGGCTGTGCTTCAGGCAAACGGGAAGCTTTCCGGCGCTAACGGCCTCAATACCACTTACAACCAGATGATACGGGACGCCTTCCAGGACCACCTCTGGGATTCCGCCGCTTTGACTCCCGACGGTTTCAGCCAGATGGAAGCCAACTTCTCCCTGTTCTGGGGGCTCTCGATCCAGCTTTATGTGGCTACCCTGGTCTCCGACCAGACCCCATTTGACCGCTATCTGGGGGGTGAAACAACTGCCCTGACCGACCAGCAAAAGAAGGGATTCAACCTCTTCAACGGCATCGGGAAATGCAACCTGTGCCACGGGGGCATCGAGTTTACCAACGCCGCGGCTGCCGGTCTCGCATTTGTGAATAACGCCAATAATGCTCTGATTGAGCTGATGTTTGTGGCAAACGGCGCCGAAGCCCTTTACGATGACGGCTTTAACAATACCGCCGTAACGCCAACCACTGACGACATAGGCAGAGGAGGCAACACGCCTTTCACCAACCCGCTTACCGGCCAGGCCATTCCGCTTTCGTTCTCGCGCCTTGCCATACTCCAGGCGCGGAACCTGCTTCCCTTCCCCAGCCCCTTACTGGACCCCGTTTTACCCGTAACTACGCAAATCAACGACAGGGGCCTCTTCAAAGTCCCCGGGCTGCGCAATGTGGAGCTGACCGCTCCATATTTCCATAATGGCAGCGTCATGACCCTGGAGGAAGTAGTTGACCTCTACGTCCGGGGTGGTAACTTCCCCGCTGCCAACATTGACGACCTGGACCCGAATGTCGGGGACGGGATTCAACTCCTTCAGGGCAAGGAGACACTGCAGACCGCCCTGGTGGACTTTATGAAATCCCTTACCGACCCGCGGGTCAGAAATGAATCGGCTCCTTTCGACCATCCGGAGATACTTGTGCCCAACGGCGATCCCGAGATACTTATCAGGATCCCGGCCAGAAGTTCCAGTGGAGCGGCCGGTGTAACGAGCATCACATTCAACCCGGTTAGCACTCCCACTAAGAACAGCAGCCAGGCCATCTCCGGCACGGTGGACGCGGGATTGACCCCGGTGATTACAGCCGTTGCGCCAGCCACCGTGGGCTTTGTTACGGTAACCAGCGCCACCTGGAGCGCCCAGGTCAGCGGGCTTGTAACGGGGGCTAACACCGTTACAGCCAGCGTCACCGATGCCGGTGTGGAGTCGCGGTTAACGGCAACAATAACCTTGGATATCGCTCCGCCTTCCTTCTCTCTCAACCCTGTAATTACCCCGACAAGGCTAAACAGCCAGACCCTCTCCGGCGTGGTAGAAGCCGGGGCCACGCCGGTGGTAACGGCCAGCGCCCCGGCTACGGCCGCAGCCGCCGTCATTAGCGGTTCTATAAACTGGAGCTCGCTGCTCTCGAACCTCACAGAAGGGACTAACAGCTTCAGCGTCAGCGCCAGCGACGCCGCGGGGAACACCACGACGCTGGCCACTGTCGCCATCGTGCTGGATACTATCGCGCCATCGCTTACCCTCAACCCGGTTACAGCCACGACCACTGCAAACAGCCAGGCCATTTCCGGCACAGCGGAAGCGGGAGCAACGGTACGGGTCTCAGTGAACGGCGGCGCTCCGGCCCAGGCAACTATGACCACCACATCCTGGAGCTATACCGCCGCCCTGAATCCGGGGCCGAACAGCATTTCGGTCAACGCCGTTGACGCCGCGGGCAATACTACAACACTGCCGGCCGCAGCGGTTTCCGTTGCTATCGCGGTCCCATCCCAGCTCAGCAGCGCTCTGGCGTCCGGGTGGAACCTGCTTTCCACTCCGGTAAGGTTGAACGTTAACAATGACCGTCTGGACCAGATTTTCAACGCGCAGTCTCTGGCAAATGTTGAAATCGCCTATAGCTGGAGCGGCGGGCAGTGGAGGCAGGCTGCCGCGGCTTACGAACTGTTCCCGCTGGACGCGATTTATGTGAAGGTTGTGACCAATGCTTCAGCCACAGCCGTTCTAGTTCCAAGTACAGATATTTCCGCGCCTCCCAGCCGGGACCTCACGGCAGGGTTGAATCTGGTCGGTCCGGCGCCTTCGCTGGAACTCGGCGTCTTCCCGGCCAAGGCGGCCGACCAGGCCCTGTCCAGCATCGCTCAGGCGCCGGGCGGCTTCAGAGGATACTCTACGGTTATAAGCTCCGGCTACAATCAACCGGGCTGGAGCTATGCCCCGGGAGGTCAGGTACCAACCTTGCTTCCTTTCAAGGGTTACTGGGTGATAATGGATAATCCGGACACGTTGTTCGGTTCCAGCACCACTCCATTAGCGGCACAATGAAAATAGCAGTGAGCTGGGGCCCCGACCTGCCGGGGCCCCAGCTCACAAGGAATGGAATGTTAAGATGAAAAAGATTATTATCGCTATTCTGGCCATTTCCTTAATGCTGGCCTTCTCATCGTTACCGGCCCTGGCGCAAGTACTTCCCGCTCTTCCCAACGCCTTCTTCGGGACAGTGGCCATAAACGGCAGTCCGGCGCCACTTGGGACCAGGGTGGAGGCCACAGGCGCCGGCGTGGTGGCTGGAATACAAAACCCCCTGATTACGAATGTGATAGGCAGCTATGGCTCCGACCTGAAGCTTATAGCGCAGGGGAATATTGCCCAGGGGACTGCCTTGACCTTTTTGGTTAACGGCAATCCCGCGGCCCAGACTGCGCAGTGGCAAAGCGGGCAGGTCACCAGGCTGGACCTCTCAGTAACCACGGCTGCTCCTCCACCCGTAGCGCCTCAGCCTCCTGTTGGAGGAGGTGGCGGCGGGACTGGTGGAGGTGGAGGCGCAGGTCCGGTAGGTGGCGCTGGAGGAGGAGGCGGTGGAGGCGGCGCTTTAACACCGGCAATCAGCAGCCCTGTGGACGTTGTAGGCCTGATAGTCAACGGACCGCCTCTATCGCTGGACCAGAAAAGCGGTAAAACAGTGTCTAAAACAAGGATACAAAATAACAACGGCAGCGTTTCTCTCGAAATAAACGTAGATACACAGATAACGGATGGGAATAAACAGCCTGCGAGTATCATTAGTGCAGTACCGCTTGCCGCGCCGCCGGCTCCACCGCCGAACAGGGCAATCGTCTTTGCCTATACTCTCTTGCCGAATGGCGCCCAGTTCAATCCTCCGCTGACGCTCACGATGCAGTACGACCCGGCCAGGCTGCCTCCGGGAACCAGGGAGACCAGCCTCACCATTGCCTTCTGGGAAGGAACCAAGTGGACCAGCCTCGGGGGCAATGTTGATACCGTGGCGAAAACGATTACCGTCCCCGTCAGTCATTTTACCGAGTTTGCCATACTGGCAGGAGAGGACCCCACGCCCGTTCCAGCTCCCATAATAGCTCCGGCACCCGTAGTGGTTCCCGCATCCGCACCTGCACCGGCGTCGATGCCCACGCCAGCGCCCTCCCCTGTCCCGGCGCCGGCACAACCCTCACCGGAACCCAAGGCCATTTCTCCTCCTGCTCCTGCGCCGGCGGCCATTTCTCTTCCCAGACCTGAACCGCGGACCGCCAGACTGCCGGAACAAAAGCCCGCAGCCGTAATAACGCCACCCCGCCTGCCCGCCGGGATGAGAGTTTCAACCGTGAAGCCTACCGAAGAGTCAATTTTGCAGCTTCCTGAGGCGCAGGCGAGGATAATAGTGCCCAGACTGGCCTTCTCCGAGGTGGTGCAGTACGCGGCGCGTCCCATGCCGGCCGCTGAGCTGCCGCCGCCGAAACAGGGCAGCTTAAGAAGGGGGCTGGAAGTCAGGCTCTTCAACTCCCAGGGGCAGCCGATGGGCCCAACGAACGCCAATACGCCTGTAACCATCGAGATGTCCCTATCTGATGAAGACATAGCCCTCATGAAGAATAATCCCGAAAACGCGGAGATAGTCTATATGCATGAAGGAGACAGAGTCTGGGGAAAACTCCGGACGTCAGTTGACCTGAAAGCCAAAACGGCGAGAGCGGAAGTTGACCGGTTCTCTTACTTCGCTCTTGCGGTCAGGACGCCTACCTCCGGTAGTGAGAGAACGATGCTCGTGGTGACGGGTATAGCCGTGGCCGTGCTTCTGGTGATAGCTTTCGTGGTGCTTCCCAGGGTAACAAAAAGGGCTAAATGAGATTCTTCGCTTCGCTCAGAATGACAATGTCATACGTTGAGGTTGCGCGATACGAATACCGGAGGGATTAAGAAATGCCATTACATGATAACATCAGATTACTGAGAAGAATGAGAGTCCTTTCCCAGAGGGAACTGGCGCAAAAATGCGGGTTGAATGCGACTACCATATGCCACATCGAGACCGGACTGCATGAGCCCCAGCCGGGAACTATCCGCAAGATCGCCCGCGCGCTGGAAGTCCATCCCGAAGAGCTGATGATGGAACGGCCGGGGCTGTTGTCAATTTGACAAGGGAGGTATGTAGTATTTGGATTGGGGAAAATCAGTGTTGCCAGTAAATTTGAGCAGAAAATAATGTTTAAGGTGAGTACATAAAATGCCGAAAAGAATAAGAAATGTCCTGAATATAGTTATCCTGTGTGCCATGCTGGCAACGCTGGTTCCGCTTTTTACCAGCACAACCGCTCTGGCCGCCGCGCCTGTCGCACCGTCTAGCTTAGCTGCAACCCTGGTGAGCGCGACCCGGGTTGACCTTGCCTGGACGGACAACTCCACCGATGAGACCGGCTTCCGCATTGAGCGGTCCACCGATGGCATAACCTACGCCACAGCCGGATCCGTCGCCTCCAGTGCCTTCGCATTCTCGGACACGACGGTAGCGGCCAGCAGCACCTATCAGTACAGAGTCAAGGCCATAAACGCAGACGGCGATTCAGCGCCCTCTAATGTAGTATCCATAACGGTGGCCGCGCCAAGCGTGCCATCGGACCTGTCCGCCACCGTAGTGAGCGCGACACGGCTGGACCTTGCCTGGACGGACAACTCTACCAACGAGGCCGGCTTCCGCATTGAGCGGTCCGCTGATGGCATAACCTACGCAACAGCCGGGACTGTCGCCTCCAACTCATTCGCTTTCTCGGATACGACGGTAACGGCCAGCAACACCTATCAGTACAGGGTTAAGGCCTTCAACGCTGTGGGTGATTCCGCAGCGTCAAATGTCGTAATCATAACGGTGGCCGCTCCCGGCGCGCCATCGGACTTATCCGCCACTATCATGAGCGCTGCCAGGGTGGACCTGCTCTGGACGGACCAGTCCAACAACGAAGCCACTTTCCGTATCGAGCGCAGTCTGGACAACTTTGCCACGGCACCGACCGCCACTTTTACTGTCGCCTCCAGCTCCAGGACCTTCAGCGATACCACCGTATCGCCGACCAATACCTATTCATATAGAGTCATCGCTGTTAATCCCATTGGCAGTTCCGCACCATCCAGCCTGGCAACAGTCAAAGTAACCTCGACACTCCAGGTGGGGCCGATAGACCCCAGAACCATCTACCAGGGTAACCCGAACACCGGGTGGCCGGGCTATTATCAGGATGACCAGGGATTCCGCGTCAGCATGTTTCCCACCACCGGTAATGGCACCACCGCTCCAACGCAGATCTTCGACCCGGCGGACCCGGCTAACCCCTATTCCGTTTTCCTCAATTTAGGGGCTGAAGGTTTCTACCATCTGGCGGAAACAGTCTTCAATACCAGCTCCGGCAGGGCTCTGGTCCGGTTCGCGGTCGAAGCCGCCTTTGCGGCGGAAGACCCCATACCCGGCGATGAGTTTGTCTTCACCCGGACACGCATCAGGGTGGATGTGCCTGTCCCGGGCGCCTATACGGTACAGCACCCCTACGGCGCCAATACCTTCGACGTGACCCAGGCGGATATCGCTACCGGACGGGGAATTAACTTCACCGAGGACATCGGAGCGCCGCGCAATTTCGAGGCTGCGGCCACCGGCCGCATTTCCCGTTTGCTGCGCCAGACCCCGCCGCCTCCGGCCGGATGGATCGGTGATGGAGTCTCGGTTGGTCCGGTCACCGGCAGTCCCACCGGGTTTAACAGAGTCAGAATTACCGGCCCGGCGGGCGTTAACCTGAACGGGGCGGGCAGCAACATCGTAGAGTCCGACCAGTTTTTCGTGGCCGGACGCCTTCTTACCACAGCTCCCCCTGTTCCCAGCTTTACCAAAACCCTTAGCCCGACGAACGGAGCTGCGCCCAACATTGTAACCTTCACCAATACCAGCACGGGCGGCGTGCCCGCGAGCTATGCATGGAACTTTGGCGACGGCGCCACCAGTACTCTCCAGAACCCAACACACACCTATAACACCGCAGGAAACTACCTGGTCAGGCTGACGGTGACTAATGCCGCCGGAACGGCTTCCACTTCCCAGACGGTAAGCATCATCAACGTCCCGGTAGCCAGCTTTACCAACACCCTGCCGAATGGCGTTCCGCCCTTAACCATCAACTTCACCGACACTTCTTCGGGCAACCCCGCGAGCTGGACATGGAGCTTTGGCGACGGCGCCACCAGCGCACTCCAGAATCCTTCCCACGTCTATGCAGCATCGGGGACTTACACCATCACGCTCACAGCGGCGAATTCCGTAGCATCAAGTTCCACATCCAGGACGCTGAGTATTTCCGGTAACCTTACAGCCGGCTTCAACAAGACCCTTACCCCGGTTAACGGGGTCGCGCCAGTGACGGTAGCCTTCACCAATACTTCTACCGGCTCCATTACAAGCCAGTCATGGAATTTCGGCGATGGCGCTACGAGCACGTCCCAGAATGCCACCCATACCTACAACGCGGCAGGGAATTATACCGTCACGCTGATTGTGACGGATGCCGCGGGGTCGGCTGGCGCCTCTCAGACAGTAAGTGTTTTCGCTACCCCCTCGGCAAGCTTTGCCAAAACGCCTGGTAATGGCCCTCCACCATTAACCGTCAACTTTACGGATACCTCCGCGGGCAACCCGGCAAACTGGCTGTGGGATTTCGGCGATGGCACCACCAGTACTCTTCAGAATCCCGCCAGGACTTATTCGTTATTCGGGACCTACACCGTCACATTGACAGTGACGAATTCCGCGGGGAATGCTTCCACGTCCCAGACGGTGATTGTTTCTACAGTCAATCCGGCGGCGCTGAAGCTCCAGGTGGGACCAGCAGAACCCAGGACAATCTACCAGGGCAACCCGAACACCGGATGGCCTAAATATTACCAGGATGACCAGGGATTCCGCGTCAGCATGTTTCCCACCACCGGTAATGGTACCACCGCTCCAACGCAAATCTTCGACCCGCCGGACCCGGCTAACCCCTATTCGGTTTTCCTTAACTTAGGGGGTGAAGGCTTTTACCATCTGGCGGAGACTGGCTTCAATACCAGCGCCGGCAGAGCAAATGTCCGGTTCGCTGTCGAAGCCGCCTTTGCGGCGGAAGAGCCGGTGCCAGGCGATGAGTTTGTCTTCACCAGGACCCGTATCAGGGTGGACGTCCCGGTCCCGGGCGCCTATACGGTACAGCATCCCTACGGCACCAATATCTTCAACGTGACCCAGGATGATATTACTCTCGGGCGCGGAATTAACTTCACCGAGGACATCGGGGCGCCGCGAGACTTCCTTGTGGCCGCCACCGGACGCATTCCGCGTTTGCTGCGCCAGACCGTCCCGCCTCCTCCGGCAGGATGGATTGGCGACGGGTCCTCGGTTGGCCCGGTCACAGGAAGCCCCACCGGATTCAACAGGGTGGTTATAACCGGCCCCGCGGGCGTTAACCTGAACGGGGCGGGCAGCAACGTCGTCCAGTCCGACCAGTTTTTCGTGGCTGGACGCCTGTTCACCGAGCTTAATCCCAGCTTTACTAAAACTCTTACCCCGGCTAACGGCGTCGCACCTGCCACAGCGGTATTTACTGCCAGCGCCACCGGCGGCGTGCCCACGGGCTGGCTATGGAACTTCGGTGACGGCGCCACCGGCGCGGGTCAAGATGCTACCAAGGCCTATAACACGGCGGGAAACTACACCGTTATGCTAATTGTGAACGACGCCACAGGCTCGGTTGGCGCTTCCCAGGTAGTGAGCATTTTCAGCGCCCCTGTGGCCGGCTTTACCAAGAGCGCTGTCAGCGGTTTCGCACCTCTGAGCGTCAACTTTACCGATACTTCCACAGGCAACCCGGCAAGCTGGCTGTGGAACTTCGGGGATGGCACAACCAGTACTCTCCAGAATCCCGGCAAAGTCTATAATTTAGCAGGGACCTATAACGTCACGCTAACAGTGAACAATCCGGCAGGGTCGTCTTCTGCTCCTGCCCAGGCGGTGACAGTTAGCGGAGTCGCGGCTGTTCCGGCTGCCCCTACTGCTCTCAGCGCCACCGTCATAAACGCCACCCGGATTGACCTGGCCTGGACCGATAACTCCAATAACGAAAGCAATTTCCGAATAGAGCGCTCCACCAACGGCACTGCATTCGTTCAGGTTGGCGCCGTCAACCCGAATGTCACCACCTTCAGCGACACCACGGTCGCTGCCGGTACCAGCTTCTTCTACCGTGTGATTGCGGTTAATGCTTTAGGCAATTCTGCGCCAACCAACCTGGTGCAGACAAGCATAGCCCTGCCGCAGGCGCCGACCGGCCTTACCGCAGCGGCGGCTTCGTCCGGGATCAACCTGGTCTGGACAGACGCCTCCAATAACGAGACAGGCTTCCGCATCGAACGCTCTACTGGCGGCGGCGCTTTCGTTCAGATTGGCGCCGCCAATGCCAATGCCACCAGCTTCCCTGATACAGCGGTGTCAGCAAACACTTCCTATGCCTACCGTGTTGCGGCGTTCAACGGCATCGGCGTTTCCCCCTTCTCCGCACAAGTCTCCGTTACCACACCAGTGGCGCCACCACCAGTCTTCGGTGGAGGAGGCGGTGGTGGAGCAGGCGGTGGTGGTGGTGGCGGTGTCGCCCCGGGCCAGCCAAACACCACTGTGGTGAATGTGAATGCCGCGGGCATTGTACAGACTCCCGCCACACTGACGACCACTTCCGGAAATGTCGTGCTAAACGTTCCACAGGGCACCAGGTTACAGAGCAGGGCCGGACAACCTATCACATCGCTGACCGTGGCCCCGTTGACAGTAACACCACCCCAGGCGCCACCCCGCAATAAGGTTGTGCTTGCCGTTGATTTCGGGCCCGATGGAGCTACCTTCAATCCGCCGCTCACGGTAACCATGAGCTATGACCCGGCGACCCTGCCGGCAGGAGCACGCGAAAACAAGCTATCTCTCGCTTACTGGGATGGCGCAAACTGGGTGAAGCTAAACAGCACCGTGAATACGGATACCAGGACCATTACCGCCCAGATAAGCCACTTCACGAACGTTGGCATCCTGGCCGAGGAGACTGAACCAACGCCGACGCCAGTTCCAACACCAGCACCGACGCCAGTTCCGGCGATTGTAGCCATACCAGTGAGCCAGCCTCCAGCACCGGCGCCCGCTCCTGCACCAGAGCCTGAGCCCGCACCGGCGCCAGAAGCTGTTGCTCCGGCTCCTGCGCCAGCACCAGCGCCTCAGCCTGCCGCAGCGCCAGTGCCTGCTCCAGTGCCGCAGCCTGCTGCGCCGCAATTAGCTCCAGCACCGGAACCTGCGCCAGCGCCTGAGCCCGCTCCAGCGCCAACGACCAACCGGGGTATGATAAACCTGGCTATTGCCCTGGTGATTGTAGCCGGTCTGGTCATTTTCTTCGTAGTCAGACGGAGAAAAGCGGCATAAAGATACAAATATAGATAAGTTATGTTAATGGATAGACGGGCATTCCTATCCATTAACATAACCGAAAGGTAATCTAATGCCATTACATGATAACATCAGGAAACTAAGGAAACGAAAAGTTCTTTCCCAGCGTGACCTGGCGCAAAAATGCGGACTGAATATCACCACTATAACGCGTATTGAAACCGGACGGCATGAGCCCCAATACGGTACTATCCGCAAGATCGCCTCGGCGCTGGAAGTACCTCCCGAAGAGCTGATGATGGAACGGCCAAGGTTGCCGGATTGACTATTTGCCCGCACAGAAATTCTCAGTGCTCGGGCACGTAGGCGTGTTCCATGTACTGGAACATCATGCGCTGGGCATTGTAATAAGACCCATTGAGAGCGATGGCACACCGCCTGATGGCATCGAATGACACCGGCCGATTGTAAAATAGAGGTACGATTGTTTTTTCCAGCTTGTCATATAACGAGGCTACCTCCACCTCCGTATTGCTCTCCTGCCAGGGTTCGCCGATAGACCAGCCGGTCACACCTTCCAGATGACCCTCAACCCACCACCCATCCAGAATACTGAGGCTCGGGACGCCATTGAGCGCGGCTTTCATGCCGCTTGTGCCAGAGGCTTCGTAAGGCTTCTGCGGCGTATTAAGCCATAAGACTACGCCGGAACAGACATACTTGGCCAGCGCCATGTCGTACTCTTCGAGATAAACAACCTTGATTACACCCTTCAAAGCAGCAGCGGCTTCAAAAACGTGCTTGATTAAAGCCTTGCCGCCCTCGTCCCGGGGATGCGCCTTGCCTCCGTATATCACCTGAAGAGGCCCGACCCGGCGGGCTATGTTCTTCAAACGTTCCAGGTCGGAAAAAAGCAACTCTGCCCTTTTATACAAGGTCATTCGACGGGTAAATCCGAGCGTCATAACCGATGGGTCCAGGCTGACCCCGGTGCGTCTGGTAACTTCAGCTACTGGCAACAATCAGGTCTGCGCGTGATATAATAGCTACTTCGGTACAGCTCAAATCCCAAGAAAGGAAACAGGCAAAACAAACTCCGCCATGACAAAAGCAAAGTGGGTGCTGGTACTCAAAGCCTCAGTCATCGTAATCGCGGCCCTTATCGCAAAAGCGGTTGTGGGCTGGCTCGAACTGGATACCATCGCCGTGAGCCCTCTCATTACCGCACTCCTGGGAGGAGTAATATTTACCCTGGCCATCATATTCGGCGGAGTACTTTCCGATTTCAAAGAGAGCGAGAAGATACCGGGTGAAATCTCGGCGTCCGTCAAGAGCCTCTACAAGGACTTCCGCCTGGTTTCCCCGGGCGGTGAGGGAATGGTAGATATAAAGTCCCACATGGAGGCTCTCGTACAGGTGATAAGCTCAAATCTGAATGACGGAAATACCTGGGAGCTGAAGAAGATAAACTACGCGCTCGACAGGCTTGACGAAGATATCCACTCCCTTTCCGCCAGGGGGGTGCCGCCCCCGCTCATTGCCAGGATGCGAAACGAAATAACCGGCATAGACCGGCTATCGAACCGGGTCGAAACGATAATGAGGACTTCTTTCATTCCCGCGGCTTATGCCATTTCGGAGATAGTTGTAGGAATCTCTATTTTGACTCTTCTATTCACCAGGATAGAGCCCTACTACGAAAGCGTGGTACTGTTCGGGTTCGCGGTTTTCATACTGGTCAGCCTGCTATTGCTGATCAAAGATATGGACAACCCCTTCGAGGGCCACGCAAAAGTTGACCTCAGCCTTCTTCGTGAGCTGGAAGACTACCTCGCGGCATCTCCGCCCCGTTCATGAGCCGAACCATACATCCCCCCTTGACGCCACCTTTCTCAGACCGCATAATTCTGCGAATGGCTCTTGATAAGGAATAATTGAGGATGAAATCCTGGAAATAAGACTGACTTTTCTGGGCGCGGCCCAGAATGTCACTGGCTCTCAGTACCTCGTTGAAGTCGACGGCTTCAAGATTCTGGTGGACTGCGGCATCTACCAGGAAAGAGAACTCAAGCCGAGAAACTGGGCTCCTTTCCCGGTTAATCCCAGACACGTAAACGCGGTCCTTCTGACCCATGCCCATCTTGACCATTGCGGCCTGCTGCCCAGGCTTGTGCGGGAGGGCTTTCACGGTCCTGTCTACTGTACTTCCCCGACTGCCGAAATCGCCGAGATAATACTGCTTGATTCCGCCCATATATTGCAGGAAGACGCGGAGTTCAAGAGGAGGAGGCACGAACGTGAGGGAAGAAGAGGTCCCTATCCGGAGATTCCCCTGTACACCGCGGAAGACGCGCAGGCATGCATCCCACTCTTCAAAGCCGTCCGTTACGGGGAAATTGTAAACATCGGCGAAAATATTCAAGCCACGTTCCACGATGCCGGCCACGTGCTCGGCTCATCCATGATAAAGCTCATGGTGCGGCGACATGACGATAAAAGGACCATCATCTTTTCCGGAGACATCGGAAGATGGAACAAGCCTATTCTCAGGGACCCGACTGTTTTCGAGCACGCAGACTATATCGTCATGGAATCCACGTACGGCGGCGAATCTACCGAGAAGGTTGAGGAAGCAGCCGGCAAGCTCGCCGAAATCGTAAATATCACGGCAATGGACGGCGGAAACATCGTCATCCCCAGCTTCGCCCTGGAACGGTCCCAGGAAATCCTTTACTATCTCAACAAGTTCCTTCTCGAAGACCGCATACCCCACCTGATGGTATTTGTTGACAGCCCTATGGCTGTCAGCATCACTGAAGTTTTCAAGAAACACCCCGAGTTCCTGGATGAAGAGATGCGCCGGCTTTTGCAGGAGAATTCCCCTTTCGAGTTCCCCGGTCTGCACCTGGTAAGAACGAGAGACGAGTCCAAGGCAATCAATCATATTAAGGGCTCTGTCATCATTACCGCGGGTTCCGGTATGTGCACGGGAGGAAGGATAAAGCACCATCTCATAACCAACATTTTCAGGGCGGAGAGCACAATATTATTTGTCGGCTATCAGGCTGCGGGAACCCTGGGGAGACAGATAATTGAAGGTTCCCAGGAGGTCCGCATACTGGGCCAGCACTATCCCGTCAAAGCAAGAGTGGCCCAGCTTCACGGCTTTTCCGCGCATGGCGATAGAGACGAACTGCTGAAATGGTTATCCAGCATCCAGAAACGCCCCAGACAGATATTCGTGACCCACGGAGAGCCTGAAACGTCCCGGCGCTTCGCCGAACTGGTAACCGGGAAGACCGGCTGGGAGACATCCGTTCCGCATTACCAGGACAGCGTTATCCTGGAGTAGGCGCGTTACCGCATAATCCTGAAAACCGCATCGCTCAATATCTCAAAGGGCTTCACAAAAACAGGCGCCGCCTTACCTAAGGCTTTTCTCATGCGGAACTGCGCTTCACCCTTCAGGATCGCGAATCTCATCTTTGTCTCTGAAAAGCCTGCGTCAAAGATGAGAGAATGGTCATCCATGAGGCCGTGGCCGGTCACCCACTCCCTGGTAATCTTGTGCTTGACTCTTTCATAGAGGGCTGTGCCGGGCAGAGGATAAGGCATAGTAAAGGATAGATAGTCAAGAGGAAGGGACGTGGCGAATCTCAGTGTGTTAAGCACGGTTTCGTCGGTTTCTCCCGGATAGCAAAGGATGAAAAACGCGCCGGTCTTGAGTCCCGCGCTGTGCGCCGCCTCCACAGCACGACGCGCCCCTTCCGGGGTGATTCTCTTGTTCATGAGCTTCAAGATGGAATCATTGCCGGACTCGATGCCAAAAAATATACGGTCGCAGCCCGCCGCTTTCATCGTGGAGGCAATGTCCCGGTTAATCGAGTCTACCCTCGCCAGACACTCCCACTTGAAATGCAGACCCCGGGACATTATCTCGTCACATATCCTGGCTATTCGCTCCCTTTTCAGAGTGAACACATCGTCAGCGAAATGAATGTAGTCATACCCGAAGGAGAGCGCCTGCTCGACCTCATCCACCACGTTGCCGGGAGACCTTTCCCGATAGGAAACGCCGAAGACTTTATTGCTGCAGAACTCGCAACTGAACGGGCAGCCCCGCGTGGTCATGATAGCGGTCGTCGCGCGGCCGGAACGCCGCTTCCAGAAGTCAATATACTGAGCGTTGGGCAGTAAATCCCGGGCAGGAAAGGCAATCAGGTCCAGTTCTCGCTCCAGCTGGCGGGCGGGAGTGAAGGCAATTTCACCATCGCTGCCATTCGCACGGAAGTAGCTCCCTTTCCGGTAGGCAATGCCAGGTATTGACGCAGGGTCGCTTTTGTTCTGATAGACGTAAAGCAACTCCACCATGGCGCGTTCTCCTTCACCTATGACCACGACATCGAAGTCTCCCAGGAAAGATTCAGGCTCGCAAGTAGGCAGCGGACCTCCTGCTACAAGAAGGCCACACTCACCTCTCAAGCGTCTGGCGAACCGCAGGCTGTCCTCCCGCATAGTCGCCATGCTGTAAATTCCAACCACATCCGCGCGGGTCTGAAGGGCCCGGTCCAGAGCTTCATGTCTGTCCATGAAGGTGCAGTCAAGAACGGATACCCGGTGTCCCGCATTCCGGAGGCTGGAGGCCACATAGCTTATTCCGAGAGGAGGAAAACGAAAAATAGACCTGTCACGCGAAGGGTGAAAGTAGGGATATATCAGAAGCACTGAGCTCATCTGGCAGAACCTATTCTGATATCATACACAAAGCTAACCGAACCCCCGGGCAACACGTAATTGAGCCCCGACCAGGCAAGCCTGCCGGCTGCAAGTTCCCTGCCTCGAAACATCGCGGCGCCCTTCAGATTTCGAAGCGTGAACGTAATACCGTCACGCACGTCAGCAAGGGCCGCCTCCTCTGCGCCAACCCTGTCCCAGGTACCGATTGCCCTTCCCGTAAGTACCAGCCCATTTGAATCGCTGTAACGGTCAAAGTAGCCCGCACCCTGCTCGTTGGCAAATGTAATCTCCGTGCATCCATCCCGTTTGAGTCCCCGCAGGTCAGCGCTTACCCGGACTCTGCCCCCGCCGCGAGGAATGGAATACGCAACGCTCACCGTACCCGCGGAGGCGGTAGTCTCGAATTTGTGCTCGATGGACAGGATACGAAGCAAATTGCTGAAGAACCACATGCCCGGGCCTCTGCACGGAGGATAGTCCCGGTGCAACCGGGCAAGGAACTCCTCCACTTCATAAATTGCCCGGCTGCCCAGAGTCCTCCCCCCGATGGCCATTCTTTGTACCAGGTCCAGATGGTAAACAACTTCAACCATTGACAGGTCACCATTTCTCCGGCGCGTCACACGAGCGCTGCCGGGGAAAACCGTTTCCGGCCCGAACTTGAGGACAGGTACGCCGAACCCAAGACCTTCTTCCACCAGTTCCCTGGTTCCATGAATAAGCAACAGTCCCTTTTGTATCCGGCAGGAAGGGTATGCCTTTTCACTACGGGGCGTCCTGAAAGCCAGCGAAGCGCCGTCTTCCAGGTCCACTCTCACGCCATCAGAGCTAATGCCGGTCATGCTACTGATTTGTGGATATGAGTACATACAGGAACAAGCCAAGCAGGAACGCCGTTATCCATAATGATAGAGCCAGCCTCATCCATACCACCAGTCTGCCCAGCAACTTGAAGCCAAGCCCAAGTACAAGGTTCAGGTACAACCACAACACTACAACGGCAAGTCCGAGGCTGTGGTGAATTAGCATCACGGTGTTAAAAAATGTCCCTCTGTCTTCGTGTTCGAGGTAGCCGGTCATTGACGGAAACATCACTACGGCGATCGCCAGTAACTGTAAGAGCACTGCGCCCCTCACGATGGCGCAGTGCCTGGTGAGATCTTTCTTCTTTTTTACCAGGTAGACTGCAAAAAGTACCACGGTTATGAGAAACCCCTGGACGACCAGATTTGTCATGAGAAGCAACTGGGCAACGCGGCCTACAACAGCCATGATTATTACATCGAGGGCCATGACTGTATTGTAAGCTCAGGTTCAATTCGAGGTCAATGGTCAGGCATGTAGGCGTGTGACAGGTACTGGAGAATCATCCGCTGGGCATTATAGTATGAGGCGTTCAGCGCGATGGCATAGCGCATCACCGCATCAAACAATGTGGGCTGACGGTAGAACATGGGTATAACCACATTTTCCAGCTTGTCATACAGAGAGGCCGCTTCTTTCGCCGGATAGCTGGTCTGGCCGGTATCACCTATAGACCAGCCGGTAACGCCTTCAACATGGCCCTCGATCCACCAGCCGTCCAATATGCTGAGGCTGGGCACACCATTGAGAGCAGCTTTCATTCCGCTGGTACCGGATGCTTCATAAGGCTTGTGAGGGGTGTTGAGCCAGACATCCACGCCGGAGCAAAGATACTTGGCCAAAACCATATCATATTCTTCGAGATAAACAACCGTAATGACGCCCTTGAGGGCTTCAGCCGCTTCAAATACATGCCGGATGAGGGCCTTCCCTGCCTCATCCCGCGGATGGGCCTTGCCGGCATAGAGTACTTGCAGCGGGCCGACCTCACGCGCCATCTTCTTAAGCCGCTCGAGGTCGAAGAAAAGCAGCTCCGGCCGTTTGTACGCGGTCATGCGCCGGGCGAATCCCAGCGTCATTACCGATGGATTCAACTTGACCCTGGCTCTGCGCTTGACCTCAACCAGCAACTCCTGCTTAGCTTCAAAATGCGCCTGGCGAATTTCCTCGGGTGGAATGCTTATGGCGTAGCGAAGATAAAGGTTATCCCCTCGCCATTCAGGAATATGGCGGTCATATAAACGGCGAAACGCGTCGCATGTCCAGGTAACAGCGTGAACGCCATTGGTTATCGAGTTAATAGGAAACTTGGGAAACATGTCGCGGGAGATTTCCTCATGCCGCATGGAAACTCCGTTAACGTAGCGCGAGAACCACAGGGCAAGGAAATTCATGTTGAGAAAGCCGTTGTCAAGGCAATCAATACTGGCCAGGTTGGACGACATTTCCTCGCCAAGCACCTGTCGCGCCAGGGCAAAAGGAAACTTGTCAATGCCAGCTGGCACCGGGGTGTGTGTGGTAAAAACACAGTGATCGCGGACCCGCTCCGTGTTCTCCTTATCCGAAGGCTTGAGACCGGTGCGCCGGGACTCCTCCGCCAGCAAGGCTAAGGTCAGTAAAGCAGCGTGTCCTTCGTTCAGATGATAGGCTTCCACGTCACGATATCCCAGGGAACGCAGGACGGCGAAGCCTCCAAGACCCAATACCGCCTCCTGACACAGCCTGTAGTGCTCATCACCTCCGTACAGGTAATCGGTGAGAGTCTGGTCCCACGAGCTGTTTTCCGGCACCGCCGTATCCAGGAAATATACAACCACATCGCTGCCGGACTTACTGGGCAGGCTGTATTTCCAAACAGCCATCCGTACTTCCCGCCCTTCAATGACCACCGATGCCCGGGTTGGCACCGGCTCCAGATACTTCTTTGGATCCCAGTCAACCGGCTCTTCGCTCTGGTTTCCCTTGGCATCCAGGTGCTGGCGGAAATAACCCTTCCGGCACAGGAGTGTGACGCCAACCATAGGCACACCAAGGTCAGCGGCAGCGCGCAGTGAGTCTGCGGCCAGCACTCCCAGACCACCGCTGTAAGTTGGCAGGGATGCGTCAATACCGACTTCCATGGAGAAATAAGCCACAGTCGGCGGTCGAACTTCATCAACCATACGAGAACTCTCCTTTCGCGGAAATGGGGATGCCTGCCGGCGCGTGTTCTGTCATTCCGGAGGCGCGGGGACACTCATATCTCAACAAGTACATCCTTAGCTTCAACCTTGACCGCGTAGATAACAATCGAACGCGGCGACCGAAACAACTTGCTTACTGAAGCCTTAATGCCCGTCCAATCCGTCCACCGGATTACACGACCATCTAAAAGGTCAAATTTGGAAGCGTGCATGGGACACGTGACCACTGTGCCTTCCAGCTTACCCTGCCCGAGTTTCCCCCCCATGTGAGGGCAGATATTGTCGGCCGCATAGAATTTGTCTCTGACTCTGGCCAGGAATATTTCGTGTTTCCCGACTCTGAACTCCTTCATGGTTCCATCTCGCAGGTCGGCTGTACTTGCCACCCGGACGAAAGACTTTGTTTGAACTCCGTCGGTCATGCTGCCTCCTCAAAGTACGCGGAATGTCAGACAACTGAAAAACCCGGACAGGACTGCCGTTGTGAAAGTATTTTATACTCAGTATATGGGCTTGAGTTAGAACGGTCAAGGATATTTTCCTTACCGCATCATGTTCCCGCTGAAGTGGAACTACCCCGGTTCACTGTATCCACCAGGGAGCTCTCACAGGACCATGGCCTTGCGTTTTATACGCATTGTGATAAAATCAAAATATCAGGCGCAAGGAGGCGGTATCACTTGTGGGAGTTTGAAACCGCGCTAATCGAGGTCATTCAGCAGACTCCGGCAATCAAAACTTTTCGTTTTCCCATCCAGACTAAAGGAGTCCGCTATCGATCGGGACAGTTCTTCTTTATTACCATTAAGATTGGCGATAACGAAGCAGACCATCATTTCTCTTTTTCAAGTTCGCCCACGGAAAAAGGCTACATCGAGTTTACCAAGAGGATAACCTCCAGCGAGTTTTCTCAGACCTTGGACAAGATGAAGCCAGGAGACTGGGCGCGTCTCCAGGGTCCGGAAGGCGATTTCACCTTGCCCCGAAAAGAGCGGAAGCTGAGCTTTCTCAGTGGAGGTATCGGCATCACGCCGCTTAGAAGCATGCTGCGCTATATAGTGGATAAAGGCCTGTCTTACGATGTGGTCCTGCTCTACGGCAACGCCGGCCTTCAGGATACCGCTTTCCGCCAGGAGCTGAACTCTATGGCGGCCTCCAATCAAAACATACGAGTTGAGTATGTGCTCTCAGGCCCGGACTTCCCTCCTGACTGGAAAGGTAAAAAGGGGTTCATAAACAGCGAAATAGTGGCAGAGCTGGTTCCCGACTACAAGGAGCGGCTCTTCTATATATCCGGGCCGCCCAAAATGGTACTGGCTCTCCAGGACCAGTTAGGCGCCCTGGGCTTGCCTGACAAGCTGGTCAAGCGGGACTCTTTCACAGGCTATGATTAATCAAAGGAGGTCGTTATGTGCTGGAACTGTGGCTGCATGATGCCGGAAGACAATATGGGCAACCCTGACAACATTACAACCGACAAGATCATGAAAGCGGCTAAGGCAGGGGGAACCAGGGACATCAAAGAAACAATGGCGAATATGGTAAAAACCTATCAGAAGAAAATCAAGGGTACACCCGCGGATACCAAATCGGTTAGCTGAGCTGCCGGGAACCACTATTGAGGTTCTTCCTGCCGCTTTAAGTATTTATGAAGGATGCAGCCGCGGACTCCCGGCCGGCAAGACTGATTGAGTAGCTGGCAGTTCCCCCACTCGCCTCATGGGAACAACCCCACCCTCCCGCGGCGGAATCAGTGAATTTTGTCTTCGCTTCGCCTCGCGGACTCTGCCGCCTATTCTTTCTCGCCATTGCCATTAAGTTCCACGATATCTTCAGAGTGGGCCGGCATAAACCACTTTTGAGCCACGAAAGTAGGTATTACAGCGCTCATGATAACTACACCAACCAGGATAGAATACTGCACCTGGTTGATAATCCCCGAAGTCAGGCCAAAAACACTGGCTATTGTGCCAAAGGTGAGCCCCGTGCTCATGAGAAGAGTGGTGTACATAGGTCCCTCGGGAATATATCTCTTTGCCAGGAAGAACACCCCGGCGAACTTGGAAACTATTTTCAAGGAAAACAGTATGGCGAAAAGCCCCCACGCGGAAATGATGAGAGGAAAAGAAACCCGCAATCCTCCGACTATGAAAAAGATTGGGGTAAAGATGGCATAAGCAACTGTGCGCAGCCTGTTTCGGACTGCTTTTGTTTCCGATGACTCCTTGAAGTGCGGAGACATGAGAAGCCCCAGAACAAAGGCAGGTAATACGGCATGGCCAGCCCCGATATTAGCGAAGTACATAAGCGCTAGAATCAACAGGAACAGATACTTAATCTCGGGTTCGATGACCTTATTCTTCAAGCGTGGGTTGTCAAAGACCAGGTGAGAGAATTTCGCGGCGAAGATTATCACCACAGTGGAAACCACCATGAAGATCAGGGTGTACAACGTTGGCTTAACAAAGAGTATGCTCAGGGCCAGCGCCGTGCCCATATCGGTAACAAATGTCGATGCCATGAGCAGCTTGCCTATTTGCGTCTTCGCCAGGCCGGTTTCCACAAGCACCGAGTAAACCACCGCAAGTGAGGTCGTGGAAAGGGCAGTCCCTGCCAGCAGGGAAGCCTGCAAGCTCCAGTGAGCTACGAAATATGTATAGGCCGCCACAGCCAGAAAAGGAGCGAGAAATGAAAAGAACCCGATAAGAAAGCTTTCTTTGAACTTCTCTTTCATCAACCGCATGTCAATTTCGGTACCTGCCAGAAAAGTGAGAGTTATGCCGCCGAAGCCGGCCAGATAAGTCATCCACTCCTGTGTGTGCAAGCCGAAATATCCGCCAACCGCGCCAAGCGCAATTTCAATGATGGCGACGGATAGTCCTACTTTCAGTGATATGAGACTGGCAAGAAGTACTATTATGCCTGCGGCGAGGGGCATCATATTTTCATTCATAAGAAAACGTCCCTGTTACTTTTAAAAACATTCCAGGTCACATATCCTTTATAATAGCAAATATGGTAACCATAAGGGTACCGTCGAATCAATCGCTGAAACGCGACGCTGATATTATTCAAATGATTAAATCGCAGATTACCTTGCAGGAGGCCCTTGGCAGAGAATTCTGTCCTCTTTGCCGGATGGTGAGGGAGGCGGAAGAAAGGCTGGTCTGGTTCATCCTTTATGAATCCACGGGAGACAGGAAGCTGAGGGCGGAATGGGACAGGGAAAAAGGATTCTGCAAACAGCATAACAAGCTGATAACGATGACAATCAACCGGGGCCGGCTTCTCAGCGGTAGTTCCATCGCCCGCGTCTATGAGACAATACTTGACACTCATATCAATGATTTGCGGGCCATGGACAGAAACTCGCGCCCCAGGAACTCGCTGAATCACGGGAACTGCTTTTTCTGCCAGAGGAAACAGGAACTTGAAGAGTCCGGCGCCTCGAAGTTTACCAGTTCCCTGCAAGATGGCGAGATCCGAAAAATGTACATGTTTTCCGACGGGCTCTGCATTCCGCATTTCAATCTCGCGCTGACCGGGCTAAGTAAAAGAGAGCAAAAAGAATCGCGCCAGTTTCTTCTGGAAGACCAGATATCCAGATTAGAAAAACTAAGGCGCAACATCATGGAGCTACAGCGGAAAGAAAGATATGATGTGAAGGAGACGCCCACTCCCCAAGAGAGAACCTCATGGGAAGAAGCCTTATGGCGTTTCAGCGGCGTTAATTTCGACCATCCGCTAATCTGGTCCGAGAAAACAGGCAGACCAGTGTAGGGGCTCCGACACGCGGAGCCCCTGTTCCACAGTCGCAATTCTGAACGGCAACCTCGCACTAAAGGTTGATGTTGGAATACTTTCTCCAGGGTCTGGAGACACTCTTGTTTTCAAGAGCGTCCAGGGCTCTGTTGATGATTTTCCTCGTTTCGCTGGGCATAATCACTTCGTCAACGCAGCCTCTCTCCGCGGCCTTGTAGGGGTTCTCATAAAGCTCGGAGTACTCTTTGATTCTTTTCTCCCTTACTTCCGCGGGATTGGCCGCTTCCTTGATTTCTCTGGCGAAGATGACGCTGGCCGCGGTTTCAGCGCCCACGATGGTGACCCGGGCGGTGGGCCAGGCGAAGACAAAATCGGCTCCGATGCCTTTATCCAGCATGCCATAATGAGCGCCCGCATACGATTTTCTGGTGATGATGCAGATCAGAGGAATCGTGGCATCAGCCCAGCAGAAAAGCAATTTCGCGCCGTGCCGCAGGATTCCCTTGTGGTCCTGTTCGGGGCCAATCAGATAGCCCGGGCAGTCCTGCAACGATACTACAGGAATATTGAAAAGGTCGCAGGTCCTGATAAACCGGGCCTCTTTGTCCGCCGCGTCTATATCTATGGTGCCGGAAGCCCAGTTGGGCTGGTTCGCAACTATGCCCACGGGACGGCCGTTGAATCTGGCAAAACCTGTGACCATGTTCTTGGCATGATATTTCAGTATCTCGAAGAAGTGTCCATCATCCACAATGGCCTTTATCAGTTTGAATACGTCGTACGGCTTGTTTGGATTATCCGGTATCAGACTGTTCAGCTCAGGAACCTCTCGCTCAGGGTCATCTTTGGCGGCCGCGCGAGGCGGTCTGCCCCCTTTTCGGTCTTTGAACTCCCCTCCATTATTATCAGGCAAGAAGGATAGAAGCTCCTTTGCTTTATCCATAGCATCTTTATCATCCTCTGCGACTACATGGGTCTGTCCAGACTTCACCGCGTGGGCCTTCCACCCGGACAGGTCTTCGAGACTGATGTCCTGTCCCAGCTGTGTCTTAACAAATGCCGGTCCCGCTATACCCAGATAGCCGGTCTTCCTGGTCTGGATCAGGAAGTCCTGCATCACGGGATGATAGGCCTGGCCTCCCAGGCAAGGACCCATCAGAAGGGCTATTTGAGGTATAATTCCGGAAGCCAGAATCTGCGCCCGGAAAAGCCATCCGTAAGCTTCCAGGCAGTCCATGCCTTCCTGGAGCCGGGCGCCCCCGGAGTCGTTCATACCGACGAAGGGCCAGCCGTTATCTTTGGCGAACTCAATGGCGCGGACGAATTTCTTCCCATGGTACTCACCGAAGGTCCCGGCCATAGAAGTATAGTCTTCCGCGGCGCAGACGACGTAACGACCGTTGACCTTGCCAAATCCCGTAATTACTCCCTCGGCTGCTATCTCTTTCTTGTCCAGGCCAAAAGCAGTTGCCCTGTGTTTAACAAACATTCCTATTTCTGTGAAAGTCCCCTTATCGAAGAAGTAATCTATCCTCTCCCGCGCCGACATCTGCCCCTCTTTGTGGCGCTTCTCAATGGCCTCCGCGCCACCCATCTGCATTACTTTTTGCTTTTTCTTTTGATAGCTTTCTAATAATTCCTGGGTTGTAGCCATTTGTTAATTTTCTCCTTCATATGCCAAATATGTGGCAGTCATCACGCCTCTAGTCCAGCTTAAACTTGTATCTTTCCGACGGGGAAAGGGTAACCACGGGCAAACTCTCCAGCACTACTTCTCCGTTGCTATTATAAACAGCAATATGCTTGCGCCAGAGCTGGTCGTTCCGGTCAGGATAATCCCTTCTGCGGTGAAAACCTCTGCTTTCCTGCCTCATCAGTGCGGATCTGGCAACCATTTCGGCGGTGAGGGCCAGGTTTTGCGCCTCGAAGCAGGCAAAGAGGTCTTCCCGGGACATTTTTGGAACCTTGTCTTTTCTGATGGACTGGATGCGCTCCAGCGCATCCTTCAGGTCGGATTCCGTTCGAATGACTCCAGCTTTCTCCCACATTACTTTGCGGATTTCCTGTATGACGGTCTCTCCCTGAATCTTTCCTTTCAGCTTATTTACTCTGTCCAGCTCCTCCTCTATGAACTCTGTAGATATCCGCGGCTGGCTGGACTTCCCGGCGAATTGCGCCGCCGTGGCCCCGGCTCTGGCGCCGAAGAAGGTGGTCTCCAGAAAGCCCCCTCCCTGCATCCTGTCGGCGCCGTGGAAGCCTCCCGCCGATTCTCCAGCCGCCATCAACCCTTTCAGGCTCGTCTCGGCATCATGGTTGATGCGTGCTCCGCCAAGAAGGCGCTGGAAATCAATTATCGCTTCGAAATTGCTGCCGTGGACATGAGTGAAATATTCCAGGTGTTCCCGGTCTTCCTCTCTTGTTTCCGCGGGCAGCTGCCAGGTTACCGGCCCCCTCCCCTCATAGTTCTCGGTAGCTATAGCTTCCACGAGCTTGCCCCTCGGAGCGCGCTCCAGCTTACCCGGGGAATAGCGCTCCATTATCTTTTCACCCTTAGCGTTTATCAACCGCGCACCTATCCTGGCAAGGCGGTGCCCCTCTCCCTCTCTGAAATTCGAAAATTCCATTCCGATTAGAGGCAGGCCAGCGTGAAAGGCAAGGGCAAAAGCGTCGCCGGTTGTCCGGAAGTTTCTGGCGTTGATGCGTTCGCACGTGTTTATATAGAGATGGTTAGCGCCTCCGGCAGCAAGGACAACGGCCTTGGCGGCAAAATGATAGCACTGCCCGTCTCTGGAAAAACCCACCGCGCCAACCACTCTTTCCCCTTTCTTGAGAAGCCGTGTGACCATGATATGGTCGCAAAGTTTGACCCCCCGTCTCCAGGCTTCCTTTCCAATCACGGCCATAGGATTCATCAGAGAGGCTTGGTGATCATAAAGCATCTCATAGGGCGCGGAGTGGCCCACCACATGAGCAAAATGATATTTACCGCCCTCCTTACGAAAGGCAAACCCCATTTTCTCAAGCTGGTAAATGTTATCAGCAGCCCCCTTCGCGGCCTCCCAGACCAGATTCTGGTCATTCAGTTGATAGCCGTCTTCCACAAGGTCCTTGAAGAGTATTTGGGGACTGCCCTCTCCAAGCGTACTGGCAATCCCGTTCAAGCTGGGCGGGCTGGTCCCGCTGGCTTCAAAGCTTCCCTTGTCAACAAGGACAACGCTCACATCCATACCGGCAGCTTCAACCGCAGCCCGCGCTGCCGCCATTCCCCCGCCTATTACGAGTACGTCGCCTTTAACAGTCTGCCACATCTATCTCTTACCCCCTGGGATCAAAACTTTCCGATACCGCTTGGCCCTGTCCGGAAGTCAGTCACCGTGCCGGAGAGCTCTTCTGAGGGCTTGCCGCCGAGATTTCAGAACATCAAAACTTTTGCGGATCAGGTCTATGTTCAATGCTGGCTCAGATTAAATATTATCAGCTATGGCGAAACTTCTGTCAATGAGATTTTCGTGTGTCTCGCCTATCTGCAATAGCTGGAGGCTGCGGGAGGCAGGCGGCCGTTTCCAGGTGGAAAACTGAAATAGGCTATAATTACGTTGGTGGAATTAACCGCGGAGACACGTTCAACACACCTATGAGCAATGACTTTAGGCGAAACCTATCCATTATCACGCATATGGCCAATGAGGAGGGAATAGACCTTCTGGGTGTAGCCGGCATCAGCCATGGAAGAGAACACTTCCATCAGCTCCCTGCGTCCTTGCTGGAAAAGTTGCCCCTGGCCATAGTGATCGGTGTTGGCCTCTCCGCCGCGGTACTGGACAGTCTGGAGGATGCTCCCAACCTTGTTTACCTGCACCATTACCGGCAGATAAATGCGCATCTGGACCAGGTGGCCTTGAAAATCAGCCAGGAGATAACCCGGCTCGGCTATCTATCTGTCCCCATAGCCGCTTCCCAGCTTGTGGACTGGGAGAAACAGCTAGGTCACGTTTCGCACAAGGAACTGGCAAGGCTCGCCGGACTAGGCTGGAGAGGCCGGAATAATTTGCTGGTTACGGAGCAATGGGGAGCGCAGGTAAGGCTGTCCAGCATCCTCACTGATTTTCCCCTGGAGGCCGCAAAGCCTGTAGTAAAGGACTGCGGCAACTGCTTCCGTTGCCTCTCCTCTTGCCCGGTTGAAGCAATCAAGAAGGAACTGAAGGACTTTGACAGCGCCGGCTGCTACAATCAGCTCAAAGAATTCAAGAAACAGACAGGCATAGGGCATCATATATGCGGACTGTGCGTTAAAGTATGCGCTGGAGTCGGAAGATGGGAAAAGCAGTCCCTCCCAAGCCCGTAAGGTTCTTCGCCGGCATCCTGACCGGCAGGCTGGACATTCTGCCTCAGATCTTTAACGCGCTGCAGGAGAAGCTGGGGACCATTGACTACACCAGCGAGCTGATAGACTTTGACTTCACCGGCTATTACGAGAGAGAGCTGGGCACCGGATTAAAGAGGCAGTTCCTCAGCTTTCAAGACCTGGCCTCCCCAGACAAACTGGCAGATACCAAGGTCTTCACCAACGAACTGGAACAGAGATGGACTGAAGCGGGCAACCGCATGCTGAATATTGACCCGGGCTTCCTGAACGACTCCCGAGTAGTTCTCGCCAGCACCAAAGACTTCTCTCATCGCATATATCTGGGTTGCGGAATCTACGGTGAAATAACCCTTATCTTCCGCCACAAACATTATGAGCCACTGCCCTGGACTTACCCCGATTTCCGCAGCGAGGCCTATCAGGAAATACTACAGAGACTCAGGGCGAGGTATATGGAGCAAACCAGGGCCGGATAGGGTGGCGTGGGTCTGCCGATCTGATAACTTTGCACAATATTTCAAATCAGGACCACATCAACCACGACAGCCATAAACAGAAGTAACAGATAAAGGTTCGAGATGTGGAAAACTGTCCTTGCCAGCTTAATATTTCCCGGATATCTGAAAAGCTTGATAGCGAAGTAAAGGAACAGCAAGTTGCCGGGAACAGATATGAGGATGTAAGGCAGACCCAGCAAGCCGGTTGCCCAGGGGATGATGGAAACTACAACCAGGGCCGCCACATGGAGCAGTATTCCCTTGGCCGTGGCATTGACTCCCTTAACGAGCGGCAGTACTGGTACGCTTGTCCCCTTATAGTCTTCGCGGTAGACCAGCGAAAGGCTCCAGAAATGGGGCGGACTCCAGAAGAACAGCAACAGCGCAAATAAGGCGGGTGGAAGACAAAGCTCGGGCCTGGCGCTGGCGCCGCCTCCCAGCACGGCAAAACTCCCGGCAAGGCCGCCAATCACTATGCTTATCCAATGTCGTCTTTTCAACCATATCGTATAAACAACTACATAGAAAAAAGCCCCCAGCAGTATGTGCAGTGCCAATATGTTGTTGAAAGCGACAGCGGATAAGAGCGCGGAAAAAACAAGAAGGGCAAAACCCAGAAAAAGCACGAGAACAGGGCTTCTAATCTTCCCCGAAGGTATGGGACGTAAGCTGGCCCTGGACATGAGGCTGTCCATGCGGCGGTCAAGGAAGTTATTTATCGCGCCTGCCCCCGCTGAAGCCGTCATTGATATAAGGAACAGCAGCGGAATGGCCCGGAATGAGCGGGCATCCTGATGGGTCACCAGATACCCCATGACCGCAACCATAGCGATGAAGAGAGCTATGCGCAGCTTCAGAGTCTTAACGTAGACAAAATTGCTCAACTGCTGCCCCCGGAGGTCTCAACCACTACCGCTCTGTGTCTTCCTTGCAGCTTCAACACGTGATGCATCACGCCCATCATAGCAGAGGAGTAAACGAACTGCAAAATATGTACTGATCCCCCGTTCCAGAACAGAATGTGCCTTTTGTCGCTGTACCGCTGGCCCTGATGAAGCTAAAATATTTGTATTATGACTGAAGTGATAGAACTGAAAAAATACATTGAGTTTAACAAACAGCGGTATGTGTCCAAGCTGGTCCATGACAGCGCCAAAGCCAGGGTGGCTCTATTCAGCCTGGAAAAAGGACAGGAACTGCCCAATCACACTTCGACGTCGGAAGTGCTGTTCCAGGTACTCGAAGGCAAGGGAAAGGCAGTGATCGGCGCGGAGGAAATCAGTATGAAGGCGGGGCAAATGGTCTTTTGTCCGGCGAAAGCCCCCCATGGTTTGAAGGCGGAGGAGAGGTTTGTGGTACTGGCTGTCATAGCCCCGCGGCCGGACTAAATCTTGCCGCACTCCCCTTTGACAAGGGGGGAGAGGAACAAAGCCTTGTTGAGAAACAAAGAGGAAAGTATGTTCGCACCGCACAGAACCCTGGTCATCCCGCGCGAACACGGGGCCTGGTTCATGCTCCTGCTCTCGCTCGTTATTGGGGCCGGCGCGGCCGGCTCTTTTGGACTGCCCTCTGTTCTCTTGAGCCTTTCAGCAGCCGCCCTCTTCAGCAGCCTGTATTCGCTGGGTGAAGGGACAAAGAAAGCTTCCAAGGGAAGAGAAACAGGAAGGGAGGCTTCGTCCGCTCTTATCTATTTCCTGCTGGCGCTGGTGTTGATTTCTCCCCTGTTTTTTGCTTACCGGCTCTGGCCGCTCTTATCGCTGGGATTGCTGGTAGTGCCTTTCTTTGGCTTCTACCTTTATCTCATGTTCCGCAGAAAGCACCGGACCGCATGGGGAGAGATGGTCAACATTGCCGGCATCTCCTTTCCCGCAGCGGCTTCATATTATGTGGCAGCAGGAGCATTGACAAGTACTTCCCTTCTGCTGTGGCTGCTGACCTTTCTTTACTCAGGCGGCAGTGTTTTCTACGTCCGCCTCAAGGTGAAACAGAAAGTTCCTTATTCAGCAGGCTTCAGTCAGCGCCTGATCGCGGGCAAAGACCTTCTGATATATCTTCTTTTCTTATTCGCTACCCTGCTGGTCCTTGCGGCAGCAGGACTGATACCCGCAATCGCGGTGGCGGCTTACCTGCCCCTGGCACTGAAATGTCTATCCGGCATTTTCTATTCCAGGGGGACCGCAAGCCTGAAGAAGGTCGGGCTCATGGAGGCCGGGTATACCGCGATATTCGCCGTATTGCTTCTCATCACTTTTCATCCCTAGCGGGATAAATCTGATTTTTGATTGACATCACGTATCTTTTTTCATAATATAGTCATAAGAAGGCCCTCTAGTAAATCTCATTCACGAATAAGGAGGACTCATGGCAACGGTTAAAGTTTACTCAACTCCCACTTGTCCATGGTGCAAAAAAGCCAAGGATTTTCTATCGGAGCACAAGATTGCGTTTCAAGACATGAATGTGGCTGAGGATATGGTTGCAAGGCAGGACATGATGAAGCGCTCCGGCCAGATGGGCGTGCCCGTAGTAGACATAGACGGAGAGTTGGTTATAGGTTATGACATCCCCAAGTTGAAAACTAAACTCGGCGTAGCATAACGGGCTGACGCGCCATGTTTGACCTGGCGATTCTCGGGGGCGGTCCTGCAGGCCTGACGGCTGCTGTTTATGCTGCCAGGAAGAAGCTGAACACGATACTTATAACCAAAGACATCGGCGGTCAGGTAATGACAACGATGGACGTGGAGAACTATATGGGCTATCAGTATATTGCAGGTCCCGAGCTCGTGGACAAGTTCCAGAAGCAGGTTGCTATCTTTCCCATTGAACAGAAAATCGGGGAGGGCGTAACCGCGCTGACGAGGCTGAACAGACATTTCGAAATTAGCGTTGACAGCGGACAGACCTTCGCGGCCAGGGCGGTGATCATAGCGACCGGCAAGAGGCCGCGGCCGCTGAACGTGCCCGGAGAAGATAAATTGCGGGGCAAGGGCGTGAGCTATTGCGCGATTTGCGATGCCCCCCTTTTTCAGGGGTTGAAGGTAGCCGTAGTAGGCGGGGGAAACTCCGCATTGGAAGCGGTCCATGACGTCTTGAAATATTGCCCTGAGGTGAACCTTATCTCGCTGACGCCTCTTACCTGCGATAAAATCCTGGTAGATAGAGTCAAGGAAAAGATTGATGAAAGGCTCAAAATCTTCACCGAACACGAAACCCTCGAAGTACTGGGGGAAGAGCGGGTAGAGGGTTTGAAAATGAAGTCCCTGAAAACCGGAGAGATAACCACGCTGGATGTAAGGGGTCTCTTTGTCGAAATAGGGCTGGTTCCCAATTCGGATTTCGTCAAGGACTTGCTCAAACTGAATGACCAGGGCGAGATAGTGGTGAACAAGGCCTGCGAGACGGGTGTTCCGGGGTTGTTTGCCGCCGGAGACGTTACGGACGTTCCGGAAAAGCAGATCATTGTGGCCGCGGGGGAGGGTTCAAAGGCGACCCTCCAGGCGGACAGGTATTTGCAGAGACTTAGTTAAGATAGGAAAGAAGATGGGTATTTTTTTTACTGCAGCTGAAATATTCGACGTGGCCATTGGAATGGAGAAAAGCGGTATCGCGTTTTACACGCAGGCGGCCAAAAGCTCCAGGAACAGCGACGTAAAGGGTCTTTACAATGTACTCGTAGGTGACGAGAAGAACCACCTCCAGTTCTTCCAGAAGTCAAAGGAATCGCAGGAGTCCACCTTTTCCCCCGGCGCCCTGGATGATGAATATCCGGCTTACCTCAAGGCGCTGGTGGATTCTGTGGTATTCACTCCGGAGAAAAGCTCCGAAGCCACAAACATGGCAAAAGTAGCCAGCGAGGGCCAAGCCCTGGACTTTGCCCTCGGCATGGAGAGAGACTCGATACTTTTCTATCTGGAAATGAAGTCCTTGATGTCGCGCACCGGAAAGGGTTCGCTGGAGAAAATCATCCGTGAAGAGCGCTCCCACCTCGAAAGGCTGTCAGCCCTGAAAGAAAAGCTGGTCCAATAGGCTCTCCGGTTGTTCATCGCCGTCATCCTTCAGACGGGCGGACTCAGGATGACGCTATTGGGTTGTCAAACCACTTCGAAAGTATTGAAGAAACCAGGAAGGAAAGCTTTATGCCTGAAAAGAACGAAGAAAAGAACCTGCCGGTGCTCTCCATGGAGCAGTTGAAGACCTACGATGGACAGGAGGGCCGAAAGATATACGTGGCGTACAAGGATAAGGTATACGACGTTACGGGAAGCCTGTGGTGGGAAGAAGGAACGCACCAGGGGGAGCACGTTGCCGGACGCGATCTTTCGGCCGAGATGGATGCCGCACCCCACAGCGATGATGTATTCAAGAACTTCAAAGTAGTAGGACTGTTCAAGAAGGACTAGAAGTGCGGACGAAAACCCCTTTTTGGCATGTTTTTCTCCCAAAAATCATATCTGCCGAGCGCCAAAATGACAGCGATTTTGGACTTTTCGGCCTGACTTCTAGGGGTTGATAATTGCTGAAAGTGCTGGGGCTTGCGGGAAGCCCGAGAAGAGGGGGAAATTCCGAGACGCTGCTGGACCAGGCTCTGGCCGGCGCCCGCAGCAGGGGCGCAGAGACAAATAAGATTGTGGTAAATGACCTTGTCATGAGGGGATGCCAGCATTGCGACGGCTGTCTCCGGACAGGATTTTGCATTATAGAAGACGACATGCAGTCATTACACCGGCAGTTAAGGGAGGTAGACAGGCTGATACTGTCATCTCCTCTTTTTTTCCTGGGACCTCCCTCCCAGGTCAAGGCGGTAATAGACCGCTGCCAGGCCCTCTGGGTGGAGAAATATTTGCTCAAAATAAGGCACCAGTTCGCATCGGATGGCAGCCGCAGAAGGGGCATGTTCATGTGCGTTGGCGGAATGCAAAAGCCCAACCTCTTTCGGGGTTCGGTTGACACTGTAAAAGCTTTTTTTGCTACCTGCGACATAGAGTACGGAGACCAGTTGCTTATCGAGCATGTGGATGAGATTAAGGCCATTGAGAAACATCCCACCGCGAGGGTGGATGCTTTCAACCTCGGGATAAAGCTGTTAGAGCCGCAAACCGTCACGATGAAGCGTACCGCAGAGTAGTATAATAATGGCAGGTGCAGAATGAACGTCATATATATGGACAATAACAATGGTACGGCGGTAACCCCTGAAGTGCTGGAGGCTATGCTTCCCTACTTTACTGAGAAATGCGGGAACCCTCTTTCGCTGCATGACCTGGGGAACGAGGCCAGGGAAGCGGTGGAGGAAGCCAGGGCCAGAGTGGCTTCTCTGATTGGCGGGAAGCCGGCCGAGATAATCTTCACCTCCACCGGTTCTGAATCGAATAATCTAGCCATACGAGGGCTGTCAGCCGGGCTGTCCGCCAAAGGCAAACATATTATCGTTTCCAATATCGAGCATTTCTCCGTCCTTCAGACCGCGGCATCGCTTGAAAAGGAAGGCTACCAGATTACCCAGATCCCGGTGGACAAATACGGACTGGTGGACCCTGAAGATGTCAGGAAAGCCATCAGAAAGGACACCGCACTCGTATCTATCATGATGGCTAATGGCGAAGTGGGAACCCTGGAACCGCTGGCCGAGATCTCGCGCATAACCCGCGAGCAAGGGGTCGTGTTTCACACCGATGCCGTTGCCGCGGCAGGAAATATCCCGATAAACGTGGTGGAGCTTGGCATAGATGCTTTGAGCCTGGCAGGCAACATGTTCTTCGGCCCAAAGGGTGGAGCCGCCCTGTGGTTCAGGCGGGGGCTGAGGCTGACACCTCAGACCATGGGAGGAGTTCAGGAAGGGGGCAGAAGGGCTGGAACCGAGAATGTGCCTGCCATAGTCGGGCTGGGCAAAGCGGCTCAAATGGCGCAGCAAAGAATGACACAGCGAATGGAAAAGGTGACAGCGCTTCGTGATACCTTAATCAAACATCTTCCCGAAGTTATCGAGCATGTCGTGGTTACCGGTCACCCTCAAAAAAGGCTCCCATATCATGCCAGTTTCTGCGTGGAATTCATTGAAGGTGAATCGATGCTGATGCTGCTTAACCTTTCCGGCATAGCGATATCCAGCGGTTCTTCCTGCAGCTCCCGCGCTCTGAAGGCCTCCCATGTGCTGACCGCCCTCGGGCTGCCCTCTGAAATAGTCCAGGGTTCCATAATATTCGGTTTGTCGGAATTGAATACACCAGAAGACGTTGAGTCGGTTATCAAGAATTTTCCTCCCGTAGTATCGAGACTGAGAGGGATGTCTCCTCTATGGGCAAAATATTTAAAGTCGAAAGGGGAGAAGCCCTATGCCTCTGTATAGCAAGAAAGTAATGGACCATTTCATGAACCCGCACAACGTGGGCGAAATTGAAAACGCCGATGGTGTAGGCGAGGTCGGCAATCCCGTCTGCGGGGACATGATGAGCTTCTATGTCAAAATCAAGGATAACCGTCTGGTTGACATTAAATTCAAGACGTTTGGGTGCGGCGCCGCTATTGCCGTTTCCAGCATGGTAAGCGAAATGGCCATGGGAAAGACCATCGAGGAAGCGATGAAAATAACCAATAAGGCGGTAGCCGACGAGCTGGAAGGCCTGCCGCCCAACAAGCTGCACTGCTCCAACCTGGGTGCGGATGCTCTGCACAACGCCATTCAAAATTATCTGGATAAGAAGGAGGGCAAGACAGATGGCTCAAAAAGATCTGAAGAAAGTAGTGAAACCCACGACGCCCACGAAATCCCAGAAGACGAATAAGGTTCAAAAGGGGTGCTTTTGCCCTTATTGCGACGAGGAGGTCCGCTCTCTGCACTTGCCCTTCTGTGAGTCCTGCGGGGTTCCTGTGCATCATTGCGAGGTCTGCCATATTACTCTTCCTGCCGAGGCGAAATTCTGCCCCAGGTGCGGCAAGAGGATAGAGTAAAACCCTTTGGAATCAGCACGAAAGGGGGAACATGTCGGAAAAAGAGCAGGCTAATATTATCCTCTTCAGCGGCGACCTTGACAAGGCTCTGGCGGCTTTTATAGTCGCTACCACGGCGGCCAGCATGGGAATGGAGGTGAATATGTTTTTCACCTTCTGGGGACTGAATGTAATAAAGAAAAACGAGGGCAGCCTCAAAAGCAAAGGCCTTCGCCTGTGGATGCTGAATCTCCTGAACAGGGGTGGATCAAAGAGGCTCACACTTTCAAAACTGCACATGTTTGGAATGGGCACTGCCATGATGAAAGGCCTGATGAAGGAAAACAAGATGCCCAGCGTTGATGAACTCATCGCGCTCGCCAAGAAATTGGGCGTCAAGATGATTGCCTGCACAACTACCTGCGGAGTCATGGGTCTGGATGAGGATGCCTTCAGACCTGAGGTAGATTTTCTGGCCGGCGCGGCAACGTTCCTGGGAGATGCCCGCAAAGCGAAGATAAACCTGTTCATATAAGGTCATAACTTGAGATTTAGCGGAGGTTTGGCATGAAAGCGGACCACACATTGGACTGCATGGGACTGCTCTGTCCTATGCCGGTCGTTAATACCGCCCTGAAGCTGGAGGAAATGAAAGAAGGGGAAGTCCTGGAGATTGTCGCCGACGATAAAGGGATAAAGAAGGACATGCCGGCCTGGTGCGAAGCCACGGGACAGGAATGCATGTCAATCGAGCAAAAAGGGAACGAGTTCCACGTTTTCGTGAGGAAGAAATCATAGTATTGCGAAGGGGGAAGCGAAAATGCCGGGAATCACAATCACACTTAATGAGAAAGAGCTCCAGGAGCTGGAGCAGGTAATACTGGATGAAGACATCAAGGATGCGATGAAGCTCTTGAATGAAATAAAGAAGAAGGTAAAGGAGTCCGAAAAGCGCATCTGCGGTATGCATCGCGAACCACATGACTTCAAGACCTAACCCGGACAAGCCGGAACCAAATGGCATCAACTCAAAAGTTAAAAGTCATCCGCCTGAGGCGGATGAGCTTTGACTTAAGTAGTTTTCCATTTTGTGCAAGACTCTAGTACCTAATTGCATTGATAGTCGTAATGTTGACGATGTTTCAGACCCTTCGCTTTGCTTAGGGTGACAAGATAGAGTTGTCATTCTGAGCGTAGCGAAGAATCTTCATGACGCGGATTTGTGCAACTAAGTACTAGACTTAAGGGACTACATTTCCAGGATACGTTCAAATACGTGACCGTCGCCCATTAGCTTTCAGCTTCGGGCTTTAGTTTTGACTTTTGAGCTTTAACTTTTGATTTAGTCCCATGATTCCCGTCCAGTTATCTGTCAAGAACTTCATGTGCTACCGGGACGGAGTCCCACCCCTGAATTTCGAACGCTTTCGCATGGCCTGCCTCAGCGGAGACAACGGCCACGGCAAGTCGGCCCTGCTTGATGCCATGACATGGGCCTTGTGGGGAAGAAGCAGGGCCGGCAGCAATGACGAACTGGTGTCCCTGGGGCAGACAGAGATGTCGGTGGAGTTCGAGTTCGATGTCCATCCGAACCGCTACCGCCTGATTAGAAGGTTTCGCTCCCGCTCCGCTCTCAAAAGGCCCGGCCAGTCTACTCTGGATCTGTTCGTTGCCTCCAACGGTCAATACCAGCCGCTTACCTCGGGCGTCGAAGAGACAGAGAAGAAAGTAACTGAGCTCCTGAAGCTGGACTACGACACGTTCGTCAATTCCGCCTTTCTGAGACAGGGGAAAGCCGATGAGTTCACCAGAAAGACCCCCGCGAAAAGAAAGGAAATCCTGGCCAGCATCCTCAACCTTTCCATATACGACCGCCTCGAGGAAAAGGCCAAAGAGGCCCGTAATTTGAAACTGCAGGAGCATCTGCGGGTCCAGGCTCTTATAGATAGCAACAAAAAGGAGATAGGCAAAAAGGCAGAGTACTCAGAACAAAAAGACCTGGTGGAGCAGTCCGAACAGCGGCTAAGCCTGGAGATGAACAGTACGAGAAAGGAACTGGAGAAAGCCAGGGAAGAGAGAAAAATATTAGAGATGAAGGAAGGGCAAGCCGCACAAATGCAGGAAAATCTTGTTCGACTGAAGAAAGACGAAGCCGCCTGCCGTTCCAGAGTTGAGAGACACGGACAGAGGATTTCCCAATTTCTGCAGTTGATAAACAGAAAGAGCGACATAGAGAAATCCTTCAGCAAATACCTCTCCGTCAGGGAGCAGGAGTTGTCCCTTACTGAAAAGCTTGCCGTCATGATGCGGCTACGGGAAAAGAAGAGCCTCCTGCAAGCAACCGTAGAAAGAGAGGAAGGCAGGCTGAAACAGACGCTTTCCCATCATTCACGAACCGTCCAGGAGTTGCGGGAAAAGATAGCCGGAAAACCTGACCTGCTGAGCAAGGGCGGGGAGCTTCAAAAGAGCTTCGTTTTAATCCAGGAGAAGGCAAAGGAGCTTCAAACAAAGGCGAATCTTCTGTCTGAGTGCAAACAGAGGACAGCTGCCAGCCTGGCTGAGCGGAAAAGGCTGTCGGAGTTGATGGACGACTTGAGGGAAAAGGCCTCCTTTATCAAGAAGGGAGACGAGAAGTGCCCCCTGTGTGGGTCAGCGCTGGGGCAGGACGGACTGATGCAGATCGAAGGGCACTATCGGGAGGAGATACAGCTTGCGGAGAAGTCCCTCAAGGGACTGGATGAAGGACTGAGGTCAGATTCGAACCGGGCGCGGGCGCTTTCGGGCGAGATAGAAGGTCTGGAGAAGAAGCTGGAGACGGAAAGGCGACTTCATGTGAAGGAGGAGAGCCTGCTCCAGAAGGCGCTGCAGGAAGTGCAGGAGGCTGAGTCAAAGCTGCCCGAGGAAGCGGCCGCGATGGAGACTCTCACGCGCCGTCTGGAGACCGGCGACTACGCGGGCGAGCAAAAGCAGGCCATATTACTACTGGACAAGGAAATGAACGGCATCGCCTATGATGAGGCGCTTCACAAGTCTCTGAGAAGCGAGGCAGCCGGGCTCGAAAACTTCCAGAAAGAGAAGTTCCTCCTGGATGAGGCAGAGAGAGACCTTGGCAGAGAACAAGCTGAAGAACAGCAGGCGCAAGATGAACTGAAGGAAAAGGTCCGGCAGATGGGTCGGGAAGATGGAAAGCTGAAGGAACTCGCCCGGGAGCTATTTTCCCTGCCGGAGGTGAAGGCGAGTGCGGACGGCCTGGCAAGGAGTCTGGAAAACAAAGAGCTGGAAAAAGGGAAATTGCATCATCAGCTTGGTGGCCTGGAGGAGAACCTCAGAGGCTGCATGGCGAGAGAAAAGGAAAACCAGCGTCTGGAACTGGACAGGGCCGCGCATGAACACGAAATCAAGATCTACGATGGTCTCGCCGCTGCCTTCGGGAAAAGGGGCGTCCAGGCCCTTGTCATCGAGACCACTCTGCCGGAGATCGGCGCGGAGGCAAACGACCTGCTGTCCAGGCTGACCGATGGCCGCATGAGCCTTCAACTGGAAATGAGGCCGGAGTCACCCGGAGGCAAGATCACCGAATCCCTTGAGATAAAAATAGCGGATGAACTGGGAACGAGGAACTACGAGATGTTCAGCGGCGGCGAAGCTTTCCGCATAGACTTCGCCTTGAGAATAGCCCTGTCCAAATACCTGGCCCGCCGGGCGGGCGCGCCCTTATCCCTGCTGATTATTGATGAAGGTTTTGGCTCCCAGGATGAGACCGGCAGACTGAGGCTCATCGACGCCCTTAAGAGCATTCAGGAGGACTTTGACAAGATGCTGGTCATCACACACATTCCGGAGATGAAGGAGTATTTCCCTTACAGAATCAATGTGACCAAGACCGGTGAAGGCTCCACTATTTCCCTGGAAGAGGGCTAAGAGGATTTGAGTGCTGTCATATTCATTCCATGACTAGACTGTCCACTGGAAATAGGATAATATGAGCAATAAGATGGAATCTCGAAGGGACATTCGATTCAAAGAACTTCTCCTCCTCCTGTTGTGTACAGGACTTCTGGCTTCCATGGTCGGACTTGTTGGGTGCGCTTCCAGAGGTACAGGTACGACTCCTGGAGGCAAAATCAACGTAACAGCCACTTTTTATCCTCTCTTCGAAGCGGCCCGTCAGGTGGGTGGCGACAAAGCATCGGTTAGCACGCTGGTCCCGCCAGGCACCGAGCCCCACGAGTTTGAGCCAACCCCCAGGGACATTGTCAGCCTGTCCAAAGCTAAGATGCTGATACATAACGGCGCTGGCCTCGAGCCATGGATGGTCAGAATCCTTCCAGACCTGGACAAGGCGGGAATAGAGGTGGTGAACGCCAGCAAGAATGCTGACCTTCTACAGATGACAGATGAGGGGGACCCCTCTAAAAAGGTATCCGATCCACACTTCTGGCTGGACCCCGTTATTATGCAACGAATAGTCAATGCCATTAAGGATGCTTACGTCCGGGTTGACCCCGTTAGCAAGTCCTACTACGAGGCAAATGCCGCCGCTTATGTCGCTCAACTGGAGGCCCTCAATCAGAAGTATCAAACCGCCTTGGCCGGGTACACCCGCCGGACTATTGTCACCTCCCATGATGCCTTTTCGTACATGGCCCGACGCTACGGACTGGAGGTCATTTTCATTGCCGGCCTCAGCCCCGAGGCTGAGCCCAGCGCTCAACAACTGGCCGAAATTACCAGACTGGTTAAGGAACGAGGCATCAAGTATATCTTCTTCGAGACTCTGGTCAGCCCCAGGCTGGCAGAGACCGTGGCCAAAGAAGTGGGCGCTCATACGCTGGTACTGAATCCTCTGGAAGGGCTGACCAGCCAGGAAATGCAGTCAGGAAAGAGCTACATTTCGGTAATGGAAGAGAACCTCGCCAATTTGAAAACGGCCCTGAAGGCGGCGCAATGAGCGACGCCCCTGTCTTCAGGGTAGACCATGTATCCTTCGGCTACAACGGCAGGACTGTGCTGAAAGATATCAGCTTTGATGTGCAACAAGGTGAGTTCGTGGGCGTTATCGGGCCCAATGGTAGCGGCAAGTCAACATTAATCAAACTGCTGGTGGGCCTTATCAAGCCGAAAACCGGCTCCATTGAGGTCTTTGGCCGGTCATTGGCAGATTTCAAGGACTGGCAGCGCATTGGCTACGTCTCGCAGCGCGCCACACACTTTGATATCGGCTTTCCCGCTACCGTATGGGAAGTAGTATCTCTCGGGCGTGTATCACGGGTCGGACTGCTCCGGCAGCCACGGAAGCTTGATCGGGACGCCATAGCGAAGGCCCTTGAAGATACGGGCATGTCGGATATGCAGACCCGGCTCATAGGCAATCTCTCCGGCGGCCAGCAGCAGAGAGTTTTCATCGCCCGCGCCTTGGCGCAGAAGCCCGAGGTGCTGGTGCTCGATGAGCCCACAATAGGAGTCGACCCTGAGGCCCACCAGAGCTTCTTCGATCTCATGCGGGACCTCCATGACCGCAAGAACCTTACTATTGTCCTGATCTCCCACGAGGTCGACGTAGTGTTGACAGAGGTGACGAAATTGCTGTGCATAAACCAGGACCTTATTTTTGCCGGCACGCCGCGGCAATGCCTCACTGACAACTGCCTGGTGCATCTCTACGGCGAAGGTTATCACGTTGCGGCCCACAGCCATCCGTGGAACCATAAATAAATTCCCATGCCCGAAATCTTCCAGTATTCCTTCATGGTTCGAGCCCTGGTGGCGGGCATGGTCATAGGGCTGGTCGCGCCGATGATAGGTATGTTCCTGGTGCTGCGGCGTTTTGCCATCTTTGCCGACGCCCTGGGCCACGCGGCGCTGATGGGCGTCGCGCTGGGTGTGCTGCTCGGCATATCCCCCGTCCTCGCGGCTCTTGTGGTCTGCATGGGAGTGGCCTTTGTGGTGGAGCGATTGCGTGCACATCGCCGCCTGCCCTCGGAAGCCACCCTGGCTCTTTTTCTTTCGGGAAGTCTGGCTATTGCCATTGTCATCATCAGCCTCACCCAGGGCTTTAGTGTGAATATCATGGGCTATCTCTTCGGCAGTATTACAACCGTGCAAAGCTCCGACCTCTGGGTGATCGTAGGGTTGGGAGTCATAGCGATCCTGGTGATAGTTGGCCTGTTTAAAGAGCTTTTCTATATCTCCTTCGACGAGGAATCAGCCAGAGTGAGCGGACTGCCCATCCGCTACATAAACCTGATTCTGGTGGGCCTTGCCGCCCTTACAGTGGCTCTGGCCATGAGAATCGTGGGCATACTCCTGGTAGGGGCCCTCATGGTGATACCTGTCCTGTCCGCCTTTCAGATTGCCCGAAGTTTCACTGGAGCCCTCAAGCTGGCGGTGGCCTTCTCTCTTGTTTCTGTGCTTACCGGGCTCGTCAGCTCCTATTATCTCGACGTTGCAGCCGGCGGAGCCATTGTAGTCGTGGCACTGTTCTTCTTCCTGATTAGCCTGGCCTTCAAACGATCGTAAGGGGACTTCCGGGATACTGCTGTTCAGAAGAAGCATAGCCCTGAGCCTGAGGTTTCTGGAATAGCCCCCCACTCACTCTGGAAATAAAAAGGGCTCCGACAAGTCGGAGCCCTTTTCTGTCTTGTCTTGCTTCTCCTTACCTAGTGAGAGTGGAAACGTGCCTCGGAAAGGCTGTACAGACCCTTACTGTAGTCCTCATGGGAGTAAACGTCACCGGGCAAGTAGCTTGCGCTCTGGGCGAAGCGGGTCGGGCTGTATTCCACCAGCTTCAAGGCTTTGCGCTTGGCATCAATGTGGGCTATGGCTTTGCTCACCATTGTCTGCCAGTCCACTATGAACTCCAGCTTGCCTCCCACTTTGGCTTCCCAGTCTTCGCTAATCATCTTCGTGACGGCCGCGCTGCCTTCCACCGGGGAGCCTACCCCGAAGATGGTGTATACGCCTGAAGCTACAAAGTACACTCCAATGGCCAAGGCCTTCTCATGCATCCACTCCGGCGCTATGCCGACCACCGGGAGGTCACTGATATCCTCGCCCAGTCCGCCTTCCATGGCCATCTGGGTAAGAATAGTCAAAATGCGGGTGTTGTCGACGCAGGAACCCAAGTGCAACACCGGAGGAATTCCGATTGCCTGGCAGACCTCTCTGAGACCCGGACCCGCCATGTCCATAACTTCAGGAGTCAGAAGTCCATACTTGGCGCAAGCAACCGCGTTGCAGCCTGTCGTCACAACAGCAATGTCATTCTTGATAAGCTCTTTGACGATGTTGATGTGAGCTTCATCGTGAACCGTGTGGGCATTGTTGCATCCCACCACTCCGGCAGCTCCCCTGATTCGTCCCTGAATTATGGCGTCATTGAAAGGACGGAAAGACTCTCTGAATCTGCCGCCCTGCATATAGGAGATGTATTCGTGAGAAAAGCCTACGACCATTTCGTTTGAAACATCGGGTATGCGGGTCCTGCCCCTGTTGGGATAGTTATCTATGGCCACCCTGAGGATTTGCTTTGCTATTTCTATGGCATGGGCTTCTTCGAACTCCATGTGCGTAGCCCCGGCTATCTTGCACTTGGGTGATGTGGTGATAACTTTCGTATGGAGCTTCTGGGAAGCGGTCTGTGTTCCTTCCATGATGCACTGGTAGTCTGCCACGAAGGCTTCCACTGCTCCGGTCGCCAGTACCAGCTCCTGCTGGAGGAAATTGCCTGCCATGGGGATGCCATGACGCATAAGCAACTCGTTGCCGCTGCAGCACATTCCCAGAAGATTGATTCCCTTGGCGCCCTTTGACTTGGCGTAAGCCACTATCTCCGGGTCCTTTGACATGTCGACCATAACTTCAGCCAGCGTGGGCTCATGGCCGTGAACAACCACATTTACCTCGTCGTCCTTCAAGGCCCCGAGGTTAGACCTGGACGCAATAGGCATGGGAGTGCCGAACAAAATATCACTTATGTCAGTGCTGAGCATGGAACCACCCCAGCCATCCACCAGGGATACCTTAAGAGCCAGGTCCAGAAGATGAGGGGCATCCTGGTCCGTGCCCATTCCGGTACGGTGCATAGCCTCGGCAATTTCTCTGTCAATGCCGCGGGGCGCGATGCCCAGTTTTCGCCATATTTCCTGCCTCTTGGGAGGAGCCCGCTTTATGTTAATGAGTTCGCCTTCCTGGCGGCCCCAGTCTTCAAGGGCTTTTTCGGACAGTTCCAGGGCTACTTCCTGCGTGGCGCGCCCTTCCTCTTTGATGCCAAGGTCACGGGCCACCCTGCGCAGTTTCCTCTCGTCCTTTATCTGGTAACCAGGAGCTTCACCTTTGGCTACCGCTTTTAACGCAAGAGCAACACTCCGGCCATGGTCGCTGTGGGCTGCCGCTCCGGCCGCCACCCAGCGCACCAGGTTTCTCGCCGTAACGGTCTCTATGCTGGCGCCGCACACCCCGGCCGACACCTTTCCGACCAACCTGCACGGGCCCATGAAACAGTTCCGGCAGCAGAGGCCATCGCGGCCTATGGGACAGGGCTTTACGGACTCGGCTCTGTCAAAAACTGTAACTATCCCGCGTTGATGCGCCTCTTCGAGGGCCTCAATTGTCGCGGGGTCAATTGTCTTCTTCTTGGACATGAATTTCCACCTTTCTCAGATTCTAGAAATAGAAGTCAATATAAGTTTAGAATAAATAGGAATTAGTGTCAAATTTTAGCCGAGGCGGCGCAGTACGGCAATCACCTTCCCCTGGACCTCAAGATTGCCCGGAGAAGTGTATATCGGCTGGTACCTGGGGTTGGCAGGCTGGAGGCGGATCCGCTCCTTCTCATAGTATATCTTCTTGAGAGTAACTTCCTTTTCCTCGTTGAGCCAGGCCGCGGCCATTTCACCGTTTTCCACGGTAGAAACGGGTTGCACTATGATAATGTCCCCGTCGCTTATCAGAGCGTCAATCATGGAATTGCCCTTTACCCTGAGAGCGAAGAGGTTCTCCTTTCCCCTGACCAGGTCGGGCGGCACTTCAATTCTGTCCGCTGTTGAAACGGTATCCCAAGTATCAGCAGAGGGAACAGGTATGGGCCGACCTGCCGCAATTACACCGGCCAGAGGAACGCTGCTTGAAGCCACCGCGCCATCGCTTTTCAGAAGCCCGATTCCCCGGGATATCTTCTTCTCACGCTTCATGTAACCCATCTCTTCAAGGCGCTGGAGATTATAGTCCACTACCGACGTGGAACTTATGCCACACGCTCTAAGTATTTCGCGAAGGCTCGGCAAATAGCCTTTTTCGGCCATGAAATCCTGAATGAAGCTCAAGATCCGCCGCTGCCGCAGGGAGAGGTCTTTCTTACTCTTTCTCAACTCGACTTCCTGTAAAAGAACTTATGTTCTACATGATAAGACAAATCAATTGCTTTGTCAATGATAGCCAGGAAATTGAAGCCTATGCTTTTGGAGCGGGCGCCTTCGCGGCGTTTATCTTCTTCGTCAGGCGCGACTTTCGTCTGGCTGCGTTGTTCAGCTTGAGCACACCAGTCTTGACGGCCCTGTCGAGAGAGCTCTGCGCTTCCTTGTATTTTTTCCCGGCGCCTTCAACGTCCTTCGATGCCAGCAGCTTCTCCGCCGCATCTATGGTCGTTTTGGGGGTTGATCTGACAGGCTTATTCCTTGATCTTTTTCTTTCCGCTACTCTGGCGGCCTTTCCTAGCTTTGCCAACTAATTCCCTCCGTTATGTTCTAAGCGACACGATTTCAAATTTGAATTCTTATTTTACTACGTTCCGGTTCTCCGGAACACGTTTATGATGCCTTTAATACCCTCGACATGAGGAAGCAGCACGCTTAATTGCTCCATGCTCTTGACGTCGAGTGTGAGCAAAATCGTTATCGTATGGTCTTCATGCGTGGTAGTGCTTGCCTTGGCGATATTCACCTTCTCTTCCGCAACCAGGGTGCTGATATCCCTCAGCAGGCCCACCCTGTCCCAGGCATCCACCTGGACCGTCACAGGATAAAGAGGCTGCAGTTTGCCCCATTCCACACCAACCAACCTCTCCTTTTCCTTCTCATGGATTATGTTGGGACAGTCTTTTCTGTGAACCGTCACTCCCCTGGTCCGGGTAACGAACCCTATGATCTCGTCTCCGGGTACGGGATTACAGCACTGCCCCATCTTGGTCAAAAGGTCGCCGACTCCAAGGACCTGTATGTCGCTTATCGCCTGATGTCCGCCCTTAATGGGCGTAGCGATTTCATGTTTGACCTGCGTTGTGCCTTCCTGCGCCGCAAGCTTAAGGGCTACCTGCTGAGTCGTGATGCCTCCGTATCCCAGGGCGGCATAGAACTCGTCCATGTCTTCGTACTTAAAGAGCCGGGCAATTTCCTCAGGGGAGATTGCCGGCAGGCCCAGGCGTTTCAGTTCCTTTTCGAGCGCCGCCTTGCCCATCTCGATGTTTACTTTTCTCTCCTGCTTCTTGAACCATTGTCTTACTTTCTCTCTGGCATGGTTGGTATGCACATACCCCAGGCCGGGATTGAGCCAGTCCAGACTTGGCCCTTTCTCCCCTTTGGAGGCAATGATCTCCACCACTTCACCATTATTCAGGGATGTGTTCAGGGACACCAGCTTGCCGTTCACCTTGGCGCCGATGCATTTGTTTCCGAGCTCGGTATGCACCATATAGGCGAAGTCCAGAGGAGTGGAGTCCCTGGGCAATTCCTTTATTTCCCCTTTAGGGGTGAATACGAAGACCTGGTCCTTGAAAATATCGGTCTTTATTGTCTCCAGGAATTCCTCGGCGCCGCCTATTTCCCTTTGCCACTCGACAAGCTGCCGCAGCCAGGTAAGTTTCTTTTCGAATTTGGATGCCCTGTCCGTTCCTTCTTTGTAGCGCCAGTGAGCAGCCAGGCCGTATTCGGCCACTTTGTTCATTTCATGAGTTCTAATCTGCACCTCAAGAGGCGTGGTACCCTTAAACATTACGGTCGTATGTAGCGACTGATAGCCGTTGTCCTTGGGATTGGCAATATGGTCGTCAAATTCCCCGGGAAGAGGGTGCCAGAGGTTATGGATAGCTCCAAGCACCGTGTAGCAGTCCTGAATCGTATCCACGAGCACTCGAACGGCCAGGAGGTCATGTATGTCGTCAAAATGCTTCCCCTGCGCCGCATATTTATCTATCTTCTGCGCTATGCTGTAGATATGCTTGGGCCTGCCGAACACCTGCGCTTTTATGCCGGACCTGTCCAGGTCCCGCTTCAGGACGGACGTGACTTCCTCGATGAATTTTTCCCTCTCGGCCCGGCGTGACACCAGCAAATTGGCTACGTGGCGGTACTTCTGCGGTTCAAGGAACCGGAAGGCGAGGTCCTCCAGTTGCCACTTCAGCTCCCATATGCCCAATCTGTGAGCGAGCGGCGAGTATATCTCCATCGTCTCCTGGGCAATCTCGTACCGTTTTTGGGGCGGCATGGCTTCCAGAGTACGCATATTGTGCAAACGGTCCGCGAGCTTGATGAATACCACGCGGAGGTCTTCCGCCATGGAAACCAGCATCTTGCGCAGGTTCTCAGCATGGACAAGTCTCTTCTCTGCTTTTTGTTTCGCTTCCGTGCCCGGGACGGGCACCCAGAGGACCTTGCTCAATTTGGTGACGCCGTCCACCAGCTTGGCTATCTCGGCGCCGAACTGATTTTCGATAGTTGTAATGGGGATTCCGCAGTCCTCGACCACATCGTGCAGAAGAGCCGCCGCAAGGGTCGAATAATCGAACTGGAAGGACAGAAGAATGTAGGCAGTCTCAACAGGATGTTCCAGGAAAGGGTCTCCCGAGCGGCGCAACTGCCCATCGTGCGCTTTCATGGCGAACTCATAGGCCTTCTTCAGAACGCCCAGTTTTTCCTCAGGTATATATTCTCTTGCCCTGGCAAGCAAGACTTCTATACCTTTGCTTTCACTCGGAGCTATAACCAACCCTGTCCGACCCTACCTTATGTTCAGGACTTGTATCTGGAAAGAGGTTTGCGGAGTCCCTGACCAAAGTATAACCAAAGCCACTGGAGCATGCAAACAGGTCACTACGAACAAACTACCCTGTTGTGCGCTGTCCGCTTTTCCGTTATCTGCTTCTATTTTCTTCCAGAGCCTTCAGCACTTTGTCGGGCGTCATGGGAATTTCCTGTATTCTGACGCCGGCGGCATTATAGATGGCGTTGGCTATGGCGGCCGGACCTACGTGGGTCGGGGTCTCACCGGCATCCTTGCCCCCGAAAGGTCCTTCGGGGTCATGGGACTCTACAATTATTGGCTTCATGGCGGGCATATCGAGAGAGCAGGGTATCCCATAGTTAAGGAAGTCGGGATTGAGCATCTTGCCCTCTTGCCAGTATACGCTCTCGGACAGGGCCAGTCCCTGAGAAGTCGCCACGCATCCCTGAATCTGGCCTTCCACATCAAGGGGATTGATGGCAAAGCCGCAGTCATGGGCTGTGGTGGCTTTCAACACTTTGATTTCCCCCGTCTCCCTGTCCACTTCAACCTCGCTGACCTGGGAGCTGAAGGTGTAGGTGGGGCAGAACTTGCCTTCTCCGGTGGCTACATTCAGGTATTCCGTGTTGGGCATATAATGGCCCTTCCCCAGAATCGGGACCCCCTTGATAAGCCCCTGCCTGATAACTTCAGCAAAGGACAGTCCTCTTTCCGGCCTGCCTTTGATGTAAATGCGTCGGTTCTTCGCCTCAAGTTTGTCCGGCGGAGCTTCCAGCATGCCTGAAGCTACCTCCAGAACTTGCTTCCTGGCGTCAGCGGCGGCGTTCTTGACCGCGTTGCCGCTGACAAAAGTCAGAGCCATCAAATAGCTGCCGATATCGTGAGGCGTGACGTCGGTGTCGGCGGCGGTCACCACTATATCATCCAATCCCAGCCCGAGCTCCTCCGCGCAGATCTGAGCCAGCATGGTCTCCGTTCCCTGTCCGTTTTCTGGAGCGCCGGTGAGCAGATTGGCCCTGCCGTCCTCGTTGAACTTGACGAAGGCTGCCGAAGGAGTGAAAGCGCTCAAGTTAAGGCTGGTAAGTCCCGTGGTGCAGCCCATGCCCACTCCCCTGTTCCCCTGGCTTCTGACTTGTGCCTTCTGACTTCTTGCTCCGGTCCCCGCATTCCGTTTCTCCTTCCATCCGGAAACTTCCGCGGCCTGCGTTATGCAGTCCGAAAGCCCGCAGCTTATGACCGTGGACTTGTTGGGATATACATCCCCGGTCTGCCGGGCATTCTTCAGCCTGAACTCGACAGGGTCCATCTTCAGCTCTTCCGCTATCATGTCCAGGTGGGACTCATCGGCGAAACGCGCCTGAATGGTGCCGTGCGCCCGCATGGCGCCGGAAGGCGGATTATTGGTATAGACACAGTACCCTTCGTATCTCAAATTGGGGATCCTGTATGTCTTGAAGAAGCTGCTGCAGGTAAGATAGACGGCCAGAATACCCGTGCTGGCATAGGAGCCTGTGTTGCCGATCACCCTGATCTCCCGTGCCATAATAGTGCCGTCTTTCCTGACGCCCGTCTTCACTTCCATTATCATCGGATGTCTCAGCCGGGTAGTCGTGAAGACCTCCTCCCGGGTGTAGCGTATCTTCACCGGCCTTCCGGTCTTGATAGACAGCAAAGAGGCGCAGAAATCCAGGGAAAAAAGCTCGGATTTGCCTCCAAATGCGCCCCCGATGTAGCTCTTGCACACCCTGATATGGCTTTGAGGAATGCCAAGGGTCTTGGCAAGGATGAGCCTCTTGGCGAACGGAGACATATTCGGGGTCCATACGGTCAGTTTGCCGGATGTCTCCCAGCTCGCCACCGCCACATGCGGTTCGAGCGCGCAGTGCGCCTGCGCCCCCGTGCTGAACCGGTCCTGGCGAATATAATGAGAGTCCCTGAAACCTTCCTCCACATTGCCGTAATTCATAGTGTTCTTGCCGCAGATATTCCTTTCCACCTCATGTACGGCCGGCGCCCCGGGCTCCATGGCCTCCAGCGGGTCGAAGACCGCCGGCAGTTCCTCATACTGCACCTTGATCAGGCTCAAAGCCTCCTGTGCCGTATCTTCGTCCACTGCCGCCACCGCCGCGACTTCGTCGCCCATGTACCGCACCTTATCCACGGCGAGGCACTGCTGGTCGGAAGTCCTGGCATAGACGCCGTATTTGGCTCCCTTTGTATCCTTGCCGGTTACGACGGCCTTCACGCCAGGCAGCGCCAGGGCTCTGCTCGCATCGATATTCAATATCCGGGCGTGGGGCAGCGGGCTTCTCAATATTTTCCCGTGCAGCATCCTGGGCAGATTCAAATCATCAGTGTAAAAAGCCTCTCCGGTCGACTTGGAGACGCCCTCCAATCTTGGAAGCCTTTTACCCACTACTGAATATTCAGACATGACTGCTCCTAAATCGAAATTCTTAAGTGCGAAAACCTGTTTCTTTTTCCCGCAGCGCCTGCAAGACCGCCTGCGGCGTAATAGGTGCTTCTTTTATCCTTACGCCGGCGGCATGATAAATGGCATTAGCTATGGCCGCGGCCCCGGTATGAGCTGAAGACTCGCCTGTTTCCTTGGCGCCGAATGGTCCCTGCGGGTGCGGGTCTTCCACGATAATAGGCCTTACCACGGCAACATCCAGCGAAGTCGGCATCGCATAATCCAGGAAAGAGGGGTTCAGGAGCTTCCCCTGCTCCCAGAAGAAGTCCTCTCTCAAGGACAGCGCGTGGGTCAAAGTCGTTCCTCCCTCTATCTGGCCTTCGACGTCCATGGGGTTTATGGCCCTGCCGCAGTCCTGGGCGAAGGTCGAGCCGGAAACCTTTACCTGCCCTGTCTCCCTGTCCACCTCCACCTCGGCCACCTCCGCGGAAAAGCTGTAGGCTCCGACCCACTTCCCCTCCCCTTTATACACATCCAGAAATTCCGAGTCGGGGTTGAAATAGCCCTTACCCAGAATGGGCGTCCCCTTAATCAGCCCGGTCCTCACCACCTCCGCAAAGGAGAGTCCCTTTTCAGGCCTGCTCTTTATGAAGATTTTCCCATTCCTCGCCTCCAGCTGCGAGGCCGGAGCCTCCATCATCGCGGAAGCAATCTGCATAACTTGCTTCTTCGCGTCCGCGGCCGCCAGCTTCACGGCGTTGCCCGTGACGAAGGTTAACGCCATCGTGAAGCTTCCCACATCCAGGGGAGTATCCCGCGTATCTCCATCTATCACCACAACGTCCTCGGCCCTCAGGCCCAGCTCTTCCGCCGCGATCTGGGCCAGCATGGTCTCCGTACCCTGCCCGTTTTCTATGGCGCCGGTCAGGAGATTCACGCCGCCATCTTCATTGAACTTTATGAAAGCCGCCGAGGAGCTCAACTTACTGATGTGCACAGCCGTGTAGCCGGTCGTGCATGCCATCCCTACACCCGCGAGTCTGGGTTCTGAAGTCTGTAACCCGGACTCCTTCCCCCTTTTTTCCTTCCATTTGCTGCTTTCAGTTGCCTTTTCTATACACTCGGAAAGTCCGCAGCTCGTGATTACTTTGCCGTTCAGAGGATGTGAATCGCCTTTCCGTATGGCATTTTTCAGCCGGAATTCCACGGGGTCAAGGCCCAACTCTTCGGCTATGATATTCATCTGGGATTCATCGGCGAAGCGTGCCTGAGTGGAGCCATGCCCTCTCAAGGCTCCACAGATTGGCAAATTGGTGTAAACACAGGCGCCCTCCAGCCTGAGATTCGGATATTTATAGGTATCGAAAAGGCTGGTGCAGGCAATGAAAACAGCCATGATGCCTGTGCTGGCGTAACCCCCGGCCCTCCCGAGCACACGGGCCTCCCTTGCCAGCAGAGAGCCATCCTTCTTGACCCCGGTCTTCAGATAAATGTCCATGGGGAACTTGTGGCGGGTGGCTGCGAAGACCTCCTCCCTGGAATAGTTTATCTTCACCGGCCTGCCCGTTTTCAGAGAAAGAAGAGAGGCGCAAAAGTCCAGAGAAAAGAGTTCGGATTTGCCTCCGAAAGCGCCTCCTACGTAAGACTGGCGTATCCGGACATCGGACAGGGGTTTGTTCAGTGTCTTTGCCAGGAGAAGCTGCTTTGTAAAAGGAGACATATTGGAAGTCCAGAGAGCGACCCTCCCGGAGCTATCAGAGCTCGCCAGCGCCGAGTGGGGCTCGAGCGGGCCGTGAGCCTGCCTTTCCATTTTGAAACTATCTTCCCTGACGTAGTCGGCCTCGCTGAAACCCCTCTCCACGTCTCCGACAGTTTTCGCGGTCCTGCCGGCTATGTTGCCCTCCGCCTCATGAATTCGCGGCGCTCCGGGCTTCATTGCTTCGTATGCGTCGAAGACCGCCGGCAGCGGCTCATATTCAACCCTTATCAGGGAAAGCGCTTCTTCGGCTGTGTCTTCATCCGTAGCGGCTACTGCCGCCACCTCGTCTCCGATGTAGCGTACCCTGTCTTTCGCCAGGGGATACTGCTCCGAGGTCCTCAGGTAAACCCCGTAGGGTTTGCCGGTCACGTCTTTGCCGGTGATGACTGCCTTCACCCCGGGCAATCTGAGCGCTCCTGAAATATCGATGCTGAGGATTCGCGCGTGGGCATGCGGACTCCTGAGGATTTTGCCGTAAAGCATGCGGGGCAGGGTGAGGTCATCGGTGAATCTTGCCTCGCCCGTCGCTTTGGCAATCCCTTCCAGCCTGGGTATTCGTTTACCAATGACGGAATATGCTTGCATATTTCCTCCGGGGAAATATTAGTATAAAACAAAATCCGGGCGGTGTCTCAGGTTATAAGATTAATCCGCCCTGCAAAAAACCTCTTTCCCCTATTGCCCGTGCTTTGTATCTGGGCCTCGGAATTGCTATAATTTGCGGTATCAAATTTTTCCAGGGAGGTTAGAGTAAGTTGGAAATCAAGATACTGGGCGTATGTGGCAGCCCTGTTAAGAAAGGCAATGTCGAGATATACCTGGAGCATCTCCTGAAATCGTGCGAAGAGATGGGAAACGGCACTGTCAAGACCGAGTTGGTTAGCCTTCAAGGTAAGGAGCTTCGCGACTGCATTCACTGTAACTGGTGTATGCGCAAACAGTCCGAGGGGAAGTTCTGCAACCAGAGCGACTACATGCAGGAGCTTTACCCCAAGCTTCTGGAATGCGATGCCCTGGTACTCGCCAGTCCGGCCTATTTCCTCAGGATTACCGGCCGCATGGCAAACTTTCTGGACCGCATGAGGCCGCTCATGGAAGGCAACTACTACAAATACTCCATGGCTGACAAGGTCGGGGCCGCGGCCGTGGTAGCTTGGTTCAGAAATAACGGTCTGGAGCTTACAGCCACCACCATATTGCTTCCCATGATAGGACTGGGCATGTTCGTTATCGCGCCTCCCTTCGAGCTGGGCGCGCTGGCCGCCAATGCCCTGTCCAGCGAACACGGGATGGGCAAGTTCGACCCCAAAGAGAGATACGGCGTACTGAAGGACGAATACGGGCTCAAGGCAAACAGAGGCCTGGCAAAAAAACTTGTGGAAAAGACCCGCCTCATCAAGGCCGGCAAGGAAGCCCTGAAGTCCATAGAACCGGTGCAGGCAATCGAATAAGCGGAAAAGCCACTTTTTCACATAGAGGCGATGGTATGTGGAACAGGAAACAGTTCGTCACATAGTCTGTTGGGTGGATTCCTTTTCAAGCTGCCAGAATTATTGAGATGAATCTTCTGTTTTTCGTCATGTATTAATGTATAAGCATAAATGCTTAAGGAACTAAGCATAAAGTATTAAGATGCTCATTTCCACAATACTTGCGCATCTTGATCATCTTAATCATTTTGAATCTGAATTTCGCCTCTGGGATGAGCATCTTAATCGGACGGATGAGCACCTTAATCATTTTGCATTTCCCACGCCTCTGAACTGGCATCGCTGGAACAAATAAGCAGAGGCTGGATACTCCCACCCATCCCACTCGCCTCCAAATCTTTGACCGGTCTCCTTCCTTTCACATATAATTAGTCCATAAGGAGCCTCACATTTATACCGACATCGAAACGCGGGCAAAGGCCGCGGAAGCCACGGAAAAACCAAAGGGCCTGATTTTTAATATTCAGCGCTTCAGCCTTCACGATGGTCCCGGTATAAGAACGACCGTGTTTATGCAGGGCTGTCCCCTCCGCTGCCAGTGGTGTTCCAATCCGGAGTCCTTCCACTCCGGTCCTCAGCTCATGGCGAGGGACTCCAAATGCATCCTCTGCGGAAAATGCGCCGCCGTATGCCCCAGGGGCGCCATCATGGTAGATAAAACATCGGGCAGAAAGATAGACCGCTCCAAATGCGACCTCTGCCTCCTCTGCGCCCTGGCCTGTCCGACAGGCTCTTTGAGCGTCTCCGGCCAATACATGACTGTACATGAGATACTGGAGGAAATCGGGAAGGACGAGCTTTTCTACAGCAATTCCGGCGGCGGCGTCACCATATCAGGCGGTGAACCCCTGATGCAGGCCGAATTCGTAGCATCCCTGCTCCAGGAATGCCGGAGAAGAAGCATTCACATGGCCCTGGAGACCGCCGGCCATATGCCGCGCGAAAAGCTGGAACTGGTCCTGCCCCACATAAACCTGCTGCTCTTCGATATCAAGCATCTGGACTCGGAAAAGCACAAGCAGGGCACCGGAAAGGGAAACGAGTTGATTCTGGACAACCTGCGCTATGCCGCGGCTAAAGTTAAGACATGGCTCCGGCTGCCCCTGATTCCGGGATTCAACGACAGCGACGATAATCTCCTGGAAATGGCCAGGCTGGGTCTGAAGCTGGCTATTGATAAAATCTCCCTCTTACCATATCATAAGTTAGGCAGGCAAAAATATACGTACCTCGGTGTGATATATGTCATTGATTCTCTAAATGAGCCCAGTAGAGAATATGTGGAGAATAGGGCGAACTTTCTCAAATCCTGCGGCATGAATGTAACCGTAGGCAACTAGGAGGCAGTAAATGGTAGTGACACCGCAAGAAAAGAAGATAACCGAACAACTGAGAGATGAAATGGTCTTCCAGGTCAAGAGCTTGAGAAGCTTGGGCAGGCCCGAGGACCAGAAGAGACTGGGCACCGGAGTTCCCTATCGCCCCGGCGTTAAGCTCTGCCTCGAAAGGGTCCGCCTGGTCACGGAGTCTTACAGACAGACCGAGGGCGAGCCCATTATTCTGAGAAGAGCCAACGCCATGGCCAATCTCCTGGATAAGATGACCATATGGATCGGGAAACATGAGAAGATCGTGGGCAATTACGCCAGCGACCCTGATTCCCTTATCTCCTATCCGGAGCAGTTCTGGCGCTGGCTTGATAAAGCCATTGACAAGGAATATTCCTGCCTCCTGGACGAGAAATCGCGGCAGGAGCTTCATGAGCTGCATAAATACTGGCAGGTACAGTCCTACCAGGGGACCGAACGCGACATCCTGCCCGATGAAGTGAAACCTTACTGGTTTTATACCAACCACGGCGCCTTCCTCTGGCTTCACGGCGCCCGCGCCGGGCAGGTAGTCAACCACGAGAAAGTCCTCCGCGTCGGTCTGAACGGCATTATCAAGGAGGCTGAGGACAGGCTAAAGAAGATCAATTCGGACCCTTCGTTGTATTTGAACGGAAAGGAATACCTGGAGCAGAAGAGGTTCCTTGAAGCCGTAATTATCAGCCTCAAGGCGGCGGTCAGGTGGGGGCAGCGCTACGCAAAACTGGCAAGGGAGAAAGCCGCCGCAGAGACCAATCCGACAAGGAAGGCCGAGTTGGAGCAGATTGCCGGCAACTGCGATTGGGTCCCGGGCAATCCGGCGCGCACGCTCTGGGAAGCCATGCAGTGCTACTGGCTTATCACCCTGATTACCCGCCAGCTCGATGTGCAGACCACGGGGTGCGGAGACAGGATTGACCAGATCCTCAACCCCTTCTACCAGAAGGATATCGCAGACGGCAGGATGACCGGAAAGCAGGCCTGTGAGTTGGTGGAGTTCCTCCGTCTGAAGTTCAACGAGTTGGGCGATTTGACCGCCCCGATACAGGGGGCCATGGTAGCCGGCGGCAACATGACCGCCCGCGTTCTGACCATCGGCGGAGTGGATTCGCAGGGCAAAGACGTCACCAATGACATGAGCTATATCTGGTTGAAGGCCGCGGCCCATATAGGCCTGACCCAGCCGGCAATAACAGTCAGGCTGCACCGCAACACTCCCAAAGAGTTCCTCTCAGCCGTTTGCGACGCCGTGGCGAAAAGGGCCGGCCTCTTCTCCTTCTTCAACGATGAGTTCTATATCCCTTATCTCCTGGCCAAAGGCATACCCCTGGAGGTCGCCAGAAACTATTCCATCGAGGGCTGCATGAGATGGGCCTTGCCCGGCAAGCCTATGGCGCACCGCGCTCTGGGCGGCATGTTCGCCCTTCCCAAATGCCTGGAATACGCGCTCACCCAGGGGAATGATAAGTTCAGCGGCAAGCGCATGGGTGCCGCCACGCCGGACCCCCTGACCTTTAATACCATTGAAGATGTGTTTCAGGCTTTTCTGACGCAGGTGAAATTCTTTGAGGAAAAGCTGGTGACTATCTACAACGTTGTGGACCAGCTGGAAGAGGAGCGTATCCCCCAGCCCTTCAATTCCGCACTGCTGGACGGTTGCATAGAGAAGGGAAAGGACCTCCGCAGCTACAAGTACTTCCCCCAGAGTATCTTCCAGCCCGTGGGGCATGTGACCCTGGTCAATTCCCTAGTCGCGACCAAGAAGTTGGTTTTCGAAGACAAGAAAGTTACCATGGCGGAACTTCTGGAAGCCCTCAGGACGAACTGGGAAGGCAAAGAAGACATGAGGCAGATGTTCTTCAACGCTCCGAAATTCGGAAATGATGACGACTACGTGGACGTCTTCGGCAGGAATGTCATAATAAGGACTACAAAGCTCATGGAGACCTTCAAGAATAACTACGGGGGACACTTCCAGATGGACGGCACCGGCGGCTCAAGCTACTATGCCTACAGCGGTCTGACCGGAGCCACTCCCGACGGCAGAAAAGACCGCGACCTCTTCAACGACGGCACTATCTCACCGGCGATCGGAACGGACAAGAAGGGGCCCACCGCTGTGCTGAAATCGGTGGCGAAGATTGATCCCCTTCAGACTTTCAACCATCTGTTGAACCAGAAATTCATGCCCAATTACATGCAGGGGGACAACAAGGATGCCTTCATCTCCTACCTGCGAACGTGGGTTGACCTGGGAATACATCATATCCAGTTCAATACCGTGGACAGGGAGACCCTGCTGGATGCGCAAAAGAACCCTGGTAAGCATGCCGACCTGGTGGTGAGGGTCGCCGGTTTCAGTGCCTACTTCATTGACTGCGGCAAGGACGTCCAGGACCAGATAATCCAGAGGACCGAGCAAGCCCTCTACTAAAGGTTCAAACAAATCAGGGCTCCGGCGTGCCGGAGCCCTGATTTGATTCTACTTTCTACTACTCCCTTGCAGCTGAAAGACGGAACATGCTTTTCATCTCTCGCCTCACCGTTACCAGGAAAACTGCCACCGCCACCAGGAGAAGCGACCCTGCCAGAAGGAATATAAAGCTGAAGCCCGACTCGGCAACTATCAGTCCCCCCATGAATGAGCCGGCCATAATTCCAAGATCGTTGGAAGCGGAGACCATTCCCATGGCCATCCCTCTCCTTTCCGGCTTGACCCTTTCCCCGGTCAGGGCAAGGACCACAGGAGACACGGTACTGAAGCCCAGACCGAAAAGCATCCCCGACAGCATGAGCATCGGTGTATTTGTAGTGAAATGAAGAGCCACAAGCCCTGACATGGCGGCCAGCAGTCCGGGCACAAGCACAAAACCCCTTCCGTATCTGTCTGATAGCCTTCCCACAAAGCCCCGGGAAACCACACCGATTACGGCCAGCATTGTGAAATACAGGCCGGGGTTCAGAATATGTCTTTCAATGCTGAAGACAGGGATGAAGGCCACCGTCACGCCATGTCCCCATGTGGTCAAAGCCAGAATAGTCGCCGGCAACAAAGCCCCTTTTTCCAGGAAGGAACGTCCTGAGGCGGCAGAGGGAGTCTTTGCTTCCTTTTTGCCGGTCTCGGGCACAAAGAAGCAAAGCAAGAGGGTTACAAGTGTAATGGCCAGGGTCACCGCGAAAACCGAGACGTACCCCAGCTTCGAATACAGCACAAAGCCCAGGGCCGGGCTGACAGCCAGGGAAAGAAGGGAGAAAGCCGTGAAATATCCCTGCCCTTCGCCCCAGCGGTTTTTGGGAACTATATCCGCGATGAGTATGGTCGCTATCGTATGTACGGCGCCGAAACCAATCCCGTGAATCAGGCGCACTATAAGCAGGGATGGGATATTGGGCGTCGCGAAATATAGAAGGCCCGTGAGCACCAGAAATCCTGCCCCGATGAATAGTATGGGTCTTCTGCCCATCCTGTCCGAGAACCGGCCCGCGAAAAGCCTGGCCGGCGTAGAGGAGAGCGCTATCATACCGGCGGTCAGACCCACGTCCCACTGGCTTCCACCCATGGAAAGGGCATAGAGCGGAATCACGGTCATGCCGAACTGAAAGGAAGCGAAGCTCCCTGCGGCGACCAGGGTCACAAGTATGAAATTTCGGGAGAATATTCTATTGTTTTCGGGCATTTGCCCGCTTTCTTTCTATCTAAACGTTGCTGGGGAGTCAAATATGACTCCCAGCAACCTATATTATGTCTGCTATCTTCTATCTACTTGCCGACCGCCGCCTGCCCGTATTCCTGCCTGAGGACTCGCTTGAGTACCTTGCCCATAGGATTTCTGGGCAGTGAGTCCACAAAGAACACAGCGCTTGGCTTCTTGAAGCTTGAGAGGCGGGTGCGGCAGTGCTCGATTATTTCCGCCGGCGTGGCCTTGACGCCCTGCTTTAAGACCACCACGGCTACCGGCTGCTGCCCCCATTCATCATCAGGGATGCCTATGACCGCTACCTCTTCTATGGCCGGATGGGAGCCAATGATGTTTTCTACTTCCTCCGGAGAGATATTCTCCCCACCTCGGATAATCATGTCGTCCCCTCTTCCGGCCAGATAAAAGTAGTTCTCCTCGTCCTTCCACCCCATATCGTTCGTCTTCAGCCAGCCGTCTTTGGTGAAGGCCTTGGCGGTCTTCTCGGCGTCCTTCCAGTATCCCTGCATGACCCGCGGCCCTCTGGCCACAATCTCGCCCACCTCACCCAGCGGCACCTCCTTGCCCTGCTCATCCACGACCCTCATCTCGACATCAGGGAGAGGCTTCCCGATGGATGAGGAAAGCCTTCTCAATTTCTTTTCCACTTCCTTCGGCGAGCCGGTCAGGACATGGTCCTCGGGGCCCAGCGCGGTTATGGTGGAAGCCGTCTCGGTCTGGCCGAAGGCGTTTATGAAGCGCGTGTTCGGCATAACCCGGATGGCCTTCTTGATAACCTCGAAAGGCATGGAGGCGGCCCCATAGGTGATAACTTTAAGGCTGGAAAGGTCGAACTTATCGAATTCCGGGTGGTCAATTATCCGTTTCAACATGGTAGGCACCAGCATGGCCCGGTTCGCCTTTTCCTTCTGGACCAGCTCAATCCATTCGTTGGCCTCGAACTGCCTCATCATGGCTATTGTCCTGCCCCCGTATATGGCGGCAATCATGGCCTGGCATCCCGCTATGTGGTAGAGAGGCACGCTGAGAAGGTTAACCTCTTTGGTGTCCGGGTCCGCCGGCTCCACATTTCCCAGAACATAGCTCACGAAGCTCTGATGAGTCAGGGGAACGCCTTTCGGCCTGCCCGTAGTTCCCGCCGTATACATCAGAATGGTTACGTCGCTCTCCTCTACTTCCTTGAGGACTTCCTCGGGACTGCTCGAAGAAAGAAGCTCCTCATAATACAGGAAATCTTTGGCAGGCTTATCTATGGAAACATACTTGCTTACCTTGAGAGAACCCCTTATTTTCCCCGCCAGGTCCAGGTATCTATCTCCTGCGAGGAAGACCCGCGCTTCAGCGTTCTGCACCATATAGGAGATTTCATCTTCCTTAGCCCTGAAATTGAGCGGAACAAATATGGCCCCCAGCTTGGCTGTAGCGAAATACGTCTCCACATATTGATTGCAGTTCACCTGCATTATGGCGACCCTGTCCCCCTTCTTGACTCCCAGGGAGGAAAGAGCGTTGGCCAGCCTGTTGCAGCGCTCATTCAGTTGATTGTACGTGAAGTTTTTGCCCTCAAAGATTATGGCAGTCTTGTCAGGACAAATGGCCGTACTGATGTTCAAAAACTCAGCTGTATTCATCTTTCTCTACTTTCCTTAAATAATTTTTGTTTAGCCTTCGAGACTATTTGAGGCAGTATTTCGCCCGCCTTTCCCTTAAGCAAAATACTAGCTCTATGGTCCAGAGGCGTTTCACTCAGGTTTATGATAATTAACTTTGCCCCACTCTGTAAAGCATACTGGGGCATCAAAGCTGCCGGATAAACCATAAGAGTCGAGCCTACCACCATAAACACGTCGGATTTTCTGGAACACTCGGTGGCTTCCTTGAGTTCTCTCTGCGGCAGAGGCTCCCCGAAGAATACCCCGGCCGGTTTGAGAATCCCGCGGCAGAAGCTGCATTCAGGAACTTCGTCACCGGACCGCACCCGCTGCCGGATTTCATCCATGGAGAAGCGCCTGCGGCAGCTAAGGCAGACAGCCTCCCTCATGTTTCCATGCAGCTCAAATATCTTGCCGCCGGAAGTGCCCGCCATCTGGTGAAGGTTGTCTACGTTCTGGGTTATCAGGCAGTCCAGCTTGCCAATCTTTTCAAGCTCGGCAATGGCATGGTGAGCCGGATTGGGCTGAGCGTCCTTGAATGCGGAATCACCCATCTGCCAGATACTGCGCCGCGCCGCGCGGTCTGAGATTATCTTCTGGATGGTGAAGTCGTCAGGGTCGTACTTAGACCATATGCCACCAGGACTCCGGAAGTCCGGGATGCCGGATTCGGTGCTTACGCCCGCTCCGGTGAAAACCACCAGCCTCCTGGACTCACGTACCAGGTCGGCCGCCCGCTCTATTAGGCTATCTAGCACCCCTGAAACCCCGGCTGCCTTTTTTCCATAAAAGCCCTGACCCCTTCCTCAGCGTCCCGGGTAAAACGCAGCGGAAAGCCAAGCCGGCTCTCCAGTTCCATGCCCGCCTCCAGACCCATATCCATGCCTCTGACAACAGCCTGTTTCATGGCCTTCACCGCCAGAGGAGCCCTGGTGCAGATTCTTTCCGCAAGCTCAGTCGCCGTTTGCAGCAACGTCTGCCGTGGAACAACCCTGTTGACCAGCTTGAGCTGGTAGGCATCTTCGGCCTTGAGCCTGACCCCGGCCAAAAGCATCTCCAGGGCTTTAGCCTTGTTGATTGCCCTGGGCAAAGTCTGAGTGGCTCCGGCGGCAGGGATGATGCCCAGGCTGGCCTCAGGAAGGCCAAAAACGGCATCATCCGAGGCGATGCGGATGTCGCAGCACAGCGCCATCTCGATGCCCGAACCCAGCACATAGCCGTGTAAGGCGGCAATGACAGGTATTTCAAGGCTGAGAAAAAGGCCCCAGACGTCTCTTCCCCAGCGCGCCTGGCGTGCGATGATGGGAGATGGAGCGGTTAGAAACTCGCTCAGGTCCGCCCCGGCGCAGAAGGCCTTATCGCCTTCCCCGCGAAGTATGAGACATCCCGGCTCCTTGTCTTCCCGTATAGCTCCGAGGACCTGAAAAAGCTCGTCCCTCATCTTCAGGTTATAGACATTCAGGGACCTGGGCCGGTTCAGGGATATGATTCCTACAGGCCCGTTTTTCTCATACCTTATGGTTTCCCATGTGGGCGTCATGACTTTATTTTCGGGCCCTGGCGGGCCATTGCCATCAAATCAGCGATAGACACCTCGTTATAGCTTCTTCCTATATCATCCAGAAAGTGTGCGTCGCTGTTCTGAAGCGTGTAGAGTCCGTATCTTTCGGCAAGGGCCTTGACCTTTTCCTTATTGATATGCCAGTTATGCAAAGGGTTATCTATTTCTATGCCCTGGAGATCCTTGAAATCGTCGTTATATTCTCCCGGGTAGCCGGGGTGCGCCAGAAACCTGAAAGTCACGTCCTCCGGCAAATAAAGCTCAACAACCTGGACCGGCCAGACGTTGCATTCCTGGCCCGGGATGACCAGGATCTCGTTGTCAAACTGCTTCTCGACTATTTCTTTCACCTGATAGCCGTAGAATCTGTCAACGTGCTCGGTTACGCCTATTCCGTCCAGATTCTTTGCCTTGACCGCGTTAATAATACGCTTGACAATGTCAATATTGGGAGGCTGGTAGCCGGTGGCTTCGTAGCAGTGAGTATGAAGGTCTATCTTAAGCTTCTTATTTAAGTCCATCTTCGCCCATCAAATCCTAACACGAATTTACACATATCACTGGCCCCGGAATTTTAGCTGCCTCTTCTCCCTGAAAGCCCGGATGCCCTCCTCCCTGTCCCCTGTAGTTTGAAGCAGGGCATAGAGGTCCATTTCCAGTTTCATGCCCTGTTCGAGAGAGAAGTCCAGGCCCCTGTTAACTGCCTCCTTGAGGAATCTCAGTGAAAGCGGCGCTTTCGACGCGATATCCCTGGCTACTCTTTCCACCTCCCCCATCAACTCCTGCCCCTCCACAAGCCTGTTTATCAACCCGATGCGGAGGGCCTCCCGGGCGTCTACCGGGTCTGCTGTAAATAACATCTCCAGCGCCTTACCTTTACCCACCAGGCGGGGCAGCCACTGGGTTAGGCCGCTCAAGGGCATGTAGCCCCTCAGGGCTTCAGGGACGCCGAAGCTGGCAGTATTCGAGGCCAGCCGGAGGTCGCAGGCCAGCGCGATGGAAAGCCCCAGGCCCAGAGCATGGCCGTTAACGGCCGCAATGGAAGGGCACTCCAGCAGGGCCACTTCCCGGGCAGCGTTCTGCACGAACCTGTACTCAGGAGTGATGGAGTTCTGGAAACCTTTCTCCTGAATCTTATCGCTGTATTCGCCAAGATCGCCGCCGGAGCAAAAGGACTTGCTACCCGAGCCTGTAATTATTGTTACAAGTATGGACTTGTCCTGGTTTATGTCATGGCAGGCTTCAGCCAGACGCTGCGCCATTTCAACGCTCATGGCATTGCGCACATCCGGGCGGTTAAAGGTAATAGTAGCGACAGATACTTCCTTCTTAAAGATGAGGGAAGACGCGGCAGGAGTTATCATTTTTTTGAAATCATATCTGTTATTCGCCGTGATTGTCAAGAAAAGCTGGTAAGCGCGCCTTCTATTGTTAATTGTCCTCTTTTGGGTAACAATATTGATATGAATTCACGGACCGGGGTCTCCCTTTCCTCCGGCGGTCTGCTCCGTTTTCTTATGCTCAGGCTGGCGCTCGCCCGGCGCGACAGGTGGACAAGGCACAAGCTCCTGCGGCGTCAGCAGCGTTCCCTTGAAGCCCTGCGCGCTCATGCTTACGCTAAATCTCCGTTCTACCGCCGTTTTCACGCCGGGTTGGCCGACCAGCCGATCGAGAAGTTACCTGTGCTGACCAAAGCCGATTTGATGGCGCACTGGAATGAAGTTGTGACCGATCCCTCTCTGAAGCTGGACGACCTTCGCAAGTTCGTCGAAGTGCAGACCGAGGACAGTATCTCTCTTTACCGCAACGAATACGTCGTTTCTACTACATCCGGCAGCACGGGTCTGAAAGGCGTATTCGCGTTCAATCGAACTGAGTGGCTCTGGAGCCTGGCTTCGCATGGGCGCGCGATGGAATGGGCAGGTACGAATATCGGGCTTTTTCGCCGCCCCCGCCTCGCGCTCATAAGTTCCCGCAAGCCCTGGAGCAAGTCGCTGCTAGCGGGCGCCTCTACAGATACGCCCATCCTCTCCACCCTTCGTCTGGACTCCACTGAAGCAACGGATTCGATTGTCAGGCAGCTGAACATGTTTATGCCGGAAATACTTGTCGCCTACGCCGAGACCGCGAAGGACCTGGCTCTGCAGCAGCTCGGGGGGACGCTCAGAATAGCTCCCGCCCGGGTCTTCACATCATCGGAACTTCTGACCGAGAGCGCCCGCGAGGCCGTCAGAGCTGCGTGGAATACCGAGCCATTCGATAGCTACGCCGCGACGGAGACATCGCTCATCGCCGCGGAATGCGAGCATCATCACATGCATCTTGGAGAAGACCTGGTGATAGCTGAAGCTGTGGATAAGAATAATCATCCCGTTCCTCACGGCGCTTACGGAGAGAAACTGCTGGTGACTGTGCTCTTCAGCCGGACCATCCCGCTAATCCGCTATGAAATCAGCGACAGCGTCGCCCTGGCCGGCACTTCTGAGAGATGTGCCTGCGGCAAACCTTTTGCTCTGGTCCATGGTATTCAGGGCCGGGTGGAAGACATAATCTATCTGGACGGAGAAGATGGAGTCCCCGTCCCCATAAAACCAAACGTTTTCCATGATGTCCTGGAACCGGCGCCGGTCAATGGGTGGCAGGTGACGCAGGAGAGCCGCACCGGAGTGCTGGTTTCGGTTACGGGCCCCGGGCCGGGATTCAAGGACCGCGATATTGCCGCCAGTCTGGCCCGGCGTCTTGCTGAACAGGGAGCACGGGACCCAGCGGTCCGCATTGAAGTCATCGAGAAGCTGCGCCAGGCGGCGAGCGGCAAAACGCCGCTAATCAGGGCGCTTCGCGGTTGATATAGTAGGGGCCCCGATGCATAGGGGCCTACGAATGCACTGAAGGCGCGGAGTTAAGAACCCCGCCGAATGAATTCTCTGTAGTTAAGATACTTCGAGAGGGCGCGGCAGGCACGGGGAAGAGTCCTGTACACCGGGACTCCGTTCTTGAGAAACTCCTTCTGTAGCCTGACCCTCTCCGCCGCCACATCGGAGTCTCCTCCCCAAGTCTCCATCAGGACGGCAATCCCTTTTGCCCCGGAATGACCGCGCGCCTGCTTCAGTATGGCGGAGCCGAACCTCTCGATGTTGTCTTTCCCCATTTCCTTCAGCATATCCAGGTGCTGGTCAACGATGATGATATCAACGCGGGGGTCCGCTGAGATTGCGACCAGAGCCTTCTCAAAAAGATTCATGTCCCGGAGCAATATCTCTGCGTCGATGGGGTTCCTGATGCTGGTCCCTGCCGCAGCGACAAGCTTTCTCAATTCGCGCCTGGTCTCTTCTCCAAGGAGAGGTACTTCAAGGCCCTCCCTTCCACAGAAGTCGGCAGCGGTCACGCTGTGTCCTCCCCCACCCATGAGCAGGGCCACCCCGTTTCCCGGGGCGGATTTCAGGTAAAGCAGAGTCATGATGGTATCGGCCAGTTCATCCAGGGACACGACCTCGATGGCTCCCGTCTGCCGGTAGAAAGCCTCCCATTTCTCCCTGTCCCCGGCCAGGCTGCCCGTGTGGGAAAGCGCTGCCCGCGAGCCTGGAGATGTCATCCCGCCCTTCCACACGATAACCGGACTGGAGCGGTTAATTTCTCTGACCAACCTGAAGAAACGGCGTCCGTCCCTTACCCCCTCCACATACAGCGCGAATATGCCTGTCTCTCCATCTTCCTTCATGGTTTCCAGGTAATCCGTGCTGTCCAGGACTGCGGCATTCCCGAAGCTGATTACTTTGCTGAATCCGATGCCCGCGGAAGGGGCATAATGACATAGCTGGAGGCAGTGTCCCCCGCTCTGGGATATGAAAGCCACGGGGCCGGCGGGTACCTTTACCCCCTGGAGTATGACCACGCCCGCTGAAGGAACGTTTATCCCCATGCAATTGGGGCCGACGAGGTTTATCCCGTTCTTCAGGGCCAGTTCCTTGAGCCTGGCCTCGAGTGCCTTCCCTTCCTCTTCGCCGGTCTCACTGAATCCGGCAGTGAAGAAGTGGATGTTCTTGATGCCCGCGGCAGCGCAGTCCTCCATGACCGAAAGAGAGTTGGAGCAGGAAACGGAGACTATGGCCAAGTCCACGGGCTTTGGAAGCGAGATAAGGCTCGGATAGACCTTCAACCCGAGAATATCCTGCGCATTGGGGTTCACCGGGTAGATGGGGCCCTGGTAACCTGCTTTCCGGAGGTTCTTTATGAACACCGCCCCCTGCCAGCGGGCATCGGATTTTTCCGATGCGCCGACGATGGCGATGGCTCTCGGGTTATAGGCTAGTTTCAGGTTCTCTAAGTCGGGCATAGGCAGGTCAAAAGGCGTGCCGAGGGCGGGGGTCGAACCCGCACCTCCGGTTAATCGGAGAACGGATTTTAAGTCCGTCGCGTCTGCCTGTTCCGCCACCTCGGCTTATCAACTGCAATCTGAAAACCAGCAGGGGCAATTCGCGAATTGCCCCTGGCACGCTGTAACAATTATTTGGGCTTACTTGGAGGCGACGGGCGGATTCGAACCGCCGGATAGGGGTTTTGCAGACCCCCGCCTTAACCTCTTGGCCACGTCGCCGTCTGGTATGTGGATACAACCGACTTTTTATTATACCACTATGATTGACTTAACAATAGATAGAGTATATTCCAATACAAGATGCGCCTGAAGGGGATATCGATTTCTAACACAAGATGATTCTGGAGAGATAAGGCATCTCGTTTATGATTGGGACATGCAACTGATCATGAACGACAAAAGATTACAA
>Ga0209514_10000627_pt1 | contig 69995 bp, 62 predicted proteins | sample Subgrocontami58m_FD_187452 | JGI IMG/M metagenome (GOLD analysis project Ga0209514, IMG submission 187452) | Subsurface groundwater microbial communities from S. Glens Falls, New York, USA - GMW37 contaminated, 5.8 m (SPAdes) (version 3) | ecosystem: Environmental > Aquatic > Deep subsurface >... | reverse complement strand
TTAGTATGACACAAGATGGAAGTCCGTATGATAATGCCGTTGCAGAACGAATTAACGGAATACTGAAAGATGAGTTTTATTGTGATGAAAAGTTTGATAATTTTGAACAAGTGAAAAAACATGTTGAACAATCAATAATGATCTACAATAATAAGAGACCTCATTTAAGTTGTTCGATGCTGACGCCGGCTCAAATGCATAAACAAAATTATCTTACAGTAAAATTTTGGAGCAAAAAAAACCTCTCTACTACGTAGAGAGGTAAACTAAATAACAGTCAACCTATTTCAGGACGACTCATAAATAAGAATTCCTTCTTTCATACCAAGTTTTATCAGATTGATTTTATTTATATCCGCCGTTCCAAGATGATGGCGTGTATCTGCAAGCTCAATATGCTTTGCCGGTGGATTCAACGGTTTTTCTTCACCGAAAAATTCTTTTCTTTTTGCTTCAATTATTTTTAATCCGACCGCATCGCACGCAACCGGATCAGTACCGACAATAATTCCTTTATACTGCCAAACATAATCCGAACTAAATCCATGTGGACCAACGCTGTGGAAAAGCGGAGTTAACATTACAAGAACATTCAGCCGTGTCTTTCCTTTTACATGAGGTAAATTCCAAATAACTGCAAGATCGGCGCACGAATCCGGGTGGTAATCTGACGGTTTTTCAACAAACATTATATAGTTCTTTATAAGACTTCCGACACCGGACCAATAATGCGTCCGCATTGGTCTTGTGTTTATCAGTGCTGTAGCTCTTTGAAAAACCGGATCGCTCAAAACTCCACGGTCTTTAATAGAGATGTTTTTCTCTGCAACACCTGCTTCTATAATTCTTTTCTTGATCGCTTTTTCCAATTCGCTTGGTGTTGCGAGGTAGTTCCACACATTTGTTTTGATTCCAACAATATCTTCCGGTCTAATGATTTTCTTCCATGCTGATGCGGCATCATTTGTGTTGAATAAATTTTTCACTGCATCATCAAGCATTCTTTGAATGACCTCTGCATTTACTTTGTTATTCGCATCAAGAACATTCGAATCTCTGATCAAAACTACTTTTGTTTTCTGGTCTGTCAGGCTGAAAAGCGATTGGGGAAATTTCATAAATAGAGCTGCGCTTGCCGCCAACGTACCGGTTTTCAAAAAATCTCTTCTGTTAAGATTTTTTTGTTTCATGTTGATGACTCCGTAGATTACTTGTTTATGTCTTTCTTTATAATAATTGCTTTTGTTGAACTAAGTAATTTGTTCACGGATTCTTTTGACAAACTGTTAAAAACACCGATGAAAAAGTTATTTACTAATTCAATCCCGCTCCACTTATTCTTGCTGTCTTTCAGTACATGATTGTTTAGTAATTTAGGATTATAATTTTGTGTGAATTTCTCTTTTGCCTCAGCAGCTTCTCTACCAGTGGAATATTTTATTATAAGTAAAACCGGTTTATTGTTTTTCTCATTATACAGTGAAAGCACGGCATGAGTGTTTTGATCTATGTTGAGAATATTTTCGTTCGATATAAAATAGTGTGCGTTCAGCCAAACATAATGACGGAAATAACGGATGCTATCTTTATCCAGTAATTCCGCCGGTAAATATTCGATAATCTCCGGAAGCAGTCCGGTTTCTGCAATTGATTCCTCTAATAATTTTGCAATTCCTATAATTGTTTTTTTAGATTCTTCTGTTTCAGTGTTGGAAATAATAGAAATATAAAAATTATTCTTCCAAAATATTATTGCCCCGCGAGATTCCTGCGATTGCTGCCCAAAATTGTTTTCAATCTTTCCCGATGAAAAAGAGAATACACCGAATGCATCATAAGAAGTGTTCATGTAAAAAATGTCAACCATTATATCCGGCTGATTGTCGCGGGAATAAATTCTGTTAAATACTTTCGTAAATCCAAAGCTGAGAAATAACTCAGCCCCGCCGTCAATATAATTATACAACGTTTCATTGTTGTACGTCCGATCGGTTAAAATCTTCCAGCCATCAATATTTTCCGGGAGCGCATTCGAAGGGTCACTAACCGTTTGTGCATTCATTATCATTTCAAAATTGAAAAATAAAAAAAGAAAAAAATATAGGCGATTATGTTTCATTTATATGCGGCAGTAATTGAAAAGTGATCAAAGTTTCAAATAAAAATTAATATTAGTTGGCTCGTAAGTCAAAGCATTATGTTTAATCCAAAAACTCCTAAATCCATACAGAAAAAACGAGTTCTTCTCATGTCTTACTCGAATAATAATCTTGCTATCAAGTGAAATATTTTCTTTATGATAATCCTTCGGGTACCGAAACAACTTTAAGCAGCTGAAGTTAAAAAAGTCAGCTAATAGTAACTCGTTTTAGATTTAACCCCGTTTGCCGAGGATTTTTTATTTTAAAGAAGATCAAATAAAGTTTTTGATTTTCGGCCACGCTTCACTCAATTTCATTTTTGGTTTTCGGCAGATGTAGATATCTACATTTTCAAAAGGCATTCCATACTTATTGTAATGTGATGCGGCAACTTCAACTTCTTCAAAAAATTCTTTGTTGCCTTTCAAATCTCCGCCGATAATTATCATTACTTCACCGGAATATTCTTTGGGAAATCCCCAAATCCAATAATTGTTATGAGGGGAAATGGCAAGAGACAATCCGTATTCTTCTCTGTAATAATTTACAGCGCCCGCTTCGCCGTAGTTCTGTCCGGCAATTAAAACTTTCGATTTCTCATCCGGTGAAAGTTTGTTATAAACTTCCGCTGTTTTTTGAACCATCTCTTCCCAGCCGAACCGGTCGGCGAAGAATTGCGGAAGAATTCCCAAACGTGATCTTTCCCCACTTGCGGGTTTTATTCCGAGAGCATTAGAATAATTTATGAAAGCATCAACGTTCAATATCGGAATTGCAAATGGCGTAACAACAATGAACGATGGGATCAAAATAATTACTAATGCATAACGTGCCCAATTTCTCAAATATCTTTCGATCAAGAGATCCGCGCCAACTACACTTGCGGCAATAATCATAGGATAAAGAACGCCCATGTAATATGGCTTTCCGCTGTTAAGAACAAAAACAATAAAGATCGAAATATAAATCCACGCAAATATTACAAACCGTTTTCCTTCTTTGTGAAAGAAAAGAAAATAGAAAGCTGCAACGAGTAATACCGTATAGCCGGGATTTAACTCCATCAAGGAGCCGCGGAAGAAATCTAAAAATCCAAGTGATACATTTTTGCGTGTAGATGCATTGCGCATAAACTCAAGCGTAGGAAAATTATTTTTCATCTGCCAAATGATATTCGGAAGAAAGATCAGAAATGCAATTATCCCACTAATCCAAAGTTCTTTTCTTAAAAAATATTTTCTGTTCTTAGTTAATATCAATCCGATTACCAAACCAAAACCGATAAACAAAAACGTTAACTTGTTCTCAAGACCAATTCCGCAAATTAAACCAATTAGTATCCATAATTTGGGATTATCTGTTTTGATCAATCTTATCAAATAATAAAATAACAATGACGCAAGCAGCACATCGAACACATTCATAGAAAAGTTACTGCCTCCGCCGAGTATAACCGGACAAAAAATTACAGCAAGCGCAGAAAGAGATTGTGCAAATTTTCCTCCGCCAAGTTCACGCGCAATTAATCCGGAAATAAAAATTGTTATACAACCGGCTATGTAAGCAAAAATTCTAATAGCTAAGATCGTCTCGCCAAAGAGAGATCTTGATATAAAAAGTATGAGTGCACATAACGGCGGCTGATCAACAAATCCCCAGTCGAGATGTTTAGAACACTCTATATAATAGTATTCATCGCGGAAAATTCCATAATTGCCTGCAAATAAAATCATAAGAAGAAATTTAAGGAGCGCTAAATAGATCAATATCGCAGTTGAGCTTGTCGGATCAAAATTCTTTGTTTTCATTATAATCTCAAAACTTTGGCCAAAATCTAACTATCTTTTCACTGATTTTGGACTAAAAAATATATTTTAGCTGCCTCTTGACATTATGATACCAATATGATATCATTACGATAGCAATAAATGGGAGTATTAAATGGATGCAATAACAGAAAAATCAGCCAAGAAAATGAATGGCTTTGTAGCGCTTGTGTTTGTTATCATCGCAATTTTTGTTGCAGTAACAATTCTGATCACAGGAATAATGAATAATAATCCGGGAGTTCTTTGGATCTTTATTCCACTTACATTATTAATTATTCTTTCCTTCAGCGGATTTTTAGTTGTCCAACCGAACGATTCGAGAGTGCTTGTTCTTTTTGGTAAGTATCTTGGTACGGTTCGCGTTTCCGGATTCTGGTGGGTCAATCCTTTCACAACAAAAAAATTGGTTTCGTTAAGAATCAGAAATTTTCAGAGCGAGACAATTAAAGTAAACGATCTTCACGGCAACCCGATTCAAATTGCAGCTGTAGTTGTGTGGCGTGTTGTTGATCCTGCGCGGGCTCTTTTTGATGTCCAGAACTATGAAGGATTCGTTGCAATACAAAGTGAAACAGCTATACGCGGACTTGCAACCGAGTATGCTTATGATTCATCCGAGCATGATAAATTTTCTCTTGTAGGCAATCAACAGGAAATAGCAGAAGCAATGAAGAAGCAAGTTCAAACAAGACTCGAGGTTTGTGGTGTGGAAATTCTGGAATCGAGAATAAGTCACTTATCATACGCGCCGGAAATTGCACAAGCTATGCTTCGCAGACAGCAAGCACAAGCAGTTGTAGCAGCAAGAACAAAAATTGTTGAAGGCGCGGTAGGAATGGTTGAGATGGCGTTAAAAGCATTGAGTGAACATAATATTGTAAATCTCGACAACGAAAAGAAAGCAACCATGGTAAATAATTTATTAGTAGCTCTTGTATCTGAAGTTTCTGCTCAACCGGTGATCAATGCAGGATCACTATATTAAAATTAATTTAGAATGAAGAGTGTAGAATGTAGAATTTTATTTTGCGCTCTACTTTCTCAACCATTTTAAGAAATAGAAAAAAAATAAAACTATGAAACCGTTATCAGATTATATTGGAGAAAAACTATCGTTCGTCCAGCCAAGTATTTTTAAAGGATTGCATGAACTTAGAAGTAATGACGAGCTTATAGCTACAATTCGGACCAGAGGATTTTTCGGTATGCGCTGGGAAGCATCGATCCAAAACAAAAACTGGGAAATATATAAACCCAGTATTTGGAAGAGTGTTTTAGAAATAAGAGAAGCCGGATATGAATTGCCGATGGCTAGTTTTATTAGAGAACGCTTTAAGAGTAAGGGAGCGGTTTCGCTCCCAAAGGGAGAAATCTTGAAAGTTGAGCCGCATCTTTTCAAAGGATTCACCGAAATAAAAAATGTTCAGGAAGAATGCCTTGTGCATATAAAATCCAAAACGTCATGGAAAGAAAGAGCGGAAGTGACAATTGAAAAAAAATCGGAGTTGATTGATAAATACCCTTGGGCAATACTACTGGCGTATATAATTATATTGGAACAAAGACATCGGGCAGCTTATTCTGCCACTTAGAAATACAGAAGAAAAAATGGTTGAAAAGAAAAAATTTTTATTAAGAATAGATGATAACACTTATGCCGCTCTTGAAAAATGGGCGGCGGATGAATTGCGCAGCATCAATGGGCAGATTGAATATTTATTGAAGGACTCATTAAAAAAAGCCGGGAGATTAAAAAGTAATACGGGGGAGAATGAAAACAACAACAACGAGAATAACACCCCCGGTTAATTCAATATTAATTTGACTGATAGATAAACTATTGTTTTATCACTTTCGTAACAGGAGTATCACGCACTTCTGCTATAACTTTTATTTTACCGGCATATTTAAATTGAAGTCCTGCTTCAAACGAATCGCCAATTTTAAAGTCTTTTTGTAAATCTAACAGCATAACATGAAATCCGCCCGGCTTAAACTCTAATTCCGATTTCGGATTTATAACTAATTTACCAGCGGGGCGCATTCCCATTCTATCATTATCTCTTTTGTACGACTCGTGCACTTCAACTATTTCAGCTAGTTTTGATTCTGCTCCAATCAGTGTGTCGGGTTTAGAGCCATTATTCTGAAGTACAAAATAAAACGCAGAGTTTGCACCTTTTGCTGCTGGTCGTACCCATGCGTTTTTGATTTTGAGTTTTGAATATTGAGCTTTTGGTTGCTGTGCAAATATTATAATGTTAAGGGTAAAGATTATCGGAACGATTATTAACCAACTTCTTTTCATTTTTTTCTTTATAAATTATTTTTTTTCTTCTGCTGATCACAATCTATTGTAAATATTTAACATCGGCAATTATTTCATTTACACTTATAGTGCTTCCTTTATAATTCTTTCTGATCCTACCGTCGGTATCTATCAACTGAATTCTGTCTGTATGAATATAATAAAAGATCTTTCTTCCATTCTTAAAAATGGTTGAATCATTTGGAACGGCTAATACACCGCTCTTTTTTATGATCGAATCGGTAACGGATTTTTCTCCGGTAAGGAAATCCCAATTACTCAAATCAAGATTTCTAATACCCGCAAATTTTTTTAATACATCGGGGGTGTCAAATTTTGGATCGAAGCTTAGTGATACAAATTGAACATTTTTGATATTCTCTTTTTTAATTCCTTCTTGTATTAACCGCATATTGTTTGTGCTAAGCGGACAAATATCCGGGCAGTTAGTAAAGATGTAGTTTATAACAACAATTTTATTTTTTACATAATCCGGAAAGACAATATTTTGATTATTTTGATTAACAAGGTTGTATTGTGTCCCTCCAAATTCCTCAATAACCGGAAATTTCTCTTCACAGCCCCAGAATAGAATTATAATAATAATAAGGTGTTGCCGTTTCATAAATATTTTATCTGATATAAATTCAAGTGTGCTTATATTCTCATGATCAAAAATAAGGAATTTGTTTTTTAGATTTCATTAAGAATAATAAAGCGTGTAGAAAAATTTAAATGAAAAAACTTTTTTTCTTTTTTCTGTTAATAGTATTCAGCACAGTATCTCTAACTCAAGAGCGCGTTAGGGTAATGAGCTATAACCTTCATAATTATCCTAATAATCAAGACGTTGATTTTAAAAAAATTATTAATCAGATCAATCCAGATGTGTTTGTTGTAGTTGAAATGATACAGCAGGTTGGTGTAAATCAATTTTTAAGCAATGTACTTTCCCAAGATTTTACTTCTGTTCAGGTACAAATAAAAGGAACTAATAGTGCCGGTAACGACGGAAATGATTGTGCTTTCTATTATAAAAACTCTGTTTTAACTTTAATAGAGTATAAAGCTATTTCGGCAAGAACAAGAGTTATTAGCAAATTCAAGATGGTACACAATGCTACAAGAGATACCCTGATAATTTTCGGTGTTCATTTAAAAGCAAACTCTTTTACTTCTGACAATATTGAAAATGCTCTAAAGAGAGCCGATGCAGTACAAACATTAAGAAATGAAACAAATTTGTATAACAGCAGAACTAATTTTCTTGTCTGTGGTGATTTCAATATTTTTTCATCTAATGAAGTTGCTTTTCAAAAATTGATTGACCAAACGTCACCGGGATATTTCATTGATATGTTCTACGCTTCGGGTGACTGGAGCGGTGATCCAAAGTTCAGCACTATTTGCACGTATTCAACCACTAATTTAAATACAAGATTAGATATGATCCTTATATCTCAAGCATTAAAAGATCTGGGTGGAATTGATTATGTGGATAGCTCGTTTAAAATTTTTGGAAATGATGGCGCTCATTTTAATAAAGCAGTTACTACCGGTACTAATACATGGTTTTTAAATGATCCGGCAATGGGGGTCTCGTTAAAAAATGCGTCTGATCATTTACCGATCTACGCCGATTTTATTTTCAATGGCACTACAGATGTGGGTGTATCTCAAAATCTTCCTGTTCAATTCGAGTTAATGCAAAATTATCCGAATCCATTTAATCCAAGTACCGTCATAAGTTATCAGTTGCCGGTTGCTGGTTATGTAATGCTGAAGGTTTACGATATATTAGGGCGGGAAATTTCTACTCTCGTTAATGAAATTAAGCAGCCCGGTATATATCAAACTCAGTTTTCAATTCTATCTTCTAATTTGAGCAGCGGTATTTATTTTTATCAATTGGCGACAGATAAAAATATTCAAACAAAAAAAATGCTATTGACGAAATAACTTTTTATGAATCATTTTCTAATACAATTTTTATTACTGGTTTTTTTCACAGAAATTATTTTAGGTCAAGGGACTTCTACGGGGCTAATTCCCATTAATGATTTAAAATCAGGCTATTACAAAAATTATCAAGGGGGATTTTATCCATCCGGATCTAATGTTAGACCGTTCAGGCACGATTCGCTGGGTCTAGCATTCTCTAAACAAATATTACCTTTAGATATAAACGGAAATGTGGATACCTCTAAGGGTAAATATGTTTTCCTGTCAATCGGTATGTCGAATACAACGCAGGAGTTCTCGAAATTCAAATCTATTGCAGATCTCGATCCGATAAAAAATCAAAAGCTTGTTATTGTTGATGGTGCTCAGGGAGGGCAAACTGCCGCAATTATTTCTAACCCTGCAGCAAATTTTTGGGCTGTTATTACGCAAAGACTGCAGCAAACCGGTCTAACTAACAAACAAGTAGCTGTTTGCTGGCTTAAAGAAGCAGATGCGGGACCGACACAAGCTTTTCCCGTTCATGCAAATACTTTGTTAAATGAGCTTGTTGCTGTTGTAAAAAACATAAAACTAAAATTCCCTAACTGTAAAATTGTTTATTGTTCAAGCAGGACTTACGGTGGATATGCAACTTCTAATCTAAATCCGGAGCCTTATGCTTATGAATCCGGTTTTTCTGTTAAATGGTTGATTGATAAACAAATAAACGGCGATACTAGTTTAGTCTGCACCGGTAATAATCCAAAAGCGCCGTGGTTAGCGTGGGGTCCTTACTTGTGGGCAGATGGTTTATCTCCAAGAAGCGACGGTTTAACTTGGACAATTGATGATTTCGTCACAAGCGACCGAACTCATCCCTCGTCTAGCGGGCAAAAAAAAGTTGCAGATATGCTTTTAAATTTTCTTAAGACAGATCAAACCGCTCGCAAATGGTTCTTAAAAAGTTCATTAACTGCGGTTTATGATTTGTCCTGGATCTCAATGCCTGCCGGTTTTTATTTATACCAAAACTATCCTAATCCTTTCAATCCATCCACTGTTATTAATTATAAATTGTCTTCTGCGGGCTCTGTGTCGCTAAATATTTATGATTTACTTGGCAGAGAAGTCGCCGTTCTTGTAAATGAATTACAGCAGCCGGGAATTTATAATTCGCAATTCTCAATTAAGAATTCTCAATTGCCCTCCGGTGTATATTATTATCAGTTAAAAGTTGGTAACTTTGTGCAAACGAAGAAAATGGTATTAACAAAATAAATGGACAAAAATAAAATTCTTCTCCCGGGTTTAGAAAAACAAATAAATTTCCTCCGAAAAAAACTGACTTCTGAAATTAACTCTGTATTAGTAATGGGATCCGCCAGTGAAATCCCGGCGGAAATAATTTCTAAGAGCTTTAATTGTAAAGTTGAAGTTATTGTTGAAGATTATGAATCTTTGTTAAACTCAAAATTAATATTGAGAGATGCATCAAAAATAAATGTTCGACTAATGGGTTTTGAGGCAACTGATTTTAACTCTTCCTCATTTGATCTTGTCTATGCACAAGCTTCAATTTCCTCTACCAAGAGAAATAAAATAGTAAAGGAAATAAACCGGATTCTAAAAACGGGCGGACATTTCTGTGTTGGAGAGATCGTTGCTTTAAATAAAGATATTCCCCGGTTCGTTCAAAATATTTTTGATTCCTCCGATCTCTTGCCTCTTTTTAATAATGATCTGACTAAATATTATCTCGAAAAAAAATTTATATTAAATGAAAGTGTAGATCTAACAAATACACTAAAAGAATTTTATTTGCTTAATGCAGATATGCTTAAAAGTAGTAAGAGTGATCTAACCCAGCAAGAAAAAAGTTATTACAAAAAGCTTCTCAACAAAATCAGCCATGAGTCAAATGCGTATTTAAAGTTGGGTGCCGATAAATATATCGGCTTTGTTGCGCAATTGCTTCAAAAGAGTGCAGAATGAAAAAGGGTGATCTGCTCAATCTAGATATTGCCGATTATGCTTTTGAAGGAAGGGGTGTTGCAAAAATCATTAAAGAAGTTCACACAACTGAATTTTCTGAACCGAAAAAATTTGTAGTATTTGTTGATGGTTCATATCCCGGCGATGTAGTTACAGCACAAATAACAAAGATTAGAAAATCTTACGCTGAAGCTAAAGCAAAAGCATTTATAAAAAAATCATTGTTTCGAATTGAAGCAAAATGTAAGTATTTCGGAACATGCGGTGGCTGTAAGGCACAAGATCTTGATTATGAACAACAGATCAAATTCAAACAAGAACACGTAAAAGATCTCTTCGAGCGAATTGGCGGCTTCCATAATTTTGAAATTATGACAATAATAAGAGCAGATAAACCTTTTTTTTATAGAAATAAAATGGAGTTTTCCTTCTCAGATAAAAGATGGTTGAGCGATATTGAAATCTCATCAATGCAAGAAATACATGATCGCTCGTTCGCATTAGGGTTACATATTCCCGGAATTTATGATAAAGTTTTAGACATTGACAAGTGCTGGCTTCAATCGGAGATCAGTAATGGTGTATTAAATTTCACAAGAGAGTTTTTCAAAAATCATCAAGTTTTACCTTATTCTGCCCAAAAACATACTGGTTTTTTACGAAATCTGGTGATAAAACAGTCCTTTTTGAATGATGAAGTAATGATAAACTTGGTTGTTTCTGAAGAGAACGAACAATTGTTCATGTTATATAAAAATTCTCTTTTAGAACTTTTCCCGCAAGTTACTACACTGGTCTTTAACATCAATAAAAAATTATCTCAGGTTGCTTATGGCGATTATGAGATTACTTCCTATGGAAGCGGATTTATTTATGATTTCATAGGTAAATGGAAATACAGAATCAGCGCTAACTCTTTCTTTCAAACAAATACGGCACAAGCGGAAAAACTTTTTAATACTGCTTTGGAATTTGCCGAGTTTAACGGCGATGAAATAGTTTACGATTTGTATTCAGGTTCCGGAACCATTCCAATTTTTATTTCGAACCGTGTAAAACAGATTTACGGATTTGAAAGTGCCGAGTCCGCTATTGCCGATGCCGTTGTAAATGTTTCGTTGAACAATGTTTTAAACTTTGAGCCGATATTAACTGATTTGAACAAATCGTTTCTTCCAATAATAGAAAAAGGGGATCTTCCAAAACCAGATGTTATTATTGCCGATCCGCCGAGGAGTGGAATGAATCCAAAAACAGTTAGAGATATTTTAGAATTGATGCCTAAAAAAATAGTTTATATAAGCTGCAACCCAGCAACTCAATCACGCGATATTAAACTACTTTGCGACGGCGGATATAAACTAATAAAGCTTAGGCCTGTGGATATGTTCCCGCAAACTTATCATATCGAGAATGTTGCGCTTCTAACTTTGTAAAGTAAAATCACTGAACCCAAATTCCAATAATTTAATTAGAGACCGTTTAAATCGAAACCGATTTTCATTTTAGAATACTTCTCTTTGGTTCTTTTCTTTCTTTTTAAACCCGTTTCTTTTTCACAATAATCTCTTTAAGTCATGTTATTAATTTTAAGATTATTCTATATATTAAGGAGAGTTTTTGATAATGGTTACAAATTCTGCATCGAAAAAATCTACGAGAAATAAATGAAATATTTTCTTTTCTCTTTTACGCTTTTATTTAGCATTAGTTTATTGGCGCAAACTCAGTTTACTTCAGATGAACTTTTTGTTAAAGCTAAAGATGCCGCTTTTAATCAGAAAAACAGAAAACTTGCCAGACAATTTTGCAAACAAGCATTAGCAAAAAGCCCGGATTATGCTGATATATCAATTTTTCTAGGCAGATTATATACATGGGATGGGTTTTACGATTCCGCCAGAGTAATAGTTAAAAAAGTTATACGTAAAAATCCTACCAACAGCGATGCTGTAAGTGCTGCGATTGATCTTGAGTATTGGTCGGGGAACTCAAACGTTGCGCTTATATTTTGTAATTACGGTTTATCTAAATTTCCTTCCTCAACAGAATTTTTATTGAAAAAGGCAAGGGTGCTTGATGATCTTCAAAGATATGATGAAGCATTTGTCTCCCTTGAAAAATTATTTCGTTTGGATCGTTCGAACTCGGATGCGATTTCTTTCGCGGAAAGACTTAAAGATAAAGTCAGAAAAAATGCCATCGGACTAACATATCAGCATGATCGTTTCGATAAAACATTTGATCCTTGGCATCTTGGCTCGTTAAGTTATTCTAGAAGACTTTTCTTCGGCACTACTATATTAAGAGTAAATTTTGCACAGCGGTTTGCTAGTAACGGCGTTCAGTACGAAATTGACATGTACCCGGGTATTGCAACAGGTTTTTATTCTTATCTAAATTTTGGTTACTCACAAGATGGAATATTTCCGAAGCAGCGTTACGGTGCATCTTTATATCTAAGTTTACCTCTAAGTTTTGAAATTGATGGTGGTTTCCGTTTGCTAAAATACTCGAGCGATACTTGGATCTATACATTTGCGCTTGGAAAATATTGGGGAAGTTTTTGGTTTTCCTTAAGAACATTTATTACTCCGCAGGTTGAAAAAGCTTCTCATTCATATTCGCTAATTGTCAGATATTATTTATCGAGCGCTGATAATTATTTAGCTTTATCAGCGGGTACCGGTATTTCGCCGGATGCAAATTCTGTTGATCTTTTGGGGAATTGGCTTAAGTCCGATAAGCTGGGAGTGGAGTATCAAGTAAAGGTTAGCAGTAAATTTATTTTAAATATCTCTGGCGATTATAGTCGCGAAGAATATCTCTTAACCGAATTTCGTACAAAAATATCCGCCGGTCTTGGCTTAAAATTTTTATTTTAAATCCGCCAGAAAATGAAAACAAGAAATCTCATCCTTACATTTCTTCTGATAATAATAATTTCCTTGCTGCCCGTAATAATGTTTGTATCGTGGCAGCTCAAACCAAAAAAGGAATTAAAAATTGCTATAATAGATAAAACCGCTCTTACAAAAGACGGCGATGAGCACAGATCTTTTAACTGGATTCTTAACAACAACAAATATTGCAAGCCCAATAGAGATTTATATTCTATTTCCGAAGATTATTTCGGTTTTTTCCCTAAAGAAAACAAGAAATATTTTATAAAAGATTTAGAAAAGTTTGATGAGGTTCAACTAAAGAATCTGGCAGATAGACTTGATATGATCTATATGACTGATCTTTACGGGATTTACAGTAAGGATTGGTATAGTGATAATTATCGCGGCGAGCGTTCGCAATTAATTTATGGCGGTATGTCTCGCAAAGAATTATCGCTATTAAATTTGATGAAGTCTCAGAAAAAATTAATTCTTACTGAGTTTAATACGATTGCACCACCTACGTCCAATAGTGTGAAAACTCAATTTGAAGAAATGTTCGGATTAAAATGGAGCGGCTGGACGGGGAGATATTTTTATAGTCTCGATACAGTGGCAAACAAAGATGTTCCGGTTTGGGTAATTAAAGACTATAAACAACAACATAACAATCATTGGCCATTTAAGGGTTCCGGAATTGTTTTAGTTAACAATGATGGTAAATTAGAAATATTAGATTATAAAACTGACCTTAAAGAAGAAGTGCCGTATATTATTTCCGCCGAAATAAATCAAAAACGGTTCGGGATTCCAAAAAAGGTAAAATATCCATATTGGTTTGATGTTATGTTAACCAAAAGATCGAACAATGTTATATCATTATATCAAATTTTCAGCAATGCGCGGGGCGATTCTATTTTGCAATCTCTAAATATTCCGAATCCTTTTCCTGCGGTAATAGAACATTATGAAAATGATTATAAGTTTTATTATTTCAGCGGCGATTTTTGCGATAACCCGGTTAAATTAATTTTCTCCAGATTTTCAGGTATTACAAAATTTAGGTGGCTGATGTATCCCTCTAACGATTTGGCTGAAAGAGAAAGTTTTTTCTGGTTGTATTATCAGCCGCTTGTTAGTACAATTTTGAAAAATTATTACGATTCATTGCAGAAGAAATAACCGTGTAGTTAATTTTATTTTAGAAACTGTTCCGGAATTAATTTTTTTGTTTGCAGCATTTGATTATTGCGCCTTCTATAATCTGCAAATTCATTTTCTATCTTATTCTCCATTGTTTTATTATCTAAAGCAACAATACCTAAATCCTTCAATACTTTATAAAGCGTTTTATCAGAATAAAAATATTCGCCGTATAAATAATCAATAAGTTCATTTTTGTTTCTCATCAAGGGGTATCTGTGAATATTTCTATATTGTCTTGCCGTATCAAGACCAGATCCAATAAATGTTGAAAGAGAAATTTTTTCCATTTTGTATTGATCTGCAAGAAATGCTAAAAGCGTTGGGGTTATATCAAAATGTGAAGACACTGAAGAAAATTTTGCTGTGCGTTTTAGCATAGGAGAGTAAATTATTAACGGAACATGAAATCTGTCAATTTGGGTAGTGATCGGAATCTCGGGCATTCTATGATCACCTGTAATAATAAAAATTGTATTCTTAAAATCTTCTCTTTTTTTAAATTCATTAAAAAAATATCTGAACGCATCATCTGTATATAAAACTGTTGATAATATGTCTTTATAGCTTTTTATGCTTATCATAACATCCGGGTCTAAGTGAAGGTCGGAATAGATTTCATCAAATTGTTTCCGGTAGCGATCTTGATCATCAACTATAAATGGTGAGTGCATAGAAAGAGTTAGAAAAATGTTAAGCTGGTTCTCCTGCTTTCCCGAATTAATTACTTTAAAACTTCGCTCGAATAGGTTTCTGTCTCCATAGCCCCAGGAAAAACCGCTTCCGGAGGATGGCATTTTTTTATAACCTGCGCCAAAATTATTTTGATCAATTATTAAATCGGTATTTTGTTTTCGAAGGAATCTATCCATCTCATCAAAACGAGCGTCTCCGCCATAATAAAAATTAACTCGATACCCATATTTTTTTAAATATTTAATTAAAGAAAAATGTGCCGGCTGGTTTTCATTCAATTCTAAAAAACCTCTTTTGCCAAACGGAAGAGAGCCAAAGATAGACGGAAGGGCGGCAAAAGTTCTTCCTCCGGTACTCAAACAATTTTCCCAATATAGACTTTGTTTTGCAAGTGAATCTAAAAACGGAGTAAAGCTTCCTAAATAAGCATTCTCGCCTGAATATCCTCTACCTAAACTTTCTGTAATAATAAAAACAAAATTTGGTCTCATCTCGCCAACATTTAAAAAATTAGCTAGTACGTTTATTGTGTTTTCTTCGTGGAGAAACGGATAATTGCTATCTGTGTACTTAAAGAAAACTTCTTCTCCTTCGCCTGAGTCAATATAATAATTGGAAACCGGCAGTTCGATCTCCTTTTCAAAAAAATATGTATATGTTTTAGTTGTAAAAAAATCCAGCTTATTAATTGCTAAATAATATTCAGAGGTGTTTGAATAATCTTGCGGTTGGGGAGTAAGTTCAGTTCCAAAAATCAACGAGAGGAAAATTAGAGAACAGTAAAATTTTATTACGGTTAAGTTAAATCTAATCTTTTGAAACAAATGTATTACGCCCAAAACAATGCCAATAAATAAAACAAGCGAAACTAAATAGATGGGGTTTAATCCGCCCGCAGAAGTTACGGTCTGATTTATTTCGAACATTGAATAACCGAACAGATCAGAGCCAAGTGGAATCGAAGTTTTTGTAAAATATAAATCCAGCAAAAGATATATAACTGTTATTAAAGTAAGTGAAATATTCAGAACTATTATTGACGTCTTCCGATGAATTAAATATAGAATTATAAATATAGCTCCGAGTACTGCTGCGATTTCAAAAAAGATAGTTGTTTCTGAAAGGAACGATACAAATAAAAAGTTTAATTGGACGCCATGCTTAAGAATGTTATTCCAGACAAATAGAATTTCATAACCTCTGATCAGAAAAAAAATAAATAGAATAGCCAGCGATGAAGAAGCAAAATATTTTAGCGCGTCTATCAATTTGTTTTTCATTACTTACTGTCTTCCTTCGCTGATTTTAACATTTAAGAAGAAAAACCTTTCTTCTCCATGTGTCCCCATTTCCTGTCGCCAAAAAAATATTCTAGAGAACCAATAAAACGATACCATAGTGTGAGCTGTCTATATCCAAAATTTTCTAGAACCGCAATTACAAACAATTCGATCAAGTACAGAGTGCGCGGATATTTTCTAAATGTCAATTCTTCTAATATTACGGAGAGGAGAGACAACACAACCCCGTAAAGAATTGCTGCCGAAAACATTACTAGAGCAAAATTCAATGATACCATTCCGAAGATCCATGAAATAATAAAAATAATATAACCAACAGCTTCAATGATGGGTCCGAACATTTCAAAAAATACAAAATACGGAAACACTATCATTCCTAATAATCTGTAACGAGGATTAAATAACAATTGTTTATGAAGCATAAGACTTACAATAGTCCCTTTCTGCCAGCGTTTTCTTTGTCGTCCTAAAATTTTTGTGTTTTCCGGTGCTTCGGTCCAGCAAACTGGATCTGGAATAAAAGAGATCAACGCTTTCGGATTTTCTTTTCGTAATAAGCGATGCATTCTTACTATTATTTCCATATCCTCGCCAATACAATCTTTAAGAAATCCGTTCACTTTTATCAATTCACTTCTTTTAAAACAACTAAATGCGCCGGAGATAATTAAGATGCCGTCCATTATTTGAAATCCATTCCGACCAAACATAAACGCACGTATATATTCAACCACTTGAAATTTAGCAAGCCATGATTTTGGTAAATCTACGCTTGTTACATATCCTTTATTAATTTGACAACCGTTTGCTACCCGAACAGTTCCGCCGACAGCAATTACGTTTTCGTTTTCAACGAAAGGATAGCTCATTTTCAGCAAGCTGTCTCTTTCAATGATTGAATCTGCATCAACTACTATTATTAGATCGCCGTCGGAAATGTTTATTCCAACATTAATAGCATCGGCTTTGCCGCCATTTAGTTTATCTACAATCACCAAATTTTTGTGGTTCTTGCAAATATAAACTGCATTAACCTTTTCGGTTGGAATATGATCGAACGGAAGATATGGGACTGCAACTGCCTCAAATTTTTCTTTTAGAATATTTAGCGTTTGATCTTTCGAGCCATCATTAACAACAATAATTTTATATTCGGGATACTCAAGCTGTAGGAGTGCAAGGATTGAAGTATATATTCCGGCTTCTTCGTTGTATGCGGGTACGATTAAGGAAATCGATTTATATTTTTTTAATTTGAATACATCTTTTAGATCCTTAAAAGCCTGGTTGTTCAAATACCTTTTTAAATTATAAAACGATAAAAAACTTAGAAGAATGTAAATACTTCCTATTGCAAGAAAATAGAGTAAAATAAAATAATTAAAATATTGTATGATGCTTCTTATTATATCAATCATTTTCTAAAATTCTTTTCTCCATTATAATTCTTTTGGCTATAATTGATTCGATTTGACCGGACGGATTATTCGCATATTCCAATAATTTATACTCGCTCTTGTTAGAAAATTTATACATAGCTTTTGCTGCAGCTATTTTTACTTCCAGCTCGGGATCTAATATTTTTATCATAATATTTTCTTCAAGTGAGGTGTCGCCAATTTTACTAACTGCCTGAATCGCGGCAATGCGTATTTCGGGTTTAGAGTGTGACAAGAAAAATCTAAGCGCATTTACAGAATCTAAATTTTCAACTTCGCCTAAATATCTTATTGATTCGACTATAAGGTTTTTATCACCACTGTAAAACAAGATATTTAAAATATTCTTCAGCGCGTCTGCATACTTAAAGTGCCATAATAAGGTTATAATAACATAAATAATATCTGTTGATTTTTCCGTTTCTAACCTTTTAGTCAATAACGGACATATAGATTGATCAAATTTTATGACCATTGATAAAATACTTTCTTTTGTTAGATACTTCCTTTTTTTAGAAAGATCTAAAATAAGATTGATGTTTTTATATGCGCTAAGATATGCCAGACTTTCAACCGTTGTTCTAAAAATTAACTCGTTAGGCGTCTTTAATGATCTTACAAGAAGATTAACCGTTTCGTCTGTATTAATAAATCTTAAAAAGTAAATTGCTTCTACTTGTTTTTTTCTACTGTGTTTATTCAGCTTATTAATAAAATATTCGCGAAGACTTGTTTCTGTAATTAATTGTTTTAAGCGGTCTAAATCATCCCCCTTTAGATTAAACAAAAATGTTCTTAGATAAGAAAATAAATATTTGTATTTGCTTTTAGGTATTCGTGATATCAGCTCTTGGGGATTTATGTTTGAGTAAAGATAGCCAAAGATATGATCCTGCCATTTAGAAATAAATTTTTCCTGCCGCTTATTTCTAATATGATTTATAAATCTAATGGTCAACACGGTAGTCATAAAAAAATAGGCGCAGATCAAAAGTATAAATAGAACTATCAGTATGTAAAAATTGTAACCGGTTGCCAATAAAACTCCGATCTAATTAATTTTGAACAAATCGTCATAAATATATTTAGATAAAATATAATAAAATAGATTGGATTACTTAAGAAGTGTTTTCTGAATTCTCAATAACAGCTCGGTTGTAGAAAAAGGTTTAGTAATATAATCCGCAGCCCCTGCTCGCAAGCATTCCAATATTGCACTTTCGTGCGTATATGTGGATAACATTATTACCGGTATATCAGATATTCTTGAATCTGCTTTGATCTCTTTCAGTAAAGTAAGTCCGTCTATAACCGGCATCATCACATCAGAAATTATTAGATCGGGCGTATCTCGAATTAGATACTCAATTACCTTTTCCCCATTAGAAAAGCTTTTAACATTAAAGCCCTCTTTAACAAGTTTGAATTTGATTAAACGAGAAATACCCTCGTCGTCTTCTATTATAACAATATTCTTGTTTTTTTTGGTCATGCCCTTTCGGCGGGAAAGAAAATTTTTAACTTGTGTCCAAAATTCTATGAATAATTTACTTAATAAAAACAATTTTCCCAACAACAGATATAGTTTGCTTGCACAATAATATTTTTCGAAAAAATTCATCTTTAAAAAATTTCTACCGTTTTAGAAAAATCATTAAATCACAACTAGTTGGTTTAGAGCATTAACTAAAACATCTGAAACTTATATTGACTGATAATTATAGTGCTCGATTGTCCATAATGAGAAATAAATGTTTTTTATAAAGCAATTCGTTTAAAATATTCTCCTCTTATAACTCTTTCGTTTTTTTTCTGCCAAATTTTGTTGTTCATGCAATTTACTTCTTAAGATATTTGTATAGAATAAACCTTCATTTTCGCAATTTTTCTTTGACTCAATTTCTCTTACCGATATCATTTTGAAACAGATTCCCTCCTGTTTTGGCATTAAAAAATTCGATTTTGCTCTGAAAATCAAACTTACCTATGGCATTCGTATTGCCCTTCACTTACCACTTATAAGATCAAATTAGGAGAAAAGTAGTGAATACTTATACTAAACTGTTGTTAAGAGTGATCGTTTTTATATCACTTATTTACGGTTTGTCAACTACCGTATCTGCACAGACTAAAAAATTGCTTAGCGTGCAAGACTATACCAGCATTGCTATAATTAACAGTCCCCGAGATGGCGAGGGTCTTGAGCTCACTTTTAAAAATCCATACGCTACGGGGAATAGGACGCTATATGCGGGAACTTTGAAAGGTGCGCTCAATTCCACTCCTCAAAAATTCTACTGTATAGATCTTGATCATTCTTTAGTTTACAGTCCGAATGAATACTGGGATGAAGGAAGCACTCCACCTAAAATTACTTATATATTAAACAAATACTATCCGCTTAAGACCAGTTACAGCGGTAAACTTTTTGACAATGATAAAGAAGCCGCCGCTATTCAAATTGCTATTTGGCATTTTAGCGATAACGTTGATGCCTCTACTGTAACTGATGGAATCGTAAGCGGCCGAGCTATTCAAATTATAAATGACGCAAATACAAATGCAGGTACTACCAATCCTGTTGCTACTCTTCAAGTTATTCCTACAAACCAAACTGTTCCAGCAGGATCGCCAGCTACTTTTATTGTGAAAGCATTATCTCTTACAAATACACCTGTTTCGGGAGTTCCAATACAGCTAACAACAACACTTGGAACACTTGGTATTACAAGTACAGTAACGGGCACTAATGGTGAAACTCCAATAATTACTTTGAACTACGGCTCAAGTGGAACTGCATCAGTAAAAGCAAAAGCAACTGTTGCAATACCTCAAGGAACTAAATACGTTAGCAAAACAGATCCCAACCTTCATCAAAAACTTGTCCTTGCAACTTCTGGTACAGATGTAAAAGAAGTTTTTACAAATATTACATTTACTTGCTTGAACAAGATTGGCAATTTTGTATGGCGCGATGCAAATGCTAATGGTATTCAAGATAATAATGAGTCCGGTATTCAAGGTGTTGTTGTAGAATTGTTGAATAGTACCGGTGGTTTCATTACTAACACTACCACTATTGCTAACGGTTATTATGAATTTGTCAACTTATCCAGCGGAACTTACGGAGTTAGAATTGCTGCAAGCAACTTTACCGGAAGCGGTGCTTTGGCTGGTTCAACTAGTGAAAAATGGTTTATGACATTCAAAGATAAAGGAACTGATGATACAAAAGACAGCGATGGTGACATAGCTACAAAAACTGCTACAGTAACATTAAGCTGTGCAGATAATATGACAATAGATTTTGGATTTTTCAAAGTTTGTGTCGGTTTACAGAAAACAGGCCCTACTTCGGTCAATGTAGGCGATAAAATTACTTATTCGTTTACAGTTACAAATTGCGGCGATATTTTATTAGCCGGCGGCGTAAGAGTTTATGATGCATTATTAAATCCACTGGGAGATAATGAAATCCAATATTTAACTCTTACTCCCGGACAAAGTGCAACATTTACAAAAGATTACACAACAACAGCAAACAATTGCGGAAGCTTAGTAAATAACGCTTGGGTAATTGGTTTTCCATCTTTAAGCGGATATACATTTGACACTACAGTTCGTGCTGACGACAGTCATACAGTAAATGTTATTTGCAACGCTTCAATTGGCGATAGAGTTTGGTTAGACACAAACGGAAACGGTTTACAAGATTACGGTGAAGTTGGAAAAAGCGGTGTTACTGTAAATCTATATGATTGTGGCAATGTTTATAAAGCAACAACAACAACAGATGGAAATGGTAATTACTTATTTAGCAATTTACCTGCCGGTAGTTACTACGTAAAATTTGTGCTGCCGTCGGGATTTGCATTCACAACAAAAGATGTAGGTTCAGATGACACAAAAGATTCTGATGCTGATGCAACAACAGGCAAGACAGATTGCACAAATTTAAGTGCCGGCGAAAATGATTTAACTTGGGATGCCGGTTTGAAAGAATGCAGAAATACAATTAGCGGTTATGTTTATCGTGATAAAAATGCTAACGGAACTAATGACGGCGAAGCAGGAATTGCTGGTGCAGTAGTTGAATTGGTTCAAGGTTCAACTGTTCTAAGCAATTTTACTACCGGAACTAACGGTCAATATACTTTCTCAAACTTAGTTAGCAATGCTTACACTATAAGATTAGCTTCTTCTAATTTTACTTCAGGAGGTGTTTTCTTTAATACCGCTTCTGAAAAATGGTATACAAAGGGTAGTTCTTCAGTTAATACAACATTAAGTTGCAACGATAATTTGTCTGTTAACTTCGGTTATTACAAAACATGTGTAAGCATTACCAAAACAGCAGACAAACAAATAGTAAAACCAGGCGATATTATTACTTATACACTTATAGTTCAGAACTGCGGAGATATACCGCTTGCCAGCGGAGTGGATATTTATGACACTATGTTCCCTAAGGTTGGAATACAGAATCCACATAATGTTGCTTTAGGCGCAGGCAATTACTATACTGAAAAATATTCTTACACCGTAACAACAAACGATTGCGGTTCAAATAATTGGAGCACTATTGTAAATACAGCAAGAGCTGTAGGTCATCCGGCGGACGGCTCGGCAGATGTTGAATTTTCTACCGAAGTAACAGTAATAGTTGATTGTGCTCAATGTTTAAATAAGATTGGTGATTTTGTATGGCGCGATAAAAATGCAAATGGTATTCAAGAAACAGGCGAACCCGGAATCTCTGGTGTATTAGTTGAATTGTTAATCGGTGGATCGCCTTATAAGACATCCACTACAGACGGAACCGGTAAATATAAATTTGAGAATATTCCTAATGGAACTTATGAAGTGCGTATTGCGCCATCTAATTTTGCGTTCGGCGGAGTTCTATACAGCACATTACAAACAAAGTGGTATGCCTCACCAAAAAATCGTGGCAGCGATGATACCAAAGACAGCGACGCGAATTTGGGAGAACCAATAACAGTTACGGTCGCTTGTGATAATGATTTAACAATAGATTTCGGTTTCTACAAAACATGCGTTACTATAACTAAAACCGCCAATAAGCAAACAGCTAAGCCTGGTGAATTCATAAACTATACGATTACTGTTGATAACTGCGGAGATATAGCCCTTGCAAGTGGATTGGATATCTATGATGAAATGTTCCCAAAATCAGTAGAAGGATTTCCAAATCCGTATCATATCGCTCTTATCTCTAACAACTTCCAAGTTATTAACTATTCATATAAAGTTGCTGATGATGATTGTGGCGGAATATTAAAAAATACCGCTAAAGCAGTCGGGCATCCTATAAACGGATCAGCAGACGTTATTGATGAAAGCACTTGGAGCGTTGCAATAACTTGTGATATGAATTCTGATCTTAAAATTGAAAAAACAGTTGATAATCAAAATCCAAAATGCGATGATTATGTTACATATACTATAAGAGTTACAAATAATGGTCCTTTTAAGGCAAAGAATGTTGAAGTAACAGACTTACTGCCAACAGGATTAGATTATATTTCAAGTACACCATCACAGGGCACTTTCAATTCATACACAGGCCGTTGGATGGTTGGTGATTTAGGTAATGGTGCCTTTGCAACATTATATATAAGAGTACGTGTAAACTGTGTTAAGATAAACAGCACAACAAACATATTAGGACAAGCAAAAGGTTACAATCTATTTGTACTTGAAGACCTTAATCAACCTTCTTCTGATACACAGGGCAAAATGGCTGTTGGAAGGGATGCTTATCTTGCAAATTACAGTGTAGGCGATATTTTACCAGCAAACAGCGGAGATGTTTTGGTTGTTGGAAGAAACCTCCAATTTACTAGCGGAAGAGTTTATAGCGGAAATGCGGTTTATGGTAGTTCTACTAACTTGCCAATCGGTCCTGTAACAATAGACGGTAGCTTACGAAAAGATAACCCGATTGATTTCTTTTCTGCAAAAGCATACTTGGAAAACCTTTCTACAACGTTAAGCGGTTATACTGTAAATGGAACTACAACATTCCAATGGAGCGGTTTAACTCTAACCGGTACCGATCCTTATTTGAATGTATTCAAAGTAAGCGGCGCAAACTTATCGGCAGCAACCAGCGTAACCATTAACGCTCCTAACGGATCTGTAGTTCTTGTTAACATTGACGGTTCATATGTTACTTGGACAGGCGGACATGTTGTAAACGGAACAAGCATTGGCAATGTTCTCTATAATTTCTACCAATCAACCAATTTACAAATTAGGGCTATTGATGTACGCGGTTCAGTTTTGGCGCCTTTCGCTGCTCTTTATTTCCCATCCGGTTTGATCAGTGGTCAGGTAATATGTAAATCTATGGTAGGAGCCGGGCAATTTAATCTCTCTCCATTTGTTGGAAATATTCCTAGCGATAAAGAGATTACTAACTCAGCTAGTATTTCAGGAATGACTACAACAGATCCATATTTATTTAACAACAGCGCAAGCGTAAAAATAATAGTTTCAAATAATGGCAGCGGTAGTGGCACCGGCTCCGGTAATATTGGTGGCTGGCAATTCACTGGTGGATTTGCTGTCGGCGAAATTGTTTATACAATGACTTGCATTAATAATGATGTATATGCAGGAACATCGAGCGGCAAGATTTACAAGTCTACCAATCGTGGTCAAACCTGGACGAGAATTAACAATAGTATGAATGTATCTTTTATCTGGTCACTAATTAACTATAATGGTACACTCTATGCGGCAACAGATCAAGGCATCTTCTGTTATATTAACGGCACATGGATTTTAGCCGGATTAGGTTCAATAGATGTTCACTCTCTTGTTTCAAAGAACGGAATTATATATGCCGGAACATGGGGTTCTGGAGTATTCAAATCAACCGGATCATCATGGTCACCAATGAATACTGGTCTAAGTTCATCTTTAACCATTCAATCGTTAACTATTGGAAATGGCGGAGATGTTTTTGCAGGAACGGTTGGCGGTGGTCTATTCAAACTAACAAATGGAGGCGGTAGCTGGAACGCAGTCAGCGGTGGAAATAATCTTGTATGGTCTACTGGTTCTACGGCTTCAGCAGTATTTGCCGGAACCTATGGTGAAGGTCTCTATAGATCAATTGACGGCGGTATTAGCTTCTCAAAATTGACCTCGCTTGATGTTCCTTATATTTACTCTATAGTAAACGATGGAACAGGTAAAGTGTATGTTAGTTCATTAACAAGCGGTGTTTTCGTCTCCTCTGATAATGGTTCTTCGTGGACAACACTTGGCATGGGCGGAGTTGGTGTAAGCAGTATAACAGTAAGCTCTAGTACAGGTCAAGTATATGCAGGAACAAAGGGTGGTCAAGTATACTCAATCTCAGGCAACAATAACGCAACGGATGTTAATGACATTGTAGTTACTCCGACAGAATATAAGCTTGCTCAGAACTACCCGAATCCGTTTAATCCTTCAACAACCATTGAGTTCGTTGTTCCAGAAGCAGGAATGTTTACTTTGAAAGTTTACAATACACTCGGTCAAGAAGTTGCAGCCTTAGTAGAAAACGAATTAGCCTCCGGATTGCACAAAGCAACTTTCGATGCAAGCAAACTTGCAAGCGGAATGTACATCTACAAGTTGAGCGGAAATAATGTAAACGTTTCCAAGAAAATGATATTAATGAAATAACGATTTGTAAGTTAAACAACCTTTGTCTAGAGGGACCCTGCTGCGGCAGGGTTCTTCTTTTTAAAATGTATTTGTATGACTCCTTTTAAAAATTCAGTTCAAACTGATACAAAGTTTAAATCATCTAACGCTGTTTTCGAATAAAAATTACAATTATTACTTGGCACTATGATTGTAATAATATATACAAATTAGCACCCTCTAATTTGCAGAAAGCACAACCCTCAAAAAAGCTTTCTCGATAGCGGCGGTTATTCTGGTGATCGGTACTTCGGCTGGGCTTGTCACTGAGATATCCGCCCTTTTGCTTTAAAGATTGATTAATAACTTCACAAAAATGTAAAATCTGCATTATATATAGATAGTCTTCTTCTCATAACTTTGGTTATTACTTACAAAATCTTTAATTTTGCACACTTTCAAATGAATAGGTAACAAAATGAAGCGCACTTTTCAGCCAAGTAAAACAAAAAGAAAAAATAAACACGGCTTCCGCGAAAGAATGGCAACCAAAAACGGTCGTAAAGTTCTTGCGCGCAGAAGAGCTAAAGGAAGAAAAAAATTAACCGTTAGCGACGAAGGATAATTGAAACAGTTTGGTCTTTCTTCAAAGGAAAGAATCAAAAGTAAAAACGAATTCGATCTTGTTTATTCCGCCGGAGAAATTTTATTCTCTTCGTCTCAAAAATTCAAAGCTGTTTTTTTCATTCAAAAAGAATCTGAAACGAGTGGAATTAAAACAGCTTTTGCTGTTTCAAGAAAGAGCGGAATAGCGGTCTGGAGAAATCGAATTAAAAGACTTTTGCGGGAATCGTATCGTCTGAATAAAAAAGAGCTTTGTTCTGAAGTAGAATTAAAAAAGATGGGAGTGTTTATTGTATTCTCGCCTAATACAATAAATCAAAAAAACAGCAGAAAAATTTTTTTAAAAGAGGTTTTGCCGGAAGTAATTGATTTGATGAATCGAATCAGTGCACGGTTTTGAGATGCGGCATATTTTTATATATGTAATTAAGCTCTATCAAAAAGTTATTTCGCCGATGTTTGCGCCCTCCTGCCGTTTTTATCCTACTTGTTCCGAATATGCGGTTCAAGCAATTACAAAGTACGGCGCATTAAAAGGCGTGTTAAAAGCAGCCTGGCGAATTTTGAGATGCAATCCTTTTAACAAAGGCGGGATTGATCCGGTAGAATAAATAAAGGAATAAAATGGACAAACAAACAACATCTGCATTTATACTCATCGGACTTATTCTGGTGGTGTGGCTCTATTTCAATTCTCCCGCTCCTCAGCCGCAGCCAAAAAAGAAAGGAGAACCAACCGCTGTTGAGCAGAAAGATTCTGCTGCAGCGAAACCTGCCGTTCAACAAAAACAAACAACAAAATCTTTACAAGAGCCGACCCCTTTCGGCGCCAAACAATTAACAGAAAAAATAATAACTATCGAAACGGATCTTGCAAAAATAGAACTTACCAACAAGGGCGCAAAGATCAGAAGATATTTTATAAAGAAATATAAAACATGGTATCACAATGATGTTAAAGACACAAATTTTTATAATCAGCATGTTCAATTAGTTAGTTCGAATAACGGCGGTGATTTTAATATAATCTTCGTTACAAAAGAAGGAAAGCTTATAAACACTTCTTCAATAGATTTTAACTCTTCTGCAAAAAATTATTATTATAAGGTCAACAGTAAAGATTCTATCGCTATCAATTATGCGTTTTCAACCGACAAAGGAAAAGCAATAAGAAAGAATTTTGTTTTTTATGGCGACAACTATGCCTCTAAGATTGACATAGAGCTTGAAAACATGGATGACGTTATTAGCAGTTATAGATATGATGTTGTCTGGTCTAACGGATTAGTTAATCTCGAAGAAAATTCTGTTGATGAGGCAATTCATTCAAGTGCAAGCGCTTACTCAGGGGACGAGCAAGTTGTTGTTGATGCTGCAACTGTCGGCGAAAAAGCTACTAAAGACATAAACGGAAAAGTTGATTGGGTTTCGATCCGCAACAAATATTTTACAATGATCCTCGCTCCCGCAAATCCGAGTAGTGACGGCGGTGCTTTTTTCGAAGGTAATCATACTCTAAATCAATTTGGCGCAAAAGAAATTTACAGCGCCAGTTTGAAAATGCCGTTTAAAAACCAGAAGCTTCAAAAAGATTCATTTACGCTTTATCTTGGTCCTATTGATTATAGTATTCTTAAATCATACGGAAGAAATTTTCAAACAGTTTTTGATTTTGGAAGTTTCTTCGGATTAAAATTCATTATTAGACCAATTTCTGAGTTTATACTTCTTCCTCTTTTCAAATTTTTGCACGGATTTATTTCAAACTTCGGTTTAGTGATTATAATTTTTTCAATCATCATAAAATTTGCGCTCCATCCGCTTACTCGTCAAAGCATGAAGTCTATGAAAAAGATGCAGATGCTTCAACCGAAGATCAACGAAATAAAAGAAAAACTTAAAGACAATCCTCAGAAGATTCAGCAAGAAACGATGAAGCTTTATTCTACTTACGGAATTAATCCGATGGGCGGCTGCCTGCCGATGCTTTTACAAATGCCTATACTAATTGCATTGTGGAGTTTGTTCAATGTAACCATCGAGATCCGTCAACAGCCGTTTATGCTGTGGATTACAAATCTTTCATCTCCTGATATTATTTACAAATTACCGTTTAAGATTCCTCTCTTTAATGTTGATATTATCAGCGGTCTTGCTTTGATGATGGGAATAACAATGTTTATTCAGCAGAAAATGACCATTAAAGATCCGTCACAAAAAGCATTGGTGTATATCATGCCTGTTATGATGACCATAATGTTTATGAGTTTTCCCTCAGGTTTGAATCTTTATTATTTTATGTTCAATGCTCTTTCGATCGGACAGCAATATTATATTAATCATAAGCATGATAATGTAGAGCTTGTTCCTGTGGCTAATCCAAACAAGAAAAAAGGATTCATGTCGAGAATGATGGCGGCGGCTGAAAAGCAGGCTCATGAACAAAAAAAATCTATAAAAAGAAAATAAATGTTTTGTGCCTCCGACGGGGGCACAAAGTTTAATTTTGTTCTAAACAAAATTACTATCGGATGCTCAATAAAAAATTAATAATAATTTTTATTTCTTTTCTACTCATCTCTTGTCTATCTGCGCAGACAAAGACAACGCTAAAATTAGATCTAATAGAAAAATTTCTGCCGTTCGGATTAACAGAAAAAGTTGCTGTTAATTTTCCTAAGATCGGTTTGGCTTTAAGCGGCGGCGGGGCGCGTTCGATTTCTCAACTTGGTGTTCTGCGTGCGTTTGAAGAAAAAAATATTCCGATTGAGTTTATTGTAGGAACAAGCATGGGAAGCGTGGTTGGCGGTCTTTACTCTGCAGGATATTCTTTAAACGATCTTGATTCGTTATTACAAAAAACAGATTGGGGAAGTTTTTTTTCGACACAACAATCCAGCAGAAATGATCTTTTTGTTGATCAGAAAATTACCGAAGACCGCGCTATCGTTTCATTCAGAATGGATGGATTAAAACCGCTTATACCAACATCAATCAGTTCCGGACAGCGTGCCGCAAATTTTTTAAATCTTGCAGCTATCAATGCACCGCTTCAAGCGGAAGAGAGTTACAACAATCTAAGATTTAAATTCCGCGCAATAAGCAGCGATTTAATTTCCGGTAAGGAAATAATAATTGACAAGGGTCCTTTGGGACTTGCAATGCGCGCCAGCTCAAGCATAACGCTTCTTCTTCCTCCCGTAAAAGTTGATTCGTTAATGTTGGTTGATGGCGGATTAGTTTCTAATATTCCGTCAAGAGAAGTCAGAGATCTTGGGGCTGATATTGTCATAGCTATAGATGCTTCCAGTCCTCTATACAACGAAGAAGAATTAAATTTTCCATGGACTATTGCAGACCAATTGGTAAGCATCCCCATGAAAAAACTCAACGACCAACAACTGGAAGAAGCTGATTTTGTTATTCAGCCAAAATTAGATAAAAGGAAAAACTCCGACTTTACAAATCTCTCTGATGTGGTTACGCAAGGATACAACTCTGCTTTTCCGGTGATTGAAAAAATTAAAAAGTTGTTCGAACTGAAATTTAAGTCCTCATTGAATATTCCTGAAAAAATATTTACGCGCTTAATTCTAAATGATAATCCAACGGAATTTGAAAAATATTTCTACGGTAATCTTATAAGAAAAGATTCTGTCTCTAACAAAGAACTTCTTTTTGAACTAAGCAATAGTTTAGCCGAAGGCAGCTTAAAAGATGTTTCAATAGAAATTGAAGAGATAAACGGCAGATCCATACTCTCGATTTTAGCAATCGAAAATCCGGTTATCTCAACAATTGAAATTTCCGGAGCTTCTTCTCTAAACCAAGAAATGGTTTTTAAAATCTTAGCCCCATTAATTGAAAGACCTTTCAGTCCACGTAAAACTCTATCAGCCGCTTTTGATGTTATACGGAAATTTAAGTCCTACGGTTATTCTCTCTCGAGAATCGAAAATGTTTCTTTTGACGAGAACACACATGTGCTTTTACTAAAACTCAGCGAAGGTTTAATTTCTAAAATTATTGTTGAGGGTAATATTAAAACAAAAGAAAAAATTATTACTCGAGAGTTTCCTTTTAACACCGGAGGTTATTTTAAGTATGATCTTGCAGAGAAAGGTTTAACAAATCTTAGAAGCACTAATTTGTTCGATCAAATTGATTTAATTGTTGTTCCGGTTGGTAAAGAGAATGAAATAAAAATAAAAGTTATCGAGAAAATATCAAGCGTAATAAGATTTGGAATGAGGATTGACAACGAATATCAGACTCAACTTTCGCTTGACATACGGGATGAGAACTTTAATGGAACCGGAACTGAAATCGGTGCAACAATTTCCGGTGGTATCCGCAACCGTATTTATAGTTTAGAGCAAAAAGCTAACCGGGTTTTTGATTCTTACTTAACTTATAAAGTACGTGCGTTTTATGAATTTAACGATATAAGTGTTTATGCCGATGATCCAACAACAGATGACAACAGTTTTTCTAGAAGCAAGACCGGAGAATATAGACAGTTATTCTATGGCGGTTCGTTCGGTATTGGTGCTCAGGTTGGACGGTTTGGAAATATTTTTGTTGAAGCGCGTTATCAAAGAGATGAAATAAAAAGCAAGTTCGATTATACCGGGCCCATATACCAGACCGATATATCAAGCATTCGTTTTTCTCTTTCGATAGATTCACAAAACGATTATCCCTTTCCAACTGAAGGGTTTTTTATAAAAGGGATATACGAAACGGCGCAAACCGCATTGGGCGGTGATATAGGTTATATAAAGTTTTTGTTCGATTATAAAAACTATTTCAGCTTAAACAGCAAAACAAACACATGGGGAATTAGGGCAATGATTGGCTCAGCCGATAATACGCTTCCTTTTACGGAGGAATTTTCTTTTGGCGGTCAAAATTCTTTTTTTGGTCTTCGTGATTATGAATACCGCGGGAGACAAATATTTTTAACTTCGTTGGAACACAGATATAAGCTTCCAATAAAATTATTCTTTGATACATACGTTCGAGTGCGTTACGATCTCGGTTCGATTTGGGTGGAACGCGAACAAATTCGTTTTAAGGATCTGCGTCACGGCATCGGCGCTTCATTGTCTTTTAACACGCCTATTGGTCCGGCAGATTTTTCCGTCGGTAAAAGTTTTTATTTCAAAAACACTTTTTCCAACAATGCTATCGTATGGGGTCCAACTTTCTTTTATTTCACGATCGGTTATTATTATTAATCGGTTCTGTTTTCTATTTCTGACGCTCTTTCTGCCAGCGCAAAATATTTTACTTCCATTTGTTTATCCCCAATTTTTTTATAGTGGTCTGCCAAAGCATAATAAATTTTGCTTTTTAATCTGATCGAGGAAATTCTGTCTTCAACAAGTTCAATAATGTTTTTGTTGATGGGAAGTGCAAGTTCATAATTATACAAAGATAAAAGATTCAGTAAAGGCGCAAATGAATCCGGTTTATAGTCATGTGCTCTTTTATAATAATGAACGGCGTCTTCTAGAGAATTATGGTAGTCGTCTTTATGTTCAAATATTTTTGCTACCCAAATAGAAAATTCGTGAGCGTTGTTGGAAAATTCTTTAATTAGTTTTTCTACGAACATTTTAATTTCATCGGTAGAGAGCGCCGGATTCCCCAGTAGTATTTTAAATATTTCCGGGTCTTTTACTTTTAGTTTTATTGCTTCTTGAAATGCATCGAATAAAAGATCTGGAGAAGTTGAATTACGAAAAATACTTTCTATTTTATTGAGCTCTTCGTCCATTTGATTGTCTTTTCAATTAACTTTTTTGTGCGGGTTTAGAGTGATTATATAAAAATTTAATCACGTTTTCTTTTATGAATTTGGGCAGCTCTTCTTTGAACTCGATCGTTTTGTTCTTGTCCCATTGTTCGTGTTCGATCTCAACATATTTATGCCCGGGCAAAAAAGCAAACCGTCTATCTGTCAAATTGTTTTGGTCATCAAACAAAAGAAAAGTGATTATAGCCGGAATATTAAATTTTTTTTGCCAGCGCTCGTAAGATTTAATTGCCCGCGTATTTACTATAAAAGATTTTGAATGTTTTCCTTTCCAGTCGAGAAATGCTTTTATCCCATTATGTTCAATTATTATGTCCGGTTTGTCTTCCCCTTTTTCCCACAATTTTTCAAAGCGCTTGTCTTCACCAAACTCTTTGAAAGTAATTCCCCATTGTACAAGTAAATTTTTTCCTGTCCGCTCTGCCAGATCGTGTAATTTATAATTGCCCCGGAATTCTTCTTTAGATTTAGCCGGTTGAAAATCTAATTTTCTCATACTTGCTTACTGCTCTTTCGGTTCAAATAAAGCGCACACTGCGCCTGCCGGGTCTTGAATTACACAGTATCTTCCCATGCCTGCATAATTTTTAGGATCTGTTATAATTTTGCCTCCAAGCTTTGTGCATGATGATATGCTTTCGTCTATGTTTTCAACGGTAATATAAATTAACCATTGCTGCGGAATGCCCGCATTACTGCCGCTCGAATGACAAACTCCCGCAACTGCCGTTTTTGTTTCGGGTGTGCTCATTACAAAATCATCGTATTCACCCATTGATAGCGCTTCCGGTTTCCATCCAATAACTTTGCTGTAAAAATCCCTTACTTCTTCGGCATTTGCAATTGTTAAATCTGTCCAACCAATTGTTCCAACTTCCTGTTTAATATTAGACATTTGCAGAATCCTTTCTAAATTTTGTCTTGAAAATAATTCTTAATAAAGAATGTAACAATAGAATTAATTGTTTCGTCTATAATACAGATAATAATAAATGCTTGCAGAACAGAGATACCGTTTCCTAATTCAGCAGTATAAAAATAAAATTTATACTTACTCGCTTTATATGCTGAAAAATAAAATGGACGCCGATGATGTTACGCAAGAAGTAATGATTCGAATTTGGCAAAACATTGATAAGTTCAACATACTTGCGGCAAAAACTTGGATCATAAAAACTACAAATAATTTATGTGTAGATTATTTACGAAAGCGTAGAGTTGCGGTAAATCGGGAGTCTGAGATTGATGAATTCTTTGAAGATACATACAGTAAAAATTATAATTCGGAGAATCCATATTTAATAACACATTTCAAAATGGAAGCAGATAAAGTTAAAGAGGCAATCCAACGGTTGCCGGAAAACTTAAGAAGCGTTTTTGTTCTATACGAAATTGAACAAATGAAATATAAAGAAATTAGCAAAGCGCTCGATCTGCCGATTAATTCTGTTAAAGTTTATCTTCTAAGGGCTAGAAAAAAATTGCAAGAGGAGTTAAGGGAGCATGAACATCAATAAAACATTTGAGTTAAACGAAGAGGCGGTGAATAAATTAATTTCTGTTGCATACGGAGATGCTTCTCTGAGGGAAAAGCTTATTGTAAAGCGAACCATTTTACAAAACCGCGAAGCTCGAAAACTGTTCAATTCTTTCAAACAAACAGCGGACAAGGTTAAACGGATTGTGCCGGAAAACTGTCCGGAAGATTTGATCAAAAGAATAGAATTAAAAAATGTAACTCGAAAAAAAAATGTAAGTGGTTTTTTGTTTGATCTTTACTCTATAATTTTTGGGCGCCCCCTTGTTTCGGCAGGAACAGCTTTGATCCTAATTGCTGCAATAGTAATAGCGTTAATGGTCAATAGACCGGTCCAATACAATTATACGTATTCAGAATCGGAAATTCTTAATGCCGATAAACAAGCGCGTCAAGCTCTTGCCATAGTAGGAAAATTTTTTAAACAGACTCAATCAACTCTACAAAATGAAATTTTGAGTGAGCGTGTAGCAAAACCGATCAACGAAGGAATTGGAATTGTAAACAACTTATTTGAAGGAGAAGCAAAATGAAAACACTAAAAACAACTCTCGTACTGTTTTTTGCAGTGAGCGCTCTTTTCTTAGCTCAGCAAAAAGAAGATTATTCAAAATATCCGGGCTACTTTAACTACAAAGATTTTGCACAGTTGAAGAACGCAGAATCAATTACAGAAGTTTATCTCGAAGAACCGCTTCTTAAAATGGTTGCGGGTCTAGCTCAAGACAAGAAAGAGGGCTTGGGTGATGCAATTGATGGATTAAAATTAGTCCGTGTTAACGAATTTAAAATTCCCAAGAACGAGTTGATAAATATGGAAGCCGCGGTTGATGCGATGGATAATAATCTGCAATCTAAAAGCTGGGATCGTATAATACAAACCAGCCGTAAGGGAAATCTTACCAATGTTTATATTAAGAAGGGAACAAATAATGAGTTCGTTGGATTGACCATCGTCTCTTTTGAAAAATCTTTTAAGGGTGGAGAAAATTCCGATGACTCCGGAAAAGCAACTTTCGTAAATATTGTCGGCAAGATTGATCTTAGCACCATAGGAAAACTCTCGGAACAATTACATGTTCCCGTATTAGAAAAAGCAAAGAAGGAGAAGTAAATTTCATCCTTTGAAAGCCCGGCTCTTGTGCTGCTGGGTTTTCATATCTAATCCTAATTTTAATTATAAATCATTGCGCGGTACTGTTGTGTTGAGGTGCGAGCTTATGCCGGGTTCGATATTATATTTTGTTTGGTCTCATGATCAAGCCAACTACGAAGATCCCGGAAGTCTTTCTTTTGGAAGAGATTGGAAAAATTTATTGAAGAGTGAAGGTAACGACGTATTTGCGGTTAAATTTTCTTGTTGGTTGGATATCTAATTAGTATTTAGTACCAAGTATTTAGAATTTAGATAGAGCCGCATTTCAAAAGAGTGCGGCTTTTTCAAAAAAGTTACATTCTTAAAATCTTGCAGTGAAGCCCAGAATTGGCATGATTCCAAAATCATATCTTGATGTAGTAATCAATTCACCGTTTGATTCGGCTTTAAATGAGTAGGAGCTTATGTTATCTCTGTTATATACATTCCATAAATCGAGATAGACCGAGAACGACCATGTATCAAAAACAAATTGCTTGTCAATGCGAATGTCTAACTTGTGATAATCCGGGTAACGTGCAGAATTTTTTACTCCTTCAATAATATAGAATGTGTTGTTGCGTTTTACAACTCCAATTGCGGGCGTATAAGGATTGCCTGAAGCATATTGAAACTTAGCGCCAATCTGCCAGCCGGAACCAACTTCGAGACCAAAAATAAGATTTAGTATGTGGGGTCTTTCGTATTCAAAATCGTAGAGGTCTAAGGATTCATAATCTCTTCTTTTTGAAATAGAATAAGAATATGAAGCGCTTCCTACAAAACCATCTGTAAATTTTTTCTGTAGTGCTAATTCAATTCCTTCTGCATATCCGCTGCCGGTATTTATAAGAAGATCTGAAACGTCAGGATCAACTATAAGATTTGAAAGTTCTTTATGATAAATCTCAATACTTGCTTTAGTATCATTGCTTAATCGCTGTTCAAGTCCGGCTATATAATGAGTGGCGTAACTGCTTTTTAAAAAAAGATTCCGTGGATCAGGCGAAACCTGGTAACTTGCCGGTGTCTGGTAATATTTTCCCCAGGCAAGATTTAATGTAGTTTCATCTGTAAAATTATAAGAGAGGGAAATTCTGGGGCTAATATTATTTTCTGTTGTAAGTGCAAAATAATCATAACGCAAACCTGCAGATACAACTATTGGATCAATGATTCGATAGGATGATTGTAAAAACAGCGAGGATTTTGTTGTTATATCCGGTTGATATAAGATTGTGTTTGCCGGAATAACCGTGCCGTTGTTTGTGATGCTTTCGGGACTCCATGAATCATTTCGTGAGTCAATAAATTTTATTTGTCCGCCAATCTTAAAATCAAGTTTTGGCGATAACTGATAATTTATTTCTGATTTCAACGTGAATTCATTTTCACGAATATCTTCTCCTTTTAATGAGCGGTCGGTTTCGGTTCCCTGAAGAGTATTCCAACCGTTACTTGTGTATGACGCTGTTACTAAAGAAAAAGCGTTTTTAGAAATTAAAGAGCGCCAATTAATTCCTATTGCAGCGCCATAATCATCACGCGTTAAGTAATCATATTTACTCCAGGAAGAAGTTGCCTCTTTGGTTGAACCTGCACGTTCAATCTGATCCAAATAATAAAAACCAACAAGACTAATTCTGTTTTTATTATCAACGTCATAAGAAATTTTTCCAACTGCATCATAGTACCTCGGCGCAGCGGGTTTATTCAAAGCCGCTGTAAGTAAATCGAAGAACCCACGTCTTAGAGAAAATACCATGTTGCTGTTTTCAATTAGAGGTCCGTCTAACATTACACCAAATCCGGCAATATTCAAATTTGCATCAGTATTAAAAACTTCTTTATTGCCATCCCGCAAAGTCATATCGAAAACCGAAGACATTTTATCGCTATACTTAACGGGGAAACCACCCGTTAAGAAATCAACTTTTTGAAGCAAGGCGGGATTAACTATGCTGATAATTCCCATCGATTCTCCCGTTCTTGCAAAATGAATAGGATTATATACTTCGATATTATCAATCAGGGTTAGATTTTCATCGGGACTGCCTCCTCTTACAATAAGTTGCGCACTTTTTGCGCCTGCCGTTGCAACACCTGGCATAGACTGCATCACTCTAAAAATATCCTCGGCAGAACCGGGCGATCTTCTAATTTCTTCCGGGGTTATAGATCTAAAACTAACCGGGTTTTCGACTGGTTTAGAAAAGTAATCTGCCGTAACATTAATTTCATTCATCTCCATGGCTGCGGGGCGGAGTTCAAAAATAACTGAATGATTTCTGTTTGGATTAATAATTAAATCTGCAAAAGCCGAGGGCTCATACCCAATCATAGAAGACTTTAGAATGTATTTCCCGGCGGCTACATTTTTGATAACGTAATATCCGTTTACATCACTAGCGGCGCCGATATTGGTCCCAACAATTATAATATTTGCACCGGGAAGTGGTTGCTTTGTAACTGCGTCTCTTACTTCGCCTGAAATTATGCCCAATGTACTTTGAGCCCTTGTTTGACCTGCTAGAATACCGAGTGCCAAGACTATTATTAAAAAAATTCTTTGAATACTAGAAGATGAATTTTTATTCACTATAATTTCCTTTTTAGATTAGTAAAACATTAGATACATAAACCGCGAATAAGATGCGCTTAATAAAGTTTAATCGGATAAATTAAAGGAGGGTAAAATTATTGTGACAATATCACTACCAATAAAAATTTGTTCCCATACTGTCTTATTTATCCATTTGCCCGAACAAATGAGTTCTTTAGATTAGAATTCATAACCTACTGATAAGTATAATTGATCTCTCCCGAGTTCACTCCGTCCATACAAGAATGAAATCGGTCCTATTGGTGAGGTTGTTACAACGCCTGCGGAAATTTCGCTTATTAGATTGTCCCACCTGAAGTTGCCATACATTTCAAAGATATTTCCATAAGTAAAATTAAACTGGAAATTAATTTTTTTAAGAGTTTCAATAAGATATGAAAAGCCAAAAACTGCATAGTGGTTTCCCCAGAATTCCTCTCTGTTATAACCGGGCATAATCAATGGTCCGCCGATTCTAAATTTTTCATAGACGGGTAATTTTTCGTTTGACGTACCTATTTTAACGAATGGATTTATTCTTTGCTTGAAAGGCAGAGAAAAAACCCCGCTCAATTCAGCACTCAATTTCGAAAATGGTTGAGTGTTTTTTTCATAGTTTAAGATTGTTTCACCTTCCATCACAAATTTAACACCCTTGGTTGGTAGATAACGATTGTCGGTGTTATCTATATTTATTTTACCGAAGATAAATAGGTTGTCCTTGTTTTTGTAACCGGTGTCGTTGTTTCTACTATTCTTATACCATATTCTTTCCCATCTTAATCCGCCTGAAACAAGAATCTTCCTGAATTGTTGAACCCCTGTAGAAAATAAACCTACAAGCCGTTTGAAATCCATCTGATCATATTGATCTTCCGTATAATTATATAAATATGGATATTCGCTTTCATAGTAGAGACCGTTATGAAAAGTTAGCGGTGTGCCAAAAAACCGATCATTAGCCATTTCAACGCCGACTTTTGTTCGCAACTTTCCAAAGCGGAATAACGGCATTAATCTTTCGCCCCATCCAAACAAATTGAAGTGAATTATTTGAACAAAACCGCTTACTCCTTCATCTTCTCTGTAATTAGCACCAAACCCAATCGTTCGTGGATATTTTTCTACAACGTTAATATTCACCTTCAATTTTTCATTTGCCAAAGTGTCAAGTTCCAGCCAAACATTGTTAAAGAGATTTGATCCGTAAATAGTTTTTGTTCCTTTGCCCGCTTTATCTAAATTAAATTGATCCCCAACTGAAAGAGAAAAATCATCCATAATAGCTTCAGAAAAAAGATATTCGTTACCAATAACATTTATTTCTCCAATTATTGATTTTTCTAACAGCGTTAGATCAAGTTTGCGTTTAGGTTTCTTCCTCAATAGAAATTCGCGAGGAATTATTTTTTTGATTTCTCCCATTTTATTTTTTGCTTCACGATATCCGAGTTCAACAAGTGAATCGAACTCGCTATAATCTGTTGACGAATGCATGCCCAAATTTGGTTCAATCAATACATCGGCAAGAGCAATATTTTTCTGTTTCAACTCACGAATCATAATATCAATTGTATGGTCTGCAATTTCCATTAAATTTGTTGGTTCCTTACCCAAAGGAAAAAGCCCTTCCAGATCAACACCAATTATTATATCGGCACCCATTTCTTTCACAATGTCGGTTGGAATTACATTTAGCACTCCACCATCAACCATATGTCTGTCATTTATTTTTGCCGGATAAAAAAGGAAAGGAATAGCCATGCTTCCACGGATAGCCTGTGCAAGATCCCCTCTATTAATCGCAACTACTTCGCCTGTTGAGATGTCAACAACTACCGGTCTGTATGGAATAGAAAGACTATCAAAATTAGATTTTGCCGCATAATTAGCTTGGGCGGTTAATTTAAATAACTCGTCATTTATTCTTTGACCGTTCATTAATCCAAAAGGAATATATACGTCCCAAAATCTAAATCGAAAAACTGCAATAGATTCCATCATGCCATATCTTTTGCTTATTAATTCGGAGCTCGGTTCGGGCTTTTCATTGAAGATGCCCTCCCAATCGATCTGATGAACAATATTTTTTTGATCTTCGCCGCTGTACCCTGCAGCATAGAGTCCACCAACAATACTGCCCATGCTTGTTCCGGCAACATAATCGATGGGAATTCCCTCTTCTTCAAGGGCTATAATCACACCAATGTGTGCAATCCCTCTTGCGCCTCCACCACTAAGTGCTAATCCTATTTTAAGATCTTGGGCTAAGCTTAAATTTGTTTTTTTTCCTTTACTGTTGTTAGGCTCCTGACCATGCAGAATAGAAACTAGTGAGATCAATAAAATAAGAAGGGAAAGCTTGAACGCCTTAATTCTTATTCCTATTTCTTTCATATATAACTCTTTATAAATATGTGTCTAATAAAAACACTTAAAAGCATAATCAATACGCTTAATAATTTCATTTATTCCGTTAGTTCTTTTTTACTTAGAGATTTCAAAACCGGTTTCTCAATGTTCTTATACCTGATTTTCTGTTCATCATTTAATTGGTTTTCGATATCATCAAGCAGATCGTCAATTTTGTTAACTCTACTATCACGCGCTAGTTTCACTTTAATTTTTTCGAAGAATCCGGGTTCATCCCCGCTCTTAAACCGCTCCCTTAATTTGGAAATGATTTTTTTGTCCTCTTCAAGAATCACTTTTATTTGCTCAATCATCGGATTGATAGTTTTATATTGTTTCTCATTGAGCGTTAAAGATTCTCTTATCTTATCAACTTCCAAAAGCGATACTTGATTCTGCGCCGTTAACAGTCCCGGGACAATGAGACTGAACATGGCTGCAAAAATTATTGCTTTCGCTGAATATCCTTTCATAAAATGAATCATATTCCCTTCGAATTAAATTCTTCGGACTTGTTTGTTTTCCATGCGATTACTGCAATAACTATCCAAACCACAGAGCGTATGATCATGGCTTTCACGCTATGCATTGCAACAGCGCCGTCGGAAAGATAGATTACAACAACAATAAGTAATACGGTAAGGTGCATGGCTGCTACGATTGATGTAAGCATTAGCGCCCTCCGGTTGTTCAACCAAAGTGTTATACCAACAAAAACTCCAACTAAACCCATAGCAACGTTGTATATGAGTAAGGGCTTCAGCACGATATACTCCGTTTGAGTCATTCCAAAAAGTACTTGAGTTCCTTCAATGATTGAAAAAATACTAAACACAACCGCAACACTTGCTGCTATTTTCTTATAGATTTCTATATTCATTGTAATACCTTTCTAGTATGTTAATGTAATTCTCCAAGTTTTTTGATTTCTTGACTCAAGTTGACCGTCTTCTTTGAAAATGGGCTATCCGAAGGATTCCTTTGGAAAAGCCCTTAGAGGTGTGAGGTTTTTGTGTACCCCACCCTAAAGGGTGGGGTTAATAACCACGCCTTTTAAGGCGTGGATAACGAAAACACCCCATACCAAAAGGGGTTTTAACCCCTTCTCCCGAAGCGGTCTACTTGAGTTCTTGAATTAAATTTTCTTTTTGATATAAATCCTTAGAGCCGTATTTGAATCGGTGTAGTTCGAAAAATATTTATAATCGCCATAACGCTCGTACAACAAGAAATCTAAGCCCAAGAAATTATTTTTAAACAATTGATAATTAATTCCCACATTCAACAGCCCGACAAATTCTTCGCTCTCTGCGCCGCTCAATGTATGGATCCAGTACCTTTTATAATTTGAATAAATCTCTCCAAAATTTTCAAAACTTATTTTAACACCCAATTTTGCACTTGCGCCAGGACCAATATTATAATCTTTACCTGCCTCGCTTGCATAATGTGAATTTGTGCCGCCCATTAAAATTGCCGACAAGCCAAAATAATTTATCATTGAGGTTGAGGATGAAAAAGGGATTGTATTGATGATCTGTCCGGTTACACTCGTTGCCGAAAGTTTATAAATCGTATTGATATGAATATCAACTTCTTTGTAAACGCCAATAATATTTTTTGATTTTTCGAACAGTTTTAGATTACCGTCCCAGATAACACCGCTTGCAAAAATTCCAACTATGTTATCACCTTTCGCAATATTAAGTTCGGTATGCAGAGTAAAATAATCGAATGGCTCTTTATGATCAGCAACGGCAAATTGATTACCATAATTCAAATCCACTCTTACTGTTGCATATGATTTACTATTATTTATTTTGTTGCTGAAAAAAACATTATGAACTCCCGATGAAACAACTAAATTAAAATCAGAACGATTAGCTGGCGCACCGGTCTTCCACATATCTCCTTTAATCATTCTATTCAGTCCTTGCATCGGATCAATAAGAGTTGATGTGAACTCACGAAGAAATCTTTCGAAACCAACAGTGCTTTCATCTATTATCAAATTTGAAACGCGGAATGAAATTTCACCTAAAATAATTCCTGTAACCGGCGTGTTTACAATATCATTATAAGACGGGGGTTCATTCTCCATAAAATATTCCCACATCAAACTTCCGCCGAATGCGTATGGTGCCGATTCCCAAAATCCCAGTCCATTCGATCTCGCTAGATTATAATAGTTGGAGCCATGATACGGATGCCAGAACTGATTCATCAAGTAACCATCAACATCCCACTCAAAACCATTTTTGAAATTTTTTTTGATGGATTCCCAACTTATGTTAGACCAACCCTCTCCACTCAAATATCTATGATAACCCCAAACGGCGAAATTTAATCCGACAACTTCCACTGCAGGAAGCAAATATTTTTTTTCACCTTCTTTTTTTTCTGCAAGAGTGTCAATACTGTCTGGGGCTGATATTCGCGATAAGCCTGATGGTAATTCTTGTAAAATATTTCTTTGCGAAAGAATTTGCTGGTTTAGTGTAACGGTAAAAAATACAAGCACAAAAAATATCAAGCGTTTATTTTTATAGTGTTTCATTTCTACATTCTCTACACAATCTTAAAATGATTGTGATGTTAAACCGTCTTTTTATATTTCCAAATTGCCAATCCGTTAAACACAATTGCAAAACCTGTTACAATAAGAAAGTGATAACGTAAATCCCAAAAGCTGCTTCCTTTCAATACAAGCATTCGCATCACTTCAATTAGATAACTCACCGGATTTATATATGTTAGATAGCGCGCCCAATCGGGCATGTTTTCTGTCGGCGAAAACAATCCGCCCAGTAGAATAAAGACCAGCATAAAAAAGTAAGCTATAAACATTGCCTGTTGTTGTGTTTCGGCAAAAATGGATGTGAGTAAACCAAAACCAAGAAGTGCAATTAAATAAACCCCGGCAAAAAGATATCCAACCCAAAAACTTCCTTCGGGATAAATTCCATAGACAATAAAACTGATTACAAAGCCAACGGACATTACAACCAAGCCAAGAAACCAGAAGGGAATTAATTTACTCAATATGAATTGATATTTTTTTATTGGCGATACATTCAACTGTTCGATAGTTCCAACTTCTTTTTCTTTAACAATGTTCAAGGAGGACATAAGATATCCGACCAAAGTAACTAGAAGTGCAAGAACACCTGGAACTATAAAATCCTTATAATTCATTTGTGGATTAAACCAGTTCGAGCTGGTAATTTCAATTACCGGAATTGTGTTTAAGCGCGATTGAGGAAGCCATTCGATGCGGACATCATTATTAAAATCTTTTATAATAGAATTAGAGTAGGCAACGGCAAGTCCGGCTGTTTGTCCGCTGATTGCATTGGCGGCAATCATAATCATAGTTTCGTTTTGTCTAATCAAGTCACGTTCAAACCCTATAGGTATTTCAACAATTAAATCGGCAATGTCTTTTTCAACCGCATCAAGAGCCTGGTTATATGTTTCGGAATAATTTGTAAGCTGAAAATACCCGGATGAAGTAAATTTATTTATCAACTTTCTTGAGTACTCGGAATGATCGTGATCAACCACACTTAGAGTAATATTCTTTATTTCATAAGTGGCGGCATATGGAAGAAGAATAAGTTGAATTAAGGGTAGCGCAAAAATCATTCGCAAAATGAGTTTGTTGCGGAAGATTTGAAGAAATTCTTTTCGAAGCAAAAATATTAGTGTTCTCATCACAACCTAATCTTAAATCGTTTTACACTTATTGTTAAAAACAGCGCTGTCATTGCTAAAAGTATTAACAGTTCCATCCAAATTTGAGATAAGCCAATTCCCTTAATCATAACACCTTTAACAATTATGATATACCATTTTGCCGGGACAACGTTTGAAAGAACTTGCAGAACAATCGGCATATTCGCAATAGGAAAAGCATAACCGCTCAACATTACAACCGGCATCATCAAACCGAGTAGTGAAATTAACATCGCCGCTTGCTGAGTTTCTGTGATTGTAGAAATGAGTAACCCGAGAGAAAGGGCACAGAAAATATAAATTATCGTTGCAAGAATTAATAACACCAAACTTCCTTGAATTGGCAGTCCAAGAACAAACACACTAAGAATTAAAATTGTAGCCACATTTATAAGAGAAATAATAAAGTAGGGAATTGCTTTACTGATAATTACAAGCCAGGGTTTCATTGGCGAAACAAGTAAAATTTCCATTGTACCCAATTCTTTTTCTTTTACTATCGCAATCGAAGTCATCATTGCGGAGATAAGAAGCAAAATCATTCCCATTACACCCGGAACAGACGTGTAAGCGCCTTTTAACTGTGGATTATATAGCATCCGCATTTCCGTTTTGATTGTGTAGGGAATATTATTCTGCTGATTCAGCTCGCTTTGGTAATCCATTATAATTGAGCTTGCGTAATTAACCAAAGTTGTTGCTTGATTAGGATCGGTTGCGTCGGCAATAATTTGTATCTGTGCTTTATTTGTATGCGCGAGTTCATTCTGAAAATTCGGTTGAAACACAATTGCTACTTTAATTTTTCCGGTTTTAAAAGCTTTTTCTATTTGCTGACTTGTTATTAATGTTCTGTCTATATCAAAGTACTGGCTGCTTTCAACTCTTGTGATGATGTTTTGTGTAGCGGCATCTTTAGCATTATCAAGAATGGCAATGTTTGTGTTGCGTACTTCGTTAGTAATCGCAAATCCAAAAATTAGAAGTTGAATGACAGGCAGGCCGAGCAAAACCAACAAAGAACGCGTATCGCGCAGTATGTGATGAAATTCTTTTCTTATAAATGTTAGTAACTGTTTCATGCTTTCCCTTTGTGTCTTCGTGGCTTCGTGGCAAAGAGCTTTTCCGCCACCAAGACACAAAGGCACTAAAAATTACTCTCCACGCTGTGCACCTCGTGCCAGCATTAAAAATACTTCGTCCATAGATTTTGCATTGTATTGCTCTTTCATATTTTTAGGAGAATCGAGCGCTTTGATTACCCCATCCACCATTATTGAAACCCGGTCGCAATACTCGGCTTCATCCATATAGTGAGTTGTAACGAAAACAGTGATTCCGTTGTGCGCCGCTTCGTAAATCATATCCCAGAATTGCCTGCGCGTTATAGGATCAACTCCGCCGGTTGGTTCATCAAGAAAAACTATTTTGGGATCGTGCAAAATCGCAATGCTGAAAGCGAGTTTTTGTTTCCACCCGAGCGGAAGCGACACAACAAGTTTATCTGCCTCTTCTATAAGATTTAATTTTTTGATTAGGTCATAGCTTTTCGTTTCAATTTGTTTATCGCTCAGTCCGTAAATTCCACCAAATAGCCGTATGTTTTCTTTTAGCGTTAAGTCTTCATACAAAGAAAATTTTTGGCTCATGTAGCCGATATTTTTTTTGATCTGCTCCGTCTGTTTGTAAACATCGAAGCCGCCAATTTGCGCGTTGCCATAACTGGGTTTGGAAATTCCAATTAGCATTTTCATGGCGGTGGTTTTTCCCGCTCCGTTTGCGCCGAGGAAACCAAATATTTCTCCTTTGAAAACCTCAAAGGTTATTTCGTTTGCAGCAATGAAATCGCCAAACTTTTTTGTGAGTTTATCTGTTTTTATCACAATTTCTTTATTCATAATAATTCATTCATTTCAAAGAGTAATAGATCAATTGTATTCATAAAGCCCTTCCTTTGGCATTGCCACTATGTGGGAAGGGTTTTGATGGGCTTTCATCAACTGCATAAAACAATCTTCTATTTCCGGTTCGATTTTTTTAATTGTTAAGTTAGAGTGCCCGCGTGTAGTTAGATGCTTCTCCAATTCTGAAATATCAAACGCCTCGTCCTTCAATGTAAGATGATGATTTTCTCCAAACGCAAAGCAGCTTTCAGTTTGCGGATATTCACGTAGTTCAACCAACAACTGAAACATATTTTCCGAATGAACCGCATAAAGATTTTTTCCGAATTCGTTAACAATGTTCTGCGGAGTATCTATCTGTAAAATCTTTCCGCTTTGCATCAGCGCAATTCTATCGCACAGCTTTGCTTCGTCCATGTAAGGAGTAGAAACAAGAATTGTAATTCCTTGCGCTTTAAGCCGCTTTAACATTTCCCAAAATTCTTTTCTTGAAACAGGATCAACGCCGGTTGTTGGTTCATCCAAAAACAAAACTTTCGGTTTATGAATGAGTGCGCAGCTTAACGCCAGCTTTTGTTTCATTCCGCCGCTCAGCTTCCCGGCACGACGTGTTTTGAATGGTTCAAGCTGTCTGTAAATATCCGCCACCAAATCATAATTTTCTTGAATTGTTGTGTTGAAGATGGTTGCAAAAAAATCAAGATTTTCTTCTACGGTTAAATCCTGGTAAAGAGAAAATCTGCCCGGCATATAACCAATTATATCTCTAATCTCTTTGAAGTTTTTCACAACATCATAACCCAAAACAAACGCATCTCCTTTATCGGCAAGAAGGAGAGTCGTAAGAATACGGAAGATTGATGTTTTGCCTGCACCGTCGGGACCAATTAATCCGAACAGCTCTCCTTCATCCACCGAAAAAGAAATGTTGTCAACCGCCATTACAGTTGTTTTTTTTGCCGGGTAGGTCTTAACAATATTTTCGAGTTCGACTGCTTTCATACTTAGAATTTAATCTCTCCATACATACCGATTTTCAGATAGCCGTCATTTTTTACTCTGACCTTAATTGCATAAACAAGATTTGCGCGTTCATCCTTTGTTTGAATAGTCTTCGGGGTGAATTCTGCTTTCGAAGAGACCCAATAAATTTCTCCGCTCATTTCTTTTTGTTCTCCGTTTCCCTTATCAACAAACACTTTGATTTTCTGTCTAAGTTTTATTTGTCCAAGCTGATCGCCGTTAATGTATGCGCGCAATGTCATTGTAGAAAGATCTGCAATCTTGTAAAGAGCTTTTCCGTTTGCCGTAACTTCGTTTTGTTTTGCATAGCGGGTAAGAACCGTACCTTCAATTGGATTCTTAATTACGCTTTTGGCGATCTGATCTTGTATCTGTTCAACCTGTATTTGAAGCGGAAGTGTCTCGCTTTGTAATCCTTGCTTTGTAATTGTGAGATTCGATTTAGCTGCGTTGTATTGCTTGTTCAGCAGATCAATCTGTGCATTAACATCATCAAGCTGCTTAGTTGTTGCTGCGTTGGATTTAACAAGATTCTCGATTCTCTTCTTTTCGGTTGCAGCGGTTTTAATTTGTTCTTCGATTGCGGCGAGTTGCGTTGCAACATCGGGCTGCTTGCTCAACACTGCTTTAATAGTAGCTTCGAGCTGCTTCTTCTTTAAGAAAAGCTGAAGTGTATCAATCACGCCAACAACTTGATTCTGTTTTAGTTGTGCGCCTTCCTCAACATTGAATTGAACAAGCTTGCCCATCGCCTCCGAAGAAACTATTACTTCTTCCGATTCAAATGTTCCGGTTGCATCAAACTTTCCGTTACCGTTGCCGCAGCCAATAAGAATTAGCAATAATATTAATGCGGCTAGAAAGTCATTGCGAACGAAGTGAAGCAATCTTTTTTGTTGGGATTGCTTCGTCCCGGTAAAAATAATCGGGACTCGCAATGACATAATAAATTGTTTTACGTTTCTTGTTTTCATATTCATGTCTATGATTATTTATAAAATTAGTTTCCGGTTGTTAGTTTGTAGTTCTGCTGCGCAAGCAAAAGCTGAATTGTGTGAATGGCTAAATTTTGTTTTGCCTGGTCTTCCGCATTCAACTCACGGATAAAATCGTTCGAAGTAATCACTCCGTTATCGAGTTGTGCTTTGGCGGATTCTTTCACAGATGTTCTGATAAAAATAATTTCCCCGTCAACCTTGATTAGCTTGTTCAGCTTTTCAATCTCATTGCCTTGCTGCTTCAAAGAAAGATTAGTATTGAGGAGAAAAGTTTCTTTCTGCGCATCAATAGATTTTTTGTTCAGTTTGGTTATTTCATTCTCATTACCAAAAGTATATAAATTAGATATGGACCAAGTTAGCCGCGCACCGGCGATGTAATACCAATCAAAATTATTCTTAAACATATTTAATGTTGGTTTTCCGTAGCCACCCTGGAAAAATAAACTCGCTTTTGGAAGAATTTTTGCAAGCGTCAATCCGCCTTGGTTATCAATAAGATTTTTTTGCGAAGTGTAAAGTTTTAATTCAGGTCTGTTGATTTCGTCTATACCGGAGAAGTTTTGAACAGCCGGCTGCTCAAATTTTTGAGATTCCTCTAATCGTTGGTTGATCAACAAACCGAGCATATCAATAAAAGATTTGCGCGATGATTTCAGCTCTATCTCTCTTTGATCTGTTTTGAGCAACTCTGCTCTAAGAATATCTACATTGGGCTTGGTAGCTGTTCCATTTGTTAAAGCGGCGTTCAACTTATTAAACGATGCGTTCAAATCTTTCTTAATCAAATCTGTTTGAACAAGCTGCTCGTTAAGAAGAAGAATTCCAAAATAGATTTGATTGATTCTGTCTTTTACTTTCAGCAATTCAATTTCTATTTTCTGATCATCTGCTTCGGCGTTCGATTTTTGAATACCCGCCTGCGCACCCATTACTCCGCCATCGTAAATTACCTGTGTTACATCTGCAACCGCTTTATATTGGTCTTGCGTAAGCGATTCAATCGTCATGCCTGGAATGGTAATTGGTAGGGCGGTAACATCCGATTGATAAGTTGCCTGTCCGCTGATGGTTGCTTGCGGAAAATATCCTTTCCAAACGTTACTTACGCTGTAATCCTTGCTCTTTGCAATGTATTCTTTTTGTTTGATGAGCGGATAATTTTCTCGCGCTTTTGTGTAACACTCCTCAAGAGTAAGTTTTGTTTGAGCAGATACCCCGCTCGAAAGCATTGCATAAATAGTTAGTGCGGTCAAAATGTTTTTCATTGTTCCATCTCTTTCATCAATTTCACAAATAGTTCTTTTCCTTTTTCCGTAAGAATCCCGTTCAGAATTATTTTAAAGGTTGTTTGTGCGGCAACTTTCATTGAAAAGTTGTTATTCAAAATAAATTCCGGGTTAACCGTACTTCGCACTGCATTTACTAAAATATTCATAATTAATGGTGTCGGATAACCCTCGATCAATCCCTCACTCTTTCCCTGGTCAATCACCTTCGAAAGATTTGCATACATCATTTCTGTTCGGAATTTATCTACTCGCTGCCATACAGTTGGAAAATGAATTTTTAGTTCGGTAAAAATTTTATCTCCTATTTTCGCCGCTGTTTTACTCAAGAGGGAAATAAGTCCAATGATTTTTTCAACTGCGTTTTTATCACTTTCTAATAACGGAATAACTTTTCCTTTCATTCTTTCTGTAAAACGATTGGCAATTGCATCAACTAAGTCGAGCTTTGAAGGAAAGTATTTGTAAATTGTTTTCTTGCTCATTCGCAGTTCTGAGGACAATTCTGCCATTGTGGTTTTATAAAATCCTTGGCTGAATAGTTTTTCTTCAGTGAGTTCTAATATCTTATCTTTATCTTCCATACGCCTCTTTTGGAAACTATTTTGGTTTTTGTGGTTTCCAACTTAAGAAACATCTCTCCCCTTGTCAAGTAAAAAGTTTTCATTTGTGTTAATCGGCTTACCTATGAATCTCGCGGTGTATATCAGACTTGCGGTTTTACCCCCACAAAACGAATTACTACTCCTTCTCCTTCATGACCTTTTCCCTCATTCAAAACAATTTTTTCCTTGGCGAGTTTTTCAAAATCAAGATCAATGAAATCCTCAATAACATCCTTAAGTAAATAGAGCAATTCTATGCTCTTTGGTCCGCCGGAATTGTTTTTTATCTGTTCTTTTTCAAACGCTTCGAATATAATTTTTCCACCGGGTTTTAACGAATCAATTGCTTTCTTAAAGACAATGCTTCTCAAACTTTCTTCTAAATGAAGGAAAATAAATGCGGCTGCATCATAATGGTTTTGTTTTGGTGTATATGAATAAAGATCTTCAACGTAATAATTAATATTAACTTTCCGTTCTGATGATAGTTGCATGGCTTTTATTTTACCTGCTTCACTTTGGTCAACAGCATCAACATTCCAGCCAAGTGAGGCGGCATAAACTGCATTGCGCCCTTCACCTTCACCAAGCATTAGTATTTTGCCGGGATTTAATTTATTTACTTCTTCCTCGAAAAATTTATTCGGTTCTTTGCCGTAAATAAACTCTTCCTTCGAATAACGATCATTCCATTGTTCTTTCCACTGGTTTTTCATCATTGCCTAATGATTATTAAAACAAAGATAAGTATTTGATGCTCTCTTTTTCATTTGTTATTTTTAGAGAAACAACAAGTGAATAAAATGATAAACACAGAAAAGATAATTATTGTGGGCGACCGCGTTCTTGTTCGTCCAGAAGAAAATCTCAACAAAACAAACAGCGGTCTCTATCTTCCACCCGGTGTGCAAGAAAAAGAAAAAGTTCAGGGTGGTTATGTAATTAAAGCTGGTCCCGGGTACCCAATAGGAATGCCTGCTGATGATGATGAACCGTGGCGAGACAAAAAATCCACAAAGTATATTCCACTTCAAGCTCGGGAAGGAGACTTTGCTGTATTTCTTCGTAAAGATGCTATCGAAGTTGAAATTGAAAAAGAGAAATTCGTAATCGTGTCTCAATCTGCTATTCTTCTTCTATATAGGGACGAAGACCTTCTAAGTTAGCAATATTAGACTTATTTCTTGCGCATTTAAGCTTAGCAAACTATTAATGGATTTAATTATTTATTTTGCTAAATAAGCCCGAACATATTGACTTATAATTAATTAATCGTCATTTTAGTCTAAATTAATTGACCAACGATTATGTCTATTGTCTCTTTGCCTCCTGTCCCTAAAATTCGTCTTGATTCTGAGATATATACTTTAATTAATGAGGCTGATAAATCTCTATATCTGCTAGAGGGTGCATTAAGCATTCTTCCGTCGAATCATTTTCTAATTTCTTCTTTGACAATTCTTGAGTCCTTAAAAAGTTTGAGGATTGATGGCTGTAACTTTAGTCTCGCCGATATTTTTAGTCTGCTTATTCAAGAAGATCAAAAAGATTTAAAAAATATTTTAAGTTACATACGCGCTTTATCATTAGCTCAAAAATTAATTCGTGATGTATCAAGCTCTTCACACATTATAAAATCAATTCACAAAGAATTGGCTTATAATTTATCTGGGGAAGATTTGCGTCCTGGCGAATATAGAAAGACACAAACTTGGGTTGGACAATATTCTTCGGGTGAAGGCGATGCTAAATATATTCCTCCCCATCCGGATAAGATTGAGCCGCTCATGAAAGACTTTGAAGTTTATATTGCTTCTGATCTTTCTTATCCTTTTGTTGTTAACGCCGCTTTGATTCACGCACAATTTGAAATGATCCATCCATTTGAGAACAACAATGGGCTGGTTGGAAGAATTTTGTTGCAGCTTCATTTTTTATGGAAGAAACGATTAAGCGTCCCTGTTCTCCAAACTTCACATCTCTTAAACAATAGAAAAGCGGAGTATTTTGATAGGTTAGAAGATTTAGAAAAAAACAACTCGTGGGAAAGTTGGATAAAATTTTTTCTTAAAATAATAATTGACTCCTCTCTGCATACTTCTCGCATCATAAAGAATATTTTTGATTTAGAGACAAGAGATTATCAAAATATTTTAAATAAAGAGTTCGTGTCTGCGCCATCGTTAAAAGTATTTGAGCTTCTCTTTCGTAAACCATTTATATCGCTTCCGTTTATCACTAAAGAGCTGGGGTTAAATAAACAAACAGCAAATGTTCTCCTGGCAAAATTTCTAGAAGAAAATATTTTAGAGGAGACCACCGGTAAACAGCGTTATAGAATATTTGTTTATAAAAAATTAATGGATGTTCTTGATGGTTAAATTTTTTTCTAACTTTTAATAACTAAACCAAGGAGTTAATATGAAAATTGTTCAAGAGTTTAAGACTTTCGCGATGAAGGGAAATGTTGTTGATATGGCTGTTGGTATTATTATCGGCGCTGCTTTCGGTAAAATAGTTACTTCTCTTGTGTCTGATGTAATAATGCCTCCCATCGGATTACTTTTAGGCGGTATAGATTTTAGCAGTCTCTCTATCTCACTTGCAGAGAGTGTTACAATTAAATACGGGTTGTTCATTAATACTGTAGTTGATTTCATTATTGTTGCTTTCGCAATTTTTCTGATGATAAAGGGAATAAATAGCTTAAAGAAGGGGGAGGAGTCAAAGCCCGCCGTTTCCCAGGCGCCTAGAGAAGAGGTTGTGTTGTTGTCTCAAATAAGAGATCTTCTCAAAAAATAATTTTTTAGAAATGTTCCTCTAAATTATTTTCTTTAGCGCTGAACATAAATATTTTCAACACAAAATTATCGGACCTCATTGATGGAAGATTTTACTGTTAACGTTCCCTTATTTACTGCTATACCTTTTCTCCTAATGCTTCTTTCGATAGCTGTTTTACCTTTGTTCTGGAATCGTTTTTGGGAAAAGAATAAAAACAAACTCATCGTGGCAATCGTTCTTAGCGTTCCCATTGTTATATATCTTTTAAGCGCCGGGTTAGGAGAAAGACTTTTCGAAACTATTTTATTTGATTACGTTCCGTTTATAATCTTGCTTGGTGCTTTGTTTACAATAACCGGCGGTGTTTTTTTAGACGGCGATATAGAAGCAAAGCCCTCAATAAACGCTGTGTTTATGATCGTCGGCGCTGTGTTTGCGTCTTTAATGGGAACTACCGGTGCGGCTATGCTGTTGATACGCGCTTTGATTCATACCAACAAAGAAAGAAAATACAAAGTACACACAATTTTATTCTTCATCGGCATCGTTGCTAACTGTGGGGGGTTATTAACTCCTCTTGGCGATCCACCGTTGTTTATGATGTATCTGCGCGGCGCTCATTTTACATGGTTTCTAAAACTTCTTCCCGAGTGGTTCGTTACCAATCTGTTTCTTATAACTATTTATTTCTTTGTTGATACTTACTACCACAAAAAAGAACCGAGTGGAGCGATTGCCTCTGATCGGCGTAATATAAGGCCGATTAAAATTTCCGGTAAAATGAATTTTATTTGGCTTGCCGGAGTGGTTCTTGCTGTGGCGTTCTTAAACGAACAATATCTTCCCTTCATAAAGAGCAGTCACTATTATAAATTTATCAGGGAAGCGGTTATTTTTGCAATGGCTATTTTTTCTTTATTGTTTACTACTAAGATAACAAGAGAATCAAACAATTTTACGTGGGAACCGATTAAAGAAGTTGGCTATTTATTTCTCGGAATTTTTATAACTATGGTTCCGTGTCTATTGTATTTGGAAAATAACGCTAAGTCTCTCGGCGTAATTTTGCCGCAGCAATTTTATTATTTTACAGGTTTGTTGAGCAGTTTTTTAGATAACACTCCGACTGCGGTAACGTTTCATTCCCTTGCTCTGGGCTTGGACATACATTCGGGTATTATCGTTGCCGGAATACCGGAAGAGATTCTTAAAGCAATTTCTGTTGCCTCGGTTTTCTTTGGAAGCATGACATACATTGGCAACGGTCCAAATTTTATGGTGAAGGCGGTTGCTGAAGAAAACAATATAAAAATGCCGAGCTTCTTCGCATATATTTATGGGTTCTCTCTTTTGGTTCTTCTTCCTGTGTTTATAATCGTTCAGCTTCTTTTTATTAATTAGTTTTGTCTGCCCCGTTTATTCGGGGCAGTGATATTTTTATAAATCAATTTTGTACTTCTTAAGTGCGGTTATAAAAAATATTTTTTCTGTTCAGTATTTAATTCCACCAAACCTTTCTTAAATTGCATTCGGTTCTTAGAAGAGGAAATATGCAAAAACAAAACGTTAGAACGATCGTCTCCCTTCTTTTCGTCGTTAGCGGAATCGCAGGTTTGATTTATCAGGTTGTTTGGTTTAAATATTTAAGTTTATTCCTGGGCAATACTACTTATGCTCAAATGACGGTACTTGCAACTTTTTTGGGTGGTCTCGCTTTTGGAAATTACTTATTTGGAAAAAGATCCGACTCTATTACCAATCCTGTGCTTATTTATTCTTTATTAGAATTATTCATCGGCGTTTATTGCTTGTTGTATCCAGCCCTTAATTCACTTGTAGGAAATTTATTTATTTCTACTGCTTCGAATTTAGATCTTATTTCAAAACCGTTATTATTTACCGGATCTCGATTTCTTGTTGCAGCAGTTCTACTTTTTCTTCCCGCTGCAGCAATGGGCGGAACTTTGCCTGTGTTAAGTAGTTTTTTTGTAGAGCGAATTCAAGATGCGCGGAAAGAGATTGCTTCATTATATTTTTTAAATTCGTTTGGTGCTGTGGTTGGAGTAGTTTTTGCGGGCTTTGTATTAATAAAAAAATTCGGCTTGGATATAACAATTTACTCTACTGCGTTCTTAAATATCTTTGCCGGATTAGTGGGTTTTTACTTATCTAAGAAACAAAAGAAATTACTTGAACTCAAACTTGTTCACGCAGACGATGCAAACGACAAAGTTTTTTTTGAAGTAGACAAACAGACAGTGAAAAGCGTTGTCATCGTTGCTGGTGTTTCGGGAATGGCGGCTCTTTTATATGAAATGGTTTGGGTGAGGTTGTTAATTAATTTCTTTGGTTCCTCCACTTATGCTTTTTCTATAATGCTAATGGCGTTCATCGGCGGAATAACATTAGGAAGCCTGGTTGTTTCTCAAAATGTTTTAAAGAAATATAATTATGTAAAATTATTGACCTTCTTACAGGGCGCAATAGCTTTTTCAACTATGTTCGTTTTGCTTTTTTACGAACGATTGCCTTACCTTTTATGGAAAATCTCTGCTTTGTTTTCGAAATCCAAAGATTCGTTTGAACTTTTCCTTGCTGTCGAATTTATTATCTGCTTTAGCTTAATGTTATTGCCCACTTTATTCATGGGAATGTCTCTTCCTGTTGCTTCAGAAATTGTTTCTGCATCTTATAAAAAGATTGGCGTTTCTGTCGGCAGAGTTTTTTCTGTAAATACTTTAGGAACTGTTGTTGGGGTAATTTTAACCGGGCTGGTATTCATTCCGTTGTTTGGAATAAAAATAACTTTTGAAATTGGGGTCGCTTTTAATTTATTTGGTGTATTTCTTTTACTGTCGAAATACAAATCTTTTTCTGCTAAAGAAAAGGCGGTGGTTTATAGTATATGCACATTTGTTTTTTGTTCTTATCTGGTGTTTTCTCCCAAATGGGACGAAAAGGTTATGCTAAGCGGTGTTTTCCGCTCTTTCGGTGTTCCGCCTCCTGGTTCCTTCAATGAGTTTGCCAAAGGTTTTAACGATGAAAAAATAATTTTTTATAAAGAAGGAATTAATGCAACCGTTGCTGTTACACAATCTCTTCAGAATAAGAAAAATAAAAGATTAATAATTAACGGTAAGCCGGATGCAAGTACGTATTTTGATATGCCCACACAAGTCTTGCTTGGTGAAATTCCTATGATGCTTCACCCTGATCCGAAAAATATTTTTGTGGTAGGTTTCGGCAGCGGCACAACGATTGGTTCTGTGTTAAACTCTCCTGTAAAAAAAGTTATTTGTGCTGAGATTTCCAAAGAGGTTATTTCTGCTGCTTCTCTCTTCGGGCATGAGAATAAAAATTGTATTAATGATCCGCGTGTGAATATCCTTAATGAAGATGCTGTTACTTTATTAAAACTTTCTAAAGATAAATATGATGTTATTATTTCGGAGCCGTCTAATCCCTGGGTGGCGGGAATCGGTAATTTATTTTCTAAAGAGTATTTTGAAAAATGCTCTGCGTCGCTGGCAGAGGGCGGTATTATGGTTCAGTGGTTTCATCTTTATGAGGCGGATGATGATGTGGTCAAGCTTGTATTAAATACCTTCTCTTCGGTCTTTCCATATTCTCAACTTTGGGGCGGGACCGCCAACGATATTATTCTTGTCGGCTCAAAAAAAGAAATTAATGTTTCTATTGAAGGCGTCTATAACAAATTTGCTTCGCCTTTGATAAGACAAGATTTCGAAAGGATCGGTATTAATAATCCATTTACCTTTTTGGCTTGTCAATCTGTTTCACCTCGCGGTTTTTTTACTATGGTGAATAATTCTTCTGTAAACTCTGAGATTCATCCGCGTCTTGAGTTTTTAGCCCCGCTCGCTTTTTTTGTCGGAAAGCCGTCTGGCTACATATATACTTTCGATGAAAAATTTGATACGCTTTATTCCGGATTGTACATAAAAGAGTATGTTAAAAAATATCCTCCTCAAAAAAACGATTTACTTAATACTATTGATTATGCTTTGAATACTTCAAAGAATTACCGATTCGCTTTCGGATTATCAAAATACCTAAAAGAAATTTTCCCGAACGATTATAGGACAAATCTAATTTATTCTTTTGCTTATGAAAAATTAGGTATAATAAATGCGCGCTTTTCATCGTTAGAGCGGCTGGTAAATCTTTTCCCCGATTCTCTTCAGATAAATAAAGACTATAGCAATATTCTTTTAAACGAAAAAATTAATGCTTCTACTTTTTTGCATATCTTCTCTATAGAGAACGAGTCTAAGTCTTTTATAGGAACCACCAAGCCGGATAGTGTTTCCCGTCTTAGTGTATATATTCAACTTGCTAAAGCTTATTTACAAAACAGCGAATTTCTAAATGCTGAAAAAATGCTAGCTTTTTCTGAAAATTATTTGAAACGCTCTCCATCACTAATCAAATCCGTTAAAGCAGATGATTTTTATTATGTAGGCGCCGTGATATATCTTTATAAAAAAGAATATGAGAAGGTTTTCGGATATTATTTGGCTTTGATGAATCACAATCCTAATTATGAAAATCTTTTTCGGTTAAGAGGGCTCGTTTCCTGGCACTTGAAGATGGAGAGGTGAGACTTGGTGCGGTCAAATGTCAAGGTCTATGTTTGCTTGTTCTAACTTTCTTAAAAAGAGGGGCAAGAACATGGCGATTAAAAATATTAAAATTCCAGTTCCATAAAAGATTTTTCCTACTAATTGATCTTGTTCCAACATTCCTGTTTGAGATAACAGCCACGTCCAATCATGATAAACCTTGTTCCCGCCTAATAGTGGTAATTTTTGTACACGTGCGTCTTCCGCATAAACACTTATGTTCATTAAATTTTCCCCTAACCAGACAAGAAATATTTGTGTGACGAATATCTTTTTCTTTATCCAATAATATATTATGAACATAGACGGTATTATTAATTGCATCAACGTTCCGCCAAGCGTATAAATAAATTTTCCGAAAATCTTAAACACTCCGTGTCCGCCCTCGTGAATTAGTAAATTTATATAGTCTATAAAAGTAAATTGCCCTTTATTAATCGTATAAAAAATAACCATGGGTAAGAGTATCGTTGTTCCTATCCATGGTTTTACGGTTTTCCAAAAATTTTCATTTTTGTTGTTCATGTTTATTTCTCAAAAAGTTTTCTAAGTTTTTCTTTATCGTTTGTCGTGCCTAAACAAATGATTAATTTTATCCTCGCTTTTTGCCCGTTTAAATAGTCAGCAAAAATCACTCCCATTTTCTTTAACCATTTTCCGGCTCCTGGATAACCATAATGATCCAGTGTTTCGCCTGCCGGACATCTAGAAACTAGAACTACTGGAATATTTTTTTCTACGATATATTTAATTCCATCAAATGCTCGCGGTGGAACGTTGCCAACGCCCATTGCTTCTATAACTACTCCTTCTACACCGCTGTCTGCAGAGTAAATGAAGAACTTTTCGTTCATTCCGGCATAAATTTTTATAAGATCTACATTTGAATTAATTTTTTCTGTCTCTATTCTTTCTAGTTTATTCGGTTGTCTGTTGAATATTACTATTCCTTTATCTACAAATCCGAGTGAGCCGAAATCAAGGCTTCGGAATGTTTCAATATCTTCTGTGTGTGTTTTTGTAACCTCGCTTGCTGCATTTATTTCGCCATTAAGACAGACCAGAACACCCATACCTCTGCTGTTTGTGTTATTGCATATATGAATCGCGTCCAAAAGATTTAGCGGACCATCCCAATCTTTTTCACTGCTTGTTTTCATCGCTCCTATTACCACTATAGGTTTTTCAGTTTTAATTGTTAGATCTAAGAAATATGCGGTCTCTTCCAGCGTGTCAGTGCCATGGGTAATTATCACTCCGTCTATATCTTTACGTAAGATAAACTCTTTTATTTTTTTTGAAAGATCTAACATTAGCTCAGGGGTAATATGTGGCCCCGGAAAAGTACCAAATTCGTAAACGGATATATTTGCAAATCGCTTTGCTAGAGGAATCATTTCTAATAATTCTTCGCCGTGGAAAAAGGGAATCGCTGAATTTGTCTTTTCATCTATTTTCATAGAAAAAGTTCCGCCAGTAAAAACAATCAAAATATTTTTCATGCTTAACTCAAATAAAATTATTGCTTAATTAATTTCTTCGGCACAAAATTAGCCTTCGTTATTCTCTGTTCAAAACTACTTTTTAAAAAAATATTTTACCTTTAAAGAGAATTTATTTGCACTAATTACCACCTTCTCCTATCTTCACAAGAGTATATAATAGGCCAAATTACCTGTTAATAAGTTGTTGATAATAACGGTTTGTGGAACGTTTCACATTTATAAGAATCTTTTTGTTATTGTGTTTTTCTTCTCTGTCTATGTTGGCTATTATTAATTTTCTCTTAAAGTTGTTTGTAAACAAACAGTTTATGCCGTCTTTTTAATGTTAATAATTTGTTCGTAGTCTTAAAATCTGTCGTGTTTTTTTATAATTAATCATTTTTTTACACCTTTTTCTATCTTCCGTATTGTGGACAATATGCAAAACGCAGCAGAAAGCCTTCTTGGCTTCCAAACCGAAAAGAATGCCTCTGATGTTTGGAAGGAATGTTTAGGATTAATCAAAGAAAATGTTCCTTTTATAACTTACAACACCTGGTTTTTACCCATAAAACCTTTTGAGTTGGAAAACACTACTCTAAAAATTTATGTTCCAAATAATTTTTTTATTGAGTGGATAGAAGAGCATTATAATACTTTAATAAATAAAACTATTTCTCAGGTTCTTGGTTCTGGCGGAAAGCTTGCTTACGTTATCTATGAAGAAAAGATTTCTGCAGATGATTTTGCTGCCCCCGTTTCATCCAACAAACATGCGGCTGTTTCTTTAACGCAAACGAAAGCGCGTGACTTTGAAACTTATTTAAACCCCAGATATATTTTCGAAAATTTTATAAAGGGCGAAGGAAATCAGCTTGCGCGTGCTGCTGCTATTGCAGTAGGAGAGAATACCGGACAAACTTCTTTTAATCCCCTTTTTATATACGGTGGTGTAGGTTTAGGAAAAACTCATTTGATACATGCGATCGGCAATAAAATTTTAGAGCGTTCTCCGGAAAAACGTGTGGTATATATTTCTTCAGATGCTTTCACTGTTGAATTTGTAGAAGCTATTCAGGGAGATTCTGTAAACGAGTTTTCCAGCTTTTACAAAAGCATGGATGCTCTTATTATTGATGACATTCAGTTTTTAGTAGGTAAAGAAAAAACTCAAGATTTGTTTTTCCAAATTTTTAATACTCTACATCAATCAGGTAAGCAAGTAGTTTTATCCAGTGACAAGCCACCAAAAGATTTAAAAGGCTTAAATGAAAGATTGATTTCCAGGTTTTCTTGGGGTTTATCTGCTGATATACAGCCTCCTGATTTCGAAACGCGTGTTGCCATTTTAAAAAACAAAAGCGAAGTATATGGCATTTATCTTTCTCGTGAAATTTTAGATTATATAGCACAAAATATTACTTCTAATATTCGTGAGTTGGAGGGGTGTTTGATCAAACTTCTTGCTAATTCTTCTCTTACTTCTAAGGAAATTGATTTTGAGCTGGTTAAAAAAACAGTTAAAGAGGTTTCAACTAATAAACAGGTTAATATTTCTATAGAACTGATAACTAAGATTGTTTGCGAGTTCTTCAATCTTGAAGAAAATAAACTACGCGAAAAGAACCGTAGAAAAGAAATTGTTTTAGCTCGTCAAGTAGCAATGTATCTTTCTAAATTACTTACTAAATCTTCCTTAAAAACTATTGGTTTACATTTTGGCGGAAGGGATCACTCTACCGTTATCCATTCACAATCAAGTATAGAAAATTTAGTAGCGGGAGATCAGAAGATGAAAGAGCTAGTTGATTCATTAAAAAATAAAATAGAAATGCGTGTTACTTAAAATTTTTTCTTGTTGGTAACCGGTGTATAAACAGTGTCTTTAATGTTTATATTCTTTTGTTAATAACACTTCGTTTGATAACTTACACTTGTTATTATGTTACCAACTTTTTTCTGTTGGTTATTTATTAGGAAATTTAACTAAACGATAAATAAAAACCACTTATACACAAGTTAACACTGCTTATTATTAATCATCTTTAAGTATATATATAGTTTATATAATAATAACGCTGTTGATAACGCTTAAGCAGAAGCAGAACACAAATTGAAAATGGTAGCAATTTTTGATATTTTTGTTCCAACCAGGAGATGAATTATGGAATTCAAAGTTAACAGTAAAGAGTTAGAAAAACTTCTAAGCAAAATCATTCCGGCTGTTCCCACACGTACACCAATGCCAATTCTGGAAAACTTTTTATTCGAAGTTAAAGATGGGCAGCTCACTATTTATGCTACCGACCTAGAAATTTCTTTAAAATCTTCACTTAATATTGTGACAGAAGAAAACATAAAAATAGTTGTACCGGCAAGACTCTTAAACGATGTCGTTCGTTCTTTGAAAGACACAACAATTCATTTCAAGTTAATGGCGAACAAAAAAATTAACATAGTTACAGACATGGGAAAATACATTATTAGTTATTTGGACGCCGACGAATTCCCTGAAATTCCCTCTGTAGAAACAGAAAAAAACGCGAAAGAGATAAATGAAGTATTGATCAATGGAGAAGAACTGCGATCAGCATTTGAAAAATGTGCCTTTGCAATGAGCAAAGAAGAAATGCGCCCAGCAATGATGGGTACATTATTTGAATTTAGAGATGACGGATTACGTTTTGTAACAACAGACGGGCACAGACTGGTAAACTTGTTGAATAAAAATATTAAAGCGGCGTTCAATCAACAATACGTTGTACCGGAAAGAGCTGTCTCGGTTCTCTTAAAAATTTTGAATGAGAGGGATGTTAAAATCCATCTTACAAAAACTTATGTATCGTTTAAGTTGAATGATATTGAATTGATCACGCGGCTCATCAGCCAAAAGTATCCCGATTACGCAAGCGTAATTCCACTCGAGAACGAATTTTTTATGAAAGTAAACACCAGAGATCTTCATGAGTCAATAAAAAGAATGATGCTGTTCTCAACATCTAACACAAGGCGGGTTAAGTTTTCAATTACAACAGATGCTTTGGAAATATCTGCAGAAGATTTGGATATCGGCGCATCAGGTGAAGAAAAAGTAATTTGTGAATATAAAGGAGACGCTCTGGAAATTGGATTTAACTCAGCTTATGTTAACGACGTTCTTACACACTTAAGCAGCGAAGAAGAAATAATATTTAAACTTCACTCACCGACCAAAGCGGTAGTTGTAGAACCGGTTCAGAAAAAAGAAAATCTTGACTTAATGATGTTGTTGATGCCGGTTCGATTAAATACGTAAAATGATTCTTAAACAAATCGAATTGCAAAACTTCAGACTGCATAAAAACATATCGCTGAACTTTTCCGACAAGCTAAATCTCATCGTTGGTGGAAACGGGCAGGGAAAGACATCCATTTTAGAGGCAATCTACTATTTGAGCACTACTAAAAACTTGAATTTAGCAAACGAGAGCGATGTTATAATGTTTGGCGAACAATTTTTTGATGCGAAAGGAAAATTTTCAGATTTAACAGAAAACAACGCGCGGATATTTTTTGATTCTACAAAAGGGAAAAAGAATTTTTATTTGGACGATAAACAAGTTTTTAATTCTATTACAGTTATAGGAAAATTTCCAATTGTTTCGCTTATACAATCAGATCACGCAATTACACAGGGCGCACCGGCGGAAAGGCGGAGATTTGTAGATTCTGTGATTTCGCAAGCGAGTCACACGTATTTAGAAATATTGATGGAGTACAACAGAACATTACGCCAGCGCTCTTCTTTGCTGACGCAGATAAAAGAAACACGTAATCTAAACCTATATGATCAGCTGGATGCATGGACTGAAGCACTAATCATAAGTGGAACAGAAATAATTAAACACAGACAAAAATTTGTTATAGAGTTTAACGATTATATTAAAACGTCTTATAATCAAATTATAGAAGGCGCTGAAGAACCAAAAATAATTTATAATTCTTTTTCGGGAACAGACCAGGAAAAAATACCGGAAAGATTTAGAGAAGAACTAAATAATCTCCGCGAAGATGAACTTAGGAGAGGAACTAATTTAGCCGGACCACACAGAGAAGATTTTATTTTTTATATAAACGATCTGGAGCTGAAACGATTTGGTTCACAAGGGCAGCATAAAACATTTCAGATCGCTCTACGATTTGGTCAGTTCTTTTTTATGAAAGAAAAACTCGGGAAGACGCCGATTTTTTTGATGGACGATATTTTCGGCGAGTTAGACGTTTATCGCTCGGGAAGAATTAGCCGGTATCTTTCTCAAATAGGACAGGCTTTTATTACCATGACCGATCTTACTAAGACGGAAGGATTGGATCTTGGAACAGAAAATCTTTTAATAAAAGTAAACAATGGCAAAGCGGCATACGCGTAGCAGTTTTAGAACACTCGACGATGTGTTGAACAAAGAAGCAGAGTTTATAAATCTGCGCGAGTCGCTCAAAAATTATAACATAGTAGATGAGTTTGAAAAAATATTTCCCGAATTAAAGCCCATTGCTCAAGCAGTTAAAGTAGAGAAACAAATATTATTTCTCAGAGTAGAAAACTCTGTTTGGAAAAGTGAACTTAATCTTAGAAAAAATCTAATTGCAGAAAAAATAAATAAACATTTTAACGGACAAGTAATAAAAACATTAAAGTTTTTGTAGAGAAGGAAAGCAGATAAATTATGGCGAAAGAAAAATTAAAAGACAACGCAGCAAAACATGAAGAATACACCGCTAAAAGTATCAACGTATTAAAAGGACTTGAAGCCGTACGTAAACGTCCCGCCATGTATATTGGCGACATCGGATCTCGCGGACTTCATCACCTAATCAACGAAGTAGTTGATAACAGCATTGATGAAGCGCTCGCCGGTTATAACGACCGCGTGGTTGTAACCATACACAAAGACCAAAGCGTTACGGTGGAAGATAGGGGAAGGGGCATACCGGTTGATATGCATCCGGAGGAAAAAAAATCAGCCCTCGAAGTTGTTATGACGGTTCTTCATGCCGGAGGAAAGTTCGATAAAAACTCTTACAAAGTTTCCGGCGGACTTCACGGCGTTGGAGTTTCTGTAGTGAACGCACTTTCGGAATGGCTCGTTGTTGAAGTAAAGCGAGACGGAAAAATTTATTCTCAGGAATATAAACGCGGCGTTGCTAAAGCGAACGTTAAACAAATCGGCACATACAAAAGCGAGAACACAGGAACCAAAATTACTTTCATGCCGGATAAAGAAATTTTCAAGACAATTAAATTTCACTTCGATACGGTTTCGGAAAGACTGCGCGAACTCGCTTACCTCAACAAAGAAGTTACGATGACGCTGAAAGACGAAGCAGACGACCAGGAAGAAGTTTATAAGTTCAAAGGCGGATTGATAGACTTCGTAAAATACCTTGATGAAAACCGCTCGCCGATTCACAAACCCATTTACATCGAAGGAGAGAAAGATAACACGCCGGTTGAAATTGCGTTTGAGTACAGCGATTCATATTCCGAAAACGTTCACTCGTATGTCAACAACATTAACACGATAGAAGGCGGAACACATCTCGTTGGCTTTAGAACAGCGCTCACAAGAACATTTAACAGTTATGCATACAAAAACGGACTCATCAAAGACAGCAACAAAATAACTTTAACGGGCGATGATTTCAAAGAAGGATTGACGGCAGTAATTTCCATTAAAGTGATGGAGCCTCAATTTGAAGGACAGACAAAAACAAAGCTCGGCAACGGAGAAGTTAAATCGGCTGTAGAAACTTTAGTAGGAGAAAAACTTTCGGAGTTTCTGGAAGAGAATAGTTCTATCGCAAAAAAAATTATTGATAAATGTATGCGAGCTGCAGAAGCACGTGAAGCGGCACGTAAAGCTCGTGAACTTGTTCGTAGAAAAAACGCTCTCGACACTATGCACTTACCGGGTAAACTTGCAGACTGCTCTATCAACGATCCCGAGCATTGCGAGATCTACATTGTTGAAGGAGATTCAGCGGGCGGTTCGGCAAAGATGGGACGCGATAGAAGATTCCAGGCAATACTACCGATAAAAGGAAAAATTTTGAATGTTGAGAAAGCAAAGATCAACAAGATTCTAGAGAACATAGAAATTCAGGCAATGGTCTCTGCAATCGGTGCAGGAATCGGCGAAGAGTTCGATCACGAAAAAGCACGCTACGGAAAAATTATTTTAATGACAGATGCCGACGTGGACGGCAGCCACATCCGCACATTACTCTTAACATTTTTATACCGGCACATGAAAGATCTTATCACATCGGGAAAAGTTTATATTGCGCAGCCCCCGCTTTACAAAATTAAAAAAGGGAAAGAAGAACATTATGCTTTTGATGATGACGAACGGGATAAAATCTTAAAACGGTTCAAAACCGACACAAAAGGAAAAGAGGAAGCGGTTGTAGTTGAAAACGAAGAAGCGGAAGAGGGCGGAACAACAACCTCAACAAAGGGAATCGTGATCTCACGTTACAAAGGTTTGGGAGAAATGAATCCGGAACAGTTGTGGTCAACAACAATGAATCCAGAAACACGCACGGTGTTACAGGTAAATGTAGAAAGCGCAGCAGCGGCAGATAAAATTTTTGAAACGCTGATGGGCGATGCAGTAGAACCGCGCCGCGCGTTCATTGAGAAACACGCTAAGTACGCGAACTTAGATATATAAGCCAGAAAGAAAATTTTCTTGCTCTTACTCTTTATCTTAATATGATTCTCGTGAGCAAGAGTAAGATAAAGAGCAAGATGAATGCAAGACAAGCAAACATATCATCAACCGGTTTTAGAACATGCGCGGAAAGATTTTACCGCACTGGATAAAAATTTATCCGTTGATGAAACGCTTGAGAAGATTAGAGAAGAAGGTCTCGGCGAAAGAATAGTTTATTTTTATGTTGTTGATGATGAGAAAAAACTTGTTGGAGTTCTGCCGACACGCCGATTGTTGACAGGAAAACCGGAACAAAAGATAGAAGAGTTAATGGTTAAGCGAGTTGCCGCACTTCCAAAAACAGCAACAGTTTATGATGCATGCGAGTTCTTTGTAACTTATAAATTTTTGGCTTTCCCCGTCGTTGATGAGGAAAGAAGATTGCTAGGAATCGTAGATATAAATTTTTTTACCGAAGAGCTTCTTAATATCGAAGAACCCGCAGAGGTGAACGATGTTTTTGAAGAGATCGGTTTTAAGATTTCCGAAGTGAAGAACGCTTCTCCGCTTAAAGCATGGCGGTACAGATTTCCATGGCTTCTTTCAACAATTACGGCAGGAACGGTCTGTGCATTACTTGCTGGATTTTTTGAGGCGACTCTGACGGAAAGTATTTTGGTTGCGTTCTTTTTAACATTGATGCTTGGTCTCGGCGAAAGCATCAGCATTCAATCTATGACGGTTACTATACAAACGCTTCATACCACACATCCGTCGTTGAAATGGTATTTGAAAAATTTATTTAAGGAAATTCAAACAGCCGGATTGATCGGATTAAGCTGTGCCGTTCTGGTAAGTTTGATAGTTTTGATCTGGAAAGGTTCTTTAATATCGGCGGCAGTAATAGCACTGAGCGTTTTAATCGTTCAGCTTATTGCGGCAGTTTTAGGATTAAGCGTTCCGTCTGCACTGCATGCGTTTAAGCTGGACCCAAAAATAGCAGCGGGACCAATTACTCTTGCGCTGACAGACGTAAGCACGATACTGTTTTATTTTGGATTGGCAACTTTATTGTTATAATTAATCTCGATCATGCTCTTGCTTTAAAAGCAGATCAGGATCAAGAGCATGAAAAATTTTAATAAATTAAAACAGAAATCAAACCAATGACAACGATATTCGAAATAGCAGTTTCCGTCAAATAAATGTAAAGCGAACAGGCTGTTCGCTCAACAAAAACAGAATAAATACACCATGATAACCATATTCGAAAAAGTAGCACCTGTATCACTAGAAGAAGAAAAGAAATGAAGATTGACAAAGACCACATAATTAGTTTTCTAAAACAGAGAAAAGATTTCTTACAGAAGGAATACGGAGTAACAAGCATTACTCTGTTCGGTTCGTATGCGCGCGGTGAAGAAACCGAAGAGAGCGATATAGATTTTTTTGTAGAAATGCCAGCGGATTACGATGAACTTTTCGACTTAAAAGAGTATCTGGAAAAATCGTTTCAACGGAGCGTTGATGTTATCCGGAAACATTCAAATATCAGGCAAAGATTTTTAGTAGAAATAGAAAAGGACGGCGTTTATGTCTAAAGAATTAATAATAAAAAAACTTCTTGATGTCTCTGAAAGCATCGAAATGGTTTTAAGCAGAAGCAGCAAAATAAACGTTGCCAAGGATTTTACAACAGGCGGAGAATTATTTGATGCTATTTTAATGCGTCTTCAAATGATAGGAGAAGTTTTAAAAAAGGTAGCAAAAACAAACCCGGAAATTTTGCAAAGCCATCCCGAAATAGAATGGAACAAAATTATTGGATTAAGAGATGTTATCTCTCACGACTATATGTTTGTAGATGAAGGCGTGATCTTTAGTATATGCAAAGACAAGATGCCTAAATTAAAAGAAGCAGTTGTTCGGATAATTACAGAATTAGAAAAAGAATTAAACAACAAATAATCAAAAATGGTTGTTGACAGACTAAAAAGTAATTCCAGTTAAATAAATGTAAAGCGAACAGACTGTTCGCTCAACAAAAACAGAATAAAGAACAAATAAACTATGACAACGATATTTGAAAAAGTAGTTCCCGTATCACTCGAAGAAGAAATGAAATCGTCTTACATAGATTATGCGATGAGCGTAATTGTTGCACGTGCACTGCCCGACGTAAGAGACGGATTAAAACCGGTTCACCGCAGAGTTCTATTCGGCATGCACGAACTTGGAGTTCCTCACAACAAACCATATAAAAAATCCGCACGTATAGTTGGTGAAGTGCTTGGTAAATATCATCCGCACGGAGACACCGCAGTTTATGATTCAATGGTTCGTATGGTTCAAGATTTTTCTCTGCGCTATCCTTTGGTGGACGGACAAGGAAACTTCGGTTCTGTTGACGGCGACTCACCGGCAGCAATGCGTTACACTGAAGCACGTCTTGCAAGAATAGCAGACGAAATGCTTCGCGATCTTGATAAGAACACTGTTGCATTCGCAACAAACTTTGATGAATCATTACAAGAGCCGACGGTTCTTCCATCTTACTTACCAAACTTATTGGTAAACGGTGCAAGCGGTATAGCTGTTGGCATGGCAACAAATATTCCTCCGCATAATCTTGGAGAAATAATTGACGGACTTGTTGCAACAATAGAAAATCCGAAACTAAAACCGGAAGAGTTAATAAAAATTGTTAAAGCTCCGGATTTTCCAACGGGCGGAATTATCTACGGCTACGAAGGAGTGAAAGAAGCATTCCTCACCGGACGCGGAAGAATTGTAATCCGTGCTAAAGCCAACATAGAAACTTTAAAGAACGATAGAGAAAATATTATCATCACGGAAATACCGTATCAAGTAAACAAAGCAACGCTAATAGAAAGAATTGCTGATCTTGTACGTGAAGGGAAAATAGACGGTATTTCAAACATACGCGATGAATCAGACCGCGACGGTATGCGTGTCGTTATAGAATTGAAGCGTGATGGTCAACCGGCGTTGACGCTGAATCAACTTTTCAAACATACAGCGATGCAGGTAACGTTTGGCGTTATAATGCTTGCACTCGTAAACGGTCAACCGAAAGTATTAACACTTCAACAGATGATGCAGTATTTCCTTGATCACAGAATGGACGTGTTGATCAAACGGACAAAGTTCGATCTTGATGCGGCAGAAAGACGTGCGCATATTTTAGAAGGATACATAATTGCACTCGATAACATTGATGCTGTAATTCAGACGATCAAGAAATCGAAAGACACCGAGACCGCAAAAAATAATTTGATGAGGAAGTTCAAGCTTTCGGAAATTCAAGCGAAGGCAATACTCGATATGAGACTGCAGCGCTTAACGGGACTTGAACGGCAGAAGATAGAAGACGAATACAAAGAGACTATTAAGTTCATCGAAAGACAGAAAGGCATTCTAACGAACGAAAAGAAAAGGTGGTCAATAATTAAAGACGAACTTCTTGCTCTGAGAGAAAGATATGCTGATGAACGCAGAACCACTATCGAGCGGGAGCTGAAAGAATTTTCTCTTGAAGATATAATTGCAGAGGAAGATGTTGTTGTAACAATTTCTCACGCGGGATTTATCAAACGCTTTCCGGTTAGCGGTTACAGAAAACAAGGAAGAGGCGGTAAAGGTGTAACGGGTGCGGGCACAAGAGAAGAAGATTTTATTGAGCACATGTTTATAGCGTCAACGCATCACTACATCATGTTCTTTACAGATAAAGGAAAGTGTTACTGGCTCAAAGTCCACGAAATTCCCGAAGGTGGACGCGCTACGAAAGGAAGATCTATTTTAAATCTTATCGAAAAAGATAAAGAAGAAAAGATCACCGCATTTGTTACGGTTAAAGAATTTACCGATGATAAATTTATTGTGATGGCGACCGAAAAAGGAACTGTTAAGAAAACAGTTCTCTCTGCATATTCTAATATCCGCCGTGGCGGAATAAACGCAATCAGTCTTGCTGCGGGCGATCGTTTGATAGAAGCGAAATTGAGCGAAGGGAAGAATGAGATTATTATCGGAACAAGAAACGGAATGGCGTGCCGCTTCAACGAAAAAGACGTCCGCAATATGGGCAGAACAGCAACCGGCGTGCGCGGAATTAGATTGGGCAAAGGCGATGTTGTAATTGGAATGCTTGTAATCCGTAACGCAACAACATTGATGGTAGTTACAGAAAAAGGATTCGGCAAACGCTCTGAGATAGAAGATTACAGATTATCAAGACGCGGCGGCAAAGGAGTTATTACCGTAAAGACATCTGATAGAAACGGAAAACTGATTGCCATGAAAGAAGTAAATGATGCGGACGAACTTGTTATTATTACAACGGGCGGTATGGTAATACGCCAAGCAGTTAAAGATTTGCGCGTAATGGGAAGAAACACACAAGGTGTAAGATTAATCCGCTTGAATGAAGGCGACGATATTGCCGATATTGCGCGTGTAATTCCGGAAGAAGAAAACGGTAACGGCAACGGAGAAGAATAAAAAAAAATAATGGAAAAAGTAGTTAGAAAAATATCGTTAAAAGATAAGCGCAATTACGATCTTGAATATTGGCTTTCAAAATCGGAGGAAGAAAGAATTTCGGCAATAGAATTTTTAAGACAACAATTCTACGAGACAAAAGATGGTTTTACACCAAGACTTCAAAGAGTTATTAGAATTATTAAACGCAAACCAAGTTGAGTATTTGGTTGTTGGAGCGTTTGCTCTCGGATTTTACGGTGCGCCCCGAAGTACAGGCGATATAGACATTTGGGTTCGAGTAAGCGATGAAAATGCAAAGCGAATCGAAAAAACTCTGCTTGAATTTGGCGTGTCGTCTATTGGATATAGAACTGCAGATTTTTTGGACAAGAATTCGGTGATTCAATTAGGAGTTCCGCCGGTGAGAATAGACATTATTATGGGAATAAGCGGTGTGGAGTTTAACGAAGCATACACAAGACGTGTAACAACAGAAGGCGGCGGGACAACTATTAATTTTATTAGCAAAGAAGATTTTATTAAAAACAAAAAGGCATCCGGAAGATTAAAAGATCTTGCCGACATTGAAAGTTTAACCCAAACCGAATAATAATAATTTTGACCACCCCCTTTAATTCCCCCTCCTTAAATAAAGGAGGGGGACATGGGGGCAATGCTGTCAGGTTAAGGGAATTTAAAGTGTGAAAAAGTTGTTAGTAAAAAGAAACGACTATGAAAAAACAAAAAACTGATAAGAGCACTAAGAATGAGAATTTTTAGTGAATTATTTTGTAATAA